>Ga0181350_1000021_pt1 | contig 45629 bp, 56 predicted proteins | sample Su13VDMM110DCMD_FD_130105 | JGI IMG/M metagenome (GOLD analysis project Ga0181350, IMG submission 130105) | Freshwater viral communities from Lake Michigan, USA - Su13.VD.MM110.DCM.D | ecosystem: Environmental > Aquatic > Freshwater > Lake | place: USA: Michigan | collected 2013-07-16
GACAGCATTTACGAGAAGATGGGCTGATCATGGCAATTCTTTCCCTGTGGGAGACCGGCATTTATATGCAGCGCCCGCTTCATGCACACTCAACTTGGGCCAGAACACAGGCCAGCATTGAACTTTCTGTTTTGAAAGAAACGGTTACACAGGGCTGGACGGCCTATGACTGTTGATATTCCAGGCGGTTTGGGTAGTAATATTTATCCGATCCGCCTGGGGTTTCTTTTATGGAAAACGACAAAATTGGGAACGTCACTGACGCAGCCGCAGCTATTACTGTCGCCGCTGTTTGGATGGCGTGGTTACCAGTCGCCGCTGCTGTAATTACCATAGTCTACACCCTATGGAGACTTATTTCCTCGCTTGATTACCGACGCCAGAGGAAGCAATTCCCCTTCGCTCCGTTCGGTTCTCAGGGTATAGACGCTAAACACCCCCACAAAGACGGGGAGAGTTAGAGGGGCTTGTCTTGCCAAACCCAGGTCACTCCAACGAGGCCCTAGAGGCCACTGCAAAAGCCTACAATGATTTTAAGGGCGATGCCAAAGCGGCGGCAGCTTCCCTCGGCGTACTGCCCGCGACATTCCACACGCGCCTTCACCGCATACGCGCCACCCACCCACAACTGCTGAAATCATGGGACAAGCCGACCGGAGGCCAGCCCCCGCTTGCTGTCGAACTGTTGCGCGATGCGTCCGCCGCGTTCGATAAATGCGGGTCCATCAGCAAGGCCGCTGAGTATCTGGGAATTCCCCGTGGCACCATGGAAAACAGGCTGCGTGAAGCCCGCAGGCGTTCCGATGAAATACCCCCTACAGGCAGGGTCGAAAGCCTCAAGCCAATCAAGCTTCCACGTCCTAAAAAGGGCAAGGTGAAGCGGTATTTACTTTCCTGCGCCCAAAATTGCACCCACGTCGAACCAGCCACCTGGGCCGCTGGACTTGCGCTGGCCAAAGCCTACGATGCAGAAATTAAAATCAGCCGCTTCCGATATATCCATAAAATGGTCGGCGCTGCGAAATCTGATACTGAGCAAGATACTTCAGGGGATTGGTATGACCCACGGATCGAGCCTTATGTTAGTGATCGGTGCGAGGAACTTGGAAAGTCTCTCGTGTGGAATGGGCATTTCCAGATATCGCCAACCGCAGTTACCCCGCTCACTGGCCTGGAGAGCTACAACGGGCGGTCTTCAGGTATTTTCCCTCACCCTGCTTTCGCCATGGAGAGCGTTGCGTCGATCAATCATGGGCAGGCGAAATTCAATTACACGACTGGGTGCATCACGCTCCGAAACTACATACAGCGCAAGGCCGGTCTAAAAGCGGAGTTTCACCATGTGTATGGCTTTCTACTTGTCGAGGTTGACGACACGGGCCAGTGGTTCGCCCGCGAGGTACACGGAAGCGATAACGGGATCATCTGCGATCTGGATGTGGTGGCGAGAAGCGACGGGCGCGTGGAGCGGATGGATGTTGCCAACAAAACCAACCCCGCCGCGATAACCTGGGGCGATATTCACGAATCAAATATGAACCCAGAGGTGCGTAAGCTGGGCTGGGGTCCAGGCGGCAAGAGCGTAATTGATGTGCTTAAGCCTGCGAGGCAATATTTCCATGATATTCTTGATTTCGAGCGGCGTTCTCATCACAACCGCAAAGACCCGTTCGCGCTTTTCCACCATCACGTCACTGGACAAGAGAGCATTGCGGATGAGTGCAAAGGCGTCGGGTTATTTCTTGATTATTCCTCTCGCCCGTTCTGTAAATCATTTGTGGTGTCGTCAAATCACGACAGACATCTGGACCGCTACATAAAAGAGGCAGACTGGCGCAATGATCTGGTTAACGCGGAGTTTTATGCCTCGGCGCTTTCGGCCATTCTTAAGTCAATACGATCCGGCACTGGCCTCAACACGCTACAATGGGCAGTTGGATGGCTGCACCCTGTTTCGGGCGTTAAGTGGCTCAAGCAGGGGGAGTCTAGTCTCGTTCTGGGGATAGAGTGCGGCCTGCACGGGGATCAAGGCCCAAACGGGGCCAGGGGCTCTGCTCAAAATCTTGCGAGGATGGGGCGTAAAGCGAACATTGGCCATTCCCATTCGGCACGGGCTGTGCAAGGAGTGAGGCAAGCGGGGACTTCCGGCAACCTCTCGCCAGAGTATGTCAAGGGCTCCCCTAGTTCGTGGTCAGCTATGCACATCATTACGCATCACACCGGCAAGCGCCAATTCCTGCACATGCGGAATGGCAAGTGGTGCGCTGATCGCAGGGAGATTTACCGGAGGCTGGCGTGATTACCCTTGCGTGCTGGTATTTCGGTGGCCCTATGCGGCGTCACTCAAGTAGCTGGCAGTATATGAGCCTTTGGGAATCCAATGGCGTTTGTTGTTTTGAACCAGGAGACAAGCATGTCCACACCGCTAGATAAATTCCTGATGCCTGCCGCGCAGAAAGCAAAGCGCCGCAACTCCATTGGTGGCTCCGATGCCAACGCAATCATGTCTGGCGATCCTGAGCGCATCCTCGCCCTGTGGGAAGAAAAGATGGGCCACGGCAAGGAACAGGAACTCACCCTGAACATGCTCATGGGGACCGTGACGGAGGACCTCAACGCTGCATGGTACGCCCACAATACCGGCGACGCTGTGAGCGAGCGCGGCACCACTGAGTACAACAATGAGTTTACATTCACCATGCACGCCACGCTCGATGGTCGATGCAAGGAGAACAAGTCTATTTGGGAAGCCAAGCACACTTCTGGATTTGATTTCCAGACAAAATCCAAACGCTCCGCCGAGTCCATGGCGCAATATTACATGCCGCAGCTTCAGCACAACATGCGGGTGTGCCGTCTGGACCGCGCTGTACTTAGCGTGTTTTTCGACAATAATCGTTGGGAGTCGGTCGAGATAGAAGCCGATCCGTTCTACCAGGATTTGCTGGTGGAGCGCGAAGCGGAATTCTGGAAATCAGTCGTGGACAAAAAAGCTCCATTTATTCGCGACAAGGTCGATGTTGCCCCCAAGGTCGTCGGCACCAAGGTAGTTGACATGGACAACAATGAAGACTGGGCCATGTTCGCCGCTCAGTGGCTCGGCACTAAGCTGGCCAGTGAGAACCACGCCGCAGCCGCATCGTCCATCAAGTCTCTGCTGGAGGCTGACGTGGCGACTGCCAAGAGTCACGGCATCATGGCCAAGAAAGACAAGCGGGGCGCTGTCAAGATCAGCGTGCTTTAATGCCAGCTAGGGCTCTCACCAAACAGTTAGGCGGGGCTTGGTATCACAACTACGGCCAAGCCGCATGCCCGGTATGCCAGCCTGAGCGCAGGAAGGACCAGCATGCCCTGACGATATCATGGCAGAACGGCAAGCTCCTGTTGCGCTGCAAGAAGGGTGACTGCAAGTATCAGGATATCCTGGATAAATGCGGTGGATTTAATGTTTCTCCCGACCCGGCGCTGATCAAGGCGTCACAGGCCAGGAAACTTGAGCTTGGGAAGCTCAGGATCGAGACTGCTATACTGGCGGGTGAAGTCGTGGAAAAGTGTGAATACCGGCCTCATCCCTACCTATCCTCAAAGGGCTTCCCAAACCTGAAGCTGCTGACGATCAGCTATTACGAATTGTGCAAGCTGATGAAGCCGCCTTTGGTTATTTCCGGGTCCGACCAGAAAGAGGAATTCCTGTGCATCCCACTCACTACGCCGGTAGGCAATTTGTCTTCTATTCAGCTTATCTCCAGACAGGGAGTGAAATGCTTCCTGCCGGGTGGTCGAATTGGTGGGGCTGGCTGGTTCCCATGCGAATCTGGGGCTCGCCCCCTAGTGCTCTGCGAGGGTGCCGCTACGTTACTTAGCGTACTGAGAACGTCAAAACGCATTGGGAGCCCCGTCAGTGCGGTTGCGTGCATGTCGGCAGGCGGTATCGTAGCCATGGGCCGAATCCCTATGGGTGACGCTGTAATGGCTGATAATGACGTTTCGCTTACCGGGATGCGCGCGGCCCAGGAAACCGGCCTGCTCTGGAAGATGCCAGCCACAGTTGGCGAGGACTTTAATGACGTTGAGCAACGGTCGCACGCGGAAGCAGACGAGCTACTAAGGTCGCTTACTTTGGGGATGGCTTGGACCGTCGAGAAGCGGGCTTCGCCTCCCGCTCGGGCCAAAGCTTTATCTCAACTCCGTGGCACGCCAGCATAAGCTTGCGCTTGAGGGGAAATGCCTTGTCCCGCTTCTCCACGAACTCAGATTTCGCATCTTCCACGATCCGACTCCCCCCCATATCGTAAACGAAATCTGCAATATACCGGCAAATCTTCTGGCCGTTAACAACGAGATCATACGGCACCTGTCGCTGTAGGTTTTTAATTTTACCGGCCTTTTCGAGCATTAAAAGCTCAGACCCACGCCTGCTCTCCAGGACTGAGTCGTATTTAATTCCGCCTACAGTGACCTTGATATTCTTGTATTTCGAGTAAGCCATTACTCTTCACTGTTGGTCATGGACTGCATGGCGGCGCGAATGGCAGATGCAATTTGTTTTTGCTGCGCCCCCGTCCTGGCAACAGATGAAATAATCTGCCTCATGGCCTTGGCGTCACGGCGCGTCACAGCCACGGCAAGGTCAGTCGCGGCTGCGCTAGTCATGCCGAGTTTGCGCGTAAATCCGAGGAAGCCCTTGGACAGCTTGGCGATGTAACCGGGGCCGGGGCGACCTGCGAGGCCAGCGGCAACGTCGAGTGCGGCGCTAATCTCACCGGAGACGGCCTTGGTGCCGAAACCTTCCTGCGGCGTCACACTGGACATATTCGCAATCGCCTTTTGCTGCGTGCGTCCAATGGCTTGTAGCCTGTCTGCATTTGCTTCGCCGTCGATCATGGCGAGGCGGTCACGGGTAGCTGGCTCAGAGAGTGACTTTGTGGTTTTCGCGGCGCTGGAAGCTGACTTGCTGGCGGCGTCGGAAATAGAGCCACGGGCAACCGCACCCAGCGGGAGGCTCTTGGAAGCGCCTTCGATTGACGCGGCAAATTCACCCGTGCCACGGCTAAGAACGTTGCCAGATGCTTCCACAGCTTGTCTTGCGATCCTGTAGCGATCTTTGATCGAGGCTGCGAGGGCCTTTGCGCGCCCTTTAACTGCCGCAACATCGGCGTCACGCTTTTTGGTGATTGACTCAATTTTCTCGCTTGCGTCTCGACGGGCGGATGCGATTTCCTTCTTGGACTTCGACCCGATGGCGTCTGCCTCGGAGCGTGTCTCGCGCCTGATCTGCCTGCCTTGAACGCGGGCGGTGCTGCTCACAACGGCAGCGTCCTTACCAGCTTCAGCGGTGACAGCGCGGGCATCGTCACGGCCTGCGGTTTTTACCTCTTTCGAGGCGTCCTGTGCGTTGCGCTTGACGGCTTTAATCTGGTTTGCGGCGGCGCGCTCAATATCCTCAACTTGCTTGGTCATGGCGTCGAGGTTGTCCATGGACTGGTCGATTGACTTCAGGAGGTTGTCACCATCCTTGCCCATGATTTCTTTAATCGCGGCGCGGGTTTCCCTGTCAAGCATCACGTCGCGGAGCAGGGGAACGTCAGCCTTGGAGCCCAGTACGGAATTGATTTTCCGCATTTGTTCGGCAGCGGTCCTGAGCTTGGCGTAGTCGGAAACGAATTTATTGTATTCGCCGTGCTGCTTGCCAACCAGTTGTTCCAGCTTGTCGGCAGCTTCGTTGAGCTTGAAATACTTGGGGTCTTCAGCAGCGTTGCGGAAAGCGCGGCGGAGGATATCCGCGTCACCAACCGTGAGGACGACTTGCTTGCCTTCCTTGAGGGCCACAAGGGCAGTACCAAGAGGAGTCCTGAAATTCTCCGGGACGGCATCCTTCATTGCACCAAGAATATCCTCCACCCGCTCCTTGGGGAAAAGGTCTTTAATTTCAGAAGCTTCGATTTGTACGGTACGATCAGCCAGACCGCTTTCGCGCATGGCTTTATTGCCCCACTCAGTGACGGGGCTTCGTTCGCTGTAGAAGGAATTCTTTTTGTCAATCGCGGCGGCGTCGGTAACGTCCGCGCGGGCGATGCGCTGCACACCCTCGGCGCGAGCGAGTGCCGGAGCCACCCGATCCTGGATGCTAACTACGTCTTCCTCAGCCTTGCGGGTTAGGTTGGTGGCTTGGTCGGCTGCTTCATCGCGGAGGTTCAGCGCCTCATCAGAAGCGCGAGCGCGAATATTTGCGGCGTCGTCACCAGCGCGGCCCATAAGCTCAAAGGCTTCATCGTCGCCTGCGTCCCTGACTACACGGGCGTCTGCGCGAGCCTGCTCAGAAATATCATCCACCAGCGCGTCTTTATCCAGGTTTGTCCTGGCAACAGCCTCGTCAGCCTGGGTGGTGATAACACCCTGCCTGCCATCCGAAGCTTCATCAATACGGTTCAGCTTGGAAGTCTCGGAGGCATCAAGAGCGCGGTTTGTACGTACAGCAGACTGCACCGGCCCGGAGGCGCGCACGGCGTCGTCAAGCTCCTGCGGAAGCCCCCTAAGCTGGGCCTCCTGAGCATCGCGCATGACAGCGCCCATGGACTTGCGCTCGTAGGCAAGCATGGCGAATTTGCGCATGGTCTCGGGGTCTGCGACTTCAATAAGGTTCGGCTCGCGTTGATTAACGAGGCGGAATTCGTCAACGGCGTCCTGAAGCACCTTGTCGTCAACGGCGTGACGGCCAGCGATCATCCGGAGGCTTTTTGGGGTGACAGGACCGTCCTTGTCCAGCTTCAGGGAGTCAAGCATCTTCCCGGCAGAGGACTGGCCTTTAGTGCCTGTGAGCTTCCGGGCGGCGACTTCAAACGGCTGAGCGACGCGGGCGGATATATTGCCCAGCGTGTTGACTACTGGCTGGGCAGCTTTTGCAACAATGGGGGCGACCTTCTCACCTACGCCGCCGATAATACCGCCTAGCGCAGCATCGCTGGCAATATCCTGAATATCCAGTTTGCCTTGGGCGAGGTCGTCTCCGGCGCTGTTAGCTGCACCGAAAATAGCACCCTGCTTGATAAGGCTTTTGATGCCAGCTTCAGTGAGCTTTTTGGAAATGGCGCTACCGGAGATTACTTCCCCGACAAATTTAGCACCGCCCTGCTCTTTCTCCAGGCGGTCGCCTTGCTTACGAGCCTCTGAGAAGCTCCTGGAAATATCTGCATTTTTGCCACTGAGGGCATCACCAACGGTGTCAATTGCAGCGATAGGGGCGTTAATTAGTGCGTCTTCAGTGATCTGCCCGCCGATGCTCGCAACGCCGCGTCCGGTCGCCTGTAGCGCATTGCCAGCGCCTTTAGCGAATTGGCCGCGAGCCTCTCCACCTTTTTCCCCGAGGTCGAATAGCTCAGGGATGCGACCAACGCCACGCATGAAATTATCAATGCCGAGAAAACCCGGGTCATTTCCCTTGGGTTGCTCAGCGGGTTGCTTTTGGGCTTTGGCAATTTTGGCCTTGAGTTCAAGAAACTCAAGCTCCTCAGCTTCCTCAATTGTCAGCGGCATTACTGGCCCCGTTTTGCGAGCAGTTCTCTATAGCGCGCCGACTCTGCATCATCCAGCCCCGGGAGGCGAACACCACTTCCAGCAGCTTGGGCGCTGTTGACGTTGCGTTGCATGGAATTTGTACCACGATATTTCTGCGGGATCAATTTCTGCGGGAATGTATTGTTGAGTTGGGCGATGGCCATCTGCCTCTCACCCGTCTCAACAGGGGAGAACAGCTCCACGTTCCTGTAAAGGGCCGAAATCTTCGACTCAAGCGTCCTGCCGCCCATCACCGAGTCAATAATGCCCTGACGTTCGACGTTGGAGTTGGCAATCTGCGCGCTCATGCCGGGTAGGGACATAACGCCGATAACCACGCCCTTGACGGCGGAGTTGAGGTCTTCACGCTTCTTTTCCGCAGCCGGGGCAAAGATTGCTTGAGCAGCGCCGCTGATAATGGGAATTTCGGTAGCGAGAACAGCGCCAGCGTTACCCGGAATACCACCCGTAGCGGTCGCATAAAGCTGCTTATCGTCGGCGGCGATCTCGCCCAGGATGCCACCCATAGCGGCCAGCGAACCTTGGAACAGGCTACCGTCCCCGCCGTTTTCCGCCTTGGCGTCTGCATAGTTTTTCGCAATTTGCGAACGGAGATAGTCGCCCTGGAGAGCCTCGTTGGGATCAACGCGAGCACCTACGCCGTAATTAATCTGCTCACCCGTGTCGGTCAGGCCGGTGTACTGGTTGTTTTCGTCCGCAACGATCTGCTGAACTTTCGGGACGCCAGAGAGCATACGGGATTGGGCCGCAAAGCCTTGTCCAGCGTTCTCCATATCCTGCGGCGTCACCAAGCCTGGAGGAGCATTGGCCGCCATCATGCCAAACGCCTCCTGGTAAGGAATTCCACGTTCCTGTGCGAGCGCATTTGCAGCTTGGGACAAATTGCTCACGGCGGCTGTGCGTGCCGTTTCGCGGTCGGCCTTGGCCTTGTCCATTTCGTCGGCAACCTTGGGGTCAACCATACGAACGGCATTAATGTCGCCAGTAGCCACAGCTTCCCTGAGGGCTTCGGCCTTGTTGTATTTCTGAGTTCCCTCGCGGGCGGTATTATATTGCTGGTTATATTCCGGGTCCAGGAGGGCCTGACGGTCATCAAACTCCATGCCATCGGCCTTTTGAAGCCGTTCGCCAGACGCCTGGAGCTTGCCCTGTGAATTATTATTCGCGGTGATTTTGTCGTTACGGTATGCGTCAAGCTCTGAAGCATCGGAGCCGCCGATCATTACCTTGCGGAGACCGTCAGCAAAAGACTGGACGCCGTTATTCTGGAAGCCGTTAGCGGGCTTGCCACCCATCAGGGTGGTCATGAATTCACCAAACGGATCAGCCGGTGCAGTTGGCTTGGCTTTCGGGCCGCGCACGGTAATGCTATCCGGGGGGACCGTTCCGCCCATCATCGTCGCCAAAGCGTTCGCACCCTGCCTGCTCTTGTCAGCCTGGGATACCATGGGTTGGAGAAACTTGGCGAAGTCGATCATTACTGCTTGCCCTTTTGCCTCATGGCGTCACCAATCAGGCTGTAGGGGTTGGTGAGGACGCGAGGAAGGCTACCCCTCTCCTGAATATGGGTGGGGATGGGCGCTGTTGGTTTAGGTGCAGTTTTAGGCGTGGAGTTTTTCGGTACGGGTGCCGTGCGTGGCTGTCCCTGAGGCTGAACACCGTGGCGCTTTTGCATGAGGCTCGAAAGGCGGTAGGCTTCGTCGTCAACCAGCCCCTTTCCCGAGCGAACGTTGCCCATGAGGCGCTGGTACTCTGCCTCGTCTTTGGCCGTTTGCTCAGCCGAGCCCGACATAAGCTGCATAATAAGGTTTTTCATTAGCCACCTGCCCCAGCGGTAAATGCCTTGGTAATATTCGAGAGCAGGCTTTGGCCGAGGCCAGCCGTCATGCCCTTGGTTCCTGCGTATGCTTCCGCCTGCGGGACACCAACTCTGACGCCGATATTCGCCTGATTTCCGGCTGCATCCATGCCGACGCCCTGTTGACCCATGAGGTTTTGCAGGAAGCTGCCGAAGGAGCCCTGTGCAAGCTGTGCGGCGTTATTCTGGAATACTTTACCCGTGCCGCTGGACCCAAGCAGACCGCGCGCCGCAGCATTCGAGGTCACGCCGTTCATGGCAGCGTTCATGGTGTCTTGGTAGCCGGTAGCGTTCCTGAATTGGTCAAGCCCCTCAGCCCCAGCGGTACTTCCGTTGAGGCCAAGGAGCGAGCCAATCATGTTATTGGATTGAACGCCCTGAGCAGCATAGGGTGCGAAACGAGCCTGCTCGTTTTTCATTACGTTATTCAGGCCAGTAGCAAGCGTCTTTTGCTGCTTGTTTTTGGCTGATGCACCAAAGAGGTCGCCCAGGAAGCTCATGTTAAACCTACTTGGTCCCGACCGGACCCTTGGTGAAGAAACGGAGGTAGGTGTTGATCATGGCGATGAGGGCCATTACGCCCGCGATAGCGCCATCAACAGCACCGGCAACTTGGTCGAATTGCGCGCCGACAACTTCCGGCGTGACACCGGCCATTTCAGCGGCGGGCAGCGCGCCAACAGCGATCAGAGCAGCGATAGCGAGAGCCACACCGTTCGCGATAAGCGTGCGATAACCCTTGATAGTGTTCAGGAATTCCATAAACGTACCCTTTTTGCTGCTTGTCCTGAATTTGTAGCCATTGCCAAAAGCGGACGCAAGCTTAGAAAATCTCCGTAATAACCACGATTCCGTCGCCACCCTTGCCGCCAGCGCCACCAGTTGTACCGCCGCCGCCACCCCCGCCGCCAGAGCCGATACCGCCAGGGCCACCAGCGCCGCCGACACCAGCGTTGCTAGAGCCACCACCAGAGCCACCACAGGAAACGAGCGGCTTCCACAGCGTAATTCCGCCTGCGCCGGGGTTTGAACCCGCAGCACCGCCCGCAATCTGAGGAACGAAGCCGGTTGCAGTGATAGCGCCACCAGCAAAGTCAGCAGCAGTCACACCGCCACCGCCAGCGCCACCCGAGTTAAGTCTGGTTGTGGCCACGGCACCGCCAGCCGCCCCCGTTTGCGCGCCGCCAGCCGAGCCAGCAAGGCCAGCAATGGACAGGAAGGTCCCATAAGCGGAGAAGAAACCGTCCGTACCGATAGCGCCAGCAGTGCCGCCAGTACCCGCAGCCGCACCCGTTCCGTTACCACCAGGACCGCCGCCGTTGACCCGGTAAACAGCAACGTTTGCGGTAAATGAAATAGGCCGGAAACTCATGAATGTGTCGCCACCAGCGGCAGATAGGCCACCCTGCCCCACGCTGAAATAAATCGTGTCAGGCATCAGCAGCGTGGGAATCATAAAGCGCGCCAGACCACCGCAGCCACCGCCACCGCCGCCACCACGAGCCGCAGCAGCAGCAGCCGAGAAGCCAGAACCCCCGCCACCGCCAGCGCCAATCATCAGAATTTGCAGCGCCACAGTGTTAGGTGGCACGGCATAGGAGTGGAAATCACCCTTGGAGGTAAGGATGGTTGTCCGCTTATCTACCCTGATATTTGGGACTTCAGCGAACATTAGTAGTTGCCCGCAACAGTCGTGACCGCGAAGCCACCAGCAACGATGGTGCCGAACGTGACATAAATTCGCCAGCCGGGAGGAAGCGCAATGTTCATGGGAACGTCATAGCCCAGGAGAGCCGCGACTTCCGAGTTGGTTGTGGCCGGAAGCGTAATCTCGTCATAGAGCATGTTGTTCGCGAGCGTGGCCGTAGTCAGGCCGTTGTTCAGGAACACGCGCATAACCGTTGCAACGTTGGTCCCCTTGGGCCTTACCCGGAGCTTTTGCACGAACGAGCCGTCCGTAACGTCGGCGGTATACACAAGGTAAATCGTGCCAGCCGTCAGGTCTTTCGTGGTGTTGGCGACGATACCCGCAGCCGAGTCGTTCGCAATGCTGGGGACGTTCGTGAAAATCGGAATTGTATTGGCAACCATAATTAATACCTCTTAAAAGAAAGTAGACGCGCGAAGTGCGAAGTACATACCGTAGTCGTATGTTGAAGCGCCACCGCCTGGGATGGTGATTGTAGCCACGCCACCGCCACCGTTTGTAGCCGTAACTCCAGCGCCAACAAAGTTAAGAGTTGTGGCCGGGGTGAGGATGGCAATACCTTCGTCCTGCACGTTGACGCCGGAGCCAGCCGTGGGAGCCGCCCAGACGACATCGGTGCCGTTATAAGTGAGGACGTGGCCGGAAGTAGTAGCCGCAATATCCGCAATCGGTCCGACAGTGTTACCGGCGCGACCCAGGACAGAGTTCGCAGCGTGGCCAGCAATGGATGAATAAATCGTGTTTATGTTAACGCCGTTGTCGAAGTAGTCGTTGGCATTAACCGTTCCGAAGCCGGTGTTTCCAAGCCCCTCGGCCCGCAAAGTTCCGTCTTGCTCCATGTTCCACTTGGTGGACGCTATGGCTGCGCCGTTGGTGATGTTCTGGAACACATGCCGCGTGCCACGCGCCGTGCCGCTCCACGTCTCCGTTGCCACAATCTGTACGTTGCCGCCGCCTGCGTAGGCGGAGGTGTCCCAGCCAAACGCTGTCATGGCTACGAGGATGTCAGCGTTAACAACTCCCGTCTTGGCGGCGTTGGTGCCGTTAGCTCGCCTGCCTGTGAAGGAGGTGTTGGTTCCAAAGGCGTCGAGCGTGATGCGCGCGACTTGGCCGTCCAGCGCGCCGATTTGAAGGGCGTTACCAGCAGACGGGGCAGGCAGCGCCGAGGTGTTGAGATTGATCGTCTGCACTTGCGTGAAGACGTTGGCCGCAGCAAGACCAGCATAAATCGTGTTGATGTTCACGCCATCATCGAAGTAGTTAATAGCGTTGACTGTACCGTTGCCGGTTACTCCAAGCGAATCGGCCCGGAAAGTCCCGTCGTTATCGACGCTCCATCTTGAGCCGACGCCAGCAGCGCCGTTGGTGGTTGTCGCGAAGTTTATTCGCGTACCCTGTGCGGTGTCGGTCCAGGCTTCGGTCGTAACATAAGTAATGGTCGCGCGTGCCGCTGCGCTGTACCCTGTCGCACCGTAGCCAAACCCGCCCAACACAAACAGCGTCTCTGAGCTGAGCACGGCGGTTGGAGCGGCTGCGGTTCCGTTGGACCTTCTGCTAGTGATGTTGGGGATGCCCCCAAAAGCATCCAGCGTGAGTCGCGAGTTGGCCGCATCAACCCCGCCGATATGAAGCGCAGTGTTCGCTGGAGGCGCAGGAAGAGCCGCTGCGTTGAGATCGATAGTCTGGATAGCAGTGAAGACGTTGGCGGAAGCAAGCCCAGCGTAGATAGTATTGATATTTACGCCATCGTCAAAGTAGTTGATAGCGTTGACGGTGCCGTTGCCAGTGAGTGCGCCGGAAGCGTGGATCAGCGACCCATCGTTTTCCACAAACCATCGGGCAGACTGCGACGCTGCCCCGTTTGGCGTAGTTGCGAGAACAAGGCGCGTGCCTTGGGCGGCATCGCTCCAGTTTTCGGACGCAATGACCGTAACCGAGCCCCTGTGAGACGTAGAGTATAGCGTTGAGCCGTAGCCGTAGCCGCGCATGGCGACGAGGGTATTTCCACTCTGCACGGCAGTTGGAGTGCCTGGAACGCCTTGAGCGCGCCTGCCACCAAAAACGGGAGGCCCAGCGAAACTGTCGGACCAGATAAGCGCATCCGCTCCGGTTGAGCCCACAATCCTGAGTTCATCGGCACCGAATGCGGTGGGTACGGCAGCGCCGCTTTTGTTGACGATCAGGTTGCCGGTCATCGTGTCGCCAGCCTTAGCGACCTTCTCCGTGTCAAGCTCGTTAACAGCCGCCTGAACATCGGTAGCGACGATATTGCCAGCAGCAACGTTGGTTACTTGCGAGGCCGTGTAGTCGCCAGCGACAGCGACAACGTTGCCCGTGCGCCCGAACACATCCGTGACAGCGCCACCACCACCGCCGCCACCGCCAGAAGTATTCGAGGAAATTGCCCAGCCGGATTCGTCCGTCCAGGTGAGGGATTTCCCGACCGGGACAGTATCGCGCCAAACGATTGTTTCTACACCAGAAACATCAATAACGATGGTCAGCGTCAGGACCGATGCGCCAGCGTTGTAGATATTAATGTTTTTTATTTGCCGCTGCGTGGAAGCTGCCGGAGCCGCCAGGATCGTGACGTTGGTCGTGCTGTTGGTGACAGAAAGCTGCTGCCCGCCCGTGAGGGTGGTTGCCGTAAGGTCACCATACGAAACCTGAATAGGCCATTGGACGCTGGGAACACCAGACAGCCGAGCAATTACCGTATTCGTGGTGGCGACAAGAATCATGCTAAAATCCTAGCGAAACCCTAACCATTACATCGCCGTGGGCCAAGCCCCCACCGCCGCCGCCCGAGGTAAATTCGGCTTCCAGCCACAGGCCGTGCTGCACCGTGCTTGACGAGGCCGATGGAGCCTGGAGTGCAGAGAGCGTGAGCGTGTTATAATCGTGAACCTGCACTTCCGAGTCGCCTGGGGCGTTCATTTCCCAGAAAGCCGAGGCAGACGTGGCGCTTTGGGCAATATCCGTAACCCGGCAGACCGTGGTGCCGATGCCCGAGGCGTTGGTGAGGCAGACTACGTAGGGTATGTTGGCCAGCATGGTTACTGGTGTGGCGAAATCGAAGCGCACAGCCCTGACGTTGGTATCAATCGCGTTGTAGGCGTTCGTGGTCCCCAGGACAGACTGAATTACGCCGCCCGCCACGGTATTAATATCCGCAATTACGCAGCGGTGAGACTGGCCAGCGCCAGCACTGTCGTAGACCGCCCAGACAGCGTAAATCGTGATATCTTCACGGGGGACGAATACCGTACCCTTGGTAGCCTGAGCGGTAGTAGAGACGCCAGTAGGGACGCCAGAGGCTCCATTGAAGTAACCGCCGCCACCGCCACCTCCAGTGGGTGGGACAATCCACGAAGGATCAGCACCAGCGCCGTTTGTGGAGAGTAGGTATCCCAGCGTTCCAGGAGCCAGGGCCTGCCATGCGGCTGCACCTCTATAGACAACAGAACCGTGGACTGTAGTAATTTGGTCCAGGATTTCCTGCACGTCTGCCGTCAGGGTGATCGGCGCATCCTTGAGCAAGCCACCGCCATCCAGGCCGGAGCCAGCGATAATTTCCGCATTTTCCAGCGAGGCAATATCCCGCTCAATACCGGCGAGCGAGTAGACGTAATCAACCAGCCTGTTCCATTGCGTCGCGAAAAAGCCGGTAGCCTGACGGTTCTCCTCCACGATGGGAGCGAAGCCGATAGGGTCAACACGCCGCTCTCTGACGGTCTTAGGAGTCGCCATCACCATCCCCCAAAAGTACCTTGAGAGACTGAATACGCCTGAGGGTGCCTTCATCGCTGATCTTGTAGATGCGACCGGGAGCCCTGACGCTGCCGAGGTCATAGAACATCACGTTGGCGTCCCTAACTCCGGGCGCTACTGATACTGTTCTCGTCGGTGAGAAGCTGTTGCCCTCGTCGTCAGAGAAGCTGAGGTTGATATTTCCGCCTCGTAGGCCCACGGACCCAAAGAGTTGCGCCTCCGGGTTTTTGACATAGCGCCGACTTTGGCTCTCCACCCGGCCCGATGCAACAAATTCATTCGATCTAAATGAGTCATCCAGGACTGCGTCGGGGTCAATTTCAACCAGTGTGCTATCAAGCAGGCTGGACGCATAGAATTTATCCCCCCATTTTTCGTGGTAGCGCGCGTTCCAGAGTTCAAGGTCGCCAGACGCATACTGCGCCCACTGACCCGTGGTGCGGTCTAGTACATAGGTTCCGTAGCCCTCGACATGAATGCCGTAGTTGTAGTGGCCATCCAGGTTGTAGGCAAATGAGCTAACCGTATCCGGCAAAGGCGGGATTATGCCGGTAGCGCACACCGCGATGACGTTTTGATGTTGAACCCGTGCCGCCACCGTGTTTATTCCAGCCGTTGTTAGAACTACGTTTGCGTATTGGACTCGGAGTCGGCTTGCGACTTCACCGCCTGTGACGATGATTTGCTCACTTTGAACCCGCGCAACGCCGCTTGAGCCACCGCTAACAGCGATAGCATCCTGCTTAGGTACGCGAAGACTCGAATCAGCCACACTATGCGGTCCTTACATATTCTGCCAATCGAAGGAACACTTCTGGGTCCGTGCAGTCAGACTTCATGGCGTTTGCCTTGTGGCTAATTACACGGACGTTTCCGCGAACATGGCCTTTTTCTGGGAAAATCCTATCAATGCTTGGGCTGCTTGCCTTGCTTTTGTTAGTTGAAATCTCAAGCCTGATGCCGAGAATCGGGCAAAACTCCGGGATGATGATATCCTCTGGCGTCAGGTCAAACGGGATGCCCCGCGACTTGCATACACACCTTTTTTGGTTGACCGCGAGGATGGCCCAATTGCCGATGTTTCGCCTTGGTTTTTGGGCTCTGTAATATTCCCTTTTCTGGGCCTTCCTGCGCTCGTGAAGCTCCGGGTTGGAATAAACGCGGTCCTTCCGGCGCTGCTCACTAGCACGCTTTCCAGCCGCCTTTTCCTCTGCGGTGTTGTAAATTTTCTTTGGCATTATGCCGTTCTCGAAACCTGAATTTTTGCCCCGACAAACGCCGCGACCGTCCAGGCCGCGCCGCCGTTGGAACTGAAATAGTCGATCTGAGTAGCCGGGTTGGCTGGGGCCGCAGCGTTGAGACCCGTGGAGAGCGCCAGCGAGCTATCAATAAACGATGGCGTGAGCGATGCTGAGCCCGCACCGAACACGGAACGTCTCGTGAACAGCGTCATGCTCTCCACAGCCGTAACGCCAGCCGGGAGGCGATCCAGGCGATAAATGCCCGGTGCCGGAATATTCAGGCCACCCAGGAGCGTGCCAGCGCCGGAGATAATCGCACCAGCAACCGACGTGGTAAACACGATGGAGTTACCAGCCGTTCCGGGGACCAGCGCCGTGAACCGCAAGATGGCCCCAGGAAGCTGCTCAGCAGCCACGTTGGCGTTAATTACTGTGGCAGAGCCGTAGAGGGTGCCGCCACCAGATAGACCGTTGACAGCAGAGTAGAGGTTAAACAGCGTGGCTTCAGCATCCACACCGATAAGCACCTCGTTGGCCGTAACGCCGACCGCAGCCCGGAAGGTGTAGGTGGTGCCGCCGACAGCAAGCGTAGTAGCCGCAACAGCGTTTGAAATGAATTCCACGGTTCCTGTGGCAGCAATTAGCGCGGCCTGGACAAAGGTGTCGTCGCGGGCGGTCTTGTCAATTGATTGATAGCCAAAAAGGCCGTCGTCGGTAATGAGCTGCGTTGCTACGCCGTTCTGCGTTACCGTGCGAGCCGCGCCAGATTCGTCCACTGAGGCGGTGTCCCAGCCCATGAGGAGCTGAACCGAAGCGAAGCTTGGATCGGTGCCGACGTTGCGCCCGAAAGCCGCTACAGCAGGTGTATAGTCCGCAGCATAACGTCCCACGCCAACCGTGAAGCGGAATTCATCCACCCAGCCGTTAAAGCTATCTGCAAGGACAGTGGCGGTAGACTGACGGGCTCCAACGGTAAGGAGCGATGCGTTGTCATGGTAGGTAGCGGCGTCTGCGACTGCTGGTCCCTGGCGCTGCCCATCAATGAACAGACGGTTGTTTCCGCCCGTGCGGCAGACTGCGATTTGGTAAGGCTCGTACAGGACGGGCGTGAATGGGAAGTCATGGATAACAACCTGCGTTCCGGAGGTGCCGCCCGTGGTGTAGGCGAATTCAAGGCGATACACACCCGCGCTTTCATACAGGCGCAGGCCCCACGACATGGCAGAGCCGGGGAACCATTTTGCGGCCAGATATTGCGACTGGCCAGCCCCAGGAAGCGCGTTCCAGCGGTAGGTGCCTTCAATGGTATACGCACCAGAGCCAACCTCAAGAGAGGCGGCATCAGCCACGCGCCAGCCCTTGTCAGCCGTGGTCCCGAGCATTTGGCCAACGCCGGGTCCATACATGCGCCGACCAACGAAAGACCAAGCCGTAGCCGGGTCATCAGCGACCGCGTTAATTACGTAATTTCTGCGCTCAGCACCGTAGAAGCCGTTCTGGAAAGCCCCGACGCTGTCTTTAACGTTAATGCTGTCGATGTGGTAATTTGTGGAGAGGTCTACGCCTCCAGAGTCAACCTGGAGCCTGAGAATTCCAAGGGTCTGAGGAATGCTGGTAATGCTGGCGTTAAGGATTTGTGTCCCCTGCGCGTTGCGAACCTGGATAATACCGGCAGTCGGGGCGATGCGGAATTCAAACCACGTCCACTGGGCCGCAGCAATACAGACGGGGGTTTCCGCAAGCAGGGTGCCAGCGTCATTGTAGAAGCCGATAGTGCCGGAAGGGGTAAAAGCAGCGTAAATAACCCGCGCGTTTCCGGAAGTCGCGAATTCGACGCGGTGCCAGCTAACGCCACCCGGCAGGTTGGGGAGGTAGAAGCCCGCCGAGAAATAAACCTCTGTGGCAACCGTATTGGCAAACGTGGCGCGGAGATTGTTCCCCGCAACGTTGATAATCTGAAGCGATTTTGTGCCGGTACGGGCTCCGAAAGAAGGCTCAACAATCTGGAATTCGTCCGCAAAGCCGCCAGTCGGAACGTTGGACCAGACGCCCACCATTTCCGTCGTGTCGCAGTTACCTACCGCGTACCTGTTCGGGCTGTCGTTAAATACCAGAGCCATTATGCACCAAGCCTCAGAAGTTCTTCCACGGCGTGGGTTGAAACCCGCTGTCCTGAGGTGTCCCTGACAACGAAATCCGAGTCCACGTAAACTATGTCGTCGTTTATTACCCTAGCTGTTCCAGGAATGATACCATAACGCATGGCCCTGCCAATAATAGGCGCAAAAGGAATATCCGCGTCACCAGTGGGGGACCAGGGCTCGATGGTGGTAGCCCCGCACGCCCAGAAATTGGAGCCCACGGCAAGCACTTGGTAAACCCGGTCGGGCTCGCTTTCTGCCTCCGCGAATATTTCTACCCAGAATTCGCCGGGGCGGATGAAATACATGCGCTGGCTGGCATTAACCGCGACGATGACAAAGGCCGACAGGGTAGTGACCGAAATTGGCGCTTCAGCGCCTCCTTCTGGCACGGGAACCGGGATTAGCGTGTGAGTTCCCCCGTTCTGGAGCGTTGCGGAGCCCCAGGACATGGTTGCAGAGGTTTCTGTGGTCGGGAAGGTGTTGCCTGCTGCACCGGCAATCTTGGCCTCCACGATGAGCCTAGTGGCCTCTGCGCGACGCTGCTGGATATCCGGGTTGGCCGTCAGGGCGCTGGAATAGGTTCCACCGGGGGTGCCTGAGGCGTTAACTGCTTGGCCGAGGTTCTCAATGGAATCTGCTAGCGTAGTGCCGATAAGGACAAGCCATGGAAAAGCTAGTGTGCCTGCTGGCGTTCCAGTGTTCACTCCTGACGTAACGAACTGATAGTAAACCGTGTTCATCCGAACAACGTCGCCGTTGGTGGGCTGGCCGGTAAATGTCAGGGTGCCGATGGCCTTGGACAGACCTTCGTAATACCAGAGATTAACTCCGTCAGCGATCCACAGGCGCTCAACACCGGGGCTTGCCTGATAGGTCATCGAGACTTCGTTGGAGTTGGCCGACAGTGTCCCCACAAGGGTTGTCTGGGTGGTGCCGTCCCAGCGGTAGAGCGTCTGGTTGGCGCACACAAACAGGTCGCCGCCGAAAAATCCGGGCTGCGAGAAATTACCACGGTGCGGAAAGCTGCCGAAATTCCGGTAATTAGTCGTCCCAGGCCGCGCAAGCAGGGCCGTATCATCAATGGTTGATGTGGGGTCGGCTTCAAAGAACCTGTTGAGAATTGGCAGCGTAACCGAGCCAGCGTAATCACGCCGCCAGAAGCTCCTCCCCAAAGGGACTTTAGTGGAGCCCATTAATAGACCCCCGTGAAGCCGGTACTCCAACCACCGAAGCCAGTCATGGTGTCAAACAGCACATCAGGGCTCGTGGACGAGTTGGTCATCATGTAGCGGCCCGTGAACATGGATTTCACCATCTTGTAGATTTCCATGGTGATGGCGGGCATTTCCTTGCCGTAGCGGGGCTCAAGGCGCATCGCCAACTCGATAATAAACAGGTCGTCGTATAGGGTCGGGTAGGGCAGGTTATTGCTCAGGCCAACGGCGTCTGGAACGATAATCCACTGCGCCAATTCACGCCGGTAGAGCAGGCTAACACCTACGCCGGAAGCGTTGAGAACAAGGGAAGCGCCGCCGTCCACAAGGTTGCCGTTTCCCTCAATGGTGAGGAAATTGGTGCCGAAGGTGCCGCCTACGTCAAGAACCACTATGCGGGCTCCGTCTCCAGGGGACGGTGGGATCTTGATTGTCTTGGCCGAGTCAAGCAGGCAGTTGAGGTAGATATCCTGCGGGATGGCCACCTTGTCTGCGTAGGGCGTAAAATCACGGAATACAGAGCCGCGCTGTTGGCGGATGTCGGAGACTTGGCCCAGCCAGAGCGTAACAATGGGCGCACGGACGTAGCGGTCGATAATCCCCTGTAGGAGAGGAAGCGCCTCCGTAACCTGGGCATCAGTAGGCGCAACGTCGCTAGGGACGATTTGCGTCTCTCGGAAAGCCCGGTTGATGATTACGGAAGCGGTTGTCACTAGGTGGCCTCAAAATATCCAAGAGCAGTCAGTTTCTCGTGCATCTTGCGGGGCGATTCGTTTGCGTGGACCTTCTGTTCCAGCTTACGGAGCGCCGCAATCAGGTCGGCCTTGTGAATGCCGCCGTGAGCATCCGGGCCGTCTTCCGGGGGTGCGGAGCCGGGTTCGATAATCAGGTGCATGTCTTCCGGGGGATGCCAGCCAACAGGCACGTCTTCCTGTTTTTCAAAAATAGCCGATTGACCCTCAGGTCCGAACCGCCAGCTAGGCCACGCAACAAAACTCATTTTACCCTCTATGCCGCTAACTTCCCCTCATGGGGGAACCACTCTGTTTCGTCGTCTTCCTCATCCTCCCAATCGGGAGTTTCATCGAACGGGTCGATAATATCCCCAGGCAGGATGAGTTGGACGATCATGTGCCACCATTATTGGTCGCGAAGCACGCCGAAAATCGGGGTGTCTTGCAGGCCCTTTTGTTGGGGAGCGCGAATATAGAACAGGGCCGCTGTCGCTGCGGGCCAAAGCTGCTCGAAAGTGCTTTCGTGCTCTTTGTTGCTGGGGTCAAACATGAGGAAGCCGGTGGTTTCCAGCGGTACGCCAGCAGTCGTAACGGCAAGCTGCCATTTGCATCCGCACCTGTTCTGGATTTTCAGGTAAACCGGGTTGGTTGCGACAAGCACCCAATCGGCAACAGCATCGCCAGCAGGGACCGCAATATTTACGCTCGAATAAGCCATTTTGAGCCCTTTAATTCGTTATGGGTACGTTACCCATCCACCACTTAGGAAGCAATACGCCCCCGCCTTTTTAGGTGCAGGGGCGCTTGCGAGTTCTAACTCATCAGGGTTAGCCGTTGATGCGGACAACCTTGAACCGTCCGAACGCTTCCGTATTGAACTGGTACGGAGTGTCGAAGCGGGTGATTGAGACGCCCGTGTTGCCGTTGGAGAAGCGGTGCGCGCGGAGGGTGAGCGGCACAGACTTCATCTTGCGGGAGGCGTTCTCGCCCGAGGGGAGGTCTTCCAGCGTGGCAGAGATAACCCGGCCAACACCGCGACCAACCACAGCACGCTGCACGAAGCTCGTGGAAGCCGCGCCAACCCAGGTGATAACAGCGTTATCCGCAGGAGCAGCCGAGACGGTGGCGTTAGCGTTGTTCACGCCGAGGTCGCCCGTCAGGGTGCCGTTCTGCACGATGATCGCCGGGAAGATGCGGAGAGCCGCAACCGCGCCGCCAGCGTCAGCAACCGTAGCGCCGATCACTCGGAACTGTTGCAGACGACCGAGGGACGCGCCTTTGCGGTTATCCCAAGCGAACACACCAGCGATGGTGAAGATTTCGCCGTCAGCAATCGTCGCGTTGGCACCGAAGCCGTCAGCAGCAATCGTCTGCGTCAGGAAGCGGCCATTGGTCGTGGTGGACTGAGCAACCGCCGTGTAGTTCACGTTCTGGGTCGCGCCGTTAACCGCGCCGTTGGTGCGGGTGCCGGTCGTGAAGGTCGGAACCTGCTGCGTGAACATGACTTTCATGCCAGCAAGCTCACGGACCTTGGAGTTGTTTCCGAAGGTGTTGAGGATTGCAGCCTGCGAGTCAGCGGCAGGGCGGATGGTTTCCGCCATGTACTTGCCGAGGATCGACATATCGCTGTAGGGCAGGACAGCGAACATTTCACCGTCCGGAACGCCCTCTTCCTTCAGGCGCACGTAGCCGTCCAGAATTGCGTCGATGTCGTTAACAGCCGTGCCGGGGGTGCCGGTCCAGTTGTTACCAGCGAGCATGGTGCTGGAGAGAAGCTGAGCGTCAACCTTTTCACCGGCGTTTTGGCCGATGGCGCGGAGACGGTCATCACGGAGAGCGGTGTCTTCGTCACGGATGTGTGCGAAGTCTTCAAACACGTAGTCAAGCGTGACACCGGAGTTCAGCGCGTAGATTTCTGCGCCGAGTGCCGTATCCTGCTGAGCCGCCGAAATGTCGGAAATCGCGCCGGTCCACGTCCGCATGTTGAAGCGGGGCGGGACACGCTCGATAACCTGGAAGCGGTTGGTCGGGCTGATTTTCGCTGCGGACTTGTCCATCCAGCGAAGCATTTTGGATGCGAAGAGGTTGTTCTCCATCGCGGCGCAAATGGCGTCCGTGACAAGAGCAAGCTGCGGTTGACTGTTAGGCATTTATTTTCTCTTTTTTGCCATGTGTTGCGGGAAGCCTTCAACATCCGCTCGTAGCTGGCATCGCTGTCCTTAGCGAACTGGCCGTTTGTGCCACGGGGTGTTGTCGGCATGGGTTTGGCAGTGGTTGTCTTTGCTGCCACCTTTGCCGAACCGGCGAGACGGGCAGAAATCTTTCCAAACTCAAGGGTTTGGTCCATCGGCTCCATGGCCGTGATTTTTTCCAGCAAATCCGGGTGCTGTCCCAGGTGGTAGAACACGTCTTCCGCGTTCTCCAACTTCACCAGCCTTTGTAAAGCCTGCGGTGATGGAGGCATCGCCATAAGGGCGTCTTGAACAACTTCCTCGAAATCGGAATACTTGTCAACACCCCGTTTACCGACAGCGTCAGCCGTGGCGGCGAGAGAAGCGTTTTCTGTCGTCTCTTGCGCCCTTTGGAGGTTGCTTTCCGTAGCGGTCCTGGCGGCGTGAATTGCCTTTTCCGCTACATATTCCTCGAATTTGTCCTGATAATCAGCAACCGCCTCCTCATATTTCGGATCCCAGCGACCAAGGTCGTAATTGGCCGGATTAGGGCGGGCGGGGGCTTTCGGTGCATCGAATGCGTCGTTTTGACGCGGCTGCGTGCGGAGAGTTTCGACTTCACGCTTAAGCTCAGCTACCTCAGCGATTGCATCGTCAGCAGCCTTTTTCGCGCGACGGGCGTAGAAAGCTTCACGGGCGGCAGCTTTTTGCTCCGGCGTATGCTCTGCGGCCTCGTCTGCTTTGGCCTCAGGCTTTGCCTCTTCAGCTTTGGCTTCCGGTTTGGCGGCAGCTGCTAGCTCAAGCAGGGCCGGAACCACAAACTCAGATTGAACGGGAGCCGCGTTGTCTTGAACGGACTGCTCGAAAGTTTCGTTTTCCATTAGTCTTTGCCTCCACTGGCGTTCGGTTTAGGGATAGGGGTCTTCTCGATTTTCTCGATTTCCGCGAGAACCTTGGCGGTCTGGGCAAGCAGCAGGTCCATGCGCTTGTCCATTTCCCGGATTTTTGCAGTCGTGATCCGGGCGTCATCTTCAGCCTTGAGCGCCCGCTCGTAAGCCTGGGATTTTTCAGACTGGGCCATTGAAAGTGCGGCCTCGGCTGCGGCGCGGGATTTCTCTGCGTCGGCAACCTTCTTGTCGATCTCCGCAGTAATACCCTGAAGCTCAAGCTCTTTCATCTTCTGGGCTTCAGCGGCCTGTGCCTCGGCAGCTTTCACAGCTTCCGGGTCATCCTTGTCCAGCACGCCGGAACGCTCACGGAGCGCCTTGGTAAGCTTATCGGTTCCAGGAATATTCAGGAGTTCGATAAGTTCCGGGGCTACCAGACCCATGAGTTCGGGGTTGGAGTTGAACATGGTTTCGTAGAAGGCAATTGCTTGTGCGCGCTGGGTGTCGGCTGAAGGGCCTGTGCTAACATCAACGGCGTAACGACCGATAGTAATATCTTCGGACTCAGGGTTATCTGGATCATTGAGAATTGCCTCTTTGGCTTTTCCGTCGTCACCGATGATTTTTTGAATCCGGGGTCCGTCGTAAACCTTCGGAATAATCTGATTGATGACGCTATAAAGCTCTTTTTTCGCGGCTTCGACCATCTGGTCATAGATCATGCCGCCGTTGTCAGCGATGTTCTGCTGTTGTTCCAGCGCGATACCGGAGTGGGGGGTCGATCCCTCAAGCCCCACGAGGCCCGGTTTCAGGCCGAAAATGTCGTAGATGGACTGCTGAGCCGCTTGCGTCTCAATAATCGCGGCTTGGTCAACTACGGGCGGGGCAACCTGCTCCGGCTTGGGTCCACGGTACTTCAGGACGCCGCCACGGAGGCGGTGAGCGTTGCGGTAGCCAGCTTCCTGCTCCGCCGACAGGGCGTCTTCCTGGGCTTCGTACTGGGCGCGGTTGCGGAACACGATGCGCTCGATACGGTCGGACTTGACGTAGTTATAGAAGCTCAGCGCGTCTTTCGCGAACGAAATCATGCCGTAGCGTTCCATACGCTCGCCAACCATCAGCATCCAGCCGGGGACACGGATGATGGGTACACGGTCGCAGTCGAGGATGTACGGCTCCCCAAGAATTTGAACGCCGTTGGTGACGACACCACGAGCATATTTAACCTGGGAGTCGCGGATAATCGGGGTTCCGTCTTTGCGGACGACTACCGTGTGAACACCGCCATCGGGAGCGGGTCTGGAATAATCGACCGGATCAATTCCGGTAATATCTACCGTCTCGCCGTTGGTCAGGAGCGCCAGGGTGCGTGTCTTTTCGTGCATGGTCCAGACAGTGGCGACACGAACTGTATCTTCCATAATCCAATCGCTGTACCCAACGGTGCGCTCGGGGCCGATGCCGACAGGAAGAGTAATGCTGGTAGCCGGATTATCGCCAACGCTGCCAATAGTCGCCTTGGGGTAGAGCTTCTCAAAATCCTTGCGGCTTAGCACGGTCTCCTTCATGACGCGGCGGGCGTCACGTCCCGTGGGCTCAACCGACAGGCCGTCCCAGATCACTGACCAGGGGTTGGGGTCTGTTTTAATGAAGATATCTGTTTCGAATACGTCTGCGTTGGCGTACTCGATGCATACTTCGTAGTTCGCGACCCCCGCAATAAGTTGGTTCTGGGACACAATACCATCCACGGTAGGGATGTTGCTGTTCCGCTCGATATTTCGAGTAAGTCCCTCACGGATGAACGCGATGCTGTCATATTGTTTGCCAGTGCTGATGGGAAGGATACGGGGTCCAATGCGACGGCGCGCACGGGCTCCCAGGCGATCCCGCAGCAGGCTGGGGACCATGTTAAAGGTCATCGCAGGAATATCGTTGGAAGTGCGCCACTTGTAGTCGGCGGCGGGCCACTGGTAACCGGCTGCATAGCGGGTGTCGTCAATGCCACGGTCGCGGTTGCGCTGGTCTGAGTCCAGGTCTTCCTGACGCCAGCCACGGATAGCCTCACAGAGAGCCTCCTCTGTCGGGAAATCCTCAAGCTGGAGGGTATTCGTGGTTTTCAAAGGCATTTAACTCATCCATCCTGATCCGACTGGCGGAAGCCCTGGAATACGCGGCAGGTTATTAAAAGGTTCTCCGCTTGTACCCATTACCGAAGGCTGGTTCAATGGCTGGACGTATTCGTCTGCAAAGGTGAGCCCGACCGCATCAAACAAGTCATGGGAGCGGCCCTTTAGCTGGGCTTTGGGGACAAGATGGAAGTCGCCCTCTTGATTGATAAACTTGATTTGCGGGGCGCAGAAGTCAGCCGTGATTTCTTCCTCATCGGGAAGGTCCAAGCCTTCAACCGACTGAAGGGCTTCCTTGACCCGCCACGCCATTTCAGCCTTCCGGTTCTTCGGCCCAGGCTTGTCCGGTCGCCTCAGTTTCGCTTGGCTCGTCGACCCAAAATTCACGGGCCGAATCAGGGTAGAATACTTGGGGTCGTCTCTCAGGGCGGATGAAAGGGCGTCCCCGTTCCCGCCCCCGCCCGCGTCGATGAAAACTCGGTCTGGCTTTTGGTCCTCGATAACCGCTTTTAGCCATTCCAAGCCTTCATTGAATTTAACTTTGGTGCGGTATTTTACGGATTTAACCTTCCTACCCTGCCTAACCGCGATAGTGAAGCGGTCCCCGCCCATCGAAGCCGGGTCAACGCCAATGACCACGGCACCGTGGGGCAGAATGTCGGCGTTACGCGCCCGCTGAACATCCACAGGGGAGATAAAGGCGTCTTCTTCGACTGCGTTAAAAGCATCCGCCACTGATAGCGGGAACTCGCGGCTCCAGCGAATAATGTTGCGTGGGCCATTCATCTTCCTCCGACGCCAGTAAATTTGCCCAAGCGTCAGGCCGTTAATCTCGTGAAGCTCGGCCTCGGACGGGAAAGCCTCGTTATCGCGCTCCTGCTGAAGCTCGAAATCTGCTGGCGGCTCGCTGTAGCAGCCTGGGTCTTTGTTCCACGGGACGAAAATCAGTTTGTATTCGGACGCGCCCTTGAGGCAATCCATGCAGCGTTCAAAGAAAGGGCCAAAGGGCTGTTTAGCCGTTCCTTCCAGCCAAATCTCAGTACCCGGCATGTCGGAGACGCAGTTTCCGATGCCTGACATTTGCTCTTCAAGGTTGTCGATTACCCCCGCTTCGGAAAGGTGTAGAAAGTTGATCTCGTCACCTCGGCCAGCATCTTCGGTTTCTGATGAATAAATGGCGTAGCGCGAGTCCATGCCGTCAAACTCAAGTCCCTTAATGTTAGCTGTCCCCAGGGGTGGGGCAAAGGGATTGTTGTCCTGAAAACGGCGCACGATGCGGTACAGTGCATTAACCGATGATCCCAAGTGCGCCATGATTGCCACGGAGACGCCGTGATTCATTGATGCGCGGTGATAGCCACGTCCCAGGATGTAGGTGGAAGCGCCTGCGCGGCGGTATTTCAAGGTGATCGCGCGCACAACGCCGGTTTCAGCCTTTTGCTTCTCGGCGGCGTTATGGATGATATGCTGGGTCGGCGTAAACGTAAGGGGAGCTAGCTTGCCACCCTTGTCGCGGAGTTTCAACGCCTGATCGCCAAACTGCGGATAATTCTGCCGCAGGAACGCCAAGCGCCTAAGTGCGGAATCTTCTCCGGAGTGCGGGGTAATCAGCAATAGTAGTCCCTCTTGGCAGAGGCGCGGTCTCGCAAGCGGTGGTCAAAGCCGCAACCGGGGGAGGGAACCGGGGAAACCGCGCCTCTTGTATTTTTCTGACCATTGTTGATTCTGTCGTCAATGGGGCTTGCGAAAGTTTTTTTTGGGTCTATGTTCACTCGCTCACGCTGGTCGGGATAGGGGTAGTACCTGAAGCCAGCAGCGGCGTGAGGTCTAACGTGTCACTGTGGGATTCCTGCCGACACAACCCCGGTACTGAACACCCGAGGGGAAGCACAGGGTGGAGACGCACCAGTCTCCATAAAGTTGGGGTGGACCTACAGGCCGGTGCGGTACTGTAGGGTCTTATGGTCATACGGCGGCTCCGTTTAGGGCATGACACGACCTGAAGACATGGTGACTAACCCGGTTTCGGCTGGGATTAGTCGTACTATGTCTTCAATCACCGACTCACCATTTAGAACATTTACGAAGTAAGGTAGTATAGAATCTACAGCTTAAGTTGGAATACAACATAGAGCTTTATGTTTCGCGGAATTCGTTTTGTAAGTAACACAGGCATTTACACCTTCCACGTCTTTCTGTATAAGGACGCATGGAGGCTTTTTTGCTGACGAAACCGCCCAAACCACCCGTTATTGTTGCTGGCGATCCGCTAGCCATGTCGCGCATCAACAAGAAGCATATTAACGATGCTTTTGAGCGCATTGGTGGCCTGGATCGTCTGGCTGACGAAGCCGATAAAGACCCGAAGTGGTTTATCGAAAAAGTCTGGGTAAAGACCATCCAGCCCGAGAAAATCGAGATTGCACGAGAGAAAACCGTCGCAGAGCTTCTGGCTGAGCTAGACGCCGCGATGGAGAACAAAACACCACAAATCGAGGGACAAGTGGTTTATGACACTGACTTTGAAGAAAACAAAGACTGAGCTTCTCACCAAGGACGTGGAGCGCAGGGTTGCCTATGCTATTTCTGTGTTCATGGGCGACACCGAGCCTAATTCTCGTGATTGGCTCCCTGAGGCCAAAACTGTCGTTTCCGCCTACGTCATCGGTCAAAAGCCCGTTGTAGCCGCTCAAAGGCTGCTTACGTGGCACTGCGTCGATATGGGCATGCCAGAGGAAGACCTGTGCGAGCTTTCCAAGGAAGACGCTGAGCCTTTCCTGCGGCACGCAATTGCTGGGTATTTCTTCCTGGTTGGGGTGGACAAATGATCATCCTCTGGCGTGCTCGCGGCATCAGATTCAACAACCATATGGATGCCTGCCACACGAGTCTTGACGATCTTTATAGTATTGGCGTCTGGCATGATTGCAGCGGCTATGGTCGCGGCAAAATAATCGGAATGCATTGGGAAAAGGGTAGACTATGACTAACTTCAACGAAATGTGCGAAGCGTGGCGCGGTCGCCTGATCTACATGGCCAAGAGCCGCCGTTTCATCGACATGCAGACGAAAATGCACCGTCACGGCGTTGGTGCTGCGGTGCCTATCCTGGTCGGCATGTTCCCGGATGCAGATAACGTTGAGCGTCTGGCTCGTGGCTTCCTGGCTGACAGGCTTTTCCACAGCGTTGAGACTGAGGACTATTTTCCCGGCGAAGGCCAGATCGTGGAACGTGACGGCGCGCTGTTTGCGAACACATGGGCTGGCTGGCACGCAGAGGATGGCGACGTTGAACCCTTCACAGATTTCCTTAATGCACTCTTTCGCCGCTCCAAAGTGGACGGAGAGCGGCTACTCTCGATGGTGGCGTTTCGGGCTAGAAACCCTACTACTCATGTGCCTTTTGCAGCCGTACTCAGTGGGCCTGAGGGTGACAACACACTGGCTCTCAACGCGCTAGAATCTGCCTTCTCCCCTTACGCAGCGTATGTCAGCCCCAACCACGTCAGGAACGCCTATCGCTCCTGGATTCGGGACGCAAGCCTAGTTGTGGTCCAGACTGGCGACGAAATGTTCCAGAACTGGGCGGCGCGCGATGCGTTTACCCAGATCGTAACGTCGCCTACGGACGTAAAGTCTTCCAATTTTGCCGCGACAAGCCAGCGTCACGACCGCAACCAGTTTTTTGCGATCATGAACACGTCCCCCGGCGCTGACGCCCAGGTTCCCAGCCGCTCGTGCTATTATCTCGTGTCAACCGAGGCTGTGCCGGAAGCTGTAGCCGATAAGCTACGAAAATTCATTTCTGAGGGCGGTGGCCGTAAAATCATGGCGTGGCTTCTCAAGCGCGACCTAACCGGCTTCAAGATGCCCAACGAGGCACCTGAAACCGGCGCGTCGTCCATTATCAGGCAGGAGCAGTTGCTTCCGTTTGAGCGCCTTGCGGAAGACATGCTGGAGTCGCCGGTCAACCGGGTCGCCGTATGGGTCAGTGAGTCCCTGGCCTGGGCCAACGCAATGCTGGAGAAGCAGGAGCGCGGCCAGATCGTCGGAAAGCAGGACGTGTGGCGCGCTGAACAGGTAATTGCTACGCTGCCCGAGATCACAATCCGCCCGTGGTATACGGCTGAAGAAATCTCGCTGATGTTCCCGCACGTACAGACCGCTCGTGTCGAAAAGCACCTGCGGCCAGCCTGTGTGAGCAAGGAACTGCGCTCAGGAGGGCTCCCCTATCTGTCACCCACAGATAGTCCAAAAGGCTTTGTGCGAAACGGCGTCCACAAGCACTATTTTATCGTCTCTGAACACGAACGCTGGCTTGACCCGCTCACGCAAGAGCAGTTTGATGCCGAGTGGGCAAAATTCCCGAATTACCGCGAATATGCCGAACAAATCAATTCCAGAGGCACCTAAGCGTGTCGCGTGGCCCGCTGCGGTAAAGCGAGCAGTCCAGGAGCGTTCCGGTGGCAAATGTGAGTATCCTGACTGCGCTAAACCGGGTGCGGAAATGGACCACACCGTACCCGTGGCCATTGGAGGGCAATCTACACTGTCGAACTGCGTATTACTCTGCCGGGACCATCATGTTCAGAAAACACGACTGGACATCAAGCTCATCGCGAAGGGCAGACGCATACGAGCCAAGCACTTTCAGTCAGATGACAACCGCGATGCTAAGCAGAAGAGCCGTATAAAATCACGCGGTTTCGATAAGAATTTTCGGAAAAAAATGAATGGCAAAGTCGTCAGAGTCGAAAAAAGCAATCTGGATGAAGCGGGAGGGGAACTCACTCGTTCCAGCAGATCGCGAGTCCATGAACCGGATGGACGAAATAAAGCGCGACCACCTTGTGATGGTGACCCTACGCCAGCCGAGAAATCCTAGACAGCACAGGATGGCTTGGGGCCTTGTTCGCGTTGCTCACGACAACCTGGCCAATTTCGACAGCGTGGAACACCTGATGGATACCATCAAGGTCAACATAGGTTACTGCGACCGTGTCATATACCGCATGAAAGACATTGGAGACGTGGAACAGCTCATGCCCAGGTCGATGGCATATGAATCCATGGACCAGCTAGAATTTGAGGAATTCTTTGAGCGTATGCTGGATTACATCTGCGTGGTGCTGATGCCGGGGGTGGACCCTATGGAGCTTCGCTCTCGGATCGGATAATCAGCGGCCCGCACAGTTCGTGCCATTGCTTGAAGCGACCGAATATCCACGCCTTGGCCCAGGCTGGCGAGAAATTGTACTGGCCCGGAGAAACACCCGTGTAGGTGTCAACCGAGTCGCTCCACATGAAGCTCCCGAGCGCCGGTGGCTCAAGACCCTCGCAGTAAATCCTAGCTATTGCTATGAGGTCTTTTGTATCCGAAGACGAACTCGAATTCGGCGTCTGACATGCCGCCAGAATCGACAACGTCACCGACAGCGCCGTTAGCTTTAGCAACTTTAGCACGCTCTGCTTCCTTTTCGATGTGGGCGCGGCGCAACTCTGCCTGTGCAGCATCCTTGCGTTCCTGCTTGAGCGCAACCTGGGTTTCAGCGGTCTTCTTACCGTGCAGGAAGATACCAGCCAGTACGCCAATGACGGCGACGATACCCGCGATGATGGATTCGATGCTCATATGGTTATTCTCGCCTTTTTGAAAAAGATTGCAAGTTTGCTCTTGCAGAAAAGTTCTAGCGGTGCCATATAACTCTTATCAGCAATGGAGGAACTTTTGCTCAATCAAGTGAATGTCAGCGGTCGTCTTGCCCGTGATCCGGAAACCCGCCAAGTGGGTGACACCAGCGTCACGAACTTTACTCTCGGCGTGTCCGAGAAGTTCAAGGACAAGAAGTCCGGTGAAATGAAAGAAAAGACTGCGTGGGTTCGCTGCCAAGCCTGGGGCAAGATCGGTGAGATCGCCGCAGAAGGCCGCAAGGGCGATGAGGTTGTCATTTCCGGCAAGCTCGAAACCCGCACATGGGAAGACAAGGACGGCGGTAAGCGCGAGTCCATGGAAGTCAACGCCTGGGGCGTGTTCGTGGTCGGCAAGCGCGCAGACAAAGCGGCTGGCAAGTCCACCGGCAAGGCCGAACGTCCCTTTGACGACGAAATCCCGTTCTAAAGATAGGGGCGCGGCTCCTTTCAACGCAAGCGTGCCGGTCAGCGCGCGTATCAGGTATGGCTGAGATATTACGATCTGTAGTCCGTTTCGCGTTCCCTTCATGGTAGTGCGGACAAGCCATACAAGACCGGACATTATTCAAGGGGCCACATGGAAATAAAGAAGCGCACGGCTGGGGGTAAAACCACAGTCAGCAGCATGAAGGGCCTGAAATTCCACGGCAAGCACAGGCTGGAGCCCCTAGAGCCCGAGGCTGGAACACCCCTGGAGCTTCTAAGCCCGGATCAATGCAGATACCCGGTTACCACTGATCGTCCCCATGGATTTTGCGGGGAGACAAAAAAACAAGGAAGCCCATATTGTGACAAGCACCATAGTATTGCCCGAGAACCTGCCACCGGATTTAAGATCAGCCATTTCCCTCGTAGCTGAAGACGGCCTGAGCCGCAAAGCCGCGTCAAACATCACCGGCGTGCGCGTTGAGCGTATCGGTCGCGCCATGACCAAGCTGGGCCTCGGCAGGTCGCCCACCAAGGCTGTTCAACTCGCCATGGAAATGATCGCTGGCAAGGGCATCCCCCCGACCCAGGCTCGCCTTGCTACCGGCTGCGATGACGAGCAACTGAAATACTGGCTGGCTCGCCGCAAGATGACGCCCCGGCAGATTTCCAGGAAGGAGATCGTTCAGGCGGCGGCACTGGAAAACAAGACGGCCCGTGAGATCGCAACAGAGAACGGCTGGTCATACGAAGGGGTGCTTAACCTCGCTCGCATGATGGGAATCAAGCTTCCGAAGCGCAGCCGCGTTAACTCTGAACGGGAAGCGACAATCATGCAACGCTACGTGGAACTCGGCTGCATGGTCAAGACGGGCAGAGAGTTTGGCTTGACGAGATCAAGAATTCATCAGATCGTAAAACGCAACAGGGATGGAAAATAATGTCAAACGTAAAGAAGTTTCCAGGCAAGCCGCTGCTTACCAAGTGGCAGCAGGTCATGAACGAGAACATGCCTCAGGACGGCGCGCCCATGGACCCCGTGATGATGGCGGCGCTGCACTCCGTCTTCATGTTCGGCGCTCTCGCTGTGGCAACCGAATTCTCGAATATGGAAGAGGGCAACGTTGAGCAGGGCGTCAAGGAATTGACGGAAGAACTCAATACCTGGGCCGACACGATGCGCCTCGCCCAGATGCCCCTGGCTACGGCGGCGAAAAACTAATGCACTACGCAGTCGCCTTTGCATGCGCCTTTGCCGCTATTTTGCTGAAAGTATTCCAGCAGAAGAACGTCATTGGAAATCACTACAAAGCGGCTTTTGCTACCAGCCTTCTGCTTACTTCCTGTGAGGCGGCTATTGTCCTCGTGGTCGTGAGCGGAGGCTGGGATGTAATTATTTCCACGGCTTTTGGTGCTGCATTTGGCGGCACTACGGGAATGTGGCTGCACAATAAATGGAGATCACGAGTTGACTAATGATTATATCCCTCAGGACAGCAAGCGCCGCAAGATGGCCCCAATGGCTACGGGGCTACTCGACTATTTCCCCGCCGCGCTCTTTGCAGTCGCAGAGCACAGCCACTCGTCCAACGACAAGCACAATCCGGGGAAACCTGTTCACTGGGCGCGCGACAAGAGTAGCGACCATGCGGATTGCATCGCACGGCACTTGGTAGAACGTGGAGGGTTTGATGCTGAGGGTCGCCGTCATTCCGCCGCGCTGGCTTGGAGGGCGTTGGCGCTGCTCCAGGACGAGTTGGAGCGTGAGGGAGCAATGCCTGGGCGGGCCTCTGTATTTGGAAATGCAGAAGGACCACATAATACGCCCGAAAGTGTGCTGGACCTGGAAGGCGGATACATAGGAATAATGAGGGACGCGCTGTGAAAAACGTCCTCAGCACTATCGTGACTATAGCCCTGGTTTCTTTCGTTATGTGGATCGTGACAAAATGAAAATCCTTATTTCCGCTGCCCTGCTTTTCGCAATCAGCACATGCGCGGCAGTTATTGTTGGCATGAACGCAGCCGGTAGAACGGCCGCCATCTGGGAAGACGTGGGCAAAAAGCTCATTGACGCCATGGAGAGCGTGTGATGAATACCGGCGATCCAAAGAAAGACGAGCGCAGTCGCAAGCGCCTAGTCGGCGTCCACCCCAAGCTGGTCAGGCTGATTAATGATTTTGCTGCGAGTGTATCAGCCCCCGTATTCATTGTTACCGAGGGTCTACGAACCGTGGATCGCCAAAGGGAGCTTGTTCAAGCTGGGGCCAGTCGCACCATGGCGAGCAAACACCTTGTGGGGCGGGCTGTGGATTTGGCAGTCGTGGTAGGCGGCGAGGTTCGCTGGGACTGGCCGCTCTACGCTACTCTTGGCGCTGCGCTCAAGGCCCATGCGAAAGACGTGGAAATTAGTATCATCTGGGGCGGCGACTGGAAGACTTTTCGTGACGGGCCGCACTTTGAGCTAGCATCGCATGAATAGGTGCGTTGACTGCAAGTGCATGAAGCCGGTCAGCGAATTCCCCTGGGATAAAGGCGCATTAAATCCCAGGAAATCGTGCAAGGCTTGCCGGTATGCCTTCCGGAATAAGGAAAAAGAGGCTATACGCCGTAGAGAATACAAGAGGGAACAGCGTGCGATACTTCAGCGAGCGAGAGAGGCGGATAAAAATCTGCCGGAAAATAGCCCACCAGGGCGGGTCTGTTGAGGATTGCTTGGTGCAACTCGGCAACGTCCAGCGTGAGGCTTTACGATCCTGGCTTGGCATTCATGATCCCATGACCCTTCAAATGCTGGGGGTGAAAAAACAGGGGGGTCCAACGATAAGCGCCGCAAGGGCAAAAGCAAGGATAGCTGTCTGTGAACGTATCGCTTCTGAGGGTGGCACACTTAGGGATGCCGCTGGCGCTTTGGATACCATTACTCCAAATGGGCTATACTCCTGGCTACGAACCTTCGCTCCAGAAACATTCAGGCGCATCTGCGGAAGGAAGGGCGACAAAGGCAGCAATCTACAACTGCGAGGGCCACGCGCCGCCTACCGCATCAAGCTTATTCAGGAACTTGGCTACACCCTAGCCGCCCGCCGCCTGGGGATGCACCCAACGGCTGGCCGGAATGCGCTCTATCACTGGCTCCGCTACCGGAAAAAAATAGGCGTGACACCGGAGCATGTCGGGCCACCTCAGCACCTCAGGAGGAAGTAATGATCCTGCTTCTGGCAAATAAGATTTCCTGGCTCGGCTTCGCGATAAATGGCAGGGCTGGTACTCGCCACCGCTGGATGAGCGGGACGACCACGGCGTTCTCGATATGCGCCACGCCCTGGAGGAAGCAGTGGTAATTCTCCGGTTAAAAATTCAGGCGGTGTCGAACTCCCAAGGGAGAAACACATGAAGGTACTAACACCCTACAAGTATCCCGTAGCGACCCTGTATGGGGGTGACGGCACATGGACTTGCATAGACATATGGTGGTCTGGAACGCACTCCGCTACTGGCAGGTCTGCGACGGCTAGTGCCAGATTTCACTAGACGAGTTTTTGAAATTTGGGGTATCTGGTCACAGTCGTTACACGCCCAGCCCGCCCCAAGAAATTTCCCTCCCCCCCGTATGGTTACCAAACCCCTAATGCCACCGGAACGAACCGTGAACAGGCGCAGCGTGGTTAACGTGCTAACCATGCCCAACCACGTGCGATGTATGGTTTATGATCAATTAATATGATGCATTAAATTCCACGCAAATTAATGAGGGCCAGTAACCATGCTCTGGGTGGGGGCATGGCGTGGTTACTGAGTCATTAATCCGATCCATTTAATTCGCAGGAAATACGCTGAACATTTCATTTAATATTCAGTGAAATAATGCCCTTGCTCTGGGCAGGGGGATATGACCATGCGCCGTGCATGGGTTACGTGCGCGTCATACTGTGCGCCACCCAGTGTGTAAGATGTGGGGTGTGTACTGTGTGTAAGGTGTGTAAGTTTCGCGCGTTAGGCGAGCAATGGAGGGGCTAGGCGAGACGCAGCGTACCTGTTCCAAAAGTGTGCCAATTACATACGCAACGAAACGGGAACATGGCGGGAACAAAAGGGGAACAAAAGCGGGTGAAAACAGGAACATAACGTGAACTCTCACCCATGCGATTACACATCCCAGTCCATAGCTCTGTGGCCCAGACTTTTGGCACAACGCAGCGGGCTCCTAATGGCCATTTAGGGCTATCCCAGAAAAGCCCCGGAATTTCACGCAATATTGCTGCGAATAAATCTTATTGCTTTGTTAAGGTGTTTCTGGCACCTTACGCGCATGGGCAGGCGCACGACGCGCGTGCATTAAGGAGTAGGAAACCATGGCAACGCTGAAGCAGATGAAACAAGCCGCCGCAAACCTCAGGGCATGGCGCGAGCATGATAAGGTCCATGGCCTTGTGATGGTCTGGATTGCTTACAAGGACGGTACTCACACCACGCTGAATTCCCACACATACGAAGCAGACGCGACAAAGCAGCTTGAAGACTGGGAAGGCCGTTACCCCCACCTAGACATCCGTTGCGCGCGTATCCCCTTGGAAACCGTCCACAAAATGGTTGCCGACTCAGTCTCAATGCGTTTGGAGGCATAACCCCATGTCACCCATTTCATACGATCCCCGCGCCATGGAACAGAAGCGTCTGAACGCTGAACGAATTGAAAACCGTTCATTGTGCAAGCCAGACAAACCCCAGCTTCCCGGAATATTGTCGCTTGTTGGCTTCATTGGCTTTGTGAACCTCTTGGCCTCCCTCTTGCTTCCCTACTAGTTCTGACACCGCCTGAATTTTTATCCGATTAATCCCAAGGTTAGGAAAACCCAAATGACCGCTCTTCACCTCTCCGAACAAGTCATCCACGGACGCCCGCCGCTGGTTCTTACCGGCTCCATGACGTTTGATCACCGCCACAAGCTCCCGGCGCTGGGCGGGCGCTATAACCCCGACACGAACCCGAAACAGTGGGAAATGCCCGACACGCAAGAGGTCCGCGATTACTGGCAATTCATGCTGGAATGCGAGCGCAACGCGCCTCCGAAGCGTGGTCGTGGTCGCCCCCGGAAATACAACGCTGACGGCACCCCCATTGAGCCCCAGCAGGAAGCCCCGGGAGGCGGCATGCTCATTGGCGACAAGGACGGATATATCCTGCCCAACCCGGGCGAATATCACCGCGTGCCTCAAGAGCCCGACGGCGAGGACAAGGCGCAGCAGATCGCTCGCCTGCTGCGTGAGTTGTCAGGCGGCAAGGCGCAGGTTGATGAGTCCGAAGTGCGGGCAATCGTTGAGTCGTATATGGAGGCTCTTGGGGCTCAAATAGACGACATTAAAACGGCGCTCGAAGGCAAGAAAACCGAACGCCTTGAGATCATGCAAGGCGGGCAGAATATCCGGGTCCTTGAAGGTCTCACGCATGCCAAGCTTTCGACGCTGATTCGCTGCCTCTCAGTGGGTCTCAACGTTTGGCTGTCTGGCCCCATGGGCGCGGGCAAGACTCGCGGTGCAGAACAGGCGGCAGAGGCGCTGGGGCTCTCGTTCGGCATGCATGGCGCAATGACGATGGCGTATGAGTTGACGGGCTTTGTGGACGCCTCCGGGCGCTACCATGACACGCCATTCGTGCGGGCTTTCCGGGATGGCGGACTCGTCCTTCTCGATGAGATCGACGCGGGCTCTAACGAGGCGCTCCTCGCTCTCAATGGCGCTCTGGCAAATGGCGTGATGTGCCTCCCCAATGGCCAGAACATCCGCAAGCATGCTGACTTCCGTTGCATCGGCGCGGGCAATACGTTCGGCGGGGGCGCGACCCACGAATATATTGGCCGCACGAAAATTGATGCCGCTTTCTTGGATCGCTTTGGAGCCAAGATTGCATGGGGCTATGACGCCGCTCTGGAACTGGCCATCGCCTCCAACAACGCATGGACGGCGCGCGTACAGGAAGCCCGCACGAAAGCAGCAGTGGCGGGGCTCAAGGTCGCGATAACCCCGCGCGCCTCTCAGGCTGGCGCTCTCCTCATTGATGGCGCGGGCTTCACCCCTCAGGAAGCGGCGGAACTGACCTACCTCGCCACGCTCTCCGCAGACCAGCGCAAGCTCATCGGAGCCTAAGCCAATGACCTACCAAATCAGAACCGGCATGCCTCCAGAGCGCACTAAGGGCTACACAGCCCTTATCTGCGAGAGCCTTTCCGACCTCGCCCAGTATCTCGACGACAACGAAAAGGCAGGCTCCCTCATTCATTCCGACTGGGGCTTGCGTGACGTTGCCCGGGCATCCCTCCACACTGGCGACTCTGCCCTTGTGCAGCGGGCGGAGAAGCTCCTAACGAAGATGGAAGCCCCTGAGATCATGGGCCAGTCTAATCGCTCCGAGCTAGTCTCCAGCGTCTCAGGATGCTTTGCCGATGTTCCGGCGTACCTGTCGGGCGCTCCTAATTCGATGCGCCTTAAGCGTCGGCGCATTGAGCTAAAGCCCCTCAGGATCGTTGTGGACGTGACCAGCAGTGCGAACGTCAACGATGACACGCTGGAACGGCGCGGCATTGCCACGCTGGCCCTTCTCCGCCGCTTGGAGACAGCGGGCTACAGCGTCGAGCTATGGCTTGTCGAGGCTCCTAACAGCGCCCCGGGCTTTACGTTCGTCCGCATGGAGACCGGCCCCATGGACCTTGCCCGCTCATGCTGGGCGCTCGCATCGCAGCAGTTTGCCCGGGAGTGCGCTTTCTCCGCATGCGCTACTGTGGCCAAGGGCAGGGACGGCGCGTGGCCATGGTTCAACTCACGCTGGCATGGCTTCCCCAAGGCTCAGCAGCAGACGTTCGCCATGGCGCTGGAGTGCGAGCCAGAGTCCATCCTGCACATCCCGGCGCTGTATAACTCAGTCGAGGCTCAGCCCTTCACGACGGACGCCGGGGCGGTCAAATGGCTGAACGATCAATACGCGGCGGCAATCGCCCGAACAGAGGAGTCGAACTAATGGCCAAGCAATACACAGTCACGGAAGCCCCGGTCCCCGCCGCACTGGCGGGGGCTAGGGAAGCCTTCGAAACAGCCCGGGCGGAGAATTATGCCGCCTACACTAAGGCGCTCTCAGGGGCCAAGCCTTCGCAGCACCGCGCTATATATGCGGCATGGCGCGGGCGCTCTCACTCATACATCGACGCCTATGAGGCGGCTAAGAAAGCAGCGGGCTGGAACCCCAAGTAACACGAATCGCGCGCCTGTGGGGACAAGCTTGGACCTAACCCCTGAAGCCCCGGCCATGGGCGCGCGACCTACCCCCATTCATGCCCAACCGTAAATAAGGAATTATTCCATGTCTGAATTTATCCGAGTTATTATTATCGACCCATTCCGCGAGACCGTCACAGAGGCTCAGCTAGAGGCTGGCGATTATCGGGCGATTTATCCGCTCATCGACTGCGACACCTTCGATATTGCCCGCACCATGGGCGAGGATTGGATACCCGCTCACTATTCCATGCACTGGGATATCAAGGCCGTCGAGGCCATGCGCCGCGCCTCGATTGACGTTTACTGCGATGATGAGGGCCTGTTTAAGCTCGCGCCGCTGTACGCCACCATGCTCCCCACTGGCCAGCCCCTAGCCGGTAAGCTCATGCTCGCGTCGAGCAACGATGAGGGCGAGACTGTCGGCCTGCCCGACTTCATGACCGTCGAGGTAGTCGCACGCGCCATCTCGTTCGGAACCATGTCGCCCGTCTGATCTGTCAGCATTCCCCCAGGCATCGACCACCGCCTGGGGGATTTATTCGGAGGATATTATGCGATTAAATTATCAGCAAAAGTCCGAAGCTTCGCAGGAAGAGCCCGCCGAGCACCGACCACACACGCCAGTCTCGGCATCCATCGGCCTGATTGGCGAGCGTCGGCGTAAGGGGTGGATTGTCCCCGGTCCGCGTCGTTCCCCGCCTCGCCCTCTTTTCGACTAAGCGTTATTGATTCGTCAATCCTTTAATGCCACAGTCTGACATCGGCCCCCGTACCCAACCCAAACACGAAGGAAAATAAACCCATGTCTAAGCCCGCCACATATGAGCGCATCTCGGTCCTTGATCGGTCCTATACTTAGCCTGAGAGCATCGCCTCGGTGCTTCGTGACATCTTCGCACCCGTGGACCGCGCCTTGCACGATGAGTTGTTCCTGATCGCCGCTGAGCTTCAGAACATTCGCAATGAAATCAAAGGAGGATTCTAATCATGACCAAATACTACAAGGGCGTCCGCTATGAGAGCGGCAACATATCGCTCGTTGACGGCAAGGCATATGACTCCATCGGCGCGGCAGCTTGGACCGCAGAGGAAATCAAGGCGCACGCATATCAGGACACTGATCACGCCGTGATCCTGACTGTGGTGAAAGCCTATCAGACTGAAACCCTAGTCGTGGAGGTTCAATAATGATCACCGTATTCTGGACCATGGATTACAAGGACGGCCAACCTTCTGTCGATCATTACGCTGTCTATGAGACGCAGGCTGAGGCCGATGCTCAGGTTGAAACCCTCAAGGGCTGGCAGTCCTGCTATTGCTGGGGCATGGGCGAGGTGCAGAAGGCGTCACAGCCCCACTGGACGCTCACTGAGGCGCAAATAGACGCCATTATCGAGAGCGCCGTGAAGCAGCGCGCCGCCGATATGTGGGCCGCTACCGTCATGCGCGCCAAAGCAGCCGAGAGGGGCGAATAATGGGACCGTCAATGAAGGACCTTGTGCTGGGCAATTACGATGGGCTGGAGGTATCGGCCTGCATCGAGACGCCCGAATATACGGAGCGCCTTGAGCCCGGAGACGATCACTCTGAGGCGAGCTTCTGGACGGTCTACGGTCACTGCCCTCAGGGTGGCGTTGAAGCCCTGTGGGATTTCCCTAGCTTCAAGTCAGCCAAGGCGTGGAGCATGGAAATAATGGCGAAAAATCCCTGCCTGTTGAAGCACGGCGTTTTTTATTACAACAAGGAGGACGGCTACTGTGACTGAAATGAATTGGGAACGCAGCACCACGGATATTTGCCTTTATTCCCCATTCATGGCGCGGGCGCTCTTGTCCCTGCCCATGGTGGAGGACAACTCGGAGCGCAATCCGACCATGGCGACCGATGGCAAGCGGATATTATTCAATCGAGCATTTACGGAGAAGCTGACGCCTGCCGAGCGTGACGGCGTGCGCGTGCATGAGGTGCTGCATGTCCTGCTAGGGCATCACGTCAGGATGGGCGCGCGTGATCCTACCCGCTGGAACGTCGCGTGTGACGGGGAAATCAACGCCTACGTCGATGACTCGGGATATACGCTCCCGGCTGGCGCAATTCGCTTCCCACAGTGGGCGGGGAAATGCGCGGAAGAAATTTACGACCTTCTCCCGAATAATCAGAAAATGCCAGCGTGGGGGACGGTATCACAGGCTGCTGAACCCGGCACGCCAGAACACGCGCAAGCCATGGACGACTGGCGCAAGCAGATGGCTGGCACGTCATGGAGCAACATGCCTGAGTCAATTGGTCGGGCGATGAATAATCAACTGAAGCCCAAGCCTGATCTGGCTGCACACGTTGCTGCATGGCTTCGGTCCTCGCTCCCCGGCGATGATGAGACATGGGCTCCGCCTTCCCGGCGCTGCTCCCTGCTCCCATCGGACGATAATAAACCCTCGGGGCATGTGGTGGCGTGCGTGGACTCGTCTGGCTCTATCGACGACCAGGTATTAATTCGATTTCTTTCCAGCGTCGCAGGCATGGCTGACGTGGGTCGCCTCGATATTATTATTGGCGGCTGCGCTGTGGACAGTTTTTGGGAGGACGTTGATTTGGATAAAATTAAATCAATCGCATCGGAAGCCCATAACGGCGGCGGCACCGACTTCAAGCCCCTCTTGGATTATGCCGCGCGCCTCGGCCCTGACGCCATCGTCTACGTCACGGACGGCGAGGGTGACTTCGGCCCCCCGGTCCACGTTCCCACACTATGGGCCATGTCGGGAGACATTGTTGCGCCTTGGGGCGATACGATGAGGCTCAAGGAGTAAGATACGGCTTGACCATCCGGCACAATCCGTGCATCGCTCTTGACAGGAGGTATACCATGGACAATCTCGACACCGCGCTGCAATGCGCCAGCCCCGCTAACCCGGTCCTCCTGATCGGTCCCCCAGGTGTTGGTAAATCGGCCCGCATCGAAGCATGGGCCAACGAAATGGGATATAAGCTCCTCATCGAGCATCCCGTTATCGCGCAATCGGTTGACTATCGCGGCCTTCCCGCAGTCGTGGATGGGGAGGCTCACTGGCTCCCGCTGGGTGGCCTCAAGGAAATCTGCAAGCCCAAAGGCCCGTCTACCGTTGTCCTCTTGGATGACGTGGGACAAGCTTCACCCGCTGTTCAGGCGGCGCTCATGCAACTGCTGCTGGCGCGCAAGCTGGGCGACATGCATATCCGTGACAACGTGATTTTCGTGCTCGCCTCTAATCGCGCAAGCGATAGGGCAGGCGTTCGTCCGCTGCTTTCGGCGCTGGTCAATCGCTGCATGATCGTCAACGTGAAGGGCGATCCGCTTGAATGGGCAAATTGGGCAATTAAACAGCCTGATATTCATCCCACCATGCCAGCCTATGCACGCTTTCGTGGCTCTGACTGCTTCGTGGACACTGTGCCTGACGAGCCCATGACTCCTTACTGCACGCCTCGCTCGCTTCACTTCGCTGGCAGGCTGGTCAATCAAGGCGTTACGAATATCGAAATGCTGGGCGGCTGGATCGGGCAGGCAGTGGCGGCTGACTATCGAGCCTTTGCTGACGCTATCGACAAGCTGCCAGGAATAGATGCTATTCTTGCCAATCCTGATCAGGTCAAGAAAATCAAGGATCACGGGTTGCTCCACGCCATTGCGGCGCTGGCTTCACGTTATGCCGAGAAGAAGCCCGATGCCGTTGTCAACCTTGCCGAGACAATGGGCGGAGGCTGGGGCTTGGTCACTATTTCGAGTGCTGCGGGATATTACCCGGAGTTCAAGAAATCGAAAGCCTTCACCAAGTGGGCAATCGCTCACAAAGACCTTCTTTAATAACCATTAACGCGGAGAATTAATTATGTCCGTCAAAAAAGGCGACATCGCAGAAGCCATCGCCGCCAATTCAGGTGGCGAACAATTCCAAGGCCCGAAGCCTACAGGCGGCATGCAGGGAACACGGGACACGCTGACTATCGGCGCTAACTACGTGGTCCGCACGGTCACCATCGCCTGCATCGGGAAGCTCGTCGGGATTTCCCATCTCGGCGCGAATACTTTCCTTCACTTCGACCACTATACGTGGGTTGCCGATTTCGGTGATTTCAAGCAATCGCTGAAGACCGGCAAGCTCCAGAAGGCCGACACGCTCCCCGGCGTCATCCTCGTCGCCGTGGCCCCCATCGTTGACATTCACGCTTGGGATCACCCGCTGAAAGCCTACGCTTAACCCCCCGAAGACTAACCCCGCGCTCGGACCAGGGGCGCGGGGTATTTTTCAGGAGGATAAAATGATTACCACCCTATACCGCCACGACTATCACAATCGTCGCTCGGCTCACCGCGCATACGGGCGGCTGGAGCATGTCGCTGGCGACACTTGGTGTTCCGTGTGGATGACACCCTCCGTAATTGCTTGGTATATGTGGAAACATGCTTGAATTAAGACCGCACCAAACACGGGCTGAGCAGCGCGTAGAGTTCGCCATTGCAAAGGGCGAGACGCGCATAGCCCTGCAAGCCCCTATCGCATTCGGGAAGACCGCCCTAGCAGCCGTGCTAATGAAGCGCCGCGCTGAGCGTGGAGAGCGCACCATATTCGTTGCCCCGGCCCTGTCACTGATAGACCAGACCGTGGAAAGGTTCTACCAGTACGGCCTCAGTGACATTGGTGTTATGCAGGCCCAGCACGTCATGACGGACTCCCGCCGCATCGTGCAGATCGCATCGGCCCAGACATTAATGCGCCGGAAAATCCCGCAAGCTTCCCTGGTAATTATTGATGAGTGCCATTTACGTTTCGGTTTTATTTCAAAGTGGATGGCGGAACCCGACTGGAAATCCGCTCCGTTCGTGGGACTATCCGCGACTCCGTGGAGTGTCGGACTCGGAAAAGACTACAAGAAACTTATTGTGGCGTCCACTATGCGAGAGATGGCTGAAACCGGCTGGCTGAAGCGCCTCAGGTATTTCTGCCCTATCAAAATTAATGCCGATAATATCAAATTAATTGCTGGCGACTACCACGAAGGCGAGCTGTCGAAGGTTTCCAGTACACGGACGATCTTGTCGGACACAGTGAAGCAGTGGAAGGAAAAAGCCGATGGGCGCCCCACTATTAGTTTCTGCGTGGATCGCGCTCACGCACAGGCCATGCAGTCAAGATTTGTGGAATCCGGTGTACCGTGCGGCTACATCGACGGGAATACGGACGCGATGGAGAGAAAGCGGATCGGGCTTCAGCTTCAGTCTGGCGAGATTAAAGTGGTTACGTCCGTGGGATGCCTCATCGCAGGGCTAGACTGGACGTTCGTAAATTGCGTCCTGTTTGCGGTGAAAACAAAATCCCGGATTAAATGGGTCCAGGGGATCGGGCGCGGGATGCGGCTTCACACAGGCCAGGAAGATTGCCTCCTGCTCGACTGCGCCGGTAATTCATCGCTCGGTCACCCCTACGATATCAAGCAGGAGTGGCTGGACATGGGGGACAAGGACTCCAAGGAGCGCAAGAAGAAAGAAAAGGACGAGCAGAAAGAGCCCCGCAAGTGCTCAGAGTGCGGCGCTATGTGCCAGCAAGGAGTGCTAGCCTGTCCTGAATGCGGACACGAACCAAAACGCCAGAGCGAGGTTGTGGAGCTTAACGCCGGGATGCGCGAGCTTGGACCGGGCGGAAAAGTGATCGGAAAGCCCGACAAGATTGCATACTTGGACAAGCAAGTGTGGTATTCTACCCTCAAGGGCATAGGTATTGCACGTAAATACAAGCCGGGATGGGCTGCTAACCAGTTCAAGGAAAAGTTCGGGGAGTGGCCCGACATGACTGTTCTTCATGACGTGGTTCTGGAGTCCGGAGCGCCAGAGGTGACATCATGGGTCCATTCTCGAATGATTAGATATCAGAAGGGCAAGCAGAAAGCTGCTCGCTCATTTAGCTAGGAGAAGCAAATGTCCGACAAGATCAAAGACCCCTACACCAACACGCCGTTCGGCGCTCAGGGCGGCAAGCTGGTTGGCGAGCCCCTTGGGAGGGGTGCCATCATGGCTAACACGTTCGCAATCGACAAGCTCATGGCGGCTCACGTCACTGTGCTGGCGGCTGTGGAGCGTGTGAAAAAACGCGGGCGGAATAAATTCCACAATTACGATTACGCCACTGAGGCTGATCTGGTCGCTGAGCTTCGTCCCGCTCTCGCTGCCAACGGTCTGGCGCTGTTCCCGTCGCAAACCGCCGTCACTGATACCGATATGTCGGGCAACGTGCGCGTCACGGTCGAATACACCTACGCTCACGTCTCTGGGCAAATCTGGCCGTGGCCCCTGATCGCTTACGGCGTCGGCAATGATCGCTCCAGCAAGGGCGTGGATGGCGACAAGGCCGTCTACAAGGCTCTGACTGGCGCGAACAAATACCTGCTGTTCAAACTCTTCCAGGTTGACACGGGTGATGAGCCCGAGGCTGAGACCACCAGCAAGGAAGACCTTCCCACGCAGAAGGAGGCCAAGTCAGCCGTCCTCACTCAAGTCGAGGCGTTCGCTGCACAGGTCGCCAAGCTCTTGAACGACGGCGCTACCCCTGCCGAAATCTACAAATTCGAGCAGGCGAACAAGTCACGCTTCGACCGCATGCGGAAAGAGTTTGGCGAGGTTCCGTCTGTCAAGGTCGTCTGCGAGCGAGTTGACAGCATTTACGAGAAGATGGGCTGATCATGGCAATTCTTTCCCTGTGGGAGACCGGCATTTATATGCAGCGCCCGCTTCATGCACACTCAACTTGGGCCAGAACACAGGCCAGCATTGAAC
>Ga0181350_1000022_pt1 | contig 44868 bp, 78 predicted proteins | sample Su13VDMM110DCMD_FD_130105 | JGI IMG/M metagenome (GOLD analysis project Ga0181350, IMG submission 130105) | Freshwater viral communities from Lake Michigan, USA - Su13.VD.MM110.DCM.D | ecosystem: Environmental > Aquatic > Freshwater > Lake | place: USA: Michigan | collected 2013-07-16
GCGCTGCGTTTCAAACTTCTTCCCAAATTCAGGCCTTAGTCGCCGCTGCTACTCCGTCAGCGACCGACATGGAAGGAAGAATGGTCGTCAACCTGTCGCCCGCTGGCAGTGTGACACTTACCGTGTTCATGCGCTGGCAGTACGCGACCGGCCTCTCGATGTACGGGGCCAACGTCGTCATCGACTCGAACCGTATCATCCGTCCGCGTTCTTACACGATCGCGACGCTCCCGACGATCACGACAACCGGCATCATCCACTGCTCGGATATGGGGCCGACTTCGGGCTCTTCTGGCGCGGGCTTGCTCCAGTCAAACGGCACCAACTGGGTGCGCGTTACGATGGGCGGCGTCGAATCGATCGCGAGCGACGCGGCCCACACCGCGACGTGGCAATACCTCACGAACGGACCGACGATCCGTTCTGCGACGGCCATCACCGCCGCGCGCACTTACACGCTCGGAACGACTAACGCCGTTGTCGGCGCTCGTGTCCGCGTCTGCCGTTACAGCGCGGGCAACTTCGACTGGACCATCGCCGGTGCAACTAACGCGATCCTGTCCAAGCCGGGCGACTGGGTCGAATTCGAATACTCCCTCGCAGGCTGGATACTGGTCGCGTACAACCTCCCGAAACCTTCGGGCGTTGACACGATCGCTACCGACGCAGGGCATACTTACACGTGGTCGCGCTACACGGATGGCGACCACGTTCGAGGCAACGCCACGCTCACGGCGACACGTACGGCCACATTGGGCACGACTGGCGCTCAAGAGGGCGACCGGGTCAAGTTCACGCGTCTGGGTGGCGGTGCATTCGACTGGAACATCGTGGGTAGCACCACCTTCGCCCTGACCGGCGCTGATCAGTTCTGCTCGTTCGAGTTCGACGGCTCCGCGTGGAACATCATGGACGCTGGCCGTATCTCTGTCGCTTCGGGCGGCGGTGGTTCTGGCGTGGACGTTGAAGAAGAAGGCGTCGCGGTTGCTACTGCGACGACCCTGAACTTCGTTGGTGACAACATCACCGCAACAGACGCGGGTGGTGGACAGATTGACGTTACCGTCGCTTCGGGTGTATCTCTCGGGGTGCTTCTCGGCATCCGCAACTCCATCTACTTTTAAGGAAAGCCAACCATGGTCGCCAATACAGCCCCCATCTTCACCGACATCCCGAACATCGGGATTGCGGACGCATGTACCGCTGCCAACACGACGAAAGACCTCACGTCGGGTACGAGCTATCTCGCGTTCACGGCGGGCGCTGACGGATCATTCCTTCAGAAGCTCAACATCAGGCCCAAGGGCACAAACGCTGTCTCGGTTATGCGCGTGTTCCTCAACAACGGTGGTGCGACGACCACGGCCACCAACAACGTGCTGTTCGCCGAACTCAGCCTGCCCGCCACGACCAACGTCGAAAACGCTTCGATCGTGGGCTATGAACTTCCCATGGGTATCGCCCTCCCGGCGGGCTGGCGCGTTTATGTAACGCTTGGCTCGGTCGTCGCTGGCGGTTACGCAGTTGCGGGCATCGGCGGTGACTACTAATGTTTGATGAAGTCCCCAACATCCGGCTCAACCGGCGATCGCTGAAGTTCACGCCTCGCGGCGTGGACTGGATTCCGTACACCATTGCACCGAACGCTGTCGCCATCCAAATTTTCGCGGTTGGTGGCGGCGGCGGCGGTGGCCGGGGCTTCACAGGTATCGCAGGCGCGGCGCGCGGCGGGGGCGGTGGCGGCGGTGGCGGCGGTATTTTCCGTGCAGTCTTGCCCACTATTCTATTGCCCGATACGCTCTTCCTCCAGCCGGGCGCTGGCGGTCTTACGACTGTCGCGGGCGGTGCATCCATCATCGGCTTGCGGGCATCTAACGGGACCACCACGAACATCTATACCGTCGGTGGTGGCGGTACGGGCGGTACTGGTACGGGTGCTGCGGCGGGTGCTGCGGGCTCTGGCGGTGTCATCGGCACCAACGGCATGTTCTCTGACTACGGCCCATTCCTGTCGGTCGCTGGTGGTGCTGGCGTCGCCGGGGGTACTCCCACCACAGCGGGTACATCCGTCACGCCTACGCGTGTTTGTAATGGCGGCGCGGGCGGCGCGGGCTGTACTGGCGCGGACCTCGCGGGTGGTAACGTCACCGCAACGGGCTTCTTCCCCCTCATCTCCGGTGGTGGTGTGTCGGGCGGCGAAGGCTTCAGCGGCCTCACGTCTTGGAAGCCGTTCTTTGCTTCTGGCGGATCGGGCGCTGGTTCGTTCAACGCAGGCGTGGGCGGCAAGGGCGGTCCGGGCGGTGTTGGTTCCGGCGGCGGTGGCGGCGGTGGCGGCACGACCGGCGGCGACGGTGGACGTGGCGGCGACGGCGTGATATTCATCACTGAAATCTTCTAAGAAGGGAACTACAATGGCCTTTACTGAGACGACCCACTCGACGCCGTTCTACGCCCAGATGTACGACCCGGCCCAGCCGGAGCGTGGCTTTGGCGCATTCGTGAACCAAGTCACGGTCAAGGAATTCGACGACGGCACGCGCATCGTCGGACAGGAAGTCCAGAAGGATATGGTCGCCGCCGTGAGAGAGGGTATCACCCTCCCGGCTGTGCTGGCCGAATTCAACATGATCTCCGCGGCCCGGACGGCTGAGCTTGAGGCTCAAGTCGCTGCGGAAGACGCTGAGAAGGGCGATCTGCGCGCACAGGTTCAAGCCCTGACCGCCAAGAACCGCGAGATCAGCGGCCTCCTGATGGAGACTGCGACGGCTCTGAAGAACGCGACCAATGGTGCGCAAGTCGCCGCCGTTGAGTTGAACATGACGGATGCTGAGACGGACGCCGCGGTCGCCGCGATCAAGGCCGACAACGACAAGTCGTGGTGGAACCCGCTGAGCTGGTTCCGCTAACGTCTCTTATAAGACATTTATGGGACGTTTATGGTACAAATCCTCGGTACTTAGCCGTAAGTACCGAGGAATCACTTCTTGAGCTTGACGTAACGGACCTTGCCGCCGGTCTTGGTGTCGTACTTGGCCGCGATCCGCACAGCCTGTTGGGGTGTCGCCCCCATTTCGAGCGCACCTAGCGCCACGTCAGCGCCAGTTCCGCCGACAAAGAAATCCCCTTCGACCACATGGTATCCGAACAGGTCATGGAACTCGACGGTTCCGTTCGGCCTGACGAGGATCGCTTGGGCTTCCCGGCTCTCGACGCCGAAACCGGGGCGGTCCCCATATTCTTCATCGTTCATGAACCACTCAACGATCTTGGTCGCCAGAGAGGCCGTGCCAGCCACGCCTATGAGCGCGCCATCCTTGGGCCTGCGGAATACCTTCCGCATCGACATCTCTCGTGTAGTGCCATAGGTGAGCTGGGAATCGCCCGCCATTGTCTTGTGCTTCCGAGAGTAGACAATCGTGGTCATACGAGCCCGTCCAAATCATCGTCCGGCGTCAAGTCCGCCATCTGCGCATAGTGCTTCTGATCGAGGATATGGTCAATGTCTTGATCCGGGGTGTCATCCCCCTCCCCCTCCAATTCGATAGGGGTACTATCCCCTTTCTTGGATCGGGTTTTTGACCGGGTGCCATGCCCCGTATCGATCATTCCGGCCCGGTTGTCGTTCAGCGCGCCGACATATGTGTCGATCGTCTTGCCGCCGCGTTTGCTGTCAAGGTACTTGCGCACCTTGGCCTGAATTTCCTTGGTCGGGCAGCGGATAGAGAGGATGTCGGAACCGCCGTATTCCTTCACGGCTTGGTCGCAGACTTCCCTGATCTGCTCATCGGTGGAAAGCCAGTTGTCGCTCATGGTCCATTCCGGTTGCAAGAATTCGCGAATTCGAGCCTTAGCACGTTGTCAGATAAACGTCCACATTTTTCTGACAGAGTGTTTGCGGCCCGATCTGTCGCCCTCAGTAAAGGGGTGCAATAATCGGGCCGCGTCACACTGTCCAGATGTCGCGCTCGGACAGAAAAGCCAAGACGGGAGGGACGTGGATTTGCGAAGATGCCGATGGTCGCGGGAAAAGTCAATGCCGAAAAGCTGTGAGGCCGGAGGGGACTTCAGACTTGAAACGCTGGGAGGCCAGAGGGGACTTCAGACTCGGTGCCGGTTTGCATGAAATTTGGATGAAAAATCCGGCGCGGCGTTATGGTTAACGCGGATTAAGGTTAATGAAACGAAACCGCCGTTAGGGTTAATAGCAACGATCGCCGTTAATCTTAACATGAGGGCGGTGTCATGTTAACCTTACTGCGATTTCTTGTGTTGGGCGGGCCGGGGTACAGGCGTTAACCCTACTTCCCGGCCCTGATTAACACGCGGGATTTCACCGCCAACGCCATTAACTATTTCCGCATGGTTCGCCTCCATTGCAGCGCCCCAGTCGGATCGGGGCAGGGGGTGAGATTTTGGATCACCTCCTTTCGTCCGGCGCAGCGCCGGGATGTCCAGAGCGTTGCATGATCCGGGCCACGGGGCAAGCCCTACAGGCGCGAAGCGGCAAGCAAGGCGGCGAACGACACAGGGCTTTCCATTATGCGCCGTTGCGCCTCCAGCGCCGCTGGGGACGGTCCGGGCGATCCGGGCAGGCGTCGCCCGTCCGGGTCGATCTCGTTGCCACAGCCGGGCCGTGCGAACGCATCGCCGTCGCCGTCACAGCGGAAGCCGGACGGCGTGATCGTCATGCGCCCCATTGTGGAGCACACAAGACAAAAGGGGCGATAGCCGGGTTCTTTGTTCAATGGTCACCCTCCGGATGAAGCTTGCGCAGGCGGGCGCGTTGACGCTGGCGCGACTTGCTCGCCGCCTTCTTCTTCGCGTCCGGGACGATGACCGGGCGGAAGATAGGGAGCGCAAGGTTGCGCGCCGGGACGTTCACGGGCTTAGGGGGCTCTTTCTTCATGGGTCACCTGTCGCGAGATTATCCTTCGCTCATGCAAAGGCAATGCCGCCCAGTTCCAGCCGTGATAATCGACCCAGTCGCCGCGCGACGTTAGGTGTTGCTTGACCTTGATCATGCCGCCGCCTTCGCCTTGGGGGCGTCTTCTAGCAGGCGGTCGCTCTCGACGATGACCAGCGCCGACTTGGCGCGCGTCACTGCGACGTAGCAGAGATTCCGCTCTTGCTTCTTCTGCCATTCCTGCGTCGCCCATTTGGACGGGCACAGGGAGCGGTCCAGCCAGAACACGCGCGCCGCCTCAAGTCCTTTCGACTTGTGAATGGTGCAGAGCGTGGTCGCGTTGCGCACGTCTTCGAAAAGCGTGCGGATGATCTCCAGAAGCGCCGGGATGGTCCGGGCGTTCTCGTCCAGTGAGTCGATCAGGCAAAGGATCGCGTCCACCTTGTCAGCAACCGCCGCCGCCTTGGCCGGTTGCTTCGCGGCGATAGCTTTCTCGACTTCGCGGTCGCGGAAAGCGGAAAGCTTTTCCACCAGACGGTCGATTCCTTTCGCGCGCTGCTTTTCGATCAGCTTCACCAGACCCTCGCCGATCTCTTTCCCAAGGATGCGGACGGGCTTGCGCGCCTTCAGCATTTTGTAGCCGAGGGCGATCAGGGGCTTGGTATTGCGGCAGACGACAAGGTCAGCCGGGGCGAGCATGTCCAGCGTCCAGTCCGCCATTGTATCAACGGTGCCTTCCGGGGCCGTAGACGCGGGCAGGATGTGGCCGACCCATTGGCGGGCGTAGTTGACCACGGATTGGGCGCAGCGATAGGAGACGCTAAGGGGGAGCGTTGTGGCGTTGAATTCCGAGGCGATCATGGCGAGGCTTTCCGAGTCCGCGCCGCGAAAGCCATAGATCGCTTGCGCAGGATCGCCGACCGCGACAAGGCGCGAGCCGTCGCGCATGATCTTGCGAAGGATCGCGCGCTGAATCGGGTTCGTATCTTGCGCCTCGTCAACAAAAACCCAGTCGAATTTGGGGAGGCTCACGCCTTCCTTGACGCACAGATAAAGCATGTCGTCAAGGTCCACCATTTTGGACGCGTTCGAGATGCGCAGGAATTTGCGCGACCATTCGATGGCCGTCGCGAAGTCCGCTGCGTCGCTCTCCAGTTCCATATCGTGATGGTCCGCCAGCGCGACCCATTCCGATTCGGTATCCTCCAGCAAGCAACCGATGCCGACGCCTTTGGCAAGGCCGACAAGCTTGCGCACGAATTTCGCGTACAGGCGCGCGTCCTTATCTTCCCAGTGACCAGCGTCCGAGTCGGTCAGCTTGTACATTTTATCCGTCGTCGCGTCGCGAACGCCGCGAAGGTTCAACGCGGGATTGAAGACGAGCGAGTGAAACGTCCGGGCGTTCACGCCGCGCGACTTCAGCTCCGTTGCGATTGACTTGTTGAAGGCGAGGAAGATCACGCGCGCGTCGCCGCAACGCTTCGTTGCCTCGACGATGGTCGTGGTCTTGCCGGACCCGGCGACTGCCTCGACGATCAAGTTCCCGCCGTTCGGGTTCTCGACGTGGGCAAAGATGGCTTCCTGAAATTCGGACCACTGTGTCATAACGATAGCTCCAAAAACTCTCTGCGTTGTCTCTTGCGATTGTCATGCCACGCCGGTCCTAACGGATCAATAAAAAAAGTGTCAGAAAAACGCGCGAGTTTCTGACAGTGTGAAACGTGGCCGTGAAACGTGGCCGTGAAACGTCGCCCGTGTTAAGATTAACCGCGGGCCGGGCGGGCGACGGGGAAGGCCTATCCTCCCCGCCGTTTACTCTTAACCCGTTGCTCTACCGCTGAGCTACCCGACCGACGCTTAGGCGGCGTAATCAGGGCAGGATTCGAACCTGCGACCCTCTGATCCCTTTCGGGAATTCTCGGGAGGGAACCGGACGCTTCAGCGGGTTCAGTGCATTCTGCACCTACACCCTCCACGCTACCCGGCTCCATTTATCCCTAGCCATCCTTTCAGCCTTGCGGGCCTTCTCTTCGGGGCGATCACTTTCCCCTAGCCGGTGCTTCGGCTCGTCTCTATAAAACCCTTCGGCTCTTTCGTCGCCGTTTCTTTGTGAACCAGAAAAACCCGGACCAGAAACTTCGGCCCTTGCGTCCATCCGTCAGCCAACTACCCATGCAATACCTATACCACGCTACGCCAGAAAAATGTGAACCGTGCCGAATTGTTCCGTTCCTAATCATGCTCTAGCCTTGCGGGCGATCATGACGGGAGGGCAGAGTTTTCAGGCTTGCGCCCTAATCCGACTTTGCAGTCTGTTACCAGTTCGAGCCCGCGCCGTTCACGCGCGGTTAGAGTTCCCTCCCTTGAGCAACTAGGTGGCCTTTCGGCCTAACATACCTTCCGCGCGCAAGATCGCGGGAAGGGCAAAACGAAAGTCTGGCGCGTGATGTCGCGCCTTGCGTCGCATCGTACGCAACGCGTCCGCCTCGCCGAAGTACACGCGCCGCCCGGTGAAGGAACAAAACGCGTTGATAGCGTCCCGGTTCAACTCATGCCCACGCTTTACCAGTTGGCCGAGCGTCGCAAGCGCCTCAAGTTGATCCGCAGGAATGGGATAGTCGCGGCCCGGCTCGACGATCTCGACCGCGTCCATAACGATCCGCAGGACCATGCCGTCGCAGAACGCCATCGACGCCGGGCCGAAGTGTACACGCCAGCCGACGGTCGCGCCGTGATCTGAGACGCGCGCCGCGACGCCTTCACATTCCAGCGCATGGTTGATCCGTTCGAGCGTCGTGCGCGACCGCCAGCCCGCCGCGTCAATCTTGACGTTGTGGCCGTATGATCCGAACAAGCCGATGCGAACGATCTCCGTCGCATGATGGACCACGCTAAGCGTGCCGTCCGCCAGACGCGTCGCGCGCGTCGCAAATCCGAGGTTCAGGCTCTTGCCTGTCTTCACGTCGCGGGTGCTTCTGAGGTTGGCCATTATGCTGCTTGCTCCGTCTCTTCTTTTCCAAATGCAACGATTGTGCCGCGTATACATTCGGGCAAATCGCTCCACTTCATTTTCTTGTGCCGGAAATTGTAGCGGAACGTCGCCGCCTCGTTTGCCGTCATGCTTGTCCAGCCGCCCGGATGTGACCCATAGCTGGCCGGGCCAATGTGGGCCACGTGTAGCCATGCGTCGCGATAGTGCGGTCCGCCTTCCTGAAAACGTCCGCCGATGATCACGGTGTAACGATCCGCGAATCCTTTGCCGCCGTCAAAGCACGCCAGCACATAGTCCGGTGCGCCTTCAAGCCATCGCTGCGTCGATCTCTTCGCGCGGTAAACCTGATGCTGGCCCATTAGTCCGCCCGCGATTCTGCGAACGCGCCGACAACGCCGTGCTCCGTCAGGTATTCCACGAATGCACGCGCGCCCGCTTCTTTGATGTCCATAGACTGGCCACTGTATTGGCCGGGGCCGTGGAATTTCCAGTCCGCCGACCCGTGGACGCCTTTCTTTGAGTAGCCGGTCGCGTGGCCCATGTCGCGGCCATGCACGAGCGTCGCCGCGACGCGCAAGGCCTTGATCAGTTCGGGGTTCTCACGTTTCGGAACGATGACCCACGCAAAGCCGCAATACATCGGCTCGACCGCGCGCTCGCCGCCGCAGGCTTGCACAGCGCGATCCCATGCCTCATCGCCGCGCGCCTTCACAGCGGCGCGATAGCTTTCCAGAACGGTCGCCATCGCGGCAGTCGCCGCCGCGTGTGCGTTGTTGATCAGTTCCACGTAGTTTCGCATCGGTGTCTCTCTGTGTTGCAGGTAACTAGCTCTTGCTCACAATGAGCAAGAGCTATGCCACGGTCAGGCGTGGACGATGCCGTCAAGGTCGTCGCATTTGTCCACTAGCTTCCCGATCTTTTCAGCAAGGCCGGGGATGCTGATCTTTTCCAGTTTCCACGTCTCCGCGTTTTGCTGATAGGTAAGTCCGCCCATCTCGTCAATGTACGGTTTTGTGCCGTCCCGTTTCGGGCTATCGATCTGTATCAGTCTGATCGACTTGTCCAGCGCATTCTGGTTTTGCTTGAGCAATTCCAGCACAGCGTCGAAAGCGCTATCCTCCGAACGTGCCCAGTAGCCGGGGAACGATTCGGTCATTGCGATGTAATCGGTGCGGCCAATATCTTCCGCGTCGAAGTCTCTGCCTTTTTTCACCAGTCTCTCCATTGTCAAATATCGGGACACGTTGATGTGCCCAGACAACACAATGCAAGCGCCGTGCCACGTGGCCGGACGGTGAGTGTTAGGGTTAATGGCCGCGGATCGCGGGCGCTTTAACCTTACTGCCGATCGCGTGGTTAACCGTTAACCATAGAACAGTTCTCGCTTCGGGACGGTCATCAGCCGCCGCAGTTTCGTTTTGATACCGCACTTGCACGTGTGAACAAGCGTCTCGCTTTGGTGCGCGTAAACGTACAGCGTCCAGCGGTGGCGCTCGCCACATTGGCAGACGTGGCCCATGGGCTTGTCAGTCGTCAAGGGGGTCGTCTCCACATTCGCAAATCATCGCGCGCAGCGTGCGCGCCGTGGCGTGCAGGACGCGGTCCCCCTTGCGGACTATCCACGCGCGGGCGAATGCGTCAGGCCGCTCCACGGTGACGCCTAGCGCCGCCGCGAGCGTGTCAATGTTGGCCGTCAGTTTCTCGATCCGGGTCATGCGCGGATAACCGTGCCGCGCGTCCAGCCGAGGAAGCGCGCCGCCGCTTCGATTGCGTGCTCTGCGGGCGTGTCGCCACAGCCGCCGAAGTGTCCCGCGAAGGTGAAGCCTGCCGACGTGAAAGCGTCTTCAATCGCGGCGCTCTCTTTGTGGTAACCATAGCCGCCCGCGTTGCCACGTCCGGAGACGTGGATAGTTTGCGACGGGTCCATTGCGAGACGTTGCGGTTGCTTCGCATCGGTGAAGACGTTGACCAGCTTCGCGCCTTTGCGCGAGCGTGCCCAGACGGAACAATAGACCACGCTGGCCGACGATCCGCGCCCCATGTAGACGCGAACGTCCACGGGCGTTATGATCCGCTTGGCGTAACGGTCGCCGGGTTTGAATTCCGGATTGATGGCCGCGAAGAGGTAACGCGCGACAACTTCCTTTGTGTCGCTCATGTTCATCGCATTGTCGCGGCCATTGATCAGCCGCGTGACCTTGTTGAAGTCGTAACCGGGGCGTTTCTCTTGTGTCATCTTGATCTCTCAGGTTGTCTCTGTAGTCAGTGATGCAAGCGCCATGCCGTCTAGCGGGTGCGAACGCTCGGGATGCAGTTGCCCAGAATAGAACGCGCCTGCGAAAAACCCTCCACCAAGCCGTTGGCGTATTGCATGGCCGCGAGTTTCAGCATGGCCCGGTCGCCGCCGAAGTCCGCCGCCGTCAGGCTCTTGACTGCCGCGTCGCCGAAAAAGACAACGGCATAGTCGGGTTGCGGGAATTGTACGTTGATGTCCGTGTTAATCATGTTAGCCTCCGAGTTCCATTTCGCAAAGGTCTTTTGCTTTGTTCACAGGGTAAAGCAATTCCGATGCCAACTCGCGAGCGCATTCCTCGACGTATTTCGGGTCACTGTCCTCGACGCCTCCGAGGTATTCCGACTCGCCGTCTTCGCCGGTCACGCCGATAACGACATACTGCCAGCGGTCATTTGCCCATCCGTGCAGGTAATCGAAGTCGCGCTCTACTGCCTGCTTGCGGATGTCGCGCGCGGTGGGCTCCCGCTTGAGACGCTTGGCGAGTTTCGCCTTCTCTTCGTCGCACAGTCCCCAGCCGTCACGCTTCGCGATTGCCATCGTCTCGAACCAGTTGTAGAGACGCCAGCTCCCGCGATCCGTCGCGAGTATCCAGTGGCCGCGCGGGGCGTCCGAATAGTCGCGGCGCTCCCATTTGCTGACAACGCCATGGCCACAATTTTCATCCCACGGTGCGCCGTGGCTGTCATCGTGCGTTATCTCGACCGTGAAGGTCGCGCCGTTCAATTCGAAAGTGTCGCCGTTGTACATTTTTGAAACTCTTCGGTTGCTCTAGTGATGATGATGCAACCGCTATGCCATGGCGTTCTTTATCAGGTCAAGTCATTAATTGAAGGCGCTTGCTGGAAGCCGTAGCGTTCAGCAAGCGCCGCCAGCCACGATATAGTCGCCGGGAGTGTCGCCTGTTGGATCGCGTCTTGCAGCACGTTGTAGGCCTTGTATTGGTCGCGGTTGCACCATGACGAAAGTGCCGCCGCCAGCGCGAGCGTGTCCTTATCCATGGCGCAGCTCATACGCCAGCGCCCGGATATTGCGGACGCGTTCGTCCACAACTAGGTCGCTATCGTCAAGAATCACGCCGTACAACGCGCCGTTGTCCATCGCATCTAGCAGGCGATCAAACGCCGTTGAATAGACTTTCAGCCGGACCGTGTACGTCATGCCGTCGCGCTGGATCGTGCTCAGTCGAAACATTGGCATCTCCGAATAGGTTGCTCTGCCGACTAGGTAGCAAGAGACATGCCACGAAGAGCAACGCGACCAATATCATGGCCGTCGCCTTCATGTGTGGCCGCGCAAGTCCGCAGGCGGGTGCGCCCGTATCGCAGGGCCATAGCCGGGCGGGACGCAACTCAGGTAGTGAACCGTCACGCCGTTGAGCGTGTAGTCTTGTGCGCAAATGGGACGCGTGCCAACATAGGCCACGATCGACATTAGGGTTAATGCCCCAGCGACCATGTTAACCACGATGATCTCGCGCCAGTGCTTCGCGACCCAATGGTTAAAGCGGTTCAACATTGAAGTCCATCCGATGCGTCGCGCGTCCCTTGTTGAGACTTTCGCAGGTCAGGTCAGCGTCGCCGTCGTCTCGCTTGTAAACCTTAGCGAGACGCCGATTCATGGTGAACGCCTCCGGCCCTTGCTTGCCAGTGTAGAACATGACGCGCCCGGTTTTGATGTCCGTGCCGCGCAGCAGGAAGTTAGCCACGTCCTAGTCCCTTTCTTTCTTGATCACGGTGGCGTTGAAGCCTGCAATGATCAGTTCCTTGCGCGCCTGATCCGCCGCGTTCTCGTCATCCGTCGTCAGAATGGTCTGTGCAACCATTGTGCCGTCGCGCAGGCCTTCCGTGATGTCCTTCGCTTCCTTCAGGCCGAGGTTGCCGGACCACTGGCGCAGCGCCTTGATCCCGTTAATCATGCCAGCGCCGTCATGTTTCGAGACGGTGACCCGATAAACGACAACCGGGCCGAGGATGTCCGCCGCCAGTTTTTCCGCCCAAGCGCTCACGCCTTGGCGCAGCAGCGCGACAATGGGGGCCGACCCCGTGCTCAGCATTTGCGCCAGCTCCGGGTCGATGGTCTTGCGTTCCTTGATCAGTAGGGCAGTCAGCTCAGCGTGATTCATATCGGTCCCTTGCGCTTCTCTTGATATACCGCCGCCCGAGCAATTCGGGACGCCAGCGTTTCACTCTATCCCACACGTTGCTTACCGCAAGGCCCGTCGCCTTTGCCACAGCGTCGCATGATCGTTCTTTCTCCATCAGTGCAAGAAGCGTGCGCGTTCGTGCTGATGGCTTCCTGTTGTGCGCCAGACGCCCGTCCGCCATCGTTTGCGCCGGGTGGCGCTTGGCGTCCGGTCGCCGGGCATACACGCCTTTCGGCATTAGTCATTCCATTCCAGAATTGACACGTTGCCAGCCGCGACGCCGACCACTTCAAGCCTGTCCGGGGAAACTTCCCAGTCGCCCGAGACTGTCTCGATTGCTGCCAGCTCTGCCATGGCTTGTGTCTCAAAGCCGTAGTGTTGAATGTGGCAAGTGCCTTCGCGAGACTCGTCCATTACCCAGACGGTGAAGCCGGAAAGCTTGGCCGTCATTGCGTCCAGTTGCGCGACCGCTTCGTCTATCGTGCTGGAAGCCTCTGCGGCGTCCATAACCAGCGCGCCGCCGTTGATGCCTTCGCACAGCTCGTCAATGCCAGCGTCGTCTAGGCTGATCACGGTGTCGCCGTTCGTGGCGATGTCGTGCAGCATGTCCGAACGGTTGGCCGGGTCGCCCATGCCCTTCTCTTGCCAGAAGCGCAGCGCCGCCAGAATTGTCGCGTGTTGCTCGCCAGATAGTTTCGCGATCACTGTCACGGTGCGACTCCCATCAGTTGGTCAAGATTGCCGACGATGTATTGAGCACGGTCCGCGTCATACAGCGACGCGCCGGACCGGGCGATGCCTTCAACGAAGGCCGCGAAGGGCGAGCCCAGTGTCGTCTCGAACCGGGCCACAAGCCTGCCGTCAATTGACACGTTGACCGGGCCGGTGATGTGGTTCGCATTGATCCGCATGAAGTCGTAACGCATTAGGCAAAATCCCTGTTGAATTGTTCCAGTTCCTTCGAACGCTGCAAGCGTTGTGCCATCTGCTCAGCGTTCTCCATTTGGTAAACGGTGCCGACGCGGTAAACCTCTTTCCCGATATCGCACTCTTGCCAGCCGCCGAAGTTGCCGCCGATCCCTTGCGAGAAAAAGTTGCCGGGCAGGCCGACCGCGCCGTTGGGCAAGCGTCTCACTGTGCCGATATATCGCCGGGTCATGCGCCTAGCCCAGTGACCTTGTAACGCTCTTTGGAGACTGTGCCGTCAACCATGCGTTTCTCGATCTCGATGATATCGTGGCGTAGCCCGCGATGCCGGTGATACTCCAGCAGGCCGTCCAGCGGCCCCAGAAGGCCGGGCAGGGCTTTGCTGAATTCCTCCGGCTGGCCGTACGTCGCGATCTCGACGAAAGGGCCATGCGGGTAAAGCTGGCGCAGCAGTGTCACGCGTTCCATGTTAGACCGCTTTCTTGCTCATGGCCGCGAATGCAATCACGCGCCAGTTGTCGTCGATAACCTCTGCCGCTCTTTCGCGCGTTACCGTCAGGCCGTCAAGCCTGTATTTGAGGGTCACGCCTCCATTTTCCCAGCACGCCGACGCGATGACTTGATGGCCGTCGCGCAGCGTGTAAATGTTTTCCTCCAGAGCGAAGTTCGCGCCGGTGACCGCGCGCAGCGTTGCCTTGCGGGCCATGTCGTCGATGATGGTGAAGCCGTGCGTCATGTTGAAACTCTCGGGTTGCTCTAAGTGAGACGATGCAATCCCTATGCCGCGCGACGCGAGCGCGGGAATTCCATTTTGATGCGCAGCATGTCATTGGCGTACGCGATGGCCTTGGCCGTGTACTCTTGCGCGGCGATGTACGCGCCAGCCAGACGTGTGCGCTCCAGCTCGTCCGGGCAATTGGCCCAGCGCCGCCGCGCCGCGTCTTCAGCGTCGCGTGCTTCCCGTGCGGCGTGCAACGCGTTGGCTTGACGGGTCGCGAGGGTCGCGGCTTCCGCCAGAAAACGGGCGTCTGCGTTTTTCTTGATCAGGTTCATTGTCGTGCTCCGTTGTGTTGCTCTGATCAGGTTGATGCAATCGTCATGCCACCAGAGGCCTAGAGGCTCCTGATGTGGCAGTCGATAAGGTGGGCGCAAATGGACGGATTGCACGCCGCGCCGTTGACAGTCCACTGCATTGAAAGGGCGCACTCCCCTTCGTCCCAATTCGCGACAACCTGAATCTGTTGGCCGGACCGCGTCTTGTAGTGATCCGTCGCCGTGCCGGAACGGTTGGCCGTCGCGATCGCCTTGGCGATTGTGCGCCGGGCCATTGTGTCAACGATGCTTTCGCCGTCAGTCATGTGATGCCCTTGCTTGCTCTGATCAGAGTGATGCAATTAGAATGCCATGCCGTCGTCACTGCCGACCCGATTAGGGAAGGGCTTTATGGGCTCGTACTCCATGCCGCCCGCGTATGCCAATGGCCGACATGAAACGAATTGAAACGATATGGCGTCCCAGAATGGGAGGCCCTTCCCATTTCGGCCCTGCACTGGGATGTACACGTCGGGCTTGTTGAGCGTGCCGGGCCATGGCGTGACCTCATGCCGACGCGTGATCTCGACGCCTTTCATGGATAGCCGGACGCCGGTCAACAGGTAGTCCAGCATGTTGTTTGCAGCGAATATCGCGCGGGTCGCCTGCTTTGATGCGCGGGCGTGATAGGACGATATCAGAATGTGCGGCGTCTCCCCATAAGACTGGAGTCTCATAATGGGAAGGTGATGCCAGTAGATGAACGTCGGGAGGCCTTGCTTGGCCTTAAAGCCGAGGGTCCGGGTGATGCGCGCCTGATAGTCCAGAGGCCGCAGTGGGTCCACGTCTCGACCAAAGATTGACTTGGCCGTCGTTGTGGGTCCACGCCCCATGTACTCCCTAAGCAGGTCGCCACGCAAAGCAGGCGGGAGGCCCATCTCGACCGGGCCGGACGCCCCAAGGCCGGATAACGTCCACGCCTCATAGTTGCGCGGGACATCATTGAGTTGGTCATTGCGTCCTATCAGGGCGCGGTGTCTTGCGAGGGCGGTTGCGTCGATCATGCTTCCGCACATAGCAAGGGACGGGCCACGGGGCAAGGGGGCCGTCACCCTTTTAACTGGGGCGGGTCACCCCGTCTTAAGAGGTTGGGCGGCGTTTAGGTTAAAAGGTGGTGCGCGATAACGTTCCTAAGATAGGTGAAGAGCCAGCTCAGGGCGGGGAGGGCGGTTAGGGTTACTGTCCCCGTATAAGTAGGGTGCCGATCCCCTAATTAAGCCTATTAGGGTTTATAATAGGGTGCCAATCCCCTTTTGGGACACTCCATTATCCATAATATTTTCTCAGCACTTTAAGATGAGAGGAAGGTTAATAGGTAGTGATTGTCAAAAACCCTTATAAATAAAGGCCCAAATGCCCCTTTTGCGACCTCACACTGGACGCCATAGGGCGGAAGGTTAATGGCCGAGCTATATTAGCCATAAGGCCGGGAGGGCGGAGCGCTAATTAGCCTTAACGCCGTATAACGTAAAATTAACCCTAACAGCCCGTATAACCGCGTTTATAATAGCTATAATTAACCTTAATCGGCTATAAATTAGGGTTAATTAGCGCCGTTTAGGTTAATTTTGCAAGAGGCCGAGGGGGACTTCAAGGCGTTAAAGTTAATATATTCATAAGAAAATTCTGATGCGAGCCGTGCATGTTAATAAGAAATGTCTTATTAACCTTAACAGGCTATTAATGTTAATCTGTTAAGGTTAATCGAGAGGACGAGGGGGACTTCAAGGCCGAAGGGGACTTCGGCTTTGAGAAGCCACGGGGACTTCAAGGTTAATAACCGATAAATCCGACGCGGCGATTAATTTTCATGCTCCGTTAACCTTAACAGGCTATTAAGGTTAACGGCGTTAAGGTTAACAGGCTGTTAACTTTAACAGGGCGGTAAGGTGAATAGGCTGTTAAGGTTAATAGGCTGTTAAGGTTAACAAATCGTGTTAGGCTGTTAAGGTTAATAGGCTGTTAAGGTTAACAAATCGTGTTAGGCTGTTAAGGTTAACAGCTCATATACGAAAATTAACCTTACCCCGCAAGGGGTAAGGTTTTCTCCTAGACGATCACCTCGCGGCAGGACCAGCTCTTAATGAACCCCTCACCATAGGAAGCATAATCCGCTTCCATCATGGCGGTGGCTTCCTCTTGGCTGTCGGCGAAGTAAGCTTCGTGGAAGTCTTCGCGGGCCGAGTAGATCGTGAATTCGTAGCGGTACATGGTCGCTCTCCGTTTCTGATAAAGAGGCAATGCCACATGATTGGAGGATATGCAATAGCTATTTTGCATTATTACAAATTTGTAATGTTGCATTTTATGCCTTGACTGGCGTCTGGATTCATGTTACCGAGAGGGGCGGGGGAGCGGTCGCTTTTTTTTAGGGCGACGGGCAAAAAAGTGGCCCGGCTCGCGCGCGTGGCAAGCCGGGCCAGTGTCACTAGGGGAAACGGAGAGAAACCCCTAGCTCAGATGCAGGAAGGCGATCCCGAACGCCAGTGCGCCGGTCGGCGCACAAACGTAAAGCCATATCTTGCGCAGCAATAGCCCGACAATCCAACCGATATCCGCGACCCATCGCGGCAATACGTCGGCGGGCGTCCAGCCGGTTCGCTCGCATTCGAAGGGAGGCTTGGAAGGCGCTTGTGCGCCTTCCGTGTATACCCCTTCAATGATCGGACGCGGGCGTCCACCAAACGATTGCGCCACTAGAAAGCCTCCCGGATCACGTCGAGGGGTTGATTGAAGTCAAACCCCTCCCGCTTGTAAATTTCCTGACAGCATGTGACCAGCATGGAACGGGCCAACAGGACAGGCAGGTTATAGTCCCACGCGAAGCGGTGGGAGAGATCGTCGAGCGTCGCGACCAAATCCCACGCGTCGCGCGCGTAGCGCTCAGCGGCTCGCCTAGTGGCCGGGCGATCGAGGGTCATGCGAGCGCAATTCTCATCGCCCGGAATCCGCGTATGAAGCAGGACGAGAACCATTTGCGTTGAGTGTTCCACGCTTATGCCTCCTTCAAAAAGTAATACATGGCCAGAGTGCAACCGAGCGCCGGGGCTTCGGGGCAAAGCAGCGCGACCTGATGGCCATGCGCAAAATAATGCTCTTCCTCTTCGTCCATGTGCGCCGGGGCTCCAGCGTCCACGCGAGCGATGAAGGCATCAGCGGCGGCGATATCCGCATCGGACAGGCCTTCCGGGTCATCATTGAAGAAATAGCAGGCCCAATGTGCGGGCGCGACGGCGTCGATGTTGATCAGTTCGCGGCTCATGATTTCGTCTCCATTTTTTTTGGTCGGGAGAGGGGAGCTGCCGGGTGCTTCCGGTGGGCGGTTGCTTGTCCCGCTCCCCTCTCTCGATGTGCAAGGTATCTCACATGATTGGAGGATATGCAATAGCTATTTTGCATTATTACAAATTTGTAATGTTGCATTTTTCTACTTGACAGGCCCAGATTTTTGTGATATAATGGATTGACGACCTATTTTCGGCGGTTAATGAGTTGTTAACCTTAATAGGATGTTAAGGTTAATGGATTGGGGCAAAAAATTAACCATGGCCCTTTCGGGCCATGGTCAACTTTCCGTTAAGGGGTGATCGAGTTCCCTTCATGCTGGCCAGCGTGGATTTCGTTCTTGGTCTTTTCCGCCAGCGCCCGCAGGGCGATTGCAGCGCCTTCGTAATCGCGAGCCTTGAATTTCTGGCCCGTGATCCGCGACGCCGCGTCCATCATGGCTTTCGGCGTATAGTTGCGGTTCGGCATCATTTTGAATTTCCGGTACATATCCAGCCCGGACGCGATGGTCAGGCATTGGAACACTGAAACCGAAACTTGGCCCGAAAACATTGTCATTGCAGTTCTCCGTTGTTGATGACCCTTTATGCCATAGCTCTCTGCATACGTCAACAGGATAATTCGAAAAAAGTGCTACATTACAAATTTGTAATGTTGCATTTTTCCTATTGACCCGGCTCGCTTTATATGATATTCTGAGGCTAAAAGCATTTTTTCCGCGTTAATGGTTTGTTAACCTTAATAGGCTGTTAAGGTTAACGCCGCGAGGCCAAAAATTAACCCTGCGCGGTGGGGGCGCAGGGTTAATTCTTCCTTTCTTTAGACAGGCAAACCGCAGGCGTGGGCGAAACGATTGTAATCGAAGTTCGGGTTAACCTCTTGGAAAGTAATCGCGAGATCGCGAATCGTGTCGTCGAGGACGTTCAGGCTTGCGTCACGCGTCGCCTTGTCCGAGATTTTCGAGAGGTTGAAGCGGTGATCGGCCATGCGCTTCGCGATGGCGATGAAGTGTTTCTTGGTCATTGACGTTCTCCGTTGTTGATGTCTAGTTATGCCATATCGGTCTAATGCAGTCAAGCGAATAATTCGACTAAATGTCGAATTTTTCTTGCCACTCGGCCAAGGCACGGATTTGTGCGGGCGTCAAGGGTTTTTCGCGCGAATAGTCGTCATTATCAAGAACTTCGTCCTGATACGCGCGCGTAAAGCTTGCGTGCCAATTGTGCGGCGCGGGCGTCATTACGTCCCAGAGAATGCCGTCAATCGGTCCGCAGTCCGTCTTGTGCAGTTCGAGCCCGGCTTTCGTGGCGATTGCTTGCGTGCTCATGTTAGCGGCTCCATTTTTTGTGAAAGCGCACCGCGCAAATCCGGTTGCTGAGTTCTTCCGAAGGGAAGAAGAAAAAGGCGATTTTCAGAACCGTTTCCATTTGGTCGCTCCGTTGTTGATGCAATAGAGATAGCACATTGATCAGGATATGCAATAGGCTTTTTGCATTTTTCTGCTACATTACAAATTTGTAATGTTGCATTTTTTCTCTTGACCCTGTCGGATTTTTGTGATATAATGGATTGACGACCTATTTTTCCGCGTTAATGATTTGTTAACCTTAATAGGCTGTTAAGGTTAACAAACCGAGAAGAAAAATTAACCATGCCAACCTCGCGGTTGGCATGGTTCTTGCTTCAATCCACATCCCACCCGAACGCGTGGGCCGCTTCTTTCCGCGCGCGGGCACACATTCGAATCGCCCAACAATCGCCATCCTGATAGAGCGACCACCGCGCGCGTCCGACTCGGATGCAGGCTAGGTCTAGAATCTCGCTCCATGCTTCCCAGTAGTTTTCGGCGTCCGGCCCTTCTAGGCATGTCGCCACGTTGACAGCTAGCCGGGCGATGCTTTGCGGCGTCTTGCGCATCGGTTCCAGTTTGCAGAATTCCGCGACATGCTGCGGAATGTAAATTCCGCGCGCGTCGCTGGCGATCAGTTCCATATCTCCGGGCATGTGATCAATCCTCGAAAAGCAGTTCCGCGAATTGGTCGCGGGGTTGAAGGCTTGTCTCTTCGTCGCGAATCTCTTGGCAGACTTTCTCGACGATTTTGAGCTGTCGCATGATCTCGCCAAGGGTCGGCTTGCGGCCATGCAAATAAAGGCTGTTTTCCGTGTCCATTAGAACGTCACCACAACGCCGAGGATCGCGACGGCCACGAACACGGCCACAACCACGAAAGCGAAGCGATCACGCTTCACGACGGCTTTGGGAGCCGTTTCTGCCGTGATCGGCGCGCGGCGCTCGACGCCTGCCCATTCGCGGCGGATTTCTTCGTCTGTCTGGCGGTAGTTGATTTGCATTTGGTGTCTCCGTTGTTGATGACCCTTTCTCGCATAGATCGGCAGGATATGCAATAGCCTTTTTCGCTTTTTCTGCATTTTGAACATTACAAATTTGTAATGTAGAATTCTGCATTATGCGCTTGCATTCCCTGCAAGCCTATGGCATAACTAACTCATCAAAACGGAGACAGCAAATGACCACCTCTTACTGGACCAAACTGAACGACGCCACCCAGCCGGGCGCAAGCGCCACGAAAGCCGCGATTGACGAGATCGCCGCAGGGCTCGGTTACAAGGGGAAAGAGCCTATCCTGTACGTTCTGAAACGCGCCCAGCGCCTCGCTCAGATGAAGGGCCGCACGATCAAGACGGAAGCGGAATTCATCTACTGGTTTAACCAAGCGTTAGGCAATCTCGCCGCCCAGTTCGGCATCGGTAAATGAAAGGCTAAGCCCCCTCCTAAAGAGGGGGCTTACCACACAAGGGGAATTTCATGATCACTATTAAGCGCCTGTTAGGGACGATGGGTTTCTTTACCTTTATCGGAATAGCGGGATATTGGCAGTTATTTCAAATGAATTTAATCTAATTGTGAGGTACTAAATTAATCCATTGTTAGGGTTAATTTTTCAACATGATTTGTTAACCTTACTTTCTTGGTTAATTTTTTTAGGGTCTTTATTAACCATACCAGAAATTCGCAAATTATTAACCTTAACAGAATGTGGCTTTCTGTTAAGGTTAACCCACTGCTAAGCCCCCTCTATTTAAGCCCCCTTATATAGAGCATGGTTAATAACAATTAACCTATACAGCATGGTATGTGCATTAGTATGTTATTAACCTTAACACATAGTATATACATAGCATGTAACATTAACAGTATGTAATGTAACATTAATAAATAATAAATAATTAATTATTTATTATTTTTATTATTTATTAACCTTAACGATCGATTAACCTTACCGCTTAGGGATTTGTTAACCCTAACAGGGGGTAATGCCCCAACATGGGTCATTAACCTTACTACGCCAGTCATTATATGCTCGTGCCAGAACCGGAAAAATGGACCGGGGGTACTTATATTATAGCCCCGCCTCTTAGCCCCTTGATTTCATAAAAAATTTTAGAAATTTATCCCTTACGGGGGTTAAAAGGCTTCTAGCCTCCGCAGGGGGTAAGGCCCATCGCCCGATAACAGCCCTTATCGGCCCACAGCCCGATAGTCTTGACTTCCGTCCATGGACATGGGACAACGTAAAGGTAACGCCCCGTCCCTCTGCGCTCCGGCGTACGGGCGGGCCTTCATTTCAAGGGGTATTGCCCATGTCCATGCTGAAGAAGTCCCGTCAGAAGAAAGCCGTCGCCCAGAAACCCGCGGCGAAGCCTCTGGCCGCGCTCGCCCGCAAGTCCACGGGTCCGAAGCGAATTACCATGTCTCGCGACTAACCGTTTGCGAGGGTAGCTCAGTTGGGAAGAGCGCGCGGTTGATAACCGCGAGGTCGAAAGTTCGATTCTTTCCCTTCGTACCATTTACCGAACTCAGTAAGAACATGGCCGGGCATTCGTGTCCGGCCATCTTTTTATCTGATGCAGTAAAATAGTTGTTGACGATGTGGCACGCTGCCTGCATAACACGTCTGACCGCTCCGCACTGGGGCTCTAGCAAGGAATGACCAAATGAAGATCGAAGGTTTCGAGAAGCCCAAGCGCCAAGGCTTTGGCGGGCGCACCGGCTCGGACATCTATGGCCTGCGTGCAATGGCCGTCGGTGAGAGCGCTTTCCATGGCGCGCGTGTGGTGGATGACATCAGCGGCGAGATGGAGACTGTCGTGAAGACGGCGCGTCGCCTGTCCAACGCGATCGCCTTCGTGCAGCGTTCGAAGCAGATGAAGTTCTCGTCGAGCACCGTCCGCGGCGGCGTGCTGTACGGAAACTGGACAGCGCCGTCTGACGGCGTGGTCGTGACGCGGACGGCCTGATCATGGTCAAGGTCGTACACGTCAAGAAATCGCGCGGCCCGGTTCCGCAACTCGATCTCCCGGCGGGAAGCTCCTACTACCACTGGAGCCTCATGTCCGGCGGGCGCGGCGTCAAGCGTTACAGCAAGACCCCGCCCCGGCGATCGCAGCTCACCAACTCGGAATTCAAGGCGGCTCTCTACGATCTGGAGGACGCGCTTGAAGCCTTGTCGGACGCTGATGATCTCGACGGCATCATCGAAGACATCCGTCAGCTCGGCTCCGAACAGGAAGAGAAGCACCAGAACCTCCCGGACAATCTCCAGTATTCCGGTACTGGCGAATTGCTGGAAGGCCGTGCGCAAGCCTGCGAAGAGTGGGCGAGCGAGCTGGAGCAAGTCGAGAAGCCCGAAGAAGTCTCGGACGATGATGTCGATGAGTACATCACCGACAACTTCGAAGAGGATGAAGCGGCGGACGCCAATCGGGAGGAAATCTTCACGACCCTCCAGAGCGAACGCTTCGACGAATTCAAGGAAGCTGTCTCGAACTGCCAGTACGGCGGCGAGTGATGATCAGTCGGGAAGACATCCGCGCCTTCATGGAAAGCGGAATGTACGGTGGGCCTCCGGTTCACCGTACACACCCCGACGTGGTCTGCGTTGCCATTAACCCTCGCGATTACGAATGCCCCGCGTGCAAGGCGCGTGGCACGGCACTTGCTCTACCTTGCTCATCAGTAACGCTCAAGGAACCAAAATGACCTACGAAGAAGAAGAAGCCCTCAAATTCAAGCGCATCGTCGGCCTCGTCCGCAATGCAGTGATCGCTGTCGTCACCGTCCTCACGCTGACGATCGCCGGTTGCAATTCGTTCTACACCGTCGGCGAAGGCGAACGCGCGGTCCACACTCGCACCGGCGCGCTCGTCGGCATCACCAAGCCCGGCCTGAACCTGAAAGTGCCGTTCGTTGACGACTTCCGCATCATGGACGTGCGCGAGCAACCGATTGCGTGGCAATACTCGAAAGAGGATGGCGACAGCCGCATGAACTCGTACTCGCGCGACCAGCAGCCTGCGGAGATCGCGCTCAACGTGGCGTGGTCCATCCCGGCTGACGACGCGACGATCACGGACATCTACACGACCTACGGATCGCGCGAGCGCTTCCGCACCACGGTCGTCGTCCCCAAGACGGTCGAGGCGGTCAAGAACGTGTTCGGCGGCTACGACGCGGTGACGGTCATCCAGCAACGGTCGAAGTTCAACGCTGATGTCGCGATCGCGCTGAAGGAACTGCTGAAGGGATACCCGGTCGTCGTGTCGGCTGTGCAGGTTCAGGACATCTCGTTCTCTGACGCCTACGAGAACGCGGTCGAAGCGCGCATGATGGCACAAGTCGAAGTGCAGAAGCGCGAGCAACAGAAGCAGACGGCGCAGATCGATGCGGACATGCTCGTGATCCAAGCCGAAGCTGATGCCAAGCAGACCCGCCTCCGCGGCGATGCTGAAGCGGCGGCGATCCGGGCGCGCTCGGAAGCTATCGCCTCGTCGCCCAAGCTCGTCGAGCTGACGCTCGCTGAGAAGTGGGACGGCAAACTGCCCACGACGATGGTGCCGGGCCAAGCTGTGCCCTTCATCAACGTCAAGTAGGTCGAACGCTGTCGCTCTTGAGTGCCAGCCAGTAGAGAGCGGAGGCCCGTCAGCAATGGCGGGCCTCTTGCCATTTAGTAGGAGGCCCAAAATGACATGGACGATGAAAGAGGCTATTGAGCTGTGCCAGCGCATCGAGTCAATCGCGGAGAAGTACGGCGCGCACGTCGCGCTGACTGGCGGTACGCTCTATAAGAGCGGCGAGCGCAAGGATGTGGACATTCTATTCTATCGCATCCGCCAACAGGATTCGATCCGTGCGGTGGCGATGTGCGAAGAGCTTTACGACGTTCTCGGGATCAACATCCACGCGTGCTTCGGCTGGGTCGTGAAGGCCACGATGCTGCATCCGATAACGGGAGAAATTAATGACATTGATTTCTTCTTCCCTGAAGACCGGAAGCATGATATCCCTGTCACCTTCACGGAAGAGCAAGCTTTCAAATACGGGTGGTGACATGATCTTCAGGCACATCACGAAAGTAACGTGGCAATCGGACGGGCGTGAGATGTACACTGAAGTCTCACGCGAGTTCCCCCAACTTCCCTCCATCCAAGAAAAGAGAATGGCCGCGGAGGATGACGCTCGCACGCACGAGCTGATCGCGCGCAGGGAAGCAAGGTTCGCTGATCCGTCGCCGGTGAAGCTCGAATACTTCTGGACCAAATCGAACGGCGATGTCGTTCTCCACGCAACGCCGATGTACATCGTCGGAGCGTTCGGAAAAAGACTCACGCGGCAATGAGGAACTACGTTTGTGAACTGACGCCCGGTTGCACAAATCGTCGCAAGCACGACGACCCGGATGACTGCACGCGGCGGTTCGAGTATATCAAGTGGGAGATCGCGCTGCTCATCGGCGCGCTGATCATGGGGGCCTGAATGGTTGTCTGGTATCGCGCCGTCGAGCGTAAGCACTACACTGGTGGCGGCGTCGAAGTGGACGGGAGCTATTCCGCGTCCTACTTCTCCCACGCGACTGTCGAGTTCGAGGAATTCGAAGTGGTCAAGGTCACGCCCAAGGGCGTCAGGATAAGGGATCATCGTTACTGGCGCGATCGCTTCGTTCGGCTTGAGGCCACGAAGCGCTTCGCGTGCCCGACCAAAGAGGAAGCGCTCGTCAGCTTCCGCGCTCGAAAACTTCGCCAACTTTCCATCTTGCGTTCTCAGGCGCGCGTGATAGAAAGTGCTATGAGATCACTCGACAAGAAACCCGTAGGAGACTACTTCTCGTGAACCCATACCAATGCAAACTGCACGGATTCAATGAGAGCCTTGAGCGTTGCCCCGCGTGCCGCGATGAGATCGAGAAGGCCGATGTCGCTAACGGCCTCCGCTTCCTCGCTATCCTTGTAGTGGCCGTCGCTATGCTCTGCGCTGGTGTGGCTCTAGGGCTTGCGGCATGATCAAGGCGCACAACATCCGCGTTGTTCGCTCGCTTCCCAAGCGCATCCGCATCGGCGTTCCGCCCGGCGTCGGCGATACCTATTGGGCTCTCTGCAAGCTTGAGAGCTTCAGGGAGAAGCACAACATCGAGCACGTGACTTTGTGCGTCAAGGCGCACGAGCTGAAGCGTGCGCTCTCGTGGCCCGGCATGGTGGACTGCGTCGATGCTGCTGAAGAGTTCGACTTCGGGACGAACCCCGGCATCCGCGAGACAGGCTTCTCGTGCCGCAAGCCCGGCGTCGATGTCGTGATGTGGCCCAACGCGGTCATCGATCGCGGCGAACATCTGCGCAACTGGATGCCAGAGTACGAGCTGAACCTCGATATCGAGATCAAGACGCCCACCATACCGTCCCGGTTCAGCGACAGGCATGTGGTCTACGCCAGCTCCGAAGGCGTGAATAAACACTGGTTCCCTGATCGCGGTCCCGGCTTCTGGCGTCACCTCATCCACGAGCTGGGGGACCAGACGGGCGAGCGCCCTCTGATCATCGGCGCAGGATGGGACAAGGACTTCTTCAAAGCCATCGGCCCCGTAGATGCAGACAACCTGATCAGCGAAACGACGCTACCCGCGGTCGCCGCGATCATCCGAAACGCCAAGTCTCTGACGGGCATCATCAGTGGCATGACGGTCCTCGGTAATCACTTCCAGACGCCGACTGTCGCGATCTACCCGGACCGCTTCGTCCCCGGCTTCCTATCTTCATGGATCAAACCCGGCACGCCTTACGTCCCGCTGATGGCATCGGAAGTGCCGCCGTCGAAGGATGTCGCGCGCATAACAAAAATGTTGGCACGATGAAAGTTATGAAGTATAACGGCGTGCGGGAGCTTGACTTCGAACGAGCCGTAGGCGAGTTCGAAGTCGAAGACAGCGAGATACCTCCGTCGTGCCAGCGGGAACGAAGTTACCGCTGGCAGGACGATCCACGCCGTTACGATCCACCGAAAGAGAAGAGACGCAGATGCAACTGGAAGCCGGTCAGGTCTGGAAGAACAGCCAAGGCGTTCTCGTCAAGATCACTCACGAGGTCAGCATCGAAGGCAAGGTGTAATACTACACTGGTGAGAACCAGCGTGGCGAGCGCGGAAATTACGATCTCAACGGCGTCCTCCAATCGCTCTCCAAGAAAAGCCATCTGGTCGAACAGGTAGAAGTCGTGGACATGGACGCGTTCAAGGCGTTCAACATCGGCTCGCTCTGGTGTACGCACGGCGGTCGCGTCTGGGAGATCATCGCGATCTACAACACGACGGCGGAAGAATTCCCGATCATCGCGAATGAGGTGTTGCCGGATGGCACGCTTCATGCGAATATCAAACGGTTCGATTGGAACGGCCAACCGCACGACGGTTCGGCCAGTGTCTTGTGGAGGAAGTGCTCATGATGGACGCGATCGTCAAAGGCATGGTGCTGGTCATCATGTTCTCGTTTCTCGTATGGGCGACGCTGTCGTCGGTGTCGTGCGCAGTTGGCGCGGGGGCAGAACTGGTTGAGAAAGTCAGCACGTGACGAGCTTCGATCTTCGGGATGAAGTTCTGAAGGCGATGTTCTGGATAAGGGCGATCCAGCTCAAATGCTATCCGCGTCGGAACCATCTGGTGACACCGCCTTTCCGCACGCTCTGTCAGTTACAAGAATTGGGCATCGCGAAAGTGTTCCGTCCAAGGAATTCGCGCGTGGGGGAAGTGTGGTGTCTTACGCGACAGGGCCTCGATCTGATCAACGAGATCATGACCTATGAGGAAGAGAACCCGCGCTACAGCGCTGGCGAAGGGCCATCCGCTCTACTTCACCGGGGCACCTTGCTCACGTGGTCACATAGCACCGCGGTACACGAGATCGAAAACCTGCGTCGAATGCGACAAGCTCGGGAAGAGCTTAAGGCCAAGAGGTCGGGCCGCAAAGGATGCCATGAAACGCGCCTCCGCGCGCAACCGCGTCCCAAGGTGGCTATCTGCGTCGATGATTGCAGAGATCGAAAGCAGGTACGCTGATGCCGATTATCTCACGCGCGAGACGGGCGAGCTTCACCGCGTCGATCATATCATTCCTCTTAATGGGACAGATTGCTCTGGCCTCCATGTCCCATGGAACCTTCAGATACTTACCGAACGGGATAACGTGGCCAAGAGCAATCGGTATTGTCAGGAAGACGCCGTGGCACGTCCGTTGCAATACCTGACGGACATTCCCTTTCCGGAGCACGACCAATGAAAATGTACGTCCCCGCTGGCCTCGCCAAGTACGTTCACGTCTACACTCCGACCAGCTACAGCGTGGGCGAGGGCCGGGAGACGTTCGAGATTCACATCGACGCTGGGTACATGAACGGCTTCCCGGAGCTGGATCAATACTTCGCCAAGACGCCCCACTTTGAGGGCAAGAGCCTGATCAAGATTTCCTCGCGCAAGCGCCCGGAAGTCATCACGAACAACATCGACCTTCTGATGTACGAGCTGGACTGCCGCAAGGCGCGCAATGTCAGCGGCGACAACATCTTCCTCGATCGTGACATCATCGTCGAGTTCGAGATCAAAGAGATCACGCCTAACATGGCCGGGTACAAGGGATACTTTTTCGCCCTGAAAAGCGTAGAAGTTAATTTCTGATGCACAAGATATACATCCGCGCCATGGTTGGGATTGGCGACAATCTCTACGCGCGCCCGTTCATCAAAGACTTGGCGATGCGCTATCAGGTTTCTCTGATGACGGGCTTCCCTCAATTGTTCGGGGACATCCGCGGGATACGCCTTGTGCGCGCCCAGACATCGCTTCCCTATGTGAAGAAGAACATCCGCGACTGGGGCGAGACGCGCGACTGGCGTGGCGCTCCGCGTGTGAAGCCTGATGACGAGCACCAGATGGAGCCCATCTTCATGGCATACGATCCGAACGATCCGGCCAATGTCACGGAACAGATCGAGCGTGCCTTTCCGGTACACCACCTGTACCAGTTTGATCTGCCGCCTCCGGACTTTCAGGGAGTCGATTCGTATATCAAATGGCTGATCAACTCGCGTCGGAAGTATGTGGTCATTCGCCCTGTCGTGGTCCGTGAGGGCTTCGGCACGTCGGCGCGCAACTGCCTGCCCGGATACATTCACGATGCTGTAGCGCTGCTCAAGGCCTCCGGCATCCTGACGGTGGGCATCGCCCGCATCGGCGACGGCGAAGAATGCGTTGGCCCCATACCGCATTGCGACATCAACTATCAGCGGGGAGAACTCAGCTTCCCGGAGATGATCGAGCTGGTCCGCCATTCGTCTGGCGTCGTGTCCGGCCCCGGCTTCGCGATGCCAATGACCGTGGCGGCGAAACGTCCGCTGCTGGCGATCTGGGGTGCGCGTGGAAGGCTCGACAATCCGGAGCGCATCTTCGACCGGCGCATGGACCTTTCGCAAGTTGTCAACGCCATCCCAGATAATTTCTGTAGGCACTCGACAGGGGAATGCGCCTGCGATAAAACCATCTCAAATTTCACGCTCCATCTCTTGGATTTCGTTAACAAGGTGAACCATGCTCTCCCCGTCTGATCTGCTTTTCTGGAATGCTGACATGGGCTTCGGGTTTTACCCGTGTGACCCTTCGGACGCGCCGTATAACGCGGCGTACGTCCGGAAGTACGAAGAGATGGCCAACACGAAAATAGCGGATCGCTTGAACCAGCACCGCTGTTCGTTGGCCCTGTACGCGGCGGACCAAGCAGAGCAAGGCAAGCGCATCTGGAACTTCATCGACATCGGCCCCGGCGATGGCGCGTTCATGCGCGCGTTGTCCAATGAACTACCCACAGACGAGGATTATGTTTTCGGCTTCGACGTGAACCCGGTCATGATCGGAAGGCTCATGGACGAGAGCCGGTTCGCAGTGCCAAACCAACCGGGCGATGAACCGCACTGGTCCTGCATGTGCTTCTGGGATTCGTTCGAGCACATCCTTCGCCCTGACCAGACGATCAAGTCGGCTAAGTCGGTCGCCATGTCGATCCCGATCTTCCGCAATCGGGAACACGCGTTGGCGTCGAAGCACTTCCGCCCGGATGAACACATCTGGTACTTCACCGAAGCTGGCATAGAGGCGTTCATGAAGCGCGAGGGTTTCGAACTTCTGATGAAGGATGACACAGAGACGCGCATCGGGCGCGAGGACATCATGTCGTTCGTTTTCCGGAGGAAATTGTGAACAAGCCGTTGACACCCAAGTCCCGCTCTGGCACGCTCCCATCAAACAAGTGGGAGGCTCAAATGAAGAAGCTCGAACTCAGCGATATCAAACCGGGCACGTGGCTGGTCAACGCGGATCAAACGCCGCGCTATCGGCTCATCTGTTCGTGTGGCGAACCGCGCAAGCTTTCGGCGGTGTCCGACACGGGCTACATGATGTACGGGCCGACCACTCCCGACGACCTGTTCGACTTCTACTCGAACGACGGCTGGACCGTGGACATGCGCAAATGAAGTACGTCGCGCAGCTCGTTCTCTACATATCGTTGATCGTGCTCGTCTGGGTTTCGATCGCGATGGTACAGAAGACCAGCAATATCTTCGACAGCTTCGACAGCTTCGCCATTATCTCCGATGCGATGTCCCATGCAATCCGGTAATGGGGTGGCCTACTCCGCGCGCTTTATCGGCGGCCCCCTTCACGGCAAGGGCAAGTACGTCGAGTTCCCTGTCTTCAGTGTCAGGCTCTACCCCAAAGTAACGCTGGACCAATTCGTAAGTGATGCTCGCGTCGATGAAGAAGTGATCGAAACGTACACGTATGCCTACTCCGAAGAATATACGGAGTGGGGCAACGTAGCCCGCGTTTTCATCTGGACGAGAATGGGCAATCTGCCGCGGGCAGAACGAGAAAAATTTATTGCTGCGGCGTTGACCGGCGACGGGAAAATCCGCAAGATCACGAAGGCAAATCGAAACATACTCTGGCCGGATTGCCCGGAAGAGTTCGGGAGAAAAGTACATGGGTAACTTCATCGGATCGCTGATCATGATCGGCATCATCTTCGTCATCTACTCGCTGTTCGGGACGATGAACTGCTCGAACCGCTGGGGCGGCTCGACGTTCGAATCGCGCTACGACTGGTTCGGCGGATGCAAGGTGCAGACGGCCTCTGGCGGCTGGGTTCCGGAAGACCGCGTTCGCGAGATCAACTAAGAACATGACAATCTCAGCCAAGGTTATTCTCTGTTCGCAGCTCAAAGAGCCGAACGGAGCCCCGCCCATCTGGACGCTACAGCTCCGCTACCCACGGTTGATCCATGCGGAGTTCATGACGCATCGCGTCTTCTCGCGCAACGCATCGTCGTCGCGCGCGATCCCGGTCAAGAAGATGATCGAGGACATACGCATGGACCCGGCGATGCTCGTACACTGGGGCCGCAACCAGTCGGGTATGCAAGCGGATGTCGAGCTGACGCCAGAAGAGATCAAGCAGGCGAAGCTCGAATGGCGCGCGTCTATGGAAGACGCCATCGGGCACGTCGAGAAGTTGGTGGCGCTCGGCCTCCACAAGCAGGCGGCGAACCGCTTGCTCGAACCGTACGCCCACATCAGCGTCATCGTGACGGCGACCGAGTGGGACAACTTCTTCCAGCTCCGCGACCACAAGGAAGCACAGCCGGAGATCAGGGCGCTCGCGGTGAAGATGCGCGAAGCCATGACCGACACGTACTGGTACGACCGTATCAACTTCCTTGAGCCCGGCCAATGGCATCTGCCGTACGTGCGCGCGAGCGAGATGGAATATGGCGACGTGATCAAGCAGAAGATCAGCGCGGCCCGCTGCGCCCGCGTCAGCTATATGACGCACGAGGGCAAGCCCAGCACAGTGGACGAGGACGTGGCACTCTACGACAGGCTCATCGTCATGAAGCCCGCCCACGCCTCTCCTATCGAACATCAGGCCATGGCACATGGCGTGAATGCGCTCGGCAAGTACGGTCGCTATGCAAACTTTGTCGGTTGGCAATCGCTGCGCAACCAGATGGAACAACGAGGTGAACTATGATGCCCTTCCAGACGCACCACATGATTCGGGAAGCGTGCGCCCCACTCATGGCGGGGATGATACTGGCGCAGAACTCGCGCCCGCTCGCTGACCGTTTCAGGGATCATGCGGCCAAGCCGTATGTCAATCCAAGCCCGGCGATCTGGTATTTTCATGATACCCCGGTGGACCTTGTCTTCCATCAGGAAACCGGGTACATCTTGCTCGACCATGTTCGGAAGCTCCGTTCGCCTCCGTTCGATCACATCAACGCTGCCCTCGCCGGTCGCGTGAAAGCCCTGAAGGAAGCGGAAGACTATGAGATACTTCGACGCGAAACGGGCGATGCCCAACTCGATGCGCCGGAAGTTCCTTCGGCCTAAGTCCAAGGACACTCACGTCGCGATCGCCATCAGTCAGGACAGAACAAGCCTTGTCCTGAAAGTGGACAGCAACGCCCTGAAGGGTCGCGGCTCAATCCAGCGTTTCAATCTCAAATCTCTTGGGAGCGAGACGGCGATCAAACGCGTGCTGATGATCTCATCGGCTATGCTTGCCCAGCGCCAGAACGAACTCTGGAAGGACAACCACGACATCAAGGAAGTCCAGCTCAAGACGGCTGAAGCTTGGTACGCGGTCCTGAAGGACAACAAACTCATGCACGGGTTTGGCACCCTTACGCCCTACTCTGCATACTCTCCCGGCAACGAGGACAAGCCCGCTGATCGCGTTTCACGTGCTTCGGCTGATGACCCTCTGACCCGTGATTTGCTCAAGGGTAAGAGCAAGGACTGGGGTCTGGACTAGACAGGCGTTAATCACTGTGCCATGTTGAATGGCGCATGATGACCCTGCCTGATCTTCCCGTCCCTGAACAACTGAAGTTCACGATGGACAAACTGCCCACGCTACTCCTAGCGCTGGGTGAGGAACCTGTTGAGATCAGGGCGTGCAAGCGCGCGTGCATCCATCCGGTCGCGCTGGCGTTCGCCCGCAAGGCGGACCCCCAGCTCAACGAGATGATCGAGTGGGCCATGCAAGTCGGCTTCTCGGTCGTTGAGGAACGCATCTATGCCCGAAGCATGGGCGAGAACCGCGTGCCCAAGATGTTCGAGGGCAAGCCCCTGACGTACATCGATCTCGACACCGGGGACACGCGGTACATCTACGAGGAAAGCCAAAGCGATTCGCTGCTGAAGAAGTTCGCGGAGCGCATCCGGCCTGACCTGTACGGCGACCAAATCCAAGTCAAGGTGGACAACCGCACGACCCTCTATCTGCCGGAGGAAGTCATGGCTGACCAGTTTGAGAAGCTTCTCGCCGCGCAGGCGGACAAGACCCGGCTTATCCAGTCGGAAGGCCTGCAAGGCATGATAGACCGCATCGACGCGGCTGGCCGCACTCCCCCTATTGACGCGGAGTTCCATGAGGTCCATGAAGAGGAAGACGATCTCGCGGGGCTGACCTGATGTCCGTAATGGTAGCTGATGCTGTGATGCCCCAACCGGGCTCACAAACGCTGTTCCTTCAGTCGAGCAAGATCAAGGAAGTCCTGTTCGAAGGCGAGCGCGGCCCCGGCAAGACGTGGTCGATGCTGTTCGCGTTCGCCCAGCACACCGGCAAGGGATATGGATCGCACTGGCGCGGCGTGATCTTCCGTCGGGAGAGCGGCGACCTTGACGACATCATCGAAAAGTCGAAGCGCGAATTCGGGCGCATCTATCCGGACGCGGTCTATAACAAGACTGAGAAGACGTGGGTCTGGCCCGGCGGCGAGATGCTGACCTTCGCGCACTTCTTTGACGAGAACGACTATTGGTCGTGGCACGGTCAGGAATTGCCGTTCATCGGATGGGAAGAGTTGACGACGTGGCCCACGAACAAGGGCTATCTCAGCATGTTCTCGTGCAACCGCTCTGCCGGTCCGATCAACATGCCTCGCATCATTCGGTCCACTACGAACCCGTACGGCGTCGGCAAGAACTGGGTCAAGCGCCGGTTCAAGCTCCCCAGCCATCGATACAAGGTCTGGCAGGAGAGGGAAGAGGATGGGATGATGTCCCCTCCCCGCCTCGCTATTCCGGGATTTCTTATTGAAAACAAGATACTACTGCGGACTGATCCGCGGGATGTGCAGACGCTTAAGCAGTCGGCGGCGGGCAACCAAGAGAAGCTGAAGGCGTGGCTGTTCGGTGACTGGGATGCTGTGTCGGGCGGCATGTTCGACGACATCTGGAACGCAGGCGTCCACGTCGTCAAGCCCTTCTATATCCCCAACACATGGACGATCCGGCGCGCGTACGACTGGGGCGGTGCCAAGCCCGGATCGTATGGCCTATGGGCGGAAAGTAATGGCGACTGCGTCGAGGTTGGGCCGGGCATATACCGTGGCCTCGTGCCCGGCGATAGCTTCCGGATCGGCGAGTGGTACTCTACCAGCGGCCAAGAGGATGAGGGCCTGAACCTCACGCCTCTGGAGATTGCTAAGTGCATGGTCGCGTGCGAGGAAGAGGCCGGTGTCCGCGGTCGCGTGACGGCTGGTCCGGCTGACGTGAACATCTTCGACAAGAGCCACGGGCGATCGATTTATGATACGCTCCGGGCCGATCCGTTCCATCTCCGATTCGACATGGCGGACAAGGGTCCGAACAGCCGGAAGATGGGCTGGCAAGTCGCGCGCGAGCGATTGCTGAACTCAATTCCGGGCGAACATGGAACACGTGAACGCCCCGGATTGTTCATCTTTAGTACATGCACACACTTCATTGATTTGGTCCCAACGCTTCCGCGAGACTTGAAAGACCCGGATGATGTTGATACAAAGAGCGAGGATCACATCGGCGACGAACTCCGTTATTACCTGCGGAGGGCTTCACGTCGCGCCGGACGACAGCGAGGATAACCCATGGCTTCCCAACGCGAGAAGGAAAATCCGGCGACGCCGGGCCAATTCCATGCGGTCATGGATGAGCGCTGGGACTTGATCAACGCGCTGCTCGGCGGCACCGAGGCCATGCGTCTGGCCGGAACTCGATACCTTCCGCAGCACAGCCGCGAGTATCCGGAAGACTACAAGGAACGCCTGAAGCGCTCCATCCTGATCAACTATTTCGACCTGACCGTGGCGACCCTGTCGGGTAAGCCCTTCACCGAAGCGCTGCAATTCGGCGACGATGTCCCGGAGCAAATTCGCGGCGTCCTCCAGAAGTCCGGCGAAGAGAAGAGCGAGACTGCGGAGAAGGACACGCTGCTGACCGGCGGCTGGATCGAGGACATCGATCTGGAAGGCAATCACATCGACCAATTCGCCGCGCGCGTCTTCCGCGACGGCGTGTCGAAGGGCTACACCCACATCCTCGTGGACACTCCGGCCAAAGACCCCAGCCGCACGTACACACTGGCCGATGAGAAGGCAGAGGGCATCCGCCCCTACTTCGTTCACATCCATCCGGAGAATGTCATCGCGGCCAACAGCGTGCGCCAAGATGGTGCCGAAGTGCTGACGCACATCCGCTGGTACGAGATGACCACGAAGCGTGATGGCTTCGCCGAAGTCGAAGAGCTGATCATCCGCGAGATGACCCTGTTCGTTGATAACGAGGGCAAGCGCTCCGTCCAGACCGGCATGTACAAGAAGATCGAGGGCAAGACTGGCGCGTCCGCCAAGTCGTGGAAGAAGGTCGATGCCAAGCCCACAGACCTTGATTACATTCCGATTTTCACGTTCTACGCGCGCCGCGACGGCTTCATGGTTTCGAACCCTCCCCTGCTCGATCTGGCCCACATGAACGTGCTGCACTACCAGCGCTATTCGGACCACATGAACACCTTGACGGTGGCGTCGTTCCCGATCTTGGCCGCGTCCGGCGTCGCGCCGGAGGATGCGGGAAGCGTCACGATCGGCCCGCGTAACGTGCTCACGCTGGAAGACCCGAACTCAAAATACTACTACGTCGAGCATCAGGGCCTCGCCCTCACCTCGTCCAAGGAAAACCTCGCCGATCTGGAAAACCAGATGGGTCTTTACGGCGCGTCGCTGCTGCGCAAGCGCCCGGACCGCGAGACGGCCACATCGCGCTCTATCGAGGAAAAGAACACCTCGTCCGATCTTCAGCGGATGGCGCTCGGATTCAAGGACATCCTCGAAAACTGCTTCAAAGCCATGGCCCAGATGGGCGGCGTCGGCGACGACGGCGGTTCGATCATCATCCACACCGACTTCGCGTTCGAAGGCGGCGACGTGGTCGATCTGCAAACGCTGCAAGTCGCGTACGACAAGCGCGCGATCTCGCGCGTCGGCTTCATCAACGAGCTGAAGCGCCGCGGTATTCTCGCGGAAGACTTCCACACGGACGAGGATTTGGCCCACCTTCTCAAAGAGAAGGCCGATCAGATCGGCGCGTTCTACAACCCGAAGATGGCAGAGATCGGCGCGCAGACCGAGGGCCAGCTCAAGGTCGCCGACAAGACCAAGGACACGCAGCTCGCGCTCGCGGACAAGAACGCCGAAGTCGCGAAGCAAGTCGCCAAGGAAGGCCCGGTCAATGCCGGGATCAAGAAGGGAGCGTAAGTCATGACGCCGAATTTCGAACGCATCTTCGAACGTATGCTAGCGCACGAAGGCGGCTACGTCGATAATCCGAAAGACCCCGGCGGCGCGACCAATCTTGGCGTGACCCAGAAGGTCTTCAACGAGTATCTGGCCGCGTCCGGCACCGCGCCGTACAGCGTCAAGATGATCACGCGCCAACAGGCTCGGGCGATCTTCAATGTCAAATACTGGATGGCCGTGAAGGGCGACAAGCTCCAGCATGGCTGGGATTACGCGGTCGTGGACTTCGCCTATAACTCCGGGCCGGGGCGCGCGGTGCGCGTCCTTCAGACCGTTCTCGGGCTCACCCCGGACGGCGTCATCGGCCCCAAAACCGTTGCTGCTGTGTTCCACGCGCCGAAAGAAAAACTGGCTGAATACAATGCCAAGCGCCTCGAATTCATGAAGACGCTCCCGCACTGGCCGACCTTCAAAAACGGCTGGACGGCGCGCGTTCAGGAAGTCGATGGGAAGTCCCAGATCGATTGGGAGCGCGGACGCGGGGCTTGACGCGTTAACCATGTTATGCCATTTTGGGGTCACTCGAAAGGCGTGAGGCCGTTCGGGGATCGTGGCGAGAGGCCACAGTTACTACCCCAAAGCGCGAGGCAAAGGGAACATGGAATACGAATTTGATCTGGACAGCGCCATCGAAAATCTCGACAGCGTTCCGGACGACCTGAAGCATTTCTATGCCAAGGACGGCACCGGCTACAAAGTGGCCCCGACGATGGTCGGCGCGGCCAAGCGTATCAACGGTCTTTCGACGAACCTGAAGACCGAACGCACCAAGGTCACCAACAAGAACAAGGAAGCGCAGGAATTCCGCCAGTCGGCTTCCAGCTTCAAGGCTATCGTCGAAGCCCTCCCCGATCTCCCGGAAGACCAGCGCACGCCCGAAGGCCTGAAGGCCTATCTCGACGCGCTTGCCGTTAAGGCAACTGCCGGTGGCAAGAAAGGCGACGACGCCATTCGCCAGATCGAGGCCGTCAAGGCTGAGATGGCTCGCGACAAGGCCGAAGCCCTGAAAGCCAAGGACGGCGAACTCGCCCAGATGCAGGGCTCGCTCTTCAACTACATGGTCGGCGATGTCGCCAACTCGGCGCTGTCGGAGCACAAGGGCAACTCGCTCTTCCTGCGTCCGCACATCGATCGCCAGACCAAGGTCGTCAAGCAGGACGACGGCACGTACGCCGTCCGCGTTCTCGACGACAAAGGCGAGATTCGCTACAACGGCCAAGGCGATCCGATGACTGTTCCGCAGCTCGTGGAAGTCATGAAGAAAGACGACAAATTCGCTCCCGCATTCGAGGGGCGAGTTGCAAGTGGGGGCGGCAATGTGCCGTCCAAGAAGACCGACCAACGCCAAGTGAACGCTGTCGATCCGTCGAACAAATCGTCCAAGCAGAAGATCGCGGACGGGCTTCGTGCGCGACGCGCGGCGCGTGGCTGATAAGCTCTGCCATTAACCATGGACTTGACAGTCCATCAATGGCTTGGTACAAGAAGGGCATCGTGCTTAGGCATGGTGCCCTTTTCCATTTTGGAGGGCCACCCCGGCACTCCACGCCCATGAGGGCACAGACAAAGGAATACAAAGATGACGGTTCTGTCCGAAGTCCAAGCTGGTCTACTGACCCAAGACGAACTCGTCGCGGGCATCATCGAAGACATCATCACCGTGAACCAGATGTATCAGGTTCTCCCCTTCGACTCGTACGAAGGCACGGGCCTGACCGTTAACCGCGAGAACGCTCTCGCCGGTGCTGGTCTTGCGGCTGTCGGCGGCTCGCTCGCTGGCGCTGTCCCGGCCAACGGCATCCCGGCCATCGCCGGTGTCGGCGCGGGTACGAACTTCAAAGACCCTGCGACTTGGACGCAGGAAACCTTCACCCTGAAGACCATCATCGGCGACGCCGAAGTGAACGGTCTGGTGCAGGCGCAGATGTCGGACACGACCGACCAGACGGCTTCGCAGATCGCCGCGAAAGCCAAGCAGGTTGGCCGTATCTACCAAGACCTGATGATGAACGGCAACGAGAGCGTGTCCTCGCTCCAGTTCGACGGCCTGCTCGTCCTCGCCGACAGCCAAGTTGACGGAACGGGCGCTCTGTCCTTCCTCGACATGGACACGGCCATGGACGAAGTGAAGGACAAGGACGGCGTCGTGGACTACATCGTCATGGCCGCACGCACGCGCCGGGCCTACAAAGCCCTGCTCCGCGCGCTCGGCGGTGCCGCGATCGACGACGTTGTCACGCTGGAAAGCGGCGACATCGTGATTGCCTACGAAGGCGTCCCGATCTTCAAGAACGAATACATGCCGACCGATCTCGGCGAAACTGCCGCGCAGACCGAAACTGCGGTCATCTTCGGCACGTTCGACGACGGCACGCGCCAGTACGGCGTGGCTGGCCTGACTTCGCGCACCAACGGCGGCATCGTCGTCGATGAGATCGGCGCGCTGGAAGGCTCGGACGCCTCGCTGACCCGCGTGAAGTGGTACGCTGGCCTCGCGCAGTTCTCGCGCAAAGGCCTCACGGTCCTCCAAGGCGTCACGAACTAATCGACGCCTGACACTTGACAGAACGAGCCCGGAGGGTTTACCTTCCGGGCTCGATTTGTTTTTAAGCCAAGGAACCTGACCATGAAGTCCAGCCCATTCGAACAACGCGCGTTCTATGCGTACGGCCATCCGAAGAACCCTCGCACACCGGCGGGGTCCAAGATCGACCTGTCCGGGATCAGGGTGATCGGCGGGTTCAATTTCACCGATGGGGCCATGTCGCTCTATCTCCCGGCTCACAAGTCTGAGCGCAATGCCCGGTTCCTCGAACGGACCTTCGGCATCTACAACGAGGTACTTCAACGTGTGGATGTTCCTACGCGCTCGCGCACCTTCTCACCGCAATCCGAATCTCAAGGCATTCTCGGCCTCGTTGACGAGGGTACTCCCGTCACCGAAGGACAACCGCCCCAAGGGAGCGGACCTTCTGCGCCCAGCGGTCCCGACGGAGCTTCATTGGAAGCCATCCGGGGGCAACGTGGAGGCGGTAGCGCGAAGAAAGGTTCCAGCGTCGCCACCCCGACAAAGCTGGACCCCGCCCAACGGGCAGCGCTTCTAGGCAATGGCCCCAAGGCCGACAGCATGAACGCTGACGACCTGACATAAGCTGCGCTCCGGCCTGCGGTACACAGGAGCGGACGACGACAAGGCCCTCGGTTACCGCCGGGGGTCTTGCTGTATCTGATCCCAGTATGGTACAGGAGAGTGGCCCATAGGAGGGGCATCAACATGAAGCTCAATCTTCCGTATATCTTCGACCGTCTCAAAGAACTCAGCACGTGGCGGATGCTCGCCGCGGTCGCCGCCGGTGTCGGCGTCGTGGTCACCGCTGGCCAAATCCAGCTCGTGTTCGGCGCGTTCACGGCAGTTGTCGCCCTGATCGAAGCGTTCCAGCCGGACGCTCCCAAGGCCTAAGTGACTGCAAGGCCCATCGAAAGGTGGGCCTTGCACTTCACGGGGCTTGGTGTTAACCATATGGTCGCACAATCGGAGCCCCACCCCAATGGCCTTCACTCTTCAGGACGACAACGGTTCGGTCGCTGATGCGAACGCCTACATCTCGGTCGCCTTCTTCACGACCTATCACGCCGATCGCGCCCAGAGTTACACGGGTGACACAGCGGCCATCCAAGCGGCGATCATCCGCGCTTCCCAATACCTCGATACGCGCTTCACGTTCGTCGGCTATGTCGCCGATGAAAGTCAGGCGACACAGTGGCCGCGCCTGTCCGCGCGCGACAACAACGACCGTATCCGTTATGGCATCCCTCGCGAGATCAAGAACGCCACGGCTGAGTACGCGCGCATCGCGCTCGCCGCTACCCTGAACCCGACCCCGACGCGCGACGAATACGGCGCGTCCGTCAAGTCGCGCTCCAGCCGCGCCGGGCCGGTTTCCGAATCAATCGAATACGCCGAAGGCGCTGTCGTGAAGATGCCGAAGTATCCCATCGCGGATCAATGGCTGATCGCTTCCGGTCTGGTCGAGCGGAGCGGACGAATTCACAGGGGCTAAGAATGTCTGATCATTCGTCATTCGTCACCCTCGCTTCTCGACTTCTCCAGAAGAACGGGCGATCCTCTACCCTGACGCTCCGGACCACTGTGCCCGGCTCGAACCCTTGGGATATCGCGACCACGACCGACATTCCCCTTACGGTAATCATGATGTTCGTCCCGACCACGGTCAAGGACGACAAAGGCACGGTCATCCCCGGCAACTTCCAGCGCTGTTACTTTGCGTCCGCTGACGCAGAAACAGCGTACGCCGCATGGGTTCTGGCCAATGCCCCTTCGTTGGATGACAGTCTGCCCACGCTGACGACCAAGGACGTGATCACGGATGGCGATCGCGAGTATCGCATCGTCCGCATCAGTCAGCTCAAGCCGGGCGATCAATCCATTCTCTATGACATTCTGGTCGCGGGATAAGCCATGACAATGACATCCGCAGAAGCCCGGCTGGCGATCTACCAGCTCTGGAACACGGTCTGGGAAGGCGTGAACGGCTGGTCAACCCTGCCCGGCGTCACCGTCGAACCCCCAGTCTATTACGACAACATCGCTCCGTCCGACGTGCCGCGCTCGGACGCTATCAAAGTGGAAGTCAGTGTGATCCACACCGACAAGCCCATGGACAGTTTTGGGGATGGGCGTCCGAACTATAAGGCAGTGGGTCTGGTAGTGGTCAAGTTCTACGTTCCCAAGGATCAAGGATTGACTTTGGGCGATAGTATGGTTAGTATCGCCCGGCGTGCGCTGCAAGGTGTCCGCGGTTCTTCGGGGCTGGTGCTTCGCGGAATGTCTAGCAACGAGGAAGGCGCACAGGATCGCTGGTTCGTGATCCGCACCGTCACCCCATTTGAATACGAGGATGCAAGGTAATGCCTTCCAACAAGATCGACAGCAACTTCACCGGCCTCCGCTTCGCTCCCGAAGCCGATGGCTATATCGGCTACCTGCCGGGTGAAACCCATCCCGACGACGGTGTTCTGCCGGGCGGTACGCCTGAGTGGAAACCCCTCGAACCGAACTCGTACAGCGACTTCGGCGGCCAGATCACGACCGTTGCCCGCACGCCGATCACGGCGAGCCGTCAGCGCTCCAAAGGCGTGACGACCGATCTCGATGCCTCCGCAGGCTTCCAGATCGACTTCACGGAAGACAACATTCAAGACCTGATGCCCGGCTTCTTCTTCGCTGACTGGCGTCTCGGCGCGACCCCGCTCTACACGGGCGAGAACGCTGCGGTCACTGGCGCGGCTGTCATCGGCGGTATCGCCCAGTCTTTCATCGACGGCATCGACACCTTCTACATCGTCGGCGACATCATCCGCGTCTCGGGCTTCACGAACACCGCCAACAACGGCGCGTTCCTCGTCTCGAACATCTCGACGCCTGACCAGATCACGGTCACGACCCTGACGGGCGGCTCGCCCGGCTTCACGGTCGAGGCCAACAACGCGAACGTCAAAGTCCGCAAGGTCGGTCACCAGTTCGCGGCGACCGATCTCTCCATCGACGTGAGCGGATCGTTCCCGGCCATCGACAGCGCCGCCTTCACGATGACCTCGCTCGGCCTCGTGGCCGGTCAGTGGATTTACATCGGTGGCGACGCCACGGCCAAGCTCTTCGCCGGTGCCAACAACAACGGCTTCGCACGCGTCCACTCTGTCACTGCCGGGTCGATCTTCTTCGACAAGACGCAGAACACGATGACGACCGACGCCGGTACGGGTAAGACGATCCAACTCTTCTTCCCGGACCTGATCAAGAACGAAAACGACCCGACCCTGATCAAGACCAAGTCGTACCAGTTCGAGCGCTCGCTCTCGACGGCTGGTTACGAATACGTCAAGGGCTCGGTCGGCAACACGCTGGCCCTGAACGTCGCAACGGCTGACAAGGTCAACATCGATCTGGCATTCGTCTCGACGGATCACGTTGCGCAGGAAGCGCGCAAGACGGGCACGTTCCCGGAGATCGCGACTTCGGCCACGGCGTTCAACACCTCGTCCGACTTCTCCCGCATCCGCACCGCGGAAACGGGCGTCGCTTCGACTCCGCTGTTCGCCTTCATCACCGACCTGACGCTGAACATCAACAACAACGTCACCCCGGCCAAGGCTGTCGGCGTGCTCGGCGCGTTCGACATGACGGTCGGCGACTTCGTTGTCGAAGGCAACATCACCGCGTACTTCAGCGACGTGGCCGCGATCAACGCTGTCCGCGACAACGCCGACGTGACCGTGGACTTCGCGCTGTCCAAGGACAACGCGGGCTGGGTGTTCGACATCCCCTTGCTGTCGCTCGGCGAAGGCCGTCTGGCGGTCGAGAAGGATGCCCCGATCACCATCCCTGTCTCGCTCGCCGGTGCGAAGCACGAAACCCTGCTCACCACGCTCATCGCGTGCTACTTCAACTACCTGCCGGATGCGGCAGCGGCATAAGGGCCTAGCCCGCGGGCTCTCAGAAGAAAGGGCGGTTAGGGGCTGGTCGAAAGACCGGCCCCTTTCATTTTGCCTATTGACCATAATACGGCCCAGTGGTAGCCATTAACCCTAACGCTCAACAAGCCAAGGGAATACGCACCATGTCCATGTACGACGCCTTCAAGACCGACGCCAAGAAAGAGGCCGAAGGCATCATCGTCGATTTCACCACGTTCCGGGTCCGCATCCGCCGGGCCGGAGGCGCGAACAAGCTCTATTCCAAGACGATGGAGAAGCTGGTAGCGCCCCACAGGCGTATGCTCCAGCTCGGCCAGTTGCCGGAAGCGACCATGAAGGCGATCGTCGCTGAAGGCTACGCCAAGGCGATCGTGGTGGACTGGGAATACAAGCATGAAGACGCTGGCGACGGCCTGTCCGATCCGGTCGTGGTCTGGAAGTCTGGCATCGAACTCGCCGACGGCTCCATGGGCGAAGTCACCCCGGACAACGTCAAGGACATCCTGATCGAAGTCCCGTACATCTTCGACGTGATCAAGGAAGCTGCTGAAAACATCACGTCGTTCTCGAACGACGGGGACAAGGACGCAGCAAAAAACTAACAGACGTTCTCACCTATCACCTTGTCCACGGTGAGAACGAGGTCCAGATCGCCACGGCAGCGGCCAAGCGCCGTGGCGAGATACCCGAATTCCTGAGAGATTGTCCGCAGCTCCAAGAAGGGCTCGATCTCTTTTGGGACGCCTTCGGGGTGCTGACCACTACACGCATGATGGGACAGGGTTTTATCGGCCCGATCCCATGGACGGCGATCATCCAGTATTGCGACCGCTACGAGCTGGACTTCGAACAGAGCGAGCGCATGGTTGCATATTTGCGCGCTATGGATAAGTGTTATCAGGAACACTTCCACAGCCGGATAAAAGCCTCATGGCAAAAAACCTCGCCCCCAGCCCCATCCACACCTTCGAAGTCCTAGCCGATAACCTTGGAATTCTCGGCGACCGATTCCGTAACAACGTGGCCGTGATGGCGAAGAAAGCTGCCGTGGTCGTGGTCGAAGAGGCCGCGGTCCGCACGCCTGTCGATACCTCGGAAGCCCGGTCCAACTGGACGCTCGAAACCAGCCGGGTCACCGTTGTCCGCCCGCCTTACGTCTCGGGCAAGCGTCATCTCGGGATCGGCGAGCGCGCGGCGCTGGCGTCCGTCGTCGGCGCGGCCAAACGCAGCGCCCGGTCGATCACGACGGATCACGTGTGCGCCGGTCGCCCAATCTATGTCAGCAACCCGACGCCGCACATTGGCCTTCTGAATGCGGGCTTTTCGCGCCAGAACCCGGAGGGCAACTTCGACGCGATCGCCATCCAGCTCGCGCAAGGGTACATCGGATCGTACATCCGTACGGGTCAGCTATTGACTAAATTCGACGCAGTGTAGATTATCCGGCCTTAACCTTAACGGTGGATAACGATGGCTACCCAGCCTATTGTCATTTCGATCACAGTTAATGGCGCGAACAGCGCGGCCAACTCCATCACCGGGGTCGGCAACGCTGCAAATCGCGCTCACCGCTCTGTGTTCAATCTGCGCAATCTGCTTCTGGGGTTCTCGGTCGTATCGCTGGCCAAAGGGCTTCTGGCGATCACCGACGTTGCCACGCGTCTGGACAACCGACTGAACGTGCTGACGGGCTCGCAAGCCCGGTCGAACGAACTCTTCAACGAGTTGCTGAAGGTCGCCAACTCGACGCGTTCGGCGCTGGAGCCGACGGTCGAAACCTACGCACGTCTGGAACGCGTGACGGTCGGGTACAACCTGACTGGCAGACAGCTTCTTGATCTGACCAAGGGCATCAACCAGTCATTCAAAATCTTCGGCAACACGTCGGCGGAAGCGACTGCCGCGTTGATCCAGTTTACACAGGGCCTCTCAGTCGGTGTGTTGCGCGGCGACGAATTGCGCTCCGTTTTGGAACAGGCTCCGCGTCTGGCGAAGGCGATCGCTGACGGCTTGAATGAAATCCCGGAAGGGAAAGAACTCGGCGCGAAGTTCGGTCGTATCTTCAAGGATTTCGAATCGGGCAAAATCTCCGCGGAACTCCTGTCGGGCAGCTTGCGCACGCTCGGCGCGCAGGGCAAGCTCACCGGCGAGCTGATCACCAAGGCGCTGCTCACTCAGTTGGGCAAGCTCAACGAGGAATTCGAGCGCACGACGCCGACGATCGAAGACAGCATCGAGATCGTCAAGAACAACTTCATCGCTCTCGCGCGCGATCCATCGTTCCGTCTGTTCGCCAAGTCGGTCGCTACGGCGCTGATCGACTTCGCTGAACAAATTCCGGGGATCGTCACGGCGATCCGTCCGTTCATCGTGATCCTGTCGGAAGGCATCCAGCTCTTCGCTGATCTTCTGAAGGTCGGCACCGAATTCACCACGTCGATCGCGCAGCTCTTCATCGACATGGCCTCTACCGTGCTCGGCGCGTTCGGCATCGTCGCGGGCTCTGGTGAAGACGTGGGCGTCACGCTGACGAAAGTGTTCGTGAACTCTTTCGGCTTCATCTTCAACGCGTTCAAAAATCTGGTCAACACGTTCGTCCGCGGCGCGGCTTTCATCGGCGGCTTCTTCGCTGCTGTCGGCAAGGACATCTTCCTCGCGTTCGACTCAGCGTTCGACCTGATCACGAGCGCCGCCGAAGGCTTGGTCAACTTCCTGATCGACGC
>Ga0181350_1000024_pt1 | contig 44709 bp, 67 predicted proteins | sample Su13VDMM110DCMD_FD_130105 | JGI IMG/M metagenome (GOLD analysis project Ga0181350, IMG submission 130105) | Freshwater viral communities from Lake Michigan, USA - Su13.VD.MM110.DCM.D | ecosystem: Environmental > Aquatic > Freshwater > Lake | place: USA: Michigan | collected 2013-07-16
AGAAGCCGCCGGTTTGGGGCGAAAACCCAAACGACTTTTAGCGTTTCATTTCAACACACTAGCGGCATGTGTTATAATGTAACGTTCCCATTTGGGACGCATCGACCTTGCCTTAATGTTGCCTCAATCGGTAGGTGTGCCCGACTGTTTAGATTTTCTATTCAATGGATGCGTTCGGGGTAGGCCGTTGATCATGTCCGTACGCACGTACGTTGGTGCGATCCGTAGTGATGACTCAAACGATCCGTCTATGAGGGTCACGTTGACCACGTGCCCACGCTCCGCCCAATAGGTACGCAGGCGCATGGCGACGTGGGTTGCGCCCGCCTTGTCGCATAGGTCGCGGGGCTTGTGCTTGATTGGCATGGTGTGGTTATTCCTTGGGTTTGATCATAGACATACACGCGGCGCTTGATGCGACGTGTAGGCTTTCCGCGTACAGTGTGCACCAATCGGCGAACGCGCCCGGCGTGTCCGTGTGTTCCGGGCGTAAGGCTTGCCACAACACACGGAACCCCGTGTGTGCTTCATCCCTATAGGCGGCTTCGGCTGTATCGTGCACTAGGCCAGTGCTCGCCTTGTACGCTGTTACCTGTTCCACCATGGGGTTAGCCCTTCCTGCCGTTATTCTGGCGCGCGCGCTTGCGCCTGCGTTCCTGCCGCCATCCTGCCGAGCGGTGCACCGGGAGGGGTTGCGCGTACCGCATGAGGGGCGCGGCATCGAGCGGCATTGCCGCAAGTATCAGTTGTTCAAACATTGTTTCGCCTTTCTTCCGCCTGAATTTCGCCACTATGGCAAGGGGTACAGACACCCTCGATAAACTCGACGTCGTAAAATCGTTCAGGGTGACGCCTTGCCCCTTTGTCTTTGTGGTTCGCCGTGTCCGCTGGGGTCGCTATCCCCTTCGCCAGACACCGCACGCAAAACGGATCGCGCGCGAGCACGATATCGCGGGTTTGCCGCCATCGTGACGTGTTGTATAATTGTCGCACCATGTCTTCCGGCCGGCGCGCGTCGTACGCCGCGTTTTGCTCTTTCCGGGTCGGCGCATTCTTCGGGCGATGCGTCTTTGTCTTTTTGGGCATATGCAAGCTTTCTGTCTGCCGTGCACTCGACGCACGCGCCGTTCGAAACGTACCGCGCCCGGTGTCCCTTGGCGCATGGTCTAAGCGGTTCGTATTTGGTCCCTCCGTCCGCCATGAACAGGCGCGACGCCATGTGCCCCGCCCGATCCCTCAACCGCGCTAGGTCGGCCCCGGACGGCGGCGGGCGACGGTTGCGTTTTTTCTCTCCCATTCGCGGCTTTCCTTTCTGTGTTAGATTTGTCACACTCTTACTAACCCCAACCCCCGAACATGCTTGGACGGACGGACACACCCTAGAAAGGGGGGTGCGTCCATCCACCAAACAGTAATGTTTTAGGACGGAAATTAGTGTCCATATTTGCGTCCGTTTTGCGTCCGTCCAGCAAACGAGCACCATGCGGTGAAAGCCGGTCGTTTCGTCGTACAGGATGATTCCGGCATCAACAGCGCGGGTCAAAGCGCGGTCAAACGCCTTCCGGGCGGCGTCCGGTTTCACGTTGTCGATAAGCGAAACGAACCGGCGGCGCGCTTCGGCTTCGGGGAATGGTCCCTCCCTATACACCTCTTTCAGCCGCTCCGCGTAGTTGTCCGTCTTCTCGATCTTCGCGCCTTCCGGGGCGTCGCATTTGACGAGTGACGCGGACGTTTGCCAGCGCGGAACGTCGTTCGGCCCCGCGTCCGGGTTTTCAAGCCAAGGCAACTGCGTCTCGGTTATTTGCATGTGCAGCGTTTCGAACTTCCGCGCTTCCTTTTGCTTGGTGTTCTCGATTGCCACAATTCCGCCTTTTTTCATCGACACGGACACTTCGACGTCGACAGCGCCGCGCATGACGATTGACCCCATGGCGCGCGATTTGTCCGCCTGCCCGGTGTGGTGCACCACGACAATCGTACAACCCCAGTTGTTCCGCATGTCGTCGCACGCCCGGACGAACATACCCATTTCCTTTTGCGACGATTGATCCGTACCGGGCGTCATGCGCGTTAGGGTGTCGATAAAGACAAGATCGGGCACACCGTACGGCGTGAGTTCGGCCCATAGCGCCGACACGTCTTCCGGGTTGTTCATGTTCACCGCCGCCGGGACGACGACGATATCAGCGGTGTTCCATTCTTCATCCGACACGCCGTGCGCCAGCTTCCACGCCATGAGACGCCGCCCGAAGCCGTTGTGACCCTCACCCGTGATATCCAGCACCTTGCGGCGATCGACCTTCGATCCGTTCCATTCGCGGCCTAGCGCGACCGACAGCGCCCAATCAACGGTTACGAACGTCTTCCCGTGTTCCGGCGGACCGTACACCATCACGAACGAAGGGTGTTCGATATGATCACGTATCAGCCAACGCAGCGGGCGCGGCTTCGCGGTGATTTCGCCAACCTTGAAAATGCGACGCGGCGGACCGGCGACGGGCATAGGTTTGGGCGGTATGGGCAACGCCGCGAGCATTGCCGCCATTTCCCGGTCTTTCTTCCGTGCCCACGACTGACAGGCGCGCGGAATGTCCGACGCAATGGCAACCGCGCCACGTTCGGGACGCTCCCAACCGGGCGAACACTCTTGCACGATTTCGGTTAGTTCCTCTTCGCCGAAGCCGCGCGCCGCAAGCGCGACGATCGCCGGGTGCACTTCAACGCCCGCCCGCAAGTCGTCAACGAGCATTTCCGTTGTGACGCGGTAAGAGCCGTCGGCGTTGCGCGCGCCCTTCCATGGGACGCGTGGCAAGTCCATGGACAAGGGACTAGCGCCGCCGTCATGGAAAAACGATTCGTACGGCACGCCCGCCACACGCCCGATATAAAACGGTTGCGACAGCGTGAAGGTTTCGGACGACAGCTTGCCGCCTAGCAAGCCGTTGCACTTCTCCGCCGCTTCGCGCCGGGCGTCGACCGGGTGCACACCTTCGAACGGCACGACGACACGCCAGCGCGGCGCTTCCGGGCGATGCGACGCCGACGTATAGATGAAGTGACGAATACCCGCCGCCTTTAGCGTTTCGTGCGCGTGCTTCGGCGTCATCACTTCGCCGTCGTAATCGAGTTCCACGCCGTAGCATTCGCGCGCATTCTCCGCGCTTCGCAATGACCCGTTGTCGGTCCGCTTGTCGCCGAAGATCGTTTGCGAGAACAGCCCGCAATGCGCCTTCGACGGTGCAGGCGCGAGCGCGTCCGCCCATTCGGCAAAGCCGCGAAACGTCGTCGCGAATTCGGTTTTAGTCGACGCGATACGATCGCCGAACGCTGTTATACGGTAGGTCATAGGGTCTTGCCTTCAAGCGCCGCCGCAATCTTGCGACATGCCTTCGCGTGTATTTGCCGGATGCGCTCGCGCGTCACCTTGTTCATTGTCGGCGGTGTCGTGAACGTTCGAAATACTTTCGGAACTTCTTCAAGATCGGCGAACACCACGGGCGGAAACGACATGCTAACGCGATCAAAAACGTATCGTTCGCGTTCGTTCAGCACGTGCAACACTGACTCAATCCGTGCGTTCCGTAGTTTGTGACGAACTTTCATAGCGTCGACCCTTTCGTGTTGTATCGTTTCCACGCCAGCAAGAGCGCGCTTTCGCTTACGCCCGCGAGTTCGCACACGGCGCGGCGATGCCTGTTGACGCGATCGTTGAACCACTGGCAAGCCTTCACGCGATCGGCGGGAGTGTACCCGGTCGCCGTACCGCTCGCGCCTATAGCGTCGTCCCACGCCCGCGCTATGACCGCGCAAAACAGCGCCGCGTCACCCGCCGCCGATACGCACATGCCGTCAAATGGCTTCGCAAGCTTTATCGGCGTCGCCGTGGCGTGCAAGCGCGCTCGGTGATACTCCATCCGTAATTGAGGCGTGTTCATCCCATGACCCCGCGCCACGACAAACCGCCGTCGGTCAAGTATCGTCTCATACCGGATTGAATACCGACATTTGACACGTACGGGTTATCGCGACACTTGATCGCGATCCTTGGGTTTCGCATTTTATGCAACGCCTTTGCTTCGATTGTTCGAACACGTTCACGCGTCACACCAAACGCCGTCGCGACGTCTTCTAGTGTGCATTCTTGAACGAACCGCATTCGAATTATTCTTTCCTCACGCGGCGTCAAGTAACGAAACAACGAAGCGACCGTGTCGCGCGCTTGTTGAACAGACGCGACAACTTCCGGGGTGACTTCATCGACCGTTTCAGCTTCCGCCGGTTGTTCAAAGCATTCCGGTGCGAACATTTGTTCAGGGAGGCAATTCAAACACTCCGCCAACCTATGAACGAAATCGCGTATTGACCCGTCGTTGTCGATCGGACCGACGCGCCCGGTTAGAATGTTTTGCATCGTCGTAAGTGACACGCCAGCGTCACGCGCCAGCGCCTTAAACGTGCGATACGGCGAACGCTTCACAAGCGCGCGAAATCGGGTGTTCATGCGTTCCCTCTGTCCAATCCGCCGACCATACGCACAAGCCGTCGCAAAAGAAAAGCCCGCCCGGCAAAAATAATTCCGCCGCCGTTAACGACTTGGCAACGGATACATGCGATAACGGCTTATCAGCAACGGGAGACATACCAATGACCACCAAGTTTTATCGGATCAACGAATTCGGCAAGGCGGCAATCTACACCTTCCCGAACAACGATCGCACATTGTGGACGAAACGCCAGATCGTCACCAAGTTTGACGACACCGCCGAAGCAATGGTCGCGTTCAACGCGTTTTGCGTCGGTATCCAGCACACGCCCGACGCCCAACTGATCGACTATGAAAACGACGCGCTGATCACGTGCGGACCGTCCGCCGCACCGCGCCGCGAATTCTAGAAGGGAGCGCAACACATGAACGCCGACAAAATCCGCGAAATCCTGAACGACGAAGCCGCGCGCATTCTCGCGCCGCGCCGCAACACCCCGGCGAAAATGAACGCCGCCAGCGGCTTGCGCCTGTTCGCCAAAACCGCAACAGACGAAGAATTGCAACGCTTCCGCGAACTACTGACAGCGAAGGAATAGCGCACATGACACGCGACGAAGAACAAACCATTCGCAACCTTGTTGCGCGCCTATCCGCGCCGAACTTGGATTGCCATTTCGGACCCGGACCGGACACAGAACGCCGCATCGCCGAAATGAACGCAAACGGTATCGAGTGTGTCAGCCGTATCTATCTTGATAGTTGGATAGTCCCGGCGCTTCAACACCTGTTGCCGGAATCACGCAACACGCGCCTAGCGCGCGATCTTTCGGGGAAGTGACCAATGAACGCCGCAACGATCGCGCTCGCGCGCCAGCTTTCCGATTGGCTTGACGAATTGGGCGACCGTCCCGGCGCGGTCTTGCAAGACGCAATCAAGCAGGCGACCAAAGCCGAAACAATCGAATGGTTCGCCGCGCTCGCGGAGCGGTACGGCTTCAAACCGGAAGGGACAACCGAATGAAACTCGACCAAGCCGAACAATTTGCGCGCCTGTTTGTCGGGCTGTTCATCGTCGTGTGTCTCACCGGCTTGTGCGTCGCGTTCTTGTCGTCGTGTTCGCCGCCCGCGACCAAGGCGACACGCTCCGCCGGTCACGCATGGGGCGAATGGTGCATGAACCAACCGTATCCCGAGCGCGAGTTTTGCCGGGCCGAATGCTTGCGGCGCTTCGACGTGATCAATGACACCCGCGACGACGATTGCATTGACGCTGTTGCACGCCGTTGACACGCGGCACGCGGTTTGCGTCGTGTTTGAGTATAGCCCGCCCGGCATGTAGAAACGAGACAATCGGCGGGATTAGCAGGGCAAGCGCCCCGGAGAAACGGCCATGAAGTAACCGCAAAGCCTACCCCGGCGCTAGGGGAACAGAGTGTAACACGACACAACCCGGACCGATCTTCGACAAGCCGCGACCCCTACCACGCGCGCCCCTAGATTGGTCCCAACGCCCCGGCAGGTGTCTCCCCTGTTCGGGGCGTTTCGTTTATTCAGGCGACCCATGATCGACCTCCGCGACTATCAAGACAACCTGTTGTCGGACATTGACGACGCGTTCCGCAACCCGGACGTTCGCGACGTGTGCGCCGTGCTCCCGACCGGCGGCGGCAAAACCGTAACGTTCGCCGCGCGTATGCAGCGCGCAACGCTCCCGATCGTGACCAACGTTCACCGGGTTGAACTCGTCTCGCAAATCAGCATGACGCTTGCGCGCTTCGAAGTGCGACACCGCTTGATCGCCCCGGCGTCGACCGTCCGCAGTATCCGCAACGAACACTTCCGCGAGTTCGGGCGGACCTTCGACAATCCAAACGCCATGCACGCGGTTTGCTCCGTCGACACGCTCATGTCGCGGATTGATCAATACGAACAATACGCCGGGCAAGTCGCCGAAGTCATCACCGACGAAGCCGCGCACATGCTACGGGATAATAAATGGGGCGTCGCCCGGACGCTGTTCAAGAACGCGCGGGGTATCGGCTTCACCGCCACGCCTTGCCGCGCCGACGGCAAAGGCTTGGGGCGTCACGCCGACGGCTTCTTTGACGTCATGGTGCGCGGACCGACGACGGGGCAATTGATCGGTAAGGGTCACTTGTCGCGGTACAAGATTATCGCCAAGCCGTCCGACATTGACGTGTCCGACCTTGCCGTGTCCGCGACCACGGGCGATTACAGCGCGCCGCAACTTCGCAAGCGTTCGCATCAATCGCATATCGTCGGCGACGTGGTCGAGACGTATCTAAAGTACGCGCGCGGAAAGCAAGCGATTGCGTTTACGGTCGACGTCGAGACGGCCAACGAACTTGCCGAACGCTTCCGCGCATCCGGTATTTCAGCCGCCGCCGTGTCCGCGAAAACCGATGAAGCGGAACGGGTGCAAAGCGTCCGCGACTTCCGCGACGGCAAAATTAAAGTCCTGACAAACTGCGATCTATTCGGCGAAGGCTTCGACGTGCCGGGCGTTGAAGCGGTGATACTTGCACGCCCGACTATGTCGCTATCCCTGCACTTGCAGCAGGTCGGACGCGCGTTGCGCCCGGCGAAGGATAAAGAATACGCGCTGATCATAGACCACGTCGGCAATTGGGAAAAGCACGGCTTACCCGACAGCCCGCGACGTTGGACACTCGACGGCACAACGAAGAAGGATCGCCAGCTAGACGCCGACGCGATCAAGTTGACGACATGCCACGACGGCTGTTTTCTCGTCTTCCCGCGCAAGTTGCTTCCGACGTGCCCATACTGCGGACACACTCGCGAGCCGACCGAACGCAAAGGACCGGAACAGGTCGACGGCGATTTGACCGAGCTAGACCCGGACGTGTTGAACCGTCTCCGCGAGTCGATCGAACTTGAACCGCCGGAAGAGATTGCCCGCCGTGTCGGTTTCAAGGCGGGACGCCCGGCGGCGCGCGCCGCGTTCAAGAACCAACAAGAGCGGATCGAATCGCAACGGGCGTTGCAGGATGCCATAGCGTTATGGGCGGGCGCGCGTCTTGCACGCGGGCAAGTCGACACCGTGTCGTACAGGGAGATTTTTCTTACGTTCGGGTGTGACGTCTTGACGGCGCAATCATTGCCGCGCAAGGATATGGACGAACTCAGAGAGAAGGTTGAACGGGACACATGACACAACGTGAACAGGCGTTTCTAGTGACGTTGCCCGGCGGTGCGTCGGTCGTACATACTGGCGTCGATTGGACCGTGCACGAAGGCGCGTTGACGATTTGGCGGCGCGTCCCGGTTGTCACTTGGACGGATCGCGGCGGACGCCAGCGCCGATCGACGCCGCGCCCGGATGATCAGGAACGGTTGATTACGTACGCGCGTCACACTTGGGCGAGGATCGAAGCGAAATGAAAGTCATCGGAACAATTTGGAAAGCCGCGCTCGCAATTGCCACGATCCCGGCGGGGTTGCTCGCGTATTGCGTCGGGTTTGTGCTTGCGTTGATTGTTGGGTCATTCCGTCACGGTTGGGACGACGCATGACCGAGTCAGACAGCACCAAGCGCGCGCTTGCGCAAGGCGACGCCGAAACGCTCGCGCAAATGCGCGCCGCGCCGCCCGACGCGATCTTTGTCATTCATCACCGCCGCGCCGCCGGGTACTTCACCGCGTGCGCCGAAATCGCGGAGCGTCGAGACTTGCGCCTGATATCGCTAGACGGTGTCGGCGACGGCTTCCGCTGGCGCGCTATGCGCTTCCCGCCGCCCTTCGTTGTCGATCACTACGCCGCCACGGTCGCCACGCCCGCGCAACTCGCGACGATTGCCGCGATCAACGCGACGCCCAAGGGTCTTGACCGCATGTCGGAAGACTTCGCATGACCCCGTCCGACATGGTCCGCAGTCAGACAAAAACAATGCTGAACGTGAGTTACGGCAAGTTCCCGGCGCACAACCTGCACCCGTTGGGAGACTTCCCCGAAATCATGCGCCGCTGTTTCGGTATCGCGGTTGATTGGCGCGCTTGGACGCGTCGCACTTGCCCGGATGACGTTCAATGAAAACCGAATCAGTCGTACAATCCGAAATCCGCGCCGACGCCGGGGCGCAAGGCGTCTTGCTTTGGCGAAACAATCGCGGCGCGATGGAAGACCTAGACGGGCGCGTGGTCCGCTTCGGCTTGGGAAACGACAGCCCGGCGATGGACCGGCGCATAAAGTCGTCCGACCTTGTCGGGCAGGTGACAACCCGATTACTTTTCGACGGTAAGCGCATGGCGCAACCGTTGTACGTCGAGTGCAAGGCGGAAGGCTGGCGCTTCCCCGATCGTTGGCGCGGGTCGACACCCGACGAAATCGAAAAGACATTTGCGCCCGCCGACGCCGCGTTGCGCCGCACGTTGTGTCAATGGCGTTGGCTGAAACTGCACCACGACGGCGGGGCGCTTGCAGGTTTCGCACAATCCGTCGCCGACTTCCGGCGCATCCTTACAGGGGAGCTAGTCTTACCGTGATCCGCCTTCACGCCTCCGCCCTTCCGCGTATCCTCGCTTGCCTTGGGTCGACGCAGTTTCCGCCGCTATCCCGCGAGCAACAGACCGACAGCGCGCGCGAAGGCGACGCGGCGCATTGGGTTGTCGAGTGCTACTTGCGCGCGCCGCAAGACCCGATCGCCGACACCGCGCCGAACGGCGTTCCGATTGATGACGACATGCTTGCACACGCGCAAGCGTACGCCGACTTGATCCCGACGTTCGGGGTTTACACCGAATGGTCGTGCGATTGGTACGCGACGCGCGACATTGAAATTGCCGTGCGCGCCGATGCCGTTTGGTACGACGAACCGTCGAATACGCTTCACGTGCGCGATTACAAGTACGGGTACAGGATCGTGAACCCGGAAGGCAATTCGCAATTGCTCGCGGGCGCGATCGGGGCGCTTCGCAAACTAGCCGCCGCCGGGCGTACGTTCATACCTGATACGATTATCGACATGGGCATATATCAGCCCCGCCCGTATCACCCGGACGGACCGGCGCGACACTGGCGCGTCACGCTGCAACAGATTGTCGCCTTGCACGACGCCATGGTTGCCGAACTCGCCAAGCTTCCCGCCGACACGCTCGCGACCGGCGACCATTGCGAGCATTGCCCCGCCGCCGTCATGGGTACGTGCCCGGCGTACCTGCTAGCCGTGAACAACGCCGTTGACGTCGCCACGCGCGGAAGTTCAATCGAGTTGCCGTTGCCCGCGATCGGGCGCGACTTGATTGTGCTGGAACGCGCCGCCGCCATGCTGAAACAACGGCTAGACTTCGCAAAGGATATCGCCAAGCGCGCGCTAACCGCCGACGTCGCGGCGTTGCCGGGTTGGGCGCTTGAACCGCAGCATTCCAACAAGGCTTGGACGATCGAACCGGAAGCGTTGCAGGCGCTTACGAACGCGGACATATACGCGCCGCGCAAGTTGGTCACGCCCGCCGAAGCGTTGCGCCGTGGCATCCCCGAAGACGTCGTGAGCGCGAACACAAAACGGACACTAACCGGACACAAACTTGTTCGAATGTCCGCCGACGAACGCGCGCGTAAGGCGATGAAGATTGCTCCGCCTGCGGACGAACCGGCCAAGGCGAAGCGCACGCGCAAACCGAAGGCAACTGACAAAACGACTTGAACGGAAAACGATTCGCTGTTTCCTTGCGACTTATCCGAACGCAACCGCAAGGAAATAAATCTTATGTCCGTCGAATACGTTTCACCCGTCGCCCGCATCGTTTGGGGTCATCCTCGCAACAGCAAAGCCGTTCTTGACGATCGCACGAAGCAACCGAAACTCAAAAAAGACAACGTCACCCCACGCCGCGAAATCACGTTCGGTATCGCAATCCCCAAAGCTGACGCGCCCGCACTTTACGCCGCAATGCAAGCCGCCGCCGCCGAGAAATTCCCGAACGGGGTTCCCGGTAACTTCGCGTGGAAGTTCAAAGATGCCGACACCCAAGCCGACAGCAAGGGTCGTCCGCTCCGCGAGAAAGAAGGTCAAGCCGGTTGTCTGATCTTGTCGTGCCGTACCGAACTCGATTCAATCGGGAACTTCGAATACGATCACACGGCGCAAAAATGGATCGACTGCCCGACGATCAAGTGCGGCGACCACGTTCAAGTCAAGATCGTTTTTGACGCGCACATTGCGCACACCACGAACGAAAAACCCGGCTTGTACGTGAACCCGTCCGCAGTCATGCTTTACAAGCGTGATAAGGAAATCATGGGCGCGGCGTTCGATCCGAACGCAAACAACTTCGCACCGCCGCCGATGCAAACGCCTCCCGCCGACGCGCCTATGCCGGGCGCACCCTCCCCCGGACCCGGCTTCCCGCAACAGCAAGCACAACCGCCGCAACCGCAATACAACGCAGCACCCGCACCGCAACCGAACTTCCCGCAAGCGCCAGCACCGCAACCGCAGTTCAACGCGCCGCAAGCGCCAGCACCGCAACCGCAGTTCCCGCAAGCGCCGGTCAACCCGCACACTCAATTCTTGAGCGGACCGCGCCCGGATCAATAGAATCTCCAAACGACGCCGCGCGCGCGGCTGAGTGTGAGAGGATGGGCGACGCGGTTAAAACGGCGCGTCGCCCATTTGGTTTTTGAGGGTCGACGTATGCAAGTCTATTACGACATTGAAACGTACCCCAACTTTTTTTCGAGCGGGATACTTCACGCGCATTCGGATTACTACGCCGAATTTGAATGCAGCGAATACCGCGACGACAGCGAAGCAATGTTCGCGTTGCTTGGAATGCTCGCACGCGAGCGCGTCGAAATGGTCGGGTTCAATTCCGTCGGCTTCGACTATCCCGTCATCCACCATTTGATTCGCTGTTGCTTTGACGATCGCGGCGAACGGCAAGTACGGTTCGGCGTCGCGGTCGCGCAAGCCGCGTACGCAAAAGCGGAAATGATTATCAAGGGCGGCGACCGTTTCGCGAACACGATTTGGGAAGCCGATCGGATCATACCGCAAATCGACTTGTTCAAGCTGAACCACTTCGACAACATGGCGAAGGCGACAAGCCTCAAAGTCCTACAGTTCACAATGCGCGCCGACAGCGTGGAAGACTTGCCGATTGAGCCGGGAACGTTTCTCACTCGCGAGCAAGCGGACGAAACGCGCCGGTACATGCGACACGACATTGACGAAACAAAACGGTTCGGCGACTTGTGCGCGCCTGAAATCGAATTCCGCCGCACCATGCTTCGCGAAATGTCGGGCGACGTGCTCAATTGGTCGGACGTCAAGATTGGCGCGGAGTACCTGATACAGCGACTCGGGAAGAAGTTGTGTTATGAGTACGACAAGAACAACGATCGCCAGCCGCGCCAGACCAAGCGCCCGTCAATCAAGGTCGCCGATATCCTGTTCCCGTACCTGCGGTTCAACCGTCCCGAATGCGTCGCGTTGCTTGAACGCTTCCGCGCCCGGACGATCACGAACACCAAGGCGAGCGTATCGGATAGTGTCACGCTGAACGGCTTTCAATTCGACTTCGGTTCCGGCGGCGTGCACGGGTCGGTGAGTAAGCGCGCTTTCAAGGCGTCGCCCGGCGTGCTGATAGTCGACGCGGACGTGACGTCGCTATATCCGTCGATCGCTATCGAGAACGGACTAGCGCCGGAACACTTGGGGGAACCGTACGTGCGCGAGTACCGCGCCTTGCGGGAGGAACGCCGCAAGACGTCCAAGGGCGACCCACGCAACGCCGCGCTTAAGCTGGCGCTGAACGGCACGTACGGCAACACGAACAACGAATGGTCGCCGTTCTATGACCCGCAATACACCATGGCGACCACGATCAACGGTCAGTTACTCTTGCTCATGCTCGCGGAGCGGTTGCTTGACGGCGTGCCGGGCCTAGAATTGATCCAGATCAACACGGACGGGTTGACCGCTACCCTACCCGCCGCCGCGCTTCCCGCCTATCAGGCGCTTTGCAGCGCGTGGGAAGCCGAAACGCGCTTGGCGCTGGAATATGTGAACTATTCCGCCATGTACGTCCGCGACGTCAACAATTACCTTTCGGTGTCAACCGCCGGGAAGATCAAGGCAAAGGGCGCGTACGCCTATCCGCACAACCTTGCCGAGTACGCGGGTTGGTGGCATCGGGACTATTCCGCAATGTGCGTGCAAAAGGCGGCGGAGGCGCACCTAGTCCGGGGCGTGCCGGTTGAGATTGCGATACGCGACAACACCGACCCGTTTGACTTTATGTGCCGGTTCAAAACCCCGCGTTCGTCCAAGCTGTTGCACGGCGACCGGGAAGTGCAGCGCGTCTGCCGGTACTATGTCTCGCGCCCGGAACTTGGCGGCTTGCCGCTCGTCAAGCAATCGCCGCCGCCGGAACATTGGTACTCGCAACCGGGTTGGTTCAAGCGCAAGAGCAAGCTAGACGACAAGTTTTTTAACGACGTCATGCGCGAGCACAACCTAGTCGGCACGACGTGGGACGAACGGATACACACCGGCAACAAGTCGACGTACGGCGATCGGGAAATCAGCGTGTGCGAGTCGGCGCGGATATGCAACCGGGCGTCCGACTTCGATTGGCGCGGCGTCGATTACGAATGGTATATCGCGGAGACGTTGAAGCTAGTCGATTGCTTCACGCCTTGACCCTCCGCTTAGACGGCTTGCCCGCCTTCGTAAGCGTCGCCTGATATTCCAGCGCCGCCGTTACCTTGGCTTGCTTGCTCGCGGCGTCGTGCGAAATCCGCACGCCGTCCTGAGTGTTCGCGCCGAAGCCGTAGCGTCGACCCTTGCGGACACACCAAAGCGTGAAGGTCGAGCAATCAACCCACGAACCATCCGGCTTGCGGTACTTCGCGTCGGAACCGTTTTGCACTTCCGACACGGGAGCCCAAAAACTAATGTCGTGGAATTCGAACCGGATCACGTCGCCGACTTTGATTTGTTCGGCGGGAACCTTCAACGAAGCCGTGAGGAACTTTGCCGCCGCGAGTCCGCGCGCGGTGAATTGCTCGCCTTTGCCGTTGCAACCGTAACACGTGTCGCGGTCTTTCAGGTTGAACGAATAGCGACCCGAACCGCCGCAGCGGGTGCAGGTTTGTTTTTCAAAAACGGTATCGAGCATGTGACAGTCTCCCTTGTGTCTCGCGACTATGGGCGCAACAGGTTAAGAAGACGTTAAAGCCGGTTCCCACATTTTGACAAATCGCACGCCGTGCAATTCGTACGACGCCCGCAGGTTGTCCGCCGCCGCGTCGCCGCACATGACGCGGATTAGGTACAACTGCACCGCCGCGAATTGCGGTCCGTGCGCTTCGATCAATTCCCAACCGAAGTAACGCCCGGCGATCACGTGCGCGAGTTCGTGCAGCGCAATGACCTTCGACCGTGCTTCCGTCCCGAGACGAATACGCCCGGTCGTGTAGGACGCGGACGCCCCGCGCCCGGCATAGTACGCCGACACCTTGGCGCACGCACTACGGCCAAACGTGGCGCGAATGGCGGGGTGTGCAAGCGTCTCGTCTAGAAAGGCTTGCGCGGCTTCATCGGTCGGAAGTTCGCCGGTCGTGTATGTGTAGTGTTCGCCGGTACCGCGTACGGCGTTGCACCATGCGAACGCTTCGGATGCGTACAGCTTGCCAACCTGCGAGTCACGGGGCGCGCCGCTGCGGCGCTTGGCGGGTTTCTTCGCGGGCATTAGCGTTGCTCCCCAATGTATTGCGCAACCGCGTACGCGTCGTTCATGTCGACTTCGCGGACCGGTTCAATCAGCTTGCCGCCGTGCGGCTTGATCATGCGAGCGAAGCGCCCGGCGGCTTCGCGGCGGGTCGCGACCTTCACCGACAGCGTTTGAACGCCGCCGTTCGGGTAACGCACGGCGGTTCCGAACCACACCGGCTTATACGCGTCAGGAATTCCGTAAGCCATTTTCAAGTCTCCCATGTGGCGGTGTCCGCCGTTGATCAGTCCGTTATAGGCGCAACAGGTTAAGGCTTCGTTACGCTTACCCCTGTTTCCCGGCGCTGATCACGGGCGACATGGAGTACCGGCCCCACGGGTCGCAACGTTCGGCGTTGTCGTACGTGCAGACCTTCACGCCAAGGCGCTTGATCTTGCCGCCAACTTCGGCGGTGATGAATTTCGCGGTGCGCGACAGCACCTTGATTGTGATTATGCAATCATGGTCGCAAACCGAGCGCGTCCAATACGACTTACCGGCTTCGAATTTTGTAACGTCGTTCATGTGGTGTCTCCCTTGTGTCTGTCCTTTATGGACTAGACGTCTTAAGATTTCGTTACGCGTCCCACGCAACCGACGTCGGATCGTTGTGCCCCGCGAGGAACGCGGCTTGGACGCGCTTTTCCGCGTCGCTGTAGGGTTCCACGTCCATCCCGTTCAAGTTGTCCCAACGCTTGCCGCCGACGTACCCGACAAGGTTGCCGTACGCGTTGCGCTTCGTGGTGCGTTTGCCGGTCATGTCGCGAAGTTCGGTCATGTGTCTGTCTCCCTTTGATCAGACGAGTATGGGCGCAACAGGTTAAGCGACCGTTGCGCGGTACACGAACTTTCCGTCGACTTCGAATTGTTCCAGCTTGCCCGAACGGACCAACTTAAGAACCGCCGCGACGCGGAAGCCGTCACCGGGGCGAAGCGAAAACGATCCGGTCGCTTCGACAATCGCGAGAATTTTTTGAACTTGGGTCATGTCGGCGTCTCCCTTTGATATGAAGACCATACGCCCCTTTCGTTCCCAAGTCGTTAACGCCGGGACGATTTTACGCGCCCCGGCGCTTTTTATTTGCGAGGATTGTTCCGCGCCCATTCGACGGCTTCGGCGCGGTCTTTCGACTGAAACACCGTGTTGCACTTCCGGGGCATGTAAACGTGAAACGTCATCACGTTGTGTTCGTCCGTGTGAACCGACGAACCCCAACCGAACGCCTTGACTTCGGCATGAAAGGCGCGGGCGACTTTGTCGGCGGCGGCGAAGGGGTTTTGATTGCGCATGTGAAAGTCTCCCGTTGCTGATCTAGAGAGACTACACCCGCCCGGTTGCTAAGTCGTTAACAGCCGGGCGGGGTCGCGAATTATTTTTGCTCCGCGTCGATGATATCGAAGATCGCGTTGACACCCTTTTCCGACAACCAAAAAATGTGTCCGTTGCCGTCGTTGTCGTCGCCGTTGCCCATGCCTTTAGCTTCCAGCGAACCGATCAATTGCGCGGCGGCGTGGCGGTTGATCTTAAGACCGGTCATGAATTCGTATTGACCACCGTTCGAAAAGTTGTCCGACAGTTGCGAAGCGCGGTTGTCATAGTTGAGGCAAATCTTAAGCGCGGCGACTTCGTTTGCGGTAAGGTTGGTCATGTGGTGTCTCCCTGTTGATTGGGAGACTATGCCCGACATTCGTTGCCAAGTCGTTAAAATTCGGGAGCGACGTACCCATTTTGGGTGTTGGCCGTTCGTTCCGGTTTTGTTCCCGGTTCGTTCACGATACGTTCGCGTTTGTTCCGCGCTAGGGTTCGTACGTCCCGGCGGCGATCTCCGCGAGTATTTCGCGTTCAACGAGTTCCGCCGCGCGCCATAGCACTTTGACCGAATGGCGTTGCCCGTCCGCGTCGCGCGTCCCGGCTTGCAGCAGGTGGCGCAACAGTTCGTTGCCTTCGCCGATCGACTTCGACTTGTCCCAATGCACCGGTTCGCCGGGGTTGTGTTGTTCGTTCGCGATATGCGAGCAACGCGACGCCGCCGCGTGCGCGTGCGGGAAGTAGCGAAGCCATCCCGTAAAGAGCGGGTATTCTTTCCGATCGGGCGCGGGGAACAGGGTGTCAGAAATTTGTGCACATTTATCCGACGCAGCGGGTAAAGCGGACTTATCCGCTACAGCGGCTTGCACTACGGGAATGGTTCGTGTGGTGTAAGAATGAAACGCGCAATCGGGAGAAACGCCCGGTGTAGGTCCGCCGACTTCGTATCCGTCCCAACAGGTGCAACGCGGCTTGGCGGCGCGCGCGGCTTGGTCGCGAAGGTAATCCGATTCGCCCGAACTCATGACTTCACCGCCAAGTACGCGACCAATTCGTCAACACTGAAAACGACACGTTCGGCAAACGCGTGCATGATATCCAGCCGTTCCGGTTCGCCGTCCATTAGAATGATACCGCGCCCGCCCGACCCGGCGACGTAACCTAGTTCAAGGTGAGCCGACTTCCCACCGGGCATAACCAACACGGCGACGTCGCTTCGGTCTAGGTGGCGCTTATCGAAGTTGAACACGTGTTGCACCGCGTAAGAGCGTAACGCGGTGTTGTAATCTTGACCACGCGCGCGGAGATAATCGCGCATGTGGTCGTCGGCTTCCGGTCCCGCGCTATGCCAATCGTCAAACACTTCATGTCCCGCCGCGCGCAACGTCGCGGCGATCGTCGGAACATTCGGATTGCGAAGCGACCCGATCAGATAGACGCGCATCACTTCGCCGCCTTCGGGAGCAACATGGAAATGTCGCAACGATGCCGCTCGATTTCGCCGTGGTCCTTGTCGATCACGATACAGCGCATGTCACGCCCGGACCGATAGCCCTTCCCGTGATGCCACGCGTCGCCGCTCGCGAGCGTGCGGAACGATTCGACCGTGCCGCCGACGAACTCTTTCACCTGCGAATGGTGCACGTGCCCAATATACCAATACCGGAAGTCGCACGCGCCCCAATCAACTTGCCGGTCGTTCGCCATGACGGGCACAAGGTCCGCCATCTTGATACCGTCGCCGTGCGTAACGCCTATCAGCGTCTTGCCGAACTTGTAATACCAAAACGGCGACGGCGACATTTCGATTGTCACGCGCGCGTCGTTCGCGAAGTATGCATCGAGCGCAAGCGCCAGCGCGTACGAAGCGTGCGGGTCGTGATTGCCGCGCACGTTGCGCACTATCACTTGCTTGTGCCGTTCCAGCGCCTTCAAGACGACGTACACCATAGACCGCAAACCGATTTGCATGATCTTCGGGTAACGCCCGTCGACGTCGAGTACGTTCTTTCCGTGCGGCGTGCGGTTGGTCGAGTCGTCGGCGTGGAAGAAGTCGCCAAGGTTCACGATCAAGCCGACGTCGGCGGGCGGCGCGGCTTCAATCAACCGGTCAATCGCGCCGCGCGTGAGGCTTTCCGCGATTTCAAGGTCAAAGTCTTGTCCCGTCTCTTGCGCCCACGACAGCATACCGAAGTGAGGGTCGCCCATGGGATACACCGCGAGAAGATCGGCAGTCGTTCCGACCGGCGCGTGAATGTGCGGCGACTTCCCGTGCGCGTCGGACACAAGCCACGCAACGAACTCTTCAAGCGCCGCGAGCACTTGCGCGTCGTCTACTTTCGTCTTGACCCATTGCGCCGCGATCTTGCCTTCGCCGTCGTACAGGGTCGACGTTCCTTTGAGGATGAAGGGCGCGGGTACTTCGTGAGTCATGTCGTGGTCGGGGCTATACCCCTGTTTCGCCGCCTTCGTGCGAACGGATTTGACGGCGCTGTGTGCGGTCTTGTAATCAATGTTCAGCGCGCGCGCCGCGCCGCGAATTGATCCCGCCGCGTCGATCGCGTCGAGTATTTCCGCTTGGCGCGGCGTCGCGAATTCTTTCAGCTTGGGGTCATTCATTTTGTGTGGGGTCCGAAAACTTGAAGAAGGATCGACACGCCCCACGTAACGAACGCAGCGGCGGCGGCGAATAGAAGACCGATCAAGCCTTTGCGCAACGCGACGGCGGCTTGCTCGTTTAGCTTCCGCGAGCGGCGAAGGTGTTGGAAGTCGGCTTGCATTTCGGAAACGTCGTCAACCGTGATCCCGAAAGATTCGAGAACGTCCAACACCGTTTCTTTTCGAATGCGTCGGACGCGCGCTTGCCACTCGCTTTCCGGTTCGCCGTCGAGACGTTTAGCCGATAGATTTGGCGAGTCGGTCAAGCGCCGCGCTCCGTTTGTCTTGCAGCGCCGCAAGGTCGGCGTCAGTGATCGGGGCGCTTGCGGCGTCTTGCAGACGGGCGAGGGTTTCGCGGGCGAGCGTGAAGAGTTCAAGCGCGGTATTCATGAGCGCGAACGCTTCGGCAATTGCTTTGGGGTTCATGGTGCACCTAGATTTGCGGGGGAGCGGCGACCACGACGGGCGCGGGTACCAACGGGTTTGCCTTGTTGAGCGCGTACAGGTCGTGCGACAGCGTCGCGAGCGCGGCGACTGCGTCGGCGATCGTGTCCGCCGCTAGCACGTTCTCGCCAGCGATCAACAGGCGTTCGGCGGTGTTCAACGCCGAGTCGATTTCTTCCAGCTTCGCGGCAATCGCCGTCGTTTGTCCGATCGACAGGACGCCGCGCTGATACAGTACCGTTGTGAAGTCGGCGACACCGACAAACGTAACGGTTGCCTCAGCCAACGCATTGCGCGGCGACTTCGGCGTAATCTGTTCGAACGTGGCGCACGCGCCCGTCAGTGTGAGCGGGGCGATAGCGAGAGACAAGGCGACGACGATTGACCGCATGGCGGGGTTTCCTTCTATTTAGTGGGAACGATTTTCAGCGCGACAAGCACCGCCGAAATTGCGCCCATGCCGGAAACGATCAACGCGGCGGTTTGACCCGACACGATGTTTTCCCACGGAAGCGCGGCGATGAAACCGACGAAGCCGGTTACAGCAGCGACGGCAAATTTTTGTTTCAGGGTCATACGGCTAGCCTCTCTTTCGTTTGCGATTGTTAAGGGCTAGCCGTACGTTACGCGAACGTCAACCCGGCAATGCAGTACCGAACACAGACGCAAGCGCCGTTTCAGCAGCTTCGGCGCGTTTCAACAGTTCGGCATTTTGCGCGAGCACGGCGCGCGCGGCGTCTTCAACTTCCTTCGCGAACGCTTCGGCAGTTTCGGCGCGCTTGGTTTGCTCCGCCGTATCCTGTTGCGCGGCGACAAGGGCGCGCGCGTTGATCGTGTCGAAATGCTTCACGATTGCGGAGACGTCAAAGCCTTCGCGCGTCGCCTGTTCAATGGAAACGGTGCGGCGCTTGGCTTCCATTTCCGTCATGCGCGAACCGTCTTCCGCGTCAAGGTACGTCGCGATCGTGACGTGTTGCGCGGGCGCGCGGTCCGGTTCGTTTGGGTCGCCAAGGAAGGCGCAAAACTCGACGGGTTGTGAAACGAATTTCATGTGTGTGTATCCTCTAAACTCTAACCAACGAACCAAGCCGCGCCGGTATCATATACCGGAACGTGAACCGCACCGCCGCCCGCGACAGCCGCGCCGAACACCGGGGCGTTTGCATCCGACACCGCCGCGCGTCGACCGGCTGTACCCGCCGCCGGGAGCGTCGCCACGGTGTAGACGCGCATTCGGTGTATTCGGTTTTGGTCGATCACGATGTTACCCGTACCGCCGCCGCCGACCTGAATGCCGCGATCGGTGTCAACGCGAAGCATTCCGTTTGTGATCGTCGTCGTTCCGGGTGCGATCAAGTTGACCGCGAAGTTTGTTCCGGCAGCGGTGTCGGACCAATTTTCATTCGACGCAAGCGTGATGCTTGCACGGTTGCTAATGTACCCCGTGTCGCCGTATCCGCTACTCGCCATACTCAGCAAGTTTTGACCAGTAAGAACCGGGGTCGGCGCGGCGGCGGTTCCGTTTGCGCGGCGTCCAACATAAATTGACGACGCGCCGTAAGTATCGAGCACGACAGATGTACGCGTTGACGCGTCCGCACCGGCAATATGCAGGATCGCGAGCCCCGGCAGGGACATGGCTGTTGTGTTCAGGTTGATTTGCTGTTGCGACGTGAAGTTGTTCGTTGCGTTCAGAATCGGAAGGTTCAACTCTGTTCGCGTGCAATTTTCCCACGCTCCCGCCGCCGCCGTCTTGCGACCGACGATATTGTATTGCGCCGTCGCGTTGACGAGACGCGCAAGCGCAACCGTGTTGTCCGTGAACATTCCCGCCGTGAGCGCGCCGAAGTTCAGCGCGCCGCCGGTACGACGCAATACCGTATCGTCAACCGTGGCGGCGGGCAAATCCTCAACCGCGACCCAATCATACGACAGCGGCGACCCGGCGGTGTTGCGCCAAACGTACGACACGTTTTCGTCGCGCACCCAAACGCGCAAGCCTTGTTGACGCGAGCCCATGGCGAGCGGCGTACCGGCGTCGTCAACGCCCGGAATAAAGCGCCACGCGTTGCCCCAATATACGGCGATGCAAAACGGGTACAGCGCCCACGCGCCGGTCGGCGACGCGGTGTTGATCAGGTACGCGTCGCCCTCCGTCGGCGATCCCGGCGGCGCGGTCAAGTCTTTGTCGATCACGCCAGACGCCGCGAGCGTTTGAAGCAACACGATTGTTTCGTTGAACGTGATTTCAGGGAACGCTTGCGCTTGCGCGAGTTCCGGCAACCCAAGATCGGCGGTCGTGGTCATGAGAAAAATACCATCCAGAGAACAAACCAAAGGATTGCGGAGAGAACCAAGCTAGAGACAACGGCGCGCATGGTCAAACGGTACCCTCAGTCACTTGCCCGCGCCCATAGACGCCCGACATTTGATACACGTCGACCCGAACCAACGCGCCCGGCGTGTTGCCGTCGGCAGTCGCCGCCGCGCTTGTGTACGTGTACGTCGGCGTCGTGACAACTTCCGATCGCACAACCGTTGCGCCGTTGTATATATCGAGCGCGTACGACTCCGCGTCTTCACCGAGCGGAACAGCGCCGCCGCCGATCGCGGGCGTTGAAAGCCGCGTGCGCCGGGTCCATGAAATCACGACGTCGCCCGATCCGTCACGGTCGCCGCGAAGGTGTGTCACGTTCAAGGGTCGTTTCCCTTCCCCGGTGTTTTCGAATGTTTGCGGCGTACCGTCGATCAAGTCGGGAAGACTATCGGCGCGGTACGTGTACGTCGCGTTCCACGTCGCCGCCGTGTCAACGATCCGGTACAGTACGTCGGGGTCCGTCATGAGCGCGAAGCGTTCGCCGCCCCCGTGCGTGCCCACTAGCGCCTCAGTACCGAAGCGCCCGCGCAACAGGTCCGACAGAATATACGAACCCGGCGGCGACGTCGGCGTGACGGTCGCGAATTGAATGTATTCGCCGTCGTGCCCGTCCGCTGCACCGACCCAAGCAATGTTCGCGCGCGAGCCTAGCACTTCGGCTTCCGTCGCACTCGACAACGTGTCGTCCGGGTCGACCGGCGTAACCGTGAGTGTGTTGACCCGGTCCCATACGTCAGTCGGTCCGCTCGCGAGCGTCGTATCGCACGTCGCGACCACGCCGCCGACGCCGATGTTTCCGACCACGTCGTACGTAAGGGGCGATCCGACACCGAGCGCGCGATACACTTCCGCGCCGCGCCAGCCTGCGGACGCGCCAGCGAAGATCGCCAGAAACCCGACGTCGTCGTGCGTGTCGCGTGTGATCGCGGCGTCAATGAACAGCGCGGTTGTGTCGCCCGCGAGTTCAAGCGAGTTCGTGGGGAAGTTGCCAGCGTCGCCGGTCAGGATGCCGATATAGATCAACGAGTCTTCGAACGTGACTTCTAGGTCAATCATTCCGTTCGGCGACGACGTGACGGTGTTGATTCGGAAGGGCTCATACTGCCCCGCGATTTGCAAGCCGATCAAGTCGCCAGCGTCAAGCCAACGATATTTATTCGACAACGTCACCTTGAGCATTTTAAGGCGCGCGGCGGCTTCGAACAACGATCGTTGCGCAAGGTTCCGCGCTTCGGTGTCAGTCAACACGATCGGAACGTCAACGCTAAGTTTGTTTTGCCCGATCGTCGCGGAGCGCCCGGCGCGTTGCGTGCTTGGCTGATAGTCGCGCGTTGGGTCTAGGTAGTTCACCGCGAGTTCGTCGGGAACTTTCGATATGCTGGCGACGCGCGCTTCCTTCGTTGACGCCGGGCGTTCGCCAACCGGCGCGGCGGCGTATTCCGTTTCGGCGATAAGGGTTCGCATAGCCCCGCCACGCGACACGGTCTTGAAGCCCGCGCCTTTCATGACAAGGTCAAACGCAAACGCAGCACCAAGCGGGTTGATTGCATCCCACGCCGAACCGTCGTTCGCCGCGACGAACCCGCGACACGGCAACAGCCGAATGCTTGTCGTATCCACGGCGACGTCAGCCGTTGCGGCTATGTCTTCCACGATCGCGTCAAGCGTCGTGATCATGGGTTCAACTTCAAATTCCAAGTTAGGAACGCGCGACCCGAAATCCGCGAGCGCGATACGTTCGAACACGACGGACGTAACGCCACGATACGCCGGGACGACTTCGCCGGGGTGCAGCGTTTGGAACAGCGGGTCAACACCTTGCGTCGCTTCGCCTCGATACAAGCGCACGTACGTAATCGTTCCCTGCGTCTTGTTGACCTTGCCGAATTGCAGCGCGCCGTTTGCCAGCGTTTCGCCCGCCGTCGCGCCGGTCGCGTCACGATCGAATACAACTTTGCCGTTCGCGTAGATACGCTTCAAACCGTTCGGCGCAATCGCGATACCTTCCGCGAGCAACACATGCAAATGTGCGTCGTATGTGTAATACTTCACACCGCCAAGCCCGGCGATGGAACCTTTCTTATGCTTGACCGGCAACAAGTCCGACTTGTCTATGACGTTCCCGGCGACGCGCACGGTTGCCCCGTACAGGCGCGGGATAGGTTTGCCATAGGTCGACGTCTGTATTTTAAGGTCGGATAGTCCCGGCTGTTTCGATCCGCTTACGGCGGCGTTGAACAGCGTCGAGACGAGGAATTGCCCGAACGTCCCAAGGCTTGCCCAAAGCGCGGCGGCGGCTTGGAATACGGCGACGATCGTTGCTGTAATCGGGTCCATTATTCCACTTCCGCGCCGGGTGAGTCTTGCAGGTCGTCAGTCCCTCGCACGTACGGGAAGCCGCCGAAGTTGAGAGAATTACTAAACACGGTGTCGCACACCGTCAAAGACTTATCGCACCCTTTGACCGCTTCGTACGTGTCGCCGATTTGTATGTCGTACTGTGTCGCCTGTTCCAGCACGAATTGACCGGCGGAGAATGAACGAATGTCGATCGTCTGCCCCGCGTTGTTCCCGGTCAACCACGTGAGCGTACCAAGTTGCCAGTAATCGTCGGCTTCCGCGCGCGACGAATCAATGAAGGTCCGACGCTTCGACATAAGCCAAAGGTTAGGGAGCGACACGGCAGTTACCGCGCCCGACGCCGTGAACGCGGCAAGGTTCACACCGCACCGACCGTCGCCCAACTTGTACCGGCACGACGGCGTGACGGTTTGCAAGACGGACGCTTGTTGCAGGCGTTCCGCCGGGGTGACGACTTCGAATTTAAACGTCGTGTCCGCGAAGTTCACTTCGCCAATCCGACCGGCCATAAGTTGCCGACCGAATGTCGGGTCTTTCCAATCGACGCGCCACACTTCGACTTCCGCGCCAGCGAAGCGCCCCGCCCAAATGTCCGACGCTTTGATTTTGTTCGCCGTGATCAGTCCCGACAAATCGAGGTTGTCGACTTCGCCAAGCGTGGCGGAGAGTTGCAGCGCGGACGCGGTCATGCCGCCGCACGTGCCGTACACTTCGCCGTTAAACGTCACGTCGCGATCGTGAGACGTGAAGCGGAACACTTGACCGTCGGCGCGGGTGATCTTCCACGCCTCGCACTCCGTCGTCATGCATAGCGGCGCGTTTGCGTGAACGCCAACCATGACGCGAAGTTGTGTCGTACGTGTTGCACCCGCGCCGTGCGATCCGGTCATGACGCGAAGTTGTGTCGCGCGCGTCGGCGGAATAACCTTGATCCCGACCATTGCGCGGACTTGCGTTGCGCGCGCGGGCGCGGAAACGCGAACACCTACCATTGCGCGAAGTTGCGTTGATCGCGTCGCGCCGGAACCGAGCGACCCAACCATAACCCGCGCTTGAGTCGCCCGGGTGTTGGTCACTGTTAAACCGTTTTTTCAATCCGAATTTGCGCGGCGTTGAAGCTTGTCGGCGTCCAAGGTACGCCGGTCGCGGGGTCCGTTTCGAACGTGTCGCGCCAGTACGTATATGTTTCGGTGATAGCGCGATCGGTACCCGAACCGACGGACGCGCCCGACACCATTGACACCTGCACTTGTGCCGCGCCCGCGTCGGTCTTGCGGAGCATCGGCTTAGACACAACCGCGAGCACTTCGCCGACCGTGCCCGGCAAGGTTTCCAAGTCATAGTCAGACTTTTGCGCGGCGGCGGTCGCTTCAACGTACGTCGTGTCGGCGTCCGGGGTCGTGTCGCTGATACAGCTAAAGTCGGTCGCGCCAGTGTTGCGCGTCCAATCGGTTGTGACGGTGTCGCCGTTGACGTTCATGTCCAACCATTGCGTGTCGCCAAGGAACGTTGTGTTGTACGTCCCGGTCGTGTCGCAGCAATACAGGTCCGCGCAATCATAGTTCGAAACGCCCGACCCGACCGGCGATTGCAGGATTGCGGCTTGCGATACGGTCGTGATTGCCGTCGCTTGCGTGTCGACCGAACTTGCGTTGATGACGACGACGCCGTTGACGCGCACAATGACCGAGCCGTCCGCAGGCGACGCGCCGTTTCCGACGTCAAGGAACACTTCAATAAAGTGATACGCGCTCGCGGTAATCGGCGGCGTCGGCGACAGCGCGTCGCTATCGGCGATCACGGTTGCAGTCGTGCCGCGCCGTACTTCGATCTTGCCCGTTGACGTGACGACGACGCGCACTTGTGCGGCGTTGGCGGAGTCGCGGATTTCGAACGGGTAAACTTCCGTCGTCGGAAGGCTTGGCATGTAGAACGCCGCGCCCATGACCACCTGCACCAAGTCCGCGCCGAACACGAAACGGGCAATCGAGTTGACCGAAGCCGTGGCGCTTCGAAGGTGTGTCGACCCTAGCCCGCGTGGGTTCGTTGTTTCCGGTGACGTTTGCGAACCGACTTGCGCCCAAACGCCCGCGAGCAAATTCGTTCGCCCGGTCGCGCCAGTTCCGACACCGTTGAAGTTTTCCGCGAAACGCAGCATTGATCAATCCTCACAATACCGGACTTCCTGCAACGGAATGTCCGCAAATCCTGAAACCGCGTACGTCTTGAGGATGCCCCTAAACGTGTCGTCAGCTTGGAACCTAACTTGAATGTCAAACAAAAATCCAGCGGTTATGACAGTCCCGGCAAGCGGCGCGTGCGAGAAGTCGATATAACCGCCTTGGCGCGATACCGTCCAAGTCAAGCCGGGCGACAACACGCCGGGGTCGATACCGTCGATCCCGATCAACACGGACGACGTAACCGGGAAGCATATCTGACGATCGTACGGCGTCGCGGGCGATCCCAAGTCGTAACGCTTGATCAGCCGGAAACGCGTGGTCGCGCCGTCGCCTGTTCCGATCACGACGTCAGTTCGCGATATCACCGGTTCTTCATTCGGGAGCGTCAACGGCACGGACGCAAAGTCGGTCGGGTCGCGCCACGGCCAAGTGTGCGCCGGTCCCGTCATCACTAGCCAATGGTCTTTGAGTGCTTCGAACGTGTCTTGATTGCGCACGCCGTCGGGAATGCTGATTTCGCGGAGCGCGTCTTGCCAGCGCGCGTTCGCCTGTTCCGCGCCGCTATCGACTTGGGCAATCTGCGTCGAGAACATGGGCGCGACTTCGACGGGCCAACCTTCGATTTTGTCGGCTAGATACTTGTCAACGAACCGGACCATTAGCCGTTATCCTGTTTCATGCGCCGTTTGATTTGACGTTCCGAATTGCGGAAGGCGTTCGGGTCTTTCGCTTCAATGTTGAAGATTTGCGTACCGCCGCCGCGCCCGCCGTCGCGCGTGATCGTGCCGGGCACGTCAGGCGTGAACGTCTCGCGCACGCCCGATCCGATCGTGTACGACATGCCGGGGCGCGCGTCGCCGCCCTTGTCGCGCGTGCCACCGAAGAATGATCCGATACTTGACACGATCGACCCAAGGTCAAACCCGCCGCCCGGTGTGCCCGCCGTCAACGCCTGCGTTTGCGGGAACAGTCCCGAGAACAGGTTGTCAAAAAACGGCTTGATCACTTGAGCGCGCAAGGCGTCCTGAATCATTTGCATGATCGAGTCGCCAAGGTTGCCCGCGTTCATAGCCGCGTCGGTGAAAGCCGTCGACAAATCTTCAACGGTCTTCACTTGCAGCGCGCCCGCGTCGGTTTCAGCGAACGCGGCGGCTTTGGCTTTGGCGTACACGTTGGCGTCGATCGCGCCCAAGCGGAACGCATCGTTGATGCCTTGCATACGTTGCGCGTAAACGGCCATTGGGTCGAATTGCTGCGTCAGCGCCGCGCCGTAATCGCGTATGTTGTCGATACTGTCTTGCGCGGCTTTGGCTGAATCTTCCGCGAGTTGTTTATCGGCTTCGCGTTGTTCCGCAAGTTTCTTCCAGTTGTCCGCGAATGTGTTTTGCCGGATCGCGAGCGCGTCTTGCGCGGCGACGATCTTTTGAATTTCCGGCGGGAGCGTCGACAGCGCGGCGCGGAAGCCGTCGACACTCGACAGCCCGGCGACGAACTCTTTCCCGATCACGGCTTGAACGGTCGACAAGTCATAGCCAAGCTTCACCGCTTGCGCGACTTCGGCTTTGTACGTCTTGAGTGCTTCGCCGATCGGATCGACCTTCGCGCGGAGCGACGCGAAGTCGTCTCCCGTCTTCTTCGTTTCGCCGCCAAGGTCGCCCATGGATTTGATTAGGTCGCTGATACCCTGATCAGCGTTTGCGGTCGCGTCACCGACGTTATTGATTTCGTCGGCAGTCTTCGCGCCTTCCATGGCAACGGCGTTGAATTGCGAAGCGAACTTCGCGTAATCGAGAACGGCTTGCGTGGAAAGGCGGTTGCCCTTCTTCATTTCATCAAAGAAGTATTTCAGCGCGGCGCGTCCCGTCTCGCCACTATACCCGGCTTCCTTGAGCGCGTCGCCCATGTCGCGAATGGCTTTGCTATCGCCGCCAAGGTCCATGCTATCAATCAAGGAACCGATCGCGGACCCTAGACCGTACGAAGCCGCCGCGAGCGCGGCGAAGCGAAGCGTTGCCCCGGCGACTTGACCGGCCATTGTGCCCGCCGACTTACCGACACCAAGGAACGAAAAGCCTAGCTTGCTGAACGCGACGGACGCGAGCCCGACAACCTTGACCAAGTTCCCGACGATAAACACGGCGGGTCCAACAGCCGCCACGAACGCGGCGGTAACGCCGATGACGGCGCGCGTTTCCTTGCTCAACCCGTTGAAGAATCTTATAACGTCGCGAAGTCCGCCTAGTAGTTGGTTGAAGATCGGGAGCAAGTCTTGCCCGACCGTCACCAACAGTTCGTCAAACTCTTCGCGTGTGCGCCGGGTGTCTTCTTCCGCCTCGCCTTGTGAGCGCGCGATTTCGCCGGTTTGTTTCGCGAACCCGGCTTGAATGATCGACGCGCGCGCGAGCACCTTTTGCTGATTCGTCAACTCGACGTTCGCTTTCGCGATGCCAAGTCGCATTGCTTCCTGTTGCAACGCGCCGTCGCTGATATCAATGCCGAGACGCTTCAACGCCTTGCCCGCGCCAGCAAGTCCGCCGCTCAACACTTGGAACGCTTGGTCCGACGTGACGTTCGCAAACGACGCGTAGTCTTCCGACAGTTCCGTGAAGCGTTGCGAGAGTTCGGCGGCGGCTTGCTCCGTCGGCGCGATATCTTCGAACAACTGTTGAAAGCCGATCGCGGTTTTCTGAATCGTTTGTGTCGATCGACCAAGCGCGTTGCCGGTCTTCTCTGCCCACATGGTCGCGTCGTCCGCCATGGTTCCGAATGCGATGTTGAACGCGCCTTGCAGGTCTTGCGCTTCGGCGGCGGCGCGGATCGACAGCCCGGCAAACGCAGCGATCGGGGCAGTTAGGCCGATCGTCAGTTTTTGACCGGCGCTGATTATGTTTTTCGACGTGCGTTCGGTGTTCTTTGCGAAGCGGTTCAACCGGCCTTCGGCTTTGTCGAGTCCGCTAACCCATTGCGCAAGGTTGGCGAATAGGTCAATTCGTACCGCGCCAACCGCTTCCGCCATGGTGTCACTTCTCTTTCTTCCTGCGTCGCACCACGGGCGGCGGATCGCTTTTCTTCTTCAATGACGCATTCCGGGCGTTCGCAAGGGCGCGCATCCGGGCGGCGTTTTGTTGCGCGCGTTGCTTACGTGTGAGCGGCGGCGCGGGGTAGAACTTCGACGGGTGTTCAGGGAACTTCTTCGGGTCCGTCTTGTTCAGCATGGCGATAAGCCAAGCGTGGTCAATCTCTCTTTTCAGTTCGGTAAGTTCCGCCGCGCGCGCGCCGTCGATATAGATCGACAATTCGCGAAGCGACAACGCGTACGCTTCGGCAGGTTTCAAACCCCATTCAGCGGCAAGCCGAAGTGTTGCCGCTACCGAGGCTTTCCCGGTTGTTCGGTTCCTTCCGTTTCGTCGCCGTCCGTCTTCTTCGCTTCCGGCATACCGGCGGCGGTGACTTCGGCGACAAGTTCCAGCAGCTTCATGAACGACGAACCGTCGTCAAAAGGCATGAGCGAGCGTATCGCCTTACCGTTCACGGACCCTTGCGGCTGAACGAATGCGGCGAAGATCGCCGACGCGTCCATAAGCCGGGGCGTTTTCTTTTCCATGCGGTTCAACACCACACCGTAAGAAACGCCTAGCTCGTCTTCAACTTGTGCCCACGCTTCGGTCGAAGCTTTAAGCACGAAGTCAACACCGCAGAAAGTCCGCTTGAGAGTTGATACGCTCGCCATGTCTTTAGTTCCCTTCGTTCAGTTGATCAGCGATTACGCCGGAAGCGCATCGTTATAGATTGGGCCGGTCATGCGGAGCGTGATCTTGCGCGTCATCTTGTCGGCAAGCGGACGCGTGACCGAGTGTTTCGACACGAACGCTTGAACGTATTGGACGACAGCGGGAGACGATTGCGTCTCGCGCCAGCGCCACCAACGCGGGAGCACTTCGGACAACATGCCTTGAATGGCCTCTTGCGCCGTGTCGGTCGGAAGGTAGTTCATTTCGAACTCGACTTCTTCGACGTCGACCAAGCCGCCGATATACTCGCGGCGTTTCTGTTCGCTGTTTTGGTTGGTCGTTTCCACGAACTCGCGGGTTTCGCTGATTTCGGGGAAGTCGCCAACCTGATTCACTTCGGTGAAGGCGACCGGCGAAGCGCCGAGCACCGACTCATATGCGAGCAAGGTACCAATACCAAGCCTAGCGCCAGTCGTCATTTTCGTTTTTCCTTTAGTCCGGGTTGCGGTTGACTATCGTTAGGTTTGCGTGCGTGCGGCGTCAACCGTGATCCGCAGTTACGATCCAATCAAGAACGCGGCGGAATTGCCGTGGTCCCGGTGCGTCGAGTTCAGGAACGCCGAACAATTGGTCATTGTCCAAGAACGCGGCTTGAATATAAACGCTCGCAATCGTGCGCCCGATCTTGCCCGACATGCCAGCAATCAACAGGTCGCGCACGGCTTCGGTTGCTTCGTTCGTGAGCGCGTACACGTCGACTTGGTATCGAAACGTCGTCACGCCGTCCGGTCCGTTTTGCGTGTATTCACGCGGAGCGGTGACGAGACGGTACACGACTTGCGCCAACGTCGGGTGTTGCGGCGAATACGCCGGGTACACGCGGTCGCCGATCGTCGCGGGCGATCCGTCGCACGAAGTGATCAGTTGTCGGAATGCTGCGTCCATCACTTCGCCTTTAGCTTTCTCTTGCGGAAACGCGCAAGCGCCTTTTCAACTTTGAACAGGATCGACGCCGACACGAACTTAATATACACGTCCTTTTGCGTATCGAACGCCGGGCGCATGAACGGTTGAGGGTCGGCGATCCCAAGGTACTTGCCGGTCTTTGTGTAGCGCGGTCCGGTTCCCCATTCGACCAAGTGCGCGTGCGGCGCGTATCCCTTCTTCGCCGCGTCCGTGCGCGAGTAGTTCGGACCGACGAACGCGCGGGTTTCTTCCTTGCCCGGCTTGCGCGATCCCCGCGCCTGTTCCTTCACGATCCGCCACGTACGCACCATCGAGTCGCGCAAGCGCCCGTCACGCACCGGCACACGCGACACGGCGTCGTCGGCGAACACGTCGGCGGCGTCGATCATAGCGTCACGCACGGCGCGCTTAGAGACGGACGGCGGCAACTCTTGCAGCAGCTTTCGAACGTCCCTCAGCCCTTCCAGCTTGGCGCTAAATCCAGACGTCACGGTTGCCCCTCTTCCGCGCGCCCGACGGTCGGCAAGTGTGCCTCGACCTTGCGTCCGATTTCGACCACGCCGAGCAATTCGTACACGCGGTTCCGATACACGATACGGTGCGTGCGCGGCGACATGCTCGGCGTAATCGCTTCGTTCCAGCGGACGCGGAACAACGTGTCAACCGTGGCGTACCGTTGCGACGCAACGAACCGTTCCATTGCGGATTGTGATTCGATCGCGGCTTTCAGCGTGTACGCCTGCGTCCAAGTCTCGACCGGTTGACCGTCGCCGTTTTGCGTCGTCGTCACCGTCTCGATACTGATTACCCGATCAAATGCCCCGGCGCGCGTTGTCATGTGTTGTCATACTGCCGAATGTTTGTAAGCGAGTTCAAGATGCGTTCAAGCACCTGCCCGCGAAGAATGGCGCTGTTGTCGTACACGCCGCGCGTGTCGTACGTTTCGGTCAGCACGGCGCGTATAACGTTCTTGACTTGCTCCGGTACGTTGACCGTTTCAGGCGACCCGGTGACATAGCCGCAACGGTACGTGATCAGTACCGAGTCACGATCAAGGCGCGCGACCGGCCACGATCCGTTATAGACGACTTCAAGCGTTGCGCGCGCGTCGTGCGTGTCACCTTGAAAGATTCGGTAGTCGGTACCTTCGACCATCGTTTGCGTCGCGCCGTCCGCGTCGGTGTACGTGAACGACACGATTTCGATAAACGGCGGGAACGGTAATTTGATTCCGCAATCATCCGGCGGGAAGGCGTCAAGACCGACGCGCCACGTTTGCGGCGCGAGCGCGCGACCAAGCCAACCGGTCCCGGCGTCAAGGTCCGCCACGATCGCGGCAATTTCGGCGGTAATAAGCGCGTCGTCCGGGTGCGACGGCGGCGACCCGACGGCGTCAAGGCGAAGTTGCAAGTACGCATCCGACAGCGACAAAACCGTGTCGGTCGGCGCGACGGTGCGGCGAATAGTGCGTGTCATTTGTAATTCTCCGCGACCCATGGGACGAACGGCGCGACGCGGTACGGTTCGTCAATTCCATGGAAATTTACACACCGCGCCCCGGCGGGCAAGTCCGATACACAGTCGACGTCGGGACGGAACGGTATATGCGCCTCACCGCGTGGCGTTTGGCGTATGTGCACCCGCCACGACACCGCGCCGTCGGACACGCGCCAGCGCGGCATGTTCGGCCCAAGGTGCAAGGCGAGTTGCGCTTGATCGCTTCCGAAGAAACGCGACTTGCGCGCGAGTTCAATGCACGCGGCGGGGTCGGCTTTGAACCGCTCCCACACGTCATGAACGCCGGGCGCGATCAATTGCATAGCGCCGTTGTACGGCGACGTCGGGTTTAGGTTATCCGCCCATAGCACCCCTTCCGGTTCCGGGCGATCCCATAGCGGGCGCACGTCCGACACTAGCACCATGTCTAAGTCAATTTGCAGGATGCGCGGGCCGAACCATTGCCGCGCTTCGTGACTGTAGAGTTTCAGGCGACGGAAGCATGACGGGTTATTCCCGCCGTGCGGCGACGGCATATCGCGAAAGTCATCCCACAACGGAACCACGCGCACGCGGGTTTGATCAATCCCGGTCGCGTCGTCGGTAACGCACGTGAAGCGGTACGGCGCGTCGTAATGGCGGCGCGTCATGCGCTCCATAATGTTGACGTGCTCGCCAGTGTAGGTCGACCGATAACCCGGCTTCGACCATTTGAACGTGACGACGTCTAGCATTTGAACACCGGGTTTTCCGTTTTCACGTCGCCGATATGCGACGTGATGTTTCCTCGATACAGCGTCGGGCGGCGCGTGTGAATGTGTGAGAGCGCGCGCGAGACGTCTTTAAGCGACTTCGCTTTGTTGATTGCGTCGACCAACAGCGGCGCGCGAGTGATCGACGGTTGCGCGCCCCAATGACAAAACGCATATTCCCAACCGGGCGCGTCGCAACACCGCCAGTTAATAGGCGTTTTCGTTTCCATGTGGTGACGCCCGGTCGGATACTTCCCGTGCGTGTCTTTGAACTCACCGTATAGGCGGACGCAATCGCAATTCGAAATCAACGCATCGTGCGGCAAAGGCGCGACACTTACGCAATCGTTTTCAAGGTGCAGGATATGCGTTGCACCAAGCGCGGCGGCTTCGGACCACATGAACCGAAGCGCGGGCATGACGCCCCGGCGTTCACTCGACGCGTACACCGTTTCGAATCCGACGGCGCTTGCCATTAGACGATTCAACGGGTCTTTGCTCCCGTCGTCCGCATGAAGCAAAATCATTCCGTCCGTTTCGTTCTTTTCAACGAACGTCGTTAGAGTTCGGTTCGTGTATTTCGGGCGATCGGACGTCAGCAGGCAAACGGCTAGCTTCACGGGTAAACCCTCACATGGTCGACAACTTCGCCGGGTTGCCAGTACGTCCCGGCTTCGCGGAATTGACGACGCATCGCACCAACGGCGGCGCGGTCAACGTCCGACTTCCGCCCGAACTCTTCCGGCATGGAAGCGTCGGCGATATCTTCGCGCCCGTAGCGTGTGAGCGTGATTGGCAACCGCACGACTTCGGCGGCGTGGTTCGTGACGCGATCCTGAAACGCGGCGTTTTGCCCGTAGTGACCACGATACCGAGTATCATACCCGCCGATGATATCCCACATGCGGCGGCTGATCAGCCATGAATCGGGATGCGACTTCTTCGCGGACCCGTCAACGTTCTCGCGTTCGAAGGTGTAGACAACGTCATACTTCAACTCGCCTTTGTGGCGGAGCGTGAACAGACGTTGCCAGCCGCGCGCGTGCATCACGTGGTCAATGTCCGTGACCAACAGCCATTCGCCCCGCGCGTGCGACGCGGCGACGTTCGTTGCGCAACGGTGCGACCAACGAATGTGCGGCGGCGGAATTCGGAACAGCGACATACGCGTACACAGTCCGACCGGCGGCGCGATCGGAACGCGCGACGCGTCGTCGCATATCACGTACTCGATACGGTCGGCTTGCCCAACCGGAATGTTCCACGTCTCGCGCACGTGCGCGCGTAGCATGGTCGGCGCGTTGTGGTATGGCATGACAACGCTAAACACCGGATCGGTCAAAGTCATTTCGTCGGTCTTCCATACGGGAACTCGCGGATACGGCTTCGCGGGTTCGTGTTGAATACGCCAATCCCGGCGGCGCGGAATTGCAACGCGGCGGCGTGCATTTCTTCACGCCATGCGCCGAACTTCGCTTCGCTGTTGACGCACCCTTGACCCGCCCATGGGTACGGGCCGAAGAAGTGTTCGGGTTCGTCCATATCGAAGCCGTACAGATACACCCGGCGCGGCTTCATGTTGAACGCAAAGTTTAGCGCGACGTAACCGCTATTCGTTCCGTTCAAGATCATGTCGCCCGTGTTCGGTTCGGGCGTCGTCGCAAAGCGTGTCGACTTGTTGTCGCAGGCGTACACGTTGACGCCTTCCCAATGTTTCGCGCCCGCGTCGATCGCGTGTTGCCACGCACTACCGCGAACGACAAACGGTCGACCCTGCAACTTGGGCCATTCTTCGCGAGCGAATCGACCGTCCATCGTCAAGGCGACGTCGTGGCGCACGTAACGAAACGCGCCGTTGACAGCCACAACCATTCCCGGCGCGGACGCTGCACCGCACTTGAGCGCGGACGGACCGCACGCAACAATCGACACAACGTCCGGGCGCGGGAACTTCATGACCTAGTCCTTACGGCATTTGACGACGCACTTTTTCCATTCGTCTTTGACGACTTTCACTTTCGGCCAACCGGCGGCGCGGAGGAATTCGCACCACTGTTCCGTCGTGTAAAGCGAAACGTGCGCGTTGCGCCCGTCGGCTAGAACCTTCTTCGCCGGTTGCTTCGCGATCACGAAGTATCCCGCGCGCCGCGCTTTCAGGTACACGTGCCGAAGTACGTTCGGAATCAATTCCGGTTCGATGTGTTCGAAAACGTCGGTCGACACGACAAGGTCGGCGATCTTCGGGTCAACCGAAATTTCCGGCACGCCGGGGTCATACTCTTTCGGTTTCAGCCCGGCGGCGGCAAGCACCGGGGCAAGCGTCCGTCCGCCCGCGCCGTAATCGAGCACGTCGACCGTGCCGAGTTCTTTTGCAAACTCGACAATCGGTTGCGCCCATGACGCGCCGCCGCGACCCCAGTTTGTTTCACGGTGCGCCTTGCGGATCAACTCGCGATATGCGGGCGACGTCAAATCGTTTTCGTTGAACGCGAACGCGCCTTGGTTTTCTTCCGTCATGAATTGTCCAATCAATCCCAAATCGAGCGCATGAATTCCCCGGAATGCGAGGCGTGCCGCGAGCGCCGTTCCCGCTGCACCTAGTGAAATGATAACCGTACGATTGCGGTTGCGAGTTGAGCACTCCGTTTCGATCCGGTCAATATGGTCGTACGCGTCTTGCAAAGGTGCGGCCACGATTTGCAGGGACGCAACGCCCGACTTGTGCATGACGTTTGCCAGCGTCGCGGACCCGCCGACGTACAGCACGTCACGCCCGCGCCAGATTGAGCGAACCAAATCCCAATAATCGGGCGTGTCGATCCATGGCGCGTTGTCCGGGCGCGAGACAAACGCGGACCCATACACGGGCGCGCGCATGAGCGAGACGAACGGCGGCGTTGCGTACTTGTCCCAATACGCGGCACGTGGTCCGACCCGGTGCGGAATGCACGGGAGCACTTCGCGCACGCGACCCGCGAGAATGTGCAACAATTCCATGCGCAACTTTGGGTCGGCGCGTTGCGAGACGGATTTACCGCCGCGACAGATTTGCAATTCCCCGTCGCCGAAGCGCGCGATTGATCGCCCGGCGGCGGCGTACTCCATCGTCGTCCGTTCGGTCAAGGCGTCAGGGAAGCGCATCGGTGATAACCTTTCGCGGGAAGCATGTTAGGGCGGTGCGGCGTGACGCGTTGATGACTTCGACGCCGCGCGCGGCAAGCGCCGGGGCGACACGTTCGAAGGCTTCGCGCCACACGGCGAACGCCTGCGGTGACGGGTTGGACATGGGCGGCGGGTGATCGCCGTCGAAATGGGACGCCCCGGCGTCGGACGGCTTAAGGTCCAACCCAAGGAACGTGACTTTGCGAACGCCTCGCAACATGGCAATTCCCAACGCCTGAAACGAAGAGTTCGCCCCTTCGTATATCGGGTACGAATTAGCGATTGCCGCGCCTTGCTTGGTCGCCAATAGCGAAACGCCGGGCGGCGGCGGGGTGTGTACCCATTGCGTGTTGCGCGCACTGGCGAGCCGTTCCCCTTTGAATTCGTCGGCGGACGGCGCGCGGCGGAACCACCATTGCGCGTCGGCGGCGTACAGGGTGTCGGCTTTGGGGCAAAGCTTCCACGCGTTATTGACGACGATTACCCGGCGCGCGGCTAGGCGCGCGTAATCCGCGTCGGCGCGCGTCAGCGACGGACCGGACGCGATAATGCAAACGGTTTGCCCGTCCCATTCATTCGCCATTGGGAAGCCTCAGAGACAAACACGCCGCCGTGCGGAAGGGTACACACGGCGGCGCGCTATGACGGCCGGAAATCGGGCGATTAGCCCTTGTTCACGTATGCCGTATCGGTTGCCGGAGTCGAGTCTTTCTTTTCGAAGACCAGAACGGCATGGTACGCGTTCGGCGACTTTTCGTCGGTGATCGTTGCCGAAACGTGGGTGTACGGCGTCGACGCGTTGAACGAACCGAGTTCTTCGATCAGCGCCGTAACGGCGGCGGCATAGTCGCCGGTTACGGACGAACCAAGGTTGGCGGCGTTCGAACCGGCAACGTCGGTCGCTTTGCGAAGTTGGATCGTGACTTCGTTTGACGGCGACGACGCGTACAGCGCGCGGACGATACCCGTAACGGCTTTCATGCCGCTAATCGGATTCCACACGGCGGGGTCGGCGGTCTTGATCAGTTCAGAAAGGCGTGCAGTCATTTTCGTTTTCTTTCGTGTTTTGGACCGATGCCGCCCGGCGATTATACCGGGCGGCTAGGCGGCGTGGCTTCGTTAGGCGGCAAGCACAACGAAGGGCGACGACGTGCGACCGTCTTGACCTTCGAACGGTTCCGTCAGCCACGGCTTACCGTCAACGTTCGTGAACGCTTTCACGACGGTCTTGTTGCTGAGGAAGTAGACGTGTTCGCTGTAGGCGATGAACGGACCCGAACCGTCTTTGATCAGGTACCCGGTCAGGTCGACAAGGGCGACGTCACCGCGAGCGCCGACAGCCGGCGAACGTTCCGACCAAATGACCGGATAGCCGAACAGCGAATCGGGGATTGCCGATTGCATGTTGCCTTGCGTGAACACGTACGCGCCTTGACCCGCGCCGCCGCTGTTGTCCTGAATCTGAGCGATGACAGGAAGAAGCGCGCGGTTGATGATCCAGACCGGCGAACCGCCGAGCATGAGCAGGCGCGCGAGCATTTCGACAAGATCGGCGTACTTCACCGTGCTTGCGGTCGTGCGCGCTTGTGCGTACGCAGCGCCGGAACCGATGAAGCCTTGCGGCTTGCCGATACCGTTGCCGGAAATGAACGCTGCGTCTTCCGCGTACGCGAGCGCGCGGGGAAGTTGCGAAGCGACGTACGCGCCAGCCGCCGCGCTGTTGCGCAGCAGTTTGTCAGTCATGACGATGTGCCCGGCGACTTCCTGCGGTTTCAGGGAGACGAGACGGAAATCGGCGTCAGTTTCCGGCTTCGCGCCGCCTTCCGCGATCCACGACACCGAGACGCCACCATAGACGTTATTGGGTGACGTGCCGGTTTGGTCGAGCGCCGGAATGTCGATTTCGGCGTCAGCAGGCGTACCGGCGGGAATGACCGTGGCGCGCGAACGGACGATCGACTGCGGGCCAGCAACGGCCATGATCGTTGCGCGGAATTGCGTCGGAATCATGAAGCCGCCGGATTGGCCGGTGTCCATACGTTGTTCGGCGCGCACGTCGCCGTCGTCACGGAATTCGCGACGCGAACGGAACAGCGCGGCAAGGCGCGCGTCATTCGGGTTGCAGATCGCAGCGCCGCAGAATTCCGCGAGGGTTTCGAATTCCTTCGGCTGTTCAGCGCCGCGCATGGGAACCGTGCGACCGGCGGCGACCGGCGTTGCGGCGGGCGTGGCGGCGACAGCGGCGGCGGGAGCCGTGCGACGGGCAAGCACTTCCGCGCGGCGCGCGGCGATGTTTGCGGACGCTTCGGCGGCGTGGTCGATCGCGTCGAGTTCCGCTTTCAGACCGTCAAACTTGACGGTTTCGTCGGCGGTCAGGTCGCGAGTTTCGGCTTCGGCAGCGGCAAGAATCGCTTCCATCGCCGCAATGAGTTGAGCACGATTCATGTGCGCTTGTTTCCTTTAGCTTTGAGCAGGTCGATAGACTTACGCGCACGGGTTGCCTGCATTCCCGTTGCGTTGTTTGCGGTGTATGCCGCAAAGGTTTCGGACATGGCGCGCACCTTGTCAACCATGCCTAGCAGTTGGGCGCGCTTGGCGCTATAGACGCCCGCCCATTCTGCCGTAAAGTTTGCCTTGTCGACACCGCGACCGGCGACGACGTCCGCCGTAAATTGCGCGTACGAATCCTTGACGTACTGGCGCAAGCGCGGTTCGTATTTCTCAGAGTTCGGCCACATGCCCCACCCGTCGGCTTTGTCCGCAGGTTCAGCGATCGGCGTGTACGTAATGCCGAGTTCCGACCAAAACTTTTGCTCGTCAACGGCCATCGTGATAACACCGCACGCGCCGACGGTCGCCGACGGTGCGGCGCAAATTTCGTCCGCGCCTGAACAAAGCCAATAGGCCGCGCTGCACATTGTCCAATCGGCATGTGCGATAATCGGTTTCTTACCGCGAAGCGAGCGGATCAGGTTGGCGGCTTCCGTCACACCTTCGACAGACCCGCCGCCGGAATCGACGTCGAGTACGACAGCCTTTATCCGCTTGTCTTCCACGGCGACGCGCACACGTTCGGCGACGTTCTCGCAACCGACTTCGCCGTACATCGCCGAATACCGATCTTCGCGCGGAATGATCGAACCGCGAACGCCGATGATTGCAACCGCGCCGTCTTTCATCGCAAGCGAACGCTCCGTACGCGGGTCGATCCGCGCGACGACGGACGCCATGACGGACGGTTGCAGCATGGAGCACACGTTACCGAACCCGGCGATACGCGACAGGCGTTGACGCATTGTGACGCCTTGCGCGTCGGGCGCGTCGAGTTGTTCGTTTGGGTTGGTCGGGTTACTCATCTGCGGTATCATCCTCGCTTGTATCGGGTGATTCAATATCGGCGGCGCTTCCATCGGCGACGCCGCCGGGCGCGGTCTTCTCGACCATTTCGTCAAGACCCGGAAGCGGGTTCAGTCCGTCACTGTGTCGCGCTTCGTTGCGCGTGCGCCACGGTCCGCCGCAAGCAATGTTGTTCACGTTCGCGCGCGACAGCGCGTCGCCGACAAGCAACACGGACTCGTCAATGTCGATTTCGTAACCGTCGGCGCGTTCCTCCGCCGTCAGCAGTTTGCGGGTCATTTCGTCTTGCATCGAGACGACAAGCGGGCGGATCGTCTGATTTACAAAACCGATCATGAGTTGTTCGATACCGGTTCCCCACACCGTCGACCCTTGCAGCGATTGCAGCAGCACAAGCGGCACGCGGTACATGCGCGCGACTTCGGCGATTTGGAATTCTCGCGTGCCCAAAAATTGCGCCTGTTCCGGCGGAATTGTTGTGGCGATGAATTTCATTCCCTCTTCCAGCACCGTCAAGCGGTGATGTTCTTTACCGGACGAAATACCTTTTCCGTCTTGTGCAAGGTCTTTCTTTCCGGTGCGCTTTGCCTGATCTTCAAGGCTTGACCGCACGTTGGCTTTTGCGTCGGCGGAAAGCTTGCCGGGGTGCATGAGCACGCCGCCCGACATGGCGTCGTTTTTGAAGAATTCAGCGCCGAACTTTTCAGCCGCGAGCGCGAGCGCGAGCCCTTCGCGCGCGGCGTCGACCGGCGACAGACCCGTAAAGCCGTTCAGCGACAGGCGGCGGAAGTGCACGACGTCGCCGGGGTCAAGGTCAACGGATTGCTTGCCGACGATCGTACGATACGACGCGACGCCCCGGCGTCCGGGTTCGGCGAATTCCATTGCCTGCGTCACTTCGGAATCGAGCGGCCACAATGCGACCGGTGCGCCGCTCGCGCCGCGTTCGATTTGCCAGTACCCGTCGCCCCAAAGTCCGCCTTGGAATACGGCTTGGTTCAGCAGGTTTGGCATACCGAGCCCGGCGGGCGTGTTCGGTTCCATGAGCATCAAGGCAATTGGGTGATCAGTCACCTTCCGGCGCGCTTCGCCTTCGCGCTTGTAAAGCGCCACGGGGCATTGTGCAATCTGTTCAGTGACCAACGAGTTTGCCGCCCAAACGGCGGGGATTGTGATCGCGGCAAATTCCGAAACGCGAAGCCCCGCGTTTGTTTTGCGCCCGGTCCCAATGATATTGAAAACGGCGTTGTTCTCAACAGTGTTCCAGCTATCGCCCGCGATAATGCGGGCGGCGGACGCGCGAAGTTTCTTAAACACTGATTACGCCCCTTGATTCATAAACCGACGGTCCGTCTTCCGTGAAGTCATCGCCGATACCGATTGCAATAATGGTCGCGACGATACCGTCAATTCGCTTCGACGCCTCGCCTTTAACCGGTTTCATGTTTTCGGCGGCGTCTTTCTGAACGGCGACGTTTCGTGCGTTCCACCTAAGCACCGGGTGCGCGCCGTGGTCAAATCGTTTTTGCAGTATGATACGTTCAAGGAACTTTGTCGGTCCCGTCATGCTCGCGTATCCTTGCCCGAACATTTCGACTTCGTGCCCCGCGTTCGTCAACTGTGTCGCAATTTGGGTCGCGTTCCAGCGGTCGATTCCGATCTTGCGAATATCGAACCATTCGGCGTGTTCCTCGATATCGCGGAATATCGCGGCATAGTCCGTTACGTCGCCGTCGGTCAAGCATAGCGCGCCGACGTCGGCGGCGGCTTGGTAATCGAACTTATCGCGCTTTATCCGCGCTTTCATGTCTTCTTCGTTCTCACCACGCGGAAGGAAGAAGCGCGGCAACGCGTACCACACGCCGCCCGGTTCATCCAGCGGGAAGACATACACGACGGACGCAAGGTCGGTAGTTGACGCCAAGTCGATACCGACGGTGCAGGCGCGACCCTGCAACAGATACCGGAAGTGCGACCACCGATTGTTATACGACGACGTCACCGACTTGTATATGACCGGCAACGGGTCGACGTCGCCCGCGATCTTCGCGAACTCGCCAACGCCTTGCCCGCCGAATAGGTCCAACCCGCAACGATCGTACTTCGCCATGTCAAGCCAAACGGTCGCCTGATCAACCCAAAGGTTCAAGAGGTAACGCTTGACGTCGTTTTGCTTGCGCGGGTTTTGTTTCGCCTTCTCGATTTCGGACCGTATGAAATCCAGCTTGACCGTATGACCTAGCGCCGGGTTTGATTCCTTGATCGCCTCGTCAGTCGTCCAATAGTTCGCCTCTTCCTGATCACGCTTCGGGTCCGCGCTCGCGATAAATACGTACGTATCCTCCGCGTGAATTTCGCCGTTCAAGATCGCTTCGCAAAGTTGATAGTGTTCCCAACCGACGCCGTCGCGCTTGCCCGCCGTGCTGATCAGGAAGTCCATAGGTTGACGGCGCGTACCCTGCGATTGCTTGACGAACGTGTATAGATCGTCGCTAGGCCATTCGTGTAACTCGTCACCGACGACGCCCGACGCGTTCAAGCCGTGCTTGCCTTGCGCCTTGCCGGTCAACGCGCGGCGCACCGCGCCCAATGACTCGACCCATATTCCGGTCTTGAGCGGCAACGCTTCGCGCGACATGGTCGGCGACATATCGACCATACGCGACGCGAAGTTGAAAACGATTTCCGCTTGTTCCTCAGTCGACGCGATACAGTAGACTTGCCCGCCGGGTTCGCCGTCGCCGAACAACAGCAACAGCGCGACGCCCGCCGCAAGCGTCGACTTGGAATTCTTACGCGGTATCCAGATATAGACGACGCGGAAACGTCGCGTGCCGTCTTGTCGCTTCCATCCGAATATGTCGCTGATAATCTCCGCGCACCACGGCATGAGTTCGAACGGTTGCCCCGCCCATTCGCCTTCAAACAAACGAAGGTGTTTCGGAAAGAACTTGACCGCGCGCCGCGCCGCCTTCGCGTCGTAATAATACTTCCCGTCCATATCGGACGGTATGGTTTTCCGAATACCCATGCGTTACGGCTTTTTCGGACCAAGCAACCGGCGGCGATGCGCTTCGATTTCGGCGCGCGTCGGGAGCGGTGCGGGGCGTACGTTGTCGGTGTATATCGTCTTCCGCATCACGACGGGGTACGCGGGCATAGGCGGCAACTCGATATCGCGCATGTCGTCAAGGTCGCGCAACTCTTCCAGCACCTTCAACACGCGGGCAAGTTCCTTCGTACGCGCGGCGGCGATGCGAGGATTCTTCGGCTTGGTCTTGCCGAACACGTACATAATATAATTCGTTTCCGCTTGTGCGCGGGCGCGGTCCGGGTCGGCGGGGTGCAGGCGGCGCTTATTCGTCATCGTCATCACGGTTCAGGAAGCCAACCGCGCCGTTCGGTTTGGCGCGTTCACGTCCGCCCAATTGCGGAAGGTCTTTCACGTATTGCATGATCCGCTTTTGCACTTCGATCCGTGCTTTCGGGTTCAAGCCTAGTTCTTTCTCAAGTCCCGATATCGCCGTTTCAAGCGAAGCGCGCGCGCGAAGCAACGGGTTTGCCTTGGTTGTTTCGCCGCCCTTCGGTCCGGTGTCGATAAGGATCATTCCCATATCGTCAATATCGTCGGTCATGACAACCCATTCCGACACGTAGCGACAGTATCGCGCAAGTGATATTTCGTCGCCTTGCCGAAGCTGGCGCGCTTGGACAAGCAACGGCGCGAGCGACGCCCAAGCCTGTAGCGCCAGCACGCCGACCGTTCCTTTTTTCCCGGCAAGCCAATCGGGCGCGTCGGGAACGTCGGTCAACACGTCGACGTATTCGGCGGCGTCTTCCGGTGCGATAGGCGCGGACGGCGGCGCGTCGATACGCTCGCGGTTAGGGTTGCCGAGCAATGCGTTTTGCTCCGCCGTCCGTTTCGGTTGTGGTCCGCGTTCGCCCATGCGTAAGGCGTGACACAAAAAAAAACCCGCCGCAAGCCGAAGCCGCAGCGGGTAGGTTGGCGCGCTCGCGTCGGGAGACTAACGGACGCGCTTAGATCAAGTGGGGTAAACTTCCAGACCCGGCGTTGTTTTGTATCCGGCAAACTCAAGTCCGGTTTTGAAATAGCCCGCCGCGAGTTCGGCGGCTTCGCCGTTCGGTATGATCGGACCGTCAACGAAATTCAGCATTGAACGCGCGGACACAAGCCGCCACGTGACGCGCCAACCGCCGACGACTGCGGCGTATCCGACGCGGTATGTTTTGCTCGCGGTCATGCGTTGTCGACCTTGTTTGCGAGCGGGAGCAACTTGCGCGCGGCAACCGCGAGCGCGTCCCACTTCTCCGCCGTGCCGTCGTCTTGACACTTCGCGGCGGCGGATTGCACTTCGCATTGACGGGCGAGCCCGCGAATAACCGAGTGCATATCGGACGTCATGTAAAGCGCGTTGATCATTTCACGCGCGACCGTAACAGAGTTCGCGGACATTAGAAAAGTTCCTCTTCGTTGATCGGGGGAAGGCGTTCGGTCAGCACTTCACGCAACACCGCAAAGTGCGCGGCGCACACTTCGGCGGGCGTGAGCGGCGCGGGTTGCGCGGCGATTTGTTCGAAGGCGTCGGACCATGTGAGCGGCATTGCGTTGTCTCCCTGTTGATCTAGTGACGGTACACCGGGCGGGTTAAAAGTCTGTTACCGACGGGTCAGCCGCGACAGATATTTGCGGAAGTTGTTTGATCAGTTCGGCGCGGATCAACTCAAGTTGCGACGCGCACAAATCGGGACGCGGCAACCTTTGATCGAACGGGATTGACCGCAGCGAATGGCGGTTCGCATGTGAAGACCAAAACCCGGTGCGCCGCCATTTGTGCCGGTTGGACGCGCGCGCTTCGATCGCACATGAAATAATCTCAAGACCGCGCCCGCCGTATTCGTGCAACATGAGTTCGTATACGACTTGCTCGCGGGTCGTTTTCGGAAGGGTGATTGTGAAGCGCATTAGAGCGACGCCGCCACGGCTTCATAGACGAGACGCTGTTGCGCGTCTTCAAGCGCGGCGCGCGCGGCTTGCCGGTCGGTGTAGTCGAGAACCGCGAGCGTGGCGACTGCCGTTACGGCGGCGGCAATGACGACAAGGGCGGCGTTGGTGATTGCGGATTTCATTTGGTGTCTCTCTCTGTTAGCCGATAAGGGCGCGGTACGAACGCGCCAGTTGATACGTGTCCGGGGTGTTCGATTCCCACGCTTGCGAAGTCAAGACGTCGAGTTGATCCGCCGACCGGCTTTCATAGAACGCGGCTTGCTTCGCGGCAAAAGCCGGGTCGAGTTGCGCGGTGCGAGCGTGGTACGCTTTGAGTTGCGCGGCGTTCAGAATTTCGGACCATTGCGACATTGTCTTGTCTCCCTGTTGATCAGTCAGTGATACACCCGATACGTTGCCAAGTCGTTAACGTCGGGCGGGTGCGACAACCCGACGCACAAGCGCCCGGCGCGGTCGGTCAAGACCATCGCCGGGCGTCGTGTTGTAACATTATCACAAGTCGTTAACCTTGGGTTGCGTGACGATTGAATAATTTCGAAATCATTCAATGTTTAGGAATTCTCAACTCGCGCCACAATCCCGCCTCAGTTTGACCCCAAATCGACCCCAAAAACTACCGCGCACGATTTTTTGAGGAAGCCGCCG
>Ga0181350_1000025_pt1 | contig 43465 bp, 55 predicted proteins | sample Su13VDMM110DCMD_FD_130105 | JGI IMG/M metagenome (GOLD analysis project Ga0181350, IMG submission 130105) | Freshwater viral communities from Lake Michigan, USA - Su13.VD.MM110.DCM.D | ecosystem: Environmental > Aquatic > Freshwater > Lake | place: USA: Michigan | collected 2013-07-16
CGCTGTCGCCCCAAAGGTTCGTAAGGTCTTTCACTTCAAGCAAGCCGCGCTTGGCTGCGTCAAACGAAAGTTCTTTGATCGGGTCAGCGACCTTCTGACCAATCAAGCCGGGAAAAAAGTTGAGCGCGCCAATCAGGACGTTAAGGCCCTTGATAGCGAGGTTGACCGCGCTTTCGGTAATTTGAACAATGTAGTTCCAAGCAATGTTGAAACCGTTCGCCATTGTGTTGATTGCGTTACCGATCACGCCGGGTAGGAAGTTCCAGAGAATTGCAGCGCCGCGTACTGCGTTGACTGCACTGTCAACGAAGAAACCGAACACGCTGTCAAACAGCGGTTTGAGCGGTGCAAACGCAGCTTCAGCCGCGCCGGTAATGCGTTGTGCAAATGTATTGAACACGCCAACGACAGTGTCACCGAACGACACGGCAACGCCGCTTGTCGTCTGTATCTGATCTTGCAGAACAGACACGGCCCCGGCGGCGAGTGTCAGCCCGGCAATGATCGGCGCGAACTTTACAGCCATGCCCACAAGCACGCGGCCAAGTTCTTTCAGCACGTTTGCGCCCGGCCCGAACGCCGTTGCGATTTGCGAGCCTTGTTGCAGGAAGACGGTAAGCGGCTTCTGACCGCTCGCCAGTCCAACGACAACGTCGTTAAGTTGGAACAGAATGTTTTGCGACGCAAACTGTTGTTGGCGCGACAGTCCAACCGCTTGATTGGTCGCGGCGTTCGCTGCGTTTTGTGCAGCGGTCGCGCCTTGAAGTGCGCCTTGCTTCGCGCGCTCTGCGGCGGCTAGTCGGTTCTCTTGCGCTGCAAGCTTCGCTGTCGCGACTTCACCGCGAAGTTGTGTCAACGCTAGGCGCTCTTGCGCTATCTCTGCTTGAGCCGTCGCAATCGCCAAACGCTGCTTTTCGACAGCGGCGCGGGTGTCGGTAATGGCTGCTTGCGACGTAGCAACGTCAAGTTGCTTTTGCGCCCGCATTTGTTTGAGCATGTTTGTTTCAAGAGCATTCGCCGCCGCTGCAAGTTGGTTCATTTGCTGCGATTGCAGCGACTTAACAGCCTTCGCAAGATTGTTGACTTGCGCGTACCCTTCACGCGCATTCGCGGCGATATCCCGAAGTTTCTTCGGGATAGTACCGTCAATCTTGTCCGTTACCTGAATGTCAACGCGTTCGGTCATGTTGCGGGCTCGCCCCTGTACTTACGCGGCTTGAAACGCCCTGACGCGCTTTCGCTCAACAGTCGCACGTTAGCGGCTGCTTTCTGTCCAACGACAACGGCGCGTTCAATGAAGCCCGCCGCAGCCTGTCGCGACGAACCGTCGTTCAACTTACGAATGTACGGCGCGTTGTTGCTAAGATAGATTGTTTGACCCGGCTTGCGAAACGACAAGAGGTATTCCGCCGTCTTCATCGTTTGGTCAGCCGACTGACTTTCGGTTGAGCCGCGCGAGCCGGGCGCATAGGCAGGCAGGTTGAACATGAAGGGACGGCCAAGGCCGATTTGCCAGTTGGACAGGGCGCGCGAGGTATCGACAGGGGTAACGCTGACAAGGTTCCGCAGCATGGCGAGCGCCGCCACGTTGCCGGGGCTCACAGAGGCTTCAGGAAGCGCCCCGGCGAGGCTTTCCATACGTTCGGCAAGATCAAGCAGAGTTCCCGCCACTACCGCCCCCGGCGCTTCCCGCCGCCCTTCCCGCCCGGCTTGGGGGGCTTTGGCGTGCGGGCTCTAATGTACTCTAGGTAAGCATTATCCATACCCCGCACGAACACAAGCAGATTGTCTGTTTGCACTTGGTCAAACTCGCAATCGTACGCGTATTCAATCACGTCGCGCCGGGCAATGCGTTTAAGCCCGGCTTCGCCAACGTCCCTGTCGCGGTCGAGTTCGTACCAAGCGTTGAAGTACAAACCCAAGCCTGCCCACAACTCGGGAGCGTTGGCTATCTTAGTCGGTAACGGCTCGCCGCTTCTGGCGCACTCGTCACGGTATTGCTGTTCTACTGCCGGGCTAAATTCCTGCCTGTACAATAGAACAGCGGTTAGTTTCCCAATGCTTCGCCTTGGCGTGCTTCGGTGTAGGCTGCAAGTCCGCCCGCTTTCTCGACAAGCGCCGACATAAGGTCGGGCAAGTCGGTAAGCAGCTTCAGCGCGTTTTCAGCGTTGAACGGCAGTTGTTCGGTTGCGTCGGCGTCGTCGCCGGTCATGTCAGCCTTTGACACGTTGCGCCAGTCTTTCACGATTGTATTGCAAAAGACTTCGCGGAATACTTTGTTGCCGAGTTCCGGCGAAAGGCTCCCGGCCTTTTGTGCGGCTTCGTGCGGACGCCAAGCGCGTTCAAGCGCGGTCGCGTACTGCTTGTTCTGCGGCGACATGCGCGCAAGCTTGAATGACACGGGGCCGTTGAATGCTTCGCTAAAAAGCATGTCAACCCAAACGCCTTCGGTTTCGGCGGCGGGGTTGGTTTTGTACGACTTGCGGAGCGACATAGACACGTTTCCTTTGCGGGTGTTCGGGGCGGGTAGTATGGCCCCCGGCGAACCGGGGGCCTAGCTAGTACGCGCGTTAGGCGACGCCAGCCGCCGGGACGTACGGCAGGAAGTGCAGCGCGGCGGTGAACCCGAACGGGCTTTCAGCGGCGTTGCTTTCCAGCGGGACCATGATAGCGGCGTCTTGCTCGACTTCAAGGCGTCCGCCGCCAAGCGCAATCAGCGGAAGGTCGTACACGATTGCCTTGTTGTCGCGCGAGTAGATAGCGTCAAAGGTCACGTCGTCATTGTCTTCAATGGCGCCGATTGCTTCAACGGTAGAGAAGTACGCCGTAAGGTCGCCGCTGACTTCAAAGCGGCCAACATTCATGTCAAACGCGCCAAGCACGCCTTGCGCCTTGGCCGGTGACACGTTGTTGTTCACAGAGATTGTAAACTCTGTGACCTTGGCGAAAAGCGCGGTCGGGTTGAGCGTTGCCGGGTCAACAATCGACATGCGAAGACGGTACACGTTCTTCGCGGTGTTGATTGCGTCTTCGCCAAGCGCGGCAACAAGCGTCGCCCCGGCTTGCGAAGAAAGCAGGCCGTCCGTACCCGTGCGGCGCGTGTTCGTCATGGCGACGTACGACAGGTCAACCGTGACTTTGGCGTCAGCGCCGGGAAGCGGGCTGTTCCAAGTCATTTCGTTTGCAACCGCGCCTTCAAGGTTTTCCGACTGCACGCCGTTCGCGTCGCGGCCAAGGCTGCGTTGCGTCCGGTAATAGCGCGTCAAGATCAGGTCGGGGTCGTCTTCGTTGCGGAGCATGTCACCGAAGAAAATACGGATATCAAGGCCCGTACCCGTTTCGGCGGTCGCCGTGAACGTCGTCTTGTCGAAAGTCAGGCTATCCGCCGCGATACCGCCGAGTGCGATACGTGCGTAACCCGGCAGGTTGTTGACGAACTTGTTAGCGGTCGCGTCGCCGCCGATGAAGACCCATTGCCCGGCTTGCAGGCCAAGGGTCGTGTAATCGTCCGTACCGCTCGCGCGGGTCAGACGCATGACACCCGCCGCGACAGTCACGTCAACAGACGCGGTGTCGAATTGGTAGCCAACAAGCTTCAGCTTGGCGGCGGCGGGCGGTACAGCCTCGTCAGCAAGCGAACTTGTCGTGCTGACGTGTCCGTCCGTCACGCCGTTGACGACGTGAAGGCCGTTGTTCGCGGCGTTCGTGAACCCCGAACCGAACAACAGCGAGCCGACAACGACGTTGGCCGGGTTGTTCATAACGAAGTCATCCGTTGACGCGACAGCGTACGACGGGCGCGCGAGCGTGTGCGTACCCGTACCGGCGTCGGTAATGTCAACGACAACCGGCGTTGCGGCGACCGCGTCGGCGTAGCTTTCAGCAAGGCTGAAAGTGTTCGCGCTAAGGCGAACAATCCAATAGTCGGTTGCCGCCACAAGCCCGGCGGGAAGCGTCGTTGTCGTTGAGGCTTGGAACGGGCCGTCACCCGTAAGCAGGCCGTGCGACGCAATCGTGCAAATGTCCGAAGCGGCGGCGGTGAAGGCTTGCGAGAAAGCCGCGCCCCATGCGACTTGTTCGGCGGTCTTGCGAAGGTCGGCAAAGAAAAACCCTTGCAGCGGCCATTGCATGTTAGACATGGTAACGTCTTCGTTGAACCCGCCGTCAGCGTCAAGGTCGGTAATGACGCCTTTCTTGTTCTGGCGGGACGGCGAAAACGGACGACGCGCGGTCATGCTGTAGTTGCCGCCGAAGTCGTCAAAGCTGTTCGGCTCGCGCGTGTAGAACACGGGCGTTGCGCTCAACACTTTTGCAGACGCTTCCTCTGCAATGGCGAAACCAACAAGGTTCGCGTCAATCTTATCGGCCATGTGTTACCCCTGTTAGGTCGCTGCTAAAGTGTCGTACTCATGTTCAACCGTGACGTTCAATCGGTATGACTTTTCGTCGTCGGCAACATTCTTGATAGTCGGATTGCGGAACCAAACCCCGTTGACCGTCTCTGCGTTTCTTAACGCCGATTGAACCAATTGTGCAAGCAAATCCTGTTGCCTCGCACCGTTCACAACAGACATAGGCGCGTACAACTCAACAATCGTAACGCCTGTCGTCGTATGTTGTTTTGCAGTCGGGCCGGGCGTCTCGCCAACGAAGGCGGTTTGTGGGCTTTGAATATCGCTGCACCCGATACGCAGCCAATGCTTGCTTGCGTCGGGTACACCTTGGCCCGGCAGTCGCACGCGGTCGTAACGCATTTCGGGGACATAGCCCACAATTGCAGACGCGCCCGCCGTCACCGCTGCGGAGATAAGGCGGCGTATGTCGTCGTGTGCTGTGACCCGGTCGGCTGTCATCGGCGGAAGTACACTGTATGAAGAACGGCAACGCCGTTCGGTGCAATGGTGTCAATCTTGGCGATAGGAAGCACAACGCCGTTGCGCGTGACAATGTCGCCAAGTTCGGGAGTGAATGCGACGTTACCGGCGAGCAAGCCATATTCGTACGCTTCCGGTACTTCCGCGCCTGTCAACGCTTGAAGCGTGCGTTGTGTCTGAAGACCGGCAGGGAAGAACACGACAGAAGGGCTGTACGTCGTCGGGCTCGTTGCAACGTCGTCTTGCGGGTTCCACGCGTCGCCGCCAGCCGCCGGGGCGGCAAGCTTGGCCCAAGACACAACGACACCCTTAGCCGCGATCAGGCGGGCCGCTGTAGCTTTCAGGCTGGCGTACGGATCGGCCATTTAGGCGCGTATCAACCTCTTGGTTCCAGAGCCGCCGCCGGTCAAGTATGGCGACAGCATGTTTGCGACGGCGACGTACGACACAAGCGTTGTACCGTACGGCGCGTATTCAACTTCAAGCGGCCCGACTTTCTCGCGTATCGCAAGTCGCTCTTGATCGGTCAGCACCTCTTGTACGGTTGACTTCAGCGCAAGTTCACAGTTCGCGCGCTTGACTTCCTCGGGAACAATGTTGTTCGCGACAAGTACGTACTTGTCACGGTACACGTTCTCGCGCGGCCAATCTGCTTGTTGTGTTTCGTTGACGCGCGAGCCTGCCCACAAATCGCGGTACACCGCGCCCAAGTAGTCAAAGCCTTTGCGTAACGCAACTTCCTTCAAGTTGACGGGCGACACTGACAGCGCGGCCCAAGCGGCGTTATTGCGCGCCAGAAAGTAAGCGTCGGCGTATGCAACGTCGGCGTAACTTTCAGGGTTCGCAACAATTGAACCGTCTTCGATCACAAGCGCCATGTGTCACCCGTCCCTTGTCTTCAGCCGTTACCAACCCGCCGGTTTCGCAGTCGGGTCAAGGTTCGGCGGCGGCGCACCGTCGCCCGCGCCGGTCGGGGTTCCGGCGGCGTTCTTCGCGGCTTCCTTCGCGGCGGCTTCCTGTTGCTTGGCCGCGTCGTCGTCGGCTTTCTTCTGTTCGGCGGCGGTCGGTTTCTTGACCTTGTCAACCTTGATCTTGTTCGCGTCAGCGAACGCGAGCGTTGCCGCGTCATGGCTGGCGGTGTACAGTTCGTGCGTGTCAGCGTTGAAGCTGGCGGCGTCAATCCGCACGTAATCGCCCTGCGATTTGGGGTGCGATGACTTGACAAGTATAACGTTCATTTTGGGGGTTCCTGCTAATTGTTGCAACAAGAGCGGCACAAGCGGGCATTCCATGTCAACGTACCCCTCTACTTAAAGGCAACAGGCGCGAAGCGTTCCCGCCTCGCGCCTGTCTTCGCCCCGTTCGCCCGCCCGAACGTCAGCCCGGCGAGGCTATCAGCCGCCGCCGAGAAGCAGCGCAAGGTGTTCTTTCTTGACGACGCGTTGTCCCCAAGCGCAAGAAACCTCGTACTGCATTTGCCGGTATTGCGGGTACATGGCGAGTTCAAGCGCCAGTCCCGACACCGGGTCAACGATAGTCGCCCGGTCAACGGCAAGGTCGCCGCCATCCGGCAGAGCCGGGAGGCGTTGCGCGAGTACGATTGCCGAACGACGGAACGCCATGTTGCGGGCGGTCGTCGCCGTAACCGTAATGTTGGTCGCGCTCGCCGGAATGGCTTGTTTCAGCCCCGGCGCGTTGAGGGTGATCGTACCGCCGCCGGAAATGTCGGCGTCGCCGCCGCCAGTCGCGACAACGTACTTGGTCGTGTCGCCGGTAAAGACGACAGTGTCACCCGCCAAGATCGTACCCGTACCCGCCGAAGCAAGGGTAATGACCGTCGCGCCGACTGCGTAACCGGCGTTGTTGGTCGTACCGCTCGCGCCGGTTCCCGAAGTCGGGCGCTTGATTTGCGCGCTTTCGCGAATGGCGAAGCCGTTCACGTCGAGAAGCACGCCTTGACGCAGCATGTTCTGTTCAAGGGTGTTGCCCGGCGTCGATTGCTTGCCGCGAAGGTTCGCGCCCGCCGACGTGTTCAGGATCAGGTGAAGGTCGTTGTTCGGCGTACCGGCGTCAAGCAGCAGCTTGAGCGTTTGCGAAGCGTCGGTGTAGTCGTTCGCCGTTCCGAAAGGCGTAGTCGTCGTACCGTACGCAGCGCCCGCGTCAACGTACAGCGCCGCAAGGTCCGCTTCAATCTCGTTGACGAGAACGCGCATAGCTTGCGCGATCTGATCTTGCATGATCGAAAGGACGCCCGCGCCGCCGTTGTTCAGGCCGCGTTGTTCTTCGCCGTTCCAGCGGAAGGGCGCACGCTTGGCCTTGCTGATAGTGATATCAACGTTGCCAATCGTTTGGTCGCCGTCGTCGGGCGGCGTAACGCCCGGCGTAATGTTGGACGACGTAGCAGCCGGGACAACGTGCGAACGCACGGTCTGTCCAACGGCGGCGCGTTCAACGCGAGCGTCACGCGTCACCGCCGGGATAATCCCGACAAGTTCGCGTGACACGACGTTCAACGCGGCGTACGCGTCGGGGATAAGGTTGGTAAGAGTGTTGGCCATGTGTCACCCGGTCAGGTTGAGCGGGTGACACAATGTCAGCCCGCGTGTCAGTCAATCAGTGTGTGTTTAGCCGCCGCCGCGCCCTGTTCGTGAACAGGAAGCGCATTGAAGGCCGCACGCGTCATTGTTGGCTTGCCCCCGCCTTGCGGAGTGTTGCCCCCCGGCGCTCCCCCTCCACCGTTGGCGGGTGCAGCGACGTAGTGTTTGCCCTCGTCCCCTTGGGACCATTCCTTAACAAAGTCGCCTAGCGACTTGTCCCCGACCATTGCAGTACGAGCCTCGCCGTCCTGCTTGATCGTCACCCGGCCTTGAAGTAGGGCTTTCGCCGCCGGGAGGAATTGCGGGGCGACCTTCGCAACTGTCAGTGCTTCGGTCAAGCCCCCGTCAACAATAAGTTTCGCGACCGCGCCGCGTTCGCCGTCGCGCTCGCCGGTCAGCGTTTCAATTGTCTTGGACAGTTTGCGCGCGTCCTTTTCGAGTGTCGCAATCTTGGTCTTGTTCGCGTCAATCTCGTTTTCCAAGGCTTCAATCGCCTTGGGGTCGCCGTCGCCGCCCGCCTTCACTTTGGCGAGTAGTTCCTTATTCTTGTCTTTCAGTCCCTTGATTGCGGTTTCGTGTTCCGTCGCAAGTTCCGCCTCGCGAGCCTCGACAGCGTCGGCAATCAGCTTGTCAACGATTTTCTTGTCTGCCGGGTCTTTCGGATCGTACGCCATAGTTCGTTACCCCTTGGGTGTGTTGCGGCCTTACCGCGATCAGCCATACAAGCCGCGAAGACCGGCCAACGTCAAGGGCTGACCGTCACCCGAGACGAGTTGCGACAGTGTTATTTTGCCCGACCGCCATAGATCGGCCCGGCCTTTCCCTAGCATGGCGTCTTGTTGCTCGCGCGACTGGCGAGCAAGCCAAACAGCAAAGCTTTGACGTACGGCCTGTTCGTTCTTCCGTAGTATCTCAACAATGATTGAACGACAGTTGAAATGTCGCGGGGGTCCGCCGTTGTACGGTAGTGTGTTCGGCGCAATCGGTACAAGGTCGAGTGTCCAAGCCGCGTCACTGTAGGCAATGCAAGTCGTCGTCGTGCGGTCGTCAAGCGTGCTAATCTGACGAATGCCTTTGACAAGCTTACTGTTGCGACGGAACGCAGCAAGACGCGCATTCATAAGCAACGCTTGTATCGTCGTGTTTGACAGCGCGTTTGTGTCAGCAACAATCTTTGTGATTACGCCCGCGCTGAAGTTCGGCGCGACACCCGTTGCTGTAGGCTTCACGCTACCAATGTTCACCGGGCGCGTTGCAACAGGCGTGACGATTTGCGGTCGGTTGCGTAGTCCCTGACTGCCCACAATCCGCGCCAGTATTTCGCGTGTCGTCTCGCCGTTCGCGACGCCCTGACGAATAGCGGAAGCAATGCGGAACTTGATTGACTGTTGCGTACGCAGTCGCCACGCGGCAACCGTACCGCCGACAATGAGCAACGCGCCGATACCGGCGGCGGTAATCAACGGGAAGTCGGTTTCGTCCTGTTCGGGCGCTACGTTGTGCGCCGTCTGCACCGCCATAAGTTGCCAGAATTGTGCAAACGTGTCGTCGTCAAACGCAAGCAACATGCTGTTGTCAACAATGGCGTCAACGGTCTTAATCAGCTTGTTGAGTTCGCGACGGCTGATACCTGACAACTTGGTCAGGGCAAGCCGCTTCGCAATGTCGTTTGTCATCCCGGCGATAATGTCACGAATGCGGATACGCTCGCTTGCGCTAAACTGCAAAGCAGCAAGCGCCATTCGTACGGCCCGGTCGTATCTCTCTTGCGGTGTCATGCGGGCGGCGCGTCGTCTTCCTCGTCTTCCTCGTCAACGGCGTTCGGGTCAGCGACGCCGACAGGTAGCGGGGGCGGCGTTGCAGCAATTTCCGCTTGCTGTTCTTCAAGCGTTTTCTTGCTGTCGATAACGTCGCCGCGCTGCAAGTTCTCAAACAGGTCTTCTGTCGAGAGTGCGCCCGCTTGCCATGCGCCAACAAGCGCCGACAGTTGCGCCGGTTCCATCGGTACAGGCATGAAGTCGCGGTTAAGGTCAAATTCAACGTTGGGCGTACCGCCCGCCCATAGGCTGAAAATGTCCATAGCGCGCTTGACGGCGAGGCTGATACTGATTGCGATACTGGCAAGAATGCTGTTTTCGCCGCTGCGGTGAATGGCGCTTGTCGTCGCTGTCTCTGCCTGTTTCTTTTCGGCGGCGAGCATACGCGCGCCAAGTACCGCCATTTGTTGTTCTTTGCGGTCAAGGTTTTCTTTCAGTGTCGTAAGACCTTGTCCCTTAAATTCGAGAAATTCGGCCTTTGCGTTCGGGTCCGCAAATGTCCAAACGACAGGCGAACCGATATGAAAGCTTTTCGTCACGGGCTTACCTTGCCCGTCAACCGTGTCGGCGTAACCGGCAATCCATGCGGTCGGCAACGCGGTAAAATGGCAACCGTGTTCATAGTCCGCCGACGTGCGATAGTGCGACAGGTTCAAGTCTGCAAGGTCGATAAGCGGCGGTTCGTCGGCGTCAATGTCAACGCCGTTCACGCCGATAAAGATAAACGGAATTTCCGTCATGGGCGCGTTGTTCATTAGCGGGAACAGGTCAACGCCGATTTGTTGGTCTTTGCCGTCAAGGCCGATCTTGAACAGGCGCACCCGGTACAGGTTCGTTTTCGGGTCAAGAGCAAGCACGCGGTATTGTTGTTCGTCAGTGTCTTCAAACTCGTCTTTGGGAAGCGCGGCGGTTTCTTTCAGCACGACAAGCGACAGCACTTGCTTGTTGTTTACGCGGCGTGTCTTCCAATTGATACTTGCTTCCGCCGCGTACATGGCGAGAAACGGACGCAGCCCGGCGGCTTGTACTTGCGCGACTGTCGGCGTTGAGCCGTCAGGGTTGACGAGTGCGGCGGGGTGATCGACAAGCAGGCCCAAGCGTCCCGTCGTCAGTACGTCAGTCGTCACGTTGTTGACGAACACGTTGAACGGCGTACCCTGCATGTCAATGTCGTCAAGCATGGGCGTAACAGCGGGCGGCATAACTTCGGTTGGCGGCTTCCGAAAGACCATGCCCACAAGCCCGCTAATCGTGCGCCATGTCGCGTTATAGAAGGGCGAACGAAGCTTGCGCGCGGCGTAATCGGGTTCGGGTTCTTCAGTCAGGCGCGGGAGGTACAACGGCCCGGCGGCGTGTATCGCGTCCTGACCGGCGACCGTGTCGCGCATACGCTTCCATTGCGTGACGCGGGCCTTGTATTGCTTGTGTTCGTGCTTGACTGTCATGTTATGCCCCGCTCAACCTAGACCGCCCCGCCGCCGGTCCCGTCACCGGGAACCTGTAGCAAATGAAGTACCCGCCCGCGTCGTTGATATGGTCAAAGCCGCTAGTCTTATCGGGCTCGCCGTTATCGTCGTACGCCTGCTTTTCGAGTGCGTCAGCAAACGCCGGGCAACGCTCCGCATTAACCCGCATGGCCCGTTTATGCAACAGGACATTCATAGACAAAACCCGATCTTTGACGAACGGGTTAGACGGGTTGACGCAGACATTGAAGCCCGCCGCACGCAACAACGCAATGTCTGACACGCTCGCGTTTGTCGTCTTGCGTGCGCTACCGCTCGCGTCGGGATAAATGAAAATTTGGTGTCCCGCCGAACGCTGTTGAATTATGCGTATCATGGTCGGGGTGTCAGTGACGCCGGTTAGTTCCGCGACAGCGTGCGGTACGCCGTCGCGATACACGAACACGACAGCCGCCATTTTCATAACGTTGAAGTCCATACCGATATGAAGCGTATCTTTATACGCGTCGGTACTGACAATGCTTTCCGTTGAGCCGTTCAACTTGCGGTCATAGTTCGGGTACACCGAACCGCTAGTCAGGTTGACAAACTCGCCGTTGAGGTACGCCGCCAACAACTGCGGCGGGTACGCTTCCTCTAGGTTGCGAATGTAATCAGCCGGGAGGTTGCGCGAGTTGCTGTACGTGCTGGCGCGAATAAGTTGATAGTCGGCGCTTGGCGGTTTCTTGTACCATTGGTCATACACGAACCTAAAGCCTTCCGGCGTCGTGGCGACAGCAATTGTATTCTTGGTTTGGTCGGGTGTCTTCTGACGATTACGCGCAAGTATCTTTGTCCAAACGCTACGCGCGTCTTTGTCTTTCAGGGTGTCGAGTTCGTCAACGCCCGAGTGCATTACCTCATAACCAACGATACGCGCGGGCCTGTCCATTGTCCGCATGATAATTTCGCCCGCGCCTTCAACGCGTATCATGGGCGTGTTAGACTTCACCGTTTTGTACGGTATGTTATCCGCGCTTAGTTCTTCCTCCCAACGCGGGAAGGCAATTGTATTCACAAGGTCGTATGTGGGCAGATAATATGCAATGTTCCCCATAGGGTACTTGCACTTAAGTATTTTCAGGCGCGTAATCAGCGCCTTTGTCTTGCCGCTACCTAGTCCCCCAACGAACGCCGGAAATTGCGCTTGCGTGGCGACTAGATCAAACTGCGGCCCTGTTAGCAGAATGTCCGTCGCCGGGGCTGTCATCGGTGTACTTCATAATGTTATAGACCGGCAGTCCGTTTCCGGCGGGCTTTTCAGGGGGCGGCGTGTCAGTCAGCAAACCGTTTAGTTTGCCGATACTGTCAAGAATGTCTTTGTGTGCTTTCTTCTCTTGAAAGTTCATAGTCTTGTTGCGGTACAGCGCGACGTACGCACGCTGCAATTGTTCTTTGGTCGTGATAGCGCCGTAATCGTCGTCGCCTTCGTAACGGTATTGGTCGCGAAGTGCGATTACCTCGCTATCAAATTGCCATTGCGAACCGGCCAAGCCGCCGCGTGCAATCGCGTCAGGCAGGCCCTTGAATGTCTCTAGGCCAGCCCATGCCGCCGACTGTTCCGGGTTGCGAGCCCACAACCTCGCGAACTTGTCGCGAAGCGCGGCCCGGTCTTCATCGGGCCGGAAAACAACTGACGGCCAAGCGGTCATGCGAATTAGTTAGCGCGGTTTGACCATTCGCGCAACGCGTCAACTTTCGCGGCGCACACGTCCCGTTGTTCGCGCGTGTCGGTTAGCTCGTCAATCGCGTCGCCAACGTCGTACAGCGGGGTTTGCGAGACGGGACAGGGCGCGACCATGTCAGCCGGGGGGACAACCCGAACGTCGCGATACTCAACGATTGGGGGCGTTGAGGGCGTCGCGCAAGCTATCAGGCAGAGGGGTAGAAAGCAGGTCAGCAACAACCGGGTCATTCCGTTCAATCTCCCGAATGATCGTACGGGTACGGTCAGCTTTTGCAGCAACGGCCCCGACCGCTACAGTAAGCCGGTCGATTGCGGCTAGGTCAAGCTTTCTGTTCGCTTCAAGCCGGGCGATTGTTTCGGCGTTCGCTTTGTTCGCGCCGCGAAGGTTGGCGGCTTCCTGTTGCAGCGTTTCGTACTGTGACTTGCTCAACTTCAAGTCTGCAACGACGGTCGAGTAATGCCAGTACGCGAGCGCCAGCAGTAACGCGACGCCGCCAGCAATCCAAAGCCTAACCGATAACGACACGAACGTTGACCTTGCGCTTGCGACGCTCGCACCATTGCGCGCGTATGCAGTTGAGACAGTCGGTATTCTCGCCATTGATACAGGCAAGCAGCCTGTCAATTTCTTCGCGCTTCGCTTGCACGTCGGCTTCAACTGTCTTCACAAGCGCCGATTGTTGGGCGCGCGTACCGTACGCAGACTTGTTTACGACTGAAAGCAAACCGGCCATGTTGTGCAGTCCTGTCTAGCGGAACTTGTCAAGCGTCGCGATTGCTTGCGACAGCTTTTCGACACATGCGATACCCTCAAGTATGCGGGCGTCTTGAGCCTTAACATACAGCCCGTGAACTTTCCAGAGGGCAAGGCAAAGCCCTAGAATAGCCGCGCCGGGAAGGCCCGCCCCTAGCAAACTCTCAACGAACCCTGCGGTTGCCTGATCCATGCCCACAAACCCCTTGAAGCGCCATCTAGGGCGACGCTAGGCCATTCCAAGAGCCGTCGCGCGGGCGTCGTCAACTCGGTTCGTCCATCCCTTACCGTATTCGGGCCAGTCGTCAAGGCCGCGCATGTACTGCAACCGCACGTCGCACACGTCGTTGATTGTTTCGTGTACGCCGAACTTGGCAACGTGCGCCTGTACGGCCTTGATTGTCAGGGGGCCAATGTTCCCGTCAGCTTTCGCGCCGACAGTCTTTTGCAAGTATTTGATTGACCGGCCCGGCCCGCTGTTCAAGCTGAAGTCAAATACCGCGAAGTCAAGGCCCTTGGGGAGCAAGTCGCACTTGCATTCGTCCCAATGGTCAACTTGGTATATCGCCCTGACTTCGGCCTGTTCAATTTGTCGCACGTCACGAAGGGGTTTGCCTTCCCGTTGGCGGTACGCGTTGTATGACCGTTGAGTGACGCCGAAGTTGGTAGGCCCGCCGTTGTCAGTCGGGCGGTTGACGTACCCGCCTTCGCTAATGCGTGACGCGTCGTAACAGGCGGTGAAGTTGCCGAGCATGTGAACCCCTCAAACGGAAAACCCCGCCAGCATTACACTGGCGGGGCTCCCATGCAAGGGCCGGGCGGGTTGGGGGGTTCCCGGTTGTCCCTGCTAGGCCGTTAAGCCGCCGGGGCGGCTTTTTTCTTGCGCGGCTTGGCTTCCGCCGGGCCGTCAGCGTCGGGCAGGCGTTCGACAAGCGCGCCGTCTTCCGGGGCGACGAACGAACCGTACGTCTTGCCAGCCTCGACAATGTCAACCGCGAAGCGTTTGACACCGGCGCGAGCGTGCGCCCGTGCGGCAAGCTTGGTCGCGCGGTTCGGGTGTTTCACGCCAGCCGCAGCGGCGACGAAGAACGCACCGCCGACAGGGGCGCTGTCGAAAAGTCCGCCGAAGTCGTACTTGGGCTTGGCCGGGCGTTTCGCGCGGGCCGGTTTCGCCGGGCGCACATAGCCCGTAACGATGAAGACGCGCGGCTTGTCAGCGGCGGGGGCGGTCGTGTTCGTCATGGTCGGTTCTTCCTTCGCGGGTTGCGCTTGGGCGGTATTGCCGAGCGCGGCCTTGCCTGCTTCCGTCACGCGGCAAGCAATGTCAAGACCTTTTTTCATGGCGTCGTTTGTTTCGACAAGCGACGCAGCGACAAGCGCCTTAAGGGCGGCGCTGTTGCTCTTGACCATTGCGTACCCTTCGGGGGCGTTCGCAATCTTGGTCAGCAGTTCGGTTTGTTTCGCGTCCATTAGTCTTGTGTCCTTTCCTGTTGTTGACACGTTGTCGTCAGTCGTATGAGCAACATACAAGTATCATGCCGCGCGTCAAGCCTCGTCACGCGAAAACTTTAGGGCTAGGTCAACGCTCGCCGTAATCCGTTGCAGTTGTTCGGCTAGGGCGTCTTCCCTGATAAGGTCGGCTGTCTCTAGGAACGTCGCCAGTAAGCGTTGAACCGTGTTGAGGGTTTGGTATAGGGAACCGCTCGCGCGCAACAGGGCAACGTACCGGGGGTCAGCGCGGCCAATGATAACGTACTTGCCCGGCGAGCCTGTCACGATAAGGCCGTCAGCCGTCGCCGCTAGGCGCAAGTCAAGTAATTCTTCGTGTGTTAGGGGGCGGTTGCCGTCAGCCATTTGCACACCGCGTACACGGCTGCACCGATACCAAGCAGGATTGTAAACACATTGGCGCACCCTCGCGCGGCCCCCAAGCCGTCAGCGTCGCCGTTCTCATGTTCGTACTTTGTCGGATCGTCCCGCATGTCATCCCCGCCCGTATGTGCGGTATGACCTTTGCACGCTGTCCCATTTTGAACAAGTCCTAATCTGGCGCGAATTGCGCCGGATCGCTCACGTATCCGGCGATTTGCAGGTATTCAAGCACGGCCTGTACCGCCTCGCGATAGCCCTTAGCCTCGCGCCACATGTACCGCTGACTTTCGCAGTACGCGGCGAAGTCCTTTTGCTCTGGCGACATGCCTTTGCCGCCTTTGACTTTCTTGAGTTCGATATACAGCCCGGCGTATTGTGGGCATGTCACCGGCAAAAACATATCATGCACGCCAGCCGTAACGCCCGCTGCTTTGTCTCGCGCGCCGTGTACTGCGTCGCCGTGTCCCTGATTGTGTACCGCGTGAAGCCAACGCACGATTGGCAACCTGCCCACAATGAGCGTACGCCAGAGAAACACCGCCGCCTGTTCGCCCCATTCCGTCCCTGACTTGGTCAGGCTCGCGTAATCAACGCCCATGCGGGTAACGGAATGCGGGGCCGCATGACGCGCAATCGGGAAAGCAGTAATTGCGCTTGGCGTACAAGTCGGGGTCGTCAGGCGACCATGTCTTGCAGTCGTACAGGGGCGGCGTTGTCGTGCATCCGACCGCGCCAATAACGGCGAGTATGATAATCACGGCAACGAGTGTCGCCCATAGTGCGCCCTTGCGGTTTGTCATGGGCCGCACTCGCGCGTATTGTCGGGGCGTGCTGACGACGTGTTGCACACTGGCGTACTGCCGACAATGTACAGGCCCGCCAGTATCAGCGCGATAAGCAGCAAGTTAAAGCGGTGTCCCTTCACTTCCGTTGTTCCTCTTGTATGCGTTCGTTGATTTGGTCAATCGCAAGTTCGGTGTTCTCAATCACCCGGCGCAAGCGTTCGCGGTCGGCAATGTCCGCCCGGTTGAATTGCGTACGATAGCTCGCCAGTTCTAGGCGCGTACGGTCAAGCGCCCGCAACAGGTCGTTGATACGGTCTTGCCTGTCGTTGAGCCGGGGTACGACAACGATACGCCGAAACGGCAGTATTTTAGCCGTTCGTTGCGGGGGCTCTGTCATTGGCGCGTGTCCCTTTGCGCGGTCGCCAATTGTTCTGCAAGCCGCGCGCCGCGTATTGGTTCGCGTCGTGCTGTACGCGAAACTTCCGCTTTGCCTCGTCAATGTCGGCTTGTTCAAACACGATTGTTTCACCGCCGTTGCGGGGCTTGATAAAGTGCTTGCCCTTTGTCACGGTCATTCGCCCTTGAAGTATTTGCGGCCCCGGTCGGCTTGGTCGCGCTGTTCTTCAGTCATGCCGACTGCGTCGGCTAGGCGCTCGCGTGCAAGGTCGCCGTTCGTCGTGTCAGCGCGGTTCACGTTCAAGCCCTTGCCTTGGCTTTCGCCCTCAAGTATCGCGCGTTCGGTCGCAAGGTCGCGGTTGTTGGCGTCGTGTTCGGTGAAGGCGTTCGGGAAGCGGGCGCGAAGCTTCGCAATGTTGATAACCTCGTCTTGCTCCCATGTGTTGCCGAGTGCGTGCGCCAGTACAGCCAAGTACCATTTGGCGTCGCCGCTTTCCTCTGTCATGTTGACAAGGTCAAGCGCGCGGTTCTTTGTCATAGCCTTGTACACGGCTTCAAGCATTTCGCTTGCTTCCGTCACAAGTCCAATTGTCGCGTGCAAGATATGTTCGGCTGTCTTGGGGTCGGGGTGCAGCGCCGACAGCATTTCACGCCAGACTGTATCAGCTTCCGCGCCATCCGGCGGCGGTATCTTGAAGTCGCGCCCGTAAAAGAGGCTTTTCTTGCACTCGTCTAGCGCGTCACCGGCAGAGATAGCAGCCCGCATACGCGTAACGAACGCGCCGGGGTTCACCTTGTCAGTGTGAAATTGATTGGACAGCGTCAGCGTCGCTTGTGCGACGTAATCAAACTTGGTCATGTCAGGTAGTCCCCTGTTGGGAAGTGCGAAGGTGTGAGTACAGCACAAAAGGCCGCAGCCCACAACCCGGCTCGCCTAGAGCAAGAAAAGCGTACAGGCGAGAATTACAACCGGCGGGAGAATGACCCCGCACAAGACGAGAACGAAGTAAACACGCTCTGGCATTATCCGCCCCGCTGTACTTTGTTGGCCCTGACCTTGTCTGCAATATCCGGGTAATTGTTCACTGTCCAATTGCGTAAGCTAATCCAAGGGCGTTCAAGGCGCAAGCCTATCTGTACCCATGTCAAACCCTCGTCAGCAAGCGCGTTGATACGTGCGGCCCGCGTGCGTAGTTCTTCGGTGTTCTTTGGGTGCGTGTGCGCCTTGTTCCCGGCTTCGTTGAGGTAACGCGGCTTCAGCCCGTATTCAGTCAGCCAAGCGTGTACGCGTTTGTACGGCGTCCCTGTCTCGAATACAATTGCCTTCATGGGGTACTGTTCTACCATGTGAAGGTACAGCACGCGAAGCTTGCGCTTGCTGTCGTCGCGGCTCTTGACCATGTGTCACCATTTGACGGTTCGGTACACCTTGCGCCCGTAAGCCTCGCCTGCAACCTTCCATTCGCCAAGGTCAGTCGGAAGCTTTTGCTTCGCGGTCGGCGCACACATGTAACCTTCGCCAATGCTGTACACGCGGGGCGACGTGTAGCGGGTCGGTTGGTACACGTTCTCTTTTACGTCGTTCCAATCCCAACACAACACGGTTGCGATAAGTTCGGCGGCGCTGCGGCGTTTCTCGGTCATGTAGGCTTGTCCCTTGTCAGTGCTTGCAGGTTGTACAGCAAGAGTTGTACCGTTGAATGGTGATCTGTCAAGCGGTCGTGCAAGTCCTGTATTGCGACGTAGTCAAGCGGGGCGTCAACAGCCGTGTGCTTGATTGCGTTGTCTTTGAACCGGCCTATTGCGAGCCGCAGCGGTGCAGCCTTGCGGGACAGGTCAGACAGCCGGGCTAGGGCCTTGGTCGCGGCTTCGGTCATGTGTTGGGGCCTTGGTTTGCGGGGTAGCAAATGTACACCTTGCCGCGTTCGCTTTCGTTGAGTGCGGCGGCAAAGATCGGGATAAATTGCAGGCGTGTCAGCGGTACGACGGCAACGGGCTTGTTGTGCTTCGCCGCTAGTGCGTCAGCCTGCTTGCGTGCGTCGTCTTCTGTCATGCCGGCAGTTCCTCCCAATCGCCCTGTCCAAGCGTCCAAATCTGACAGCCAAGGCGGCTGTCGTTGCCGTACCTGTAGTCGCGTACATGTCGGCAACGGTCTTCAACGCCGCCGATACTGTCAACAACGAATGTCATACCGGCGACACCTTCAAGCACGCGACGTTCGCCCTGCTTGGTCAGTCGTACAACGTAGTGCATTACTCGCCCCTTTGAATGACTACCGTGTTGCGGTCTTCGCTACCATGCAAGACCCATGCGACGACGGCGTCAGGCGTCACAACGCGCCATTGCTTGCGGGCGAACGTGCGAGCATTCTGTACGCACGCCAAGAGCGCCCCGGCTTCGGTGTCGTGCATGTTGTACACTGTCCAACCTTCCGACCAACCGTCAAGGCCGGGCTTGTGTTCGCGGTAGTATTGGCAATCGTATTTCATCGGTCGTACCGCTCGTTTACTTGTTCGGTCAGCCAATCAACTTCGGCGTCGGTCAGGTCAAAGTTGACCCCGTCAAACTTGGCGTACACCGCTTCGGCCCCGGCGTAAATGCCAACGTCGGGTTCCGCTTCGCACCAATCAAAGAACACTTCAAGTTCGTACGACGTGTCGTCGCTGTCGTCGTCAAGGCGTTCCCGGTGCAGCGTGATAAACATTGATTGTTCGGCCATGTGCGTAAGTCCCTCTGCTGTTGTCCTGTTCTCGCATGTCTTCGTATGAGTGTCAACAACTATTTTTCAGGGGGCCATTGCCAAGCTTCGGTTGTCTCGTCTGTCGTGTACTTGAGCCCGGCAAGCACGAAGTCGTACACCTTGCCGCCGTTGCTGCGGAACGTGTTGTCAATCTCGTCTTGCGTCATAACGCGATAGAAGCCCGCCGCGATAAGCAGCTTGCGGCATAGCTGTATCATGTGCCGGTCTTTCGTCTCGTTGACTGCAAGGTCGTATATGTCAAAGAGCGCCGACACTTCATCGTATGCGTACTCGCGGTCGTCTATGCCGTTGACATGGTGTTCAACTTCGCTGTCAAACTCGCCGCCCGCTAGGCGTTGCGTCTGCACTAGGTCAAGCAGGGTTGCCCGGTTCATTTGAACACCCGCGTTACCATGACGACGCCGTTGTGATACAGCGTTGCCGACTTCAGGTCGTCGCGCGATGTGATACCGTCCCATGACTTGAAGGCGTACGCCATTTCACCGCCAAGGCGCAACAGTTGCCCGTCTCTAACCGCATGGTCGCGGGCTGCGTCGGGCTTGTATGCAAGAGCAAGTTCAAACATGTTCGCTGTTCCCTAGAAAAGCCAAGACACGTCGCCGTTGCGGGTGTCTTTCAGGTCGCTACCGTCTTCGCACGTAATGACGACGTGAATAACCGACTGTTCACTTGCCAGCTTGCGGGCCGAACCAATCGCGGCTTCCGGGGTGTTCTCTGTCGAGTACACGCGGGCCGGGTGTTTGTCACCGCGAAGGCTGTAAACAATGTCGTACGTCATGTCGTCTGTTCCTTCTATGCACACAACTTACGTTGTCACCGGGGGAATGTCAAGCCCCCGGTGTCAACTTTCTTTTGTCTAGCTGACACCCTCCATTTTGCGCCATGACTGCATACCAATCCAACCGCCGCGCCCGCCAGTGTAGTACACGCGGCCCCGGTCAGTGTACGACAGGGTCAGTACGATACCGTTGTCTGTCTTGACCTTGGCGGCGAGCGGGGCCGGTCCCTTGGCTTTCTCAACGGTCGTCAGGGGCGTACCAACAAGCTTGTCAGCAAGGCGTTGCAGGTAATCAGCGTGCGAGCGGTACGCCGCAGCCTTGGCGCGAAGCGAAGACACCGTGTTACGGCGAACCGTGATTTGTTCGGCTTCGGTAATGTAGCAGAAAGGAATTGCGTACGTGACTTCAAGGTCAGCGTAAGAGCGGGCCGGGTGCGACTTTTCGCGGCGGGTAATGTGCATGTAATCCGGGTCAATGGCGAGCGTTTCAAAGTTGGTCGCCATGTCGTCAAAGTTCGCCGCCATGTCGCGAAGGGTCGCGCAATGGTCGTCACAGTCGGTACGGTCGGTTTGCATCGGGGTTTTGTTATGGCCGGTGCAGACGCCCTGAAACCAACCGCCTTTGACGACGTACCCGTGATTGCTCATACCGCGCTTCATAACGGCTTGGTCGTTTCCGCAATGAGGGCAGTTGCCGCGCTGTTGAATGTCGTTGGTCATGTGCGTTGTTCCTCTGTCTGTATGTACGTTGTCTCATGTCAGGTTGAGGGTGTCAACGACTAAATGTCATTCCGACTGAATTATTTTTCGTGTCCCCTGTACCTGACCCCGCCTTTGTCAAAGCTGTCGCGCAAGGCTTCGTAATAATCGGCTGTCATGCCAACCTTGACCAAGTCAAGAAAGGCTTCACAGAAGAACGCGCCATGTGCTGCAACGCCATTGTCGTACAGGCGTGTAGTGATCGAATGCGCGAGTTCGTGACAGAGTACAGCCTTAGACCTAGACCAACGCGGCATTTTCACCCAATCGCGCCCGCCAAGCGCCCGGCGGCAACGGCGACCGTCTTTGACTTCAACGAACTTGCGTACGTGTATGCCGTACTTGGCGCGTATGTCAGGGTGCGTGAACAGGGCGTTAGCGTACGCCTGCATAAGTGCGACTGTCTCTAGTCTATGATTGTCCCAACGCGTCCAAAGGCCGTTAGCCCGTTCGGCGTCGTACAGCTTTTGTCTTTGGCTGTCGCGCGGCTCTTTGCGAAGCGCCTTGGGGTACATTTGTTTTGCGGTCGGTAGTTGCATGACGTTCCCTCTTGTTGACTTGTCACCTTAGCACGGTCAGCGAAGACGTGTCAACAATTATTATTCGGTGCAATTCCGGGGAATGTCATTGCCCACATGTCAGGCCGCGCTTGTCTAGTACGTCATAGTGCGGGGCGCATACTATGGAAGGAATTGCCAAAAACCCTGCAATTCCTAGCAGTTTCTTCTAAAAATAGTATAATAGTATAATAGTATATCAAGAGGATAAGTTAATTACCGGAATTAGGAATTGGAATTGAAGGGATTTGTTCGGGTATGTAAGGGGGGCCATACTACCGTACTATATACTATTTCTGACCCGTCACGAATTGCCCGAATTACCGGAATTACCAACCGAAGGCGAAATGCAGCGCGAGGTACACGCCAGCAATCACAAGGCCGGTAATAGCCGCGTACATGCGTTTGCGGCTTTCAGTGTGGGCAATGCGCTTGTTACGCATTTCAGCGCCAAGCATGGCGGATACAGCCAACGTCGCGTTATCGGCGGCGGTGTAGTCCCGGCGGTTCTTTTGTCCAAAGTGCGACATAGTCTGTACTCCCTTCTATTGAGGTACTGTACAGCAAATGTCTTGCCAAGTCGTTAATACGGCGGGGCTTCGTGTACTCGCACGATTGTACGCCAAAGGTCGTCAGCCGGGCGGAACATGTCAAGTTGACCGTCGTACTTCACCCGCTCTGTTCGCTTGCGCGCAAACCAAATGATTGCCTGTAGTTGGTTCGGTACTAGCCCTTCGGTTGAGGCTAGGCGCTTCGCTGCGTTGGCTATGCGTTCGTACTCGCTCTTTGACTTCACAATCGCCTGTCGCATGGTCATACGCTTTGCGAGGTATGCGGCCTTCATGTGTCCGTCAATGGTGACGTGTGCGGGGTCAAGCGGGTCAAGAATGTTGAAGTAAAAGCTTCTGATCTTGAGCCCGCGAACAGAGCCCACAAACGACGCTTCGCCCTTCGCATACGCGAGCGCCCGGCGCTTACAATGCCCGTACGTTGAGACTGTGACCCGTTCCGGGGGCCTGCATTCACGCGCGCCCTGTAGCACGCTGGCGAGGCTGCGAAGGTTGCCGTAATAATCGTTGTTCGGGGACAGGGCGCAAAAGGCGGCTGTCGTGCGATCAAGCGCAATGCCGTAGTGTTCGGCAAACTCGCGCATGACTGCGTTGTACCGCGCGTACGCTAACCGGCCTTCGCGTAAGTCGTCTGCGTCGGCGCGTTCGTACATTGCACGAAGGTTGCGCCCGCCCTTCACTTGAACACTTCGGGCCTTATGACGACGTACGCCTTGCTGTACGTCCCGTGTTGTTCAAGCATGACCGGCTTTGCGACTTCGCGTATGATATCGCCGTCAAGCAGGTTTTGTATTGCGCGCTTCAGTGCTGACGTTGCGCCGATACGATCATTGCGGAAGGCTGCAACCTGCAAGCAGCGGCGCGACAGGTAGCCTTGTTCAATGACCCCGGCGGCGTGTAGCGTCTGGCGTGCGTCGTACTTCGCGACCTTGTCGTACGGCGAGCGCATGTATTCAGCGATCTTGCTTTTGACGTACTCAAGTTGCGCTTGTTCGTTGCCGTCTTCGCGTCCAACTTCACCGCGATCAAAGCGACCAAGCAGCGCGACAATTTCATTGTGTACGATATCACACGCCCATTGCATACAGTGTTCGTCAATGACCGGCGTGTACGGATGAATACCGACAGCGACAAGCGCCGCCAGCTTCAGCGCCTTGACGTGCGCCCTGTTCCATAGCTGGCGGTTCACGTCTAGGTTTGTGCTGTTGATTTGGCTGTCAGCGTACTTGTCAAAGCGTGACGATACAACCTTGCCTTCGGCGGTGAAGTCAACGTTGACGACAGCGCCTTGCGCCATGAGGCTAATTGAATAGTGACACACTTCCGCTAGGCGCTGTATCAACATGTCGGGCGGGATTTGTGCGCCGTGTGCTTCGTTGAGCGGGGGACGCGGGCCGGTGTATTCGGTAGTCAGGAAGCGAGGCAACAGGCCGTCTGCAATCAGGCTTTCGTCAAGTGCAGCGTACAGCGTGCTAGGTGTTGTTTCGCCAATCATTGTCAGCGCGGGCGAACGTATCAGCGTCGTATTCTTGGCTTTGTCGCTGTACACAATCGGCTTGATTGATTGGCCCGCGCCGCTCTTGTTGTACAGGTCAAGCAACATGCGCTTGATACCAACGTCAACGCTGCTTGCGTGCTTGCTCGCCATTTGCTGCATACGTAAGCCAAACTCGCCAGACACAACGACACACGACGGCGAGCGTACAAGGGCTTTGATAAGTGCTTGCGCCGATGCAAAGTCACCGGGGCCGATAAACTCGTCAGCGCCTTTAATTGTCTGCGTTACGCGGTTGAACAACTTGTCAATGCCGCTGCTGATTGCTTCTTTACCTGTCCCTGTCGGCGCGATCAGCATAAGGTACAGGTTCAACCCTGTCCCGCTGACGTTCCATGCTCTGCCCACAATCCCGGCGAACATGGCGACGGCTGCGGCTAGTGCAATCTGTTTCACGGGGCGCGGTGAAGCGGCGTAAATAAACTCGGCCATTTCACCGATAAGGCCCGGCGGTGCAATCCAATCAAAGCGCGGCGGCGCTTGCGTCTCAACTGTCCCCGGTTCAATCATGCCGGTGTCAGTGTCGGGCAATGCGTCTTGCGGTTTCGCAGCGCGCATAATCTCCGCAACGCGTGCGGTTTGTGCAAAGTCGAGTGTCGGCGGGCGGCGGTCTTCCGCAGCCAATACCATTTTGTCAACGTAGTCTTCGCGTTGCGCTTTCTCGCGCTCGCCAAGGCGTGACAGTCGGAACATGCGCTTGATTTGCGCGCGGTTGTGCGTGAAGAACCCGAGTATGTCGATAAGTGCAAAGTCGGCTTCTGACTGTGACGTGTAATACTGTTGCCAGTTGCCCGACCAAAGGTCGTTGAACTTTTGCGCGTTGGCTGCTTGTTGCGCCATTGCGTACACGGTCATATCGTCGGCAGTCTGCGGCCTGTCTTCGCCGCCTGTAAAGTCAATGCCGTCTGTTTTCGCGAGCGATTGCCAAAGCCTGTCAAGTTCGGGCTGTCGCGGCTCAATCGCTGACGGGTAATATACGTTCCCCGTCATGGTCATAAAGCGACCGCTTGAATACACTTCAACGAAGTCGCGCTTACGGCCCTGCGGTACTGCACCGCGTACGATAATGTGCAGCCCCGCGCCTGACGGGCTCAACTCACTGTATGAGTTGAGTTCGCGGAAAATCTCTGTCTGTCGTTTCTCAATGTGCGGCGCGTCAATGCGGTTGCCGTCGTCGTCTCGCACCGGGTCAAGGTCAACGAACGTGTACGGGTCTTCAGCCGACAACACATAGCCGATACCGTCCCAACCAACGCGCGCCATGACCGCCGCAAGGCAGGCGTCAAAGTCTGTCCAAGTACGCGCGTCAGTGCTGCTTGCGTGACGGTTGGTCAGCGGGTTGTATGGGACTTTGGTAAGCTTGGCTTGGTTCTTTACGTGTTCAAACCGCCAGACAACCCATTGTCGCAACAACCGCAATTCGTGCGGAATGTTGTTGTACACTTACAATACCAATTCGTTGCCGGTCAGGAAGACGTACAGCCGTTCGGTGCGATGCACGCACGGGCGCTTGTACTGGCGAAAACGTTTCAGCCAACGGTATTCAAGCCCTGTCTGTTCGGAAATGGCCGGTAAGGTCAGCGTTCGCGGTCGCGCGTCCAAGGCTGTACGCGCTGCGGCATACAGCTTGCTTGTGGGCAGTTGTTGCAATTTCCGTCCCCTTGCCTGTCACTTACCGTACGAAGAAAGCAAAAAGCGGGCCTTGTCTAGTCCTAAAATTGGCCCGGCGCGGGATTGACATACACGGGGCGGCGTGCTTCCGTCTTTATGCACAACAAAGGGACCGAAACCAAATGACCGAACAAACCGCCGTATTCGTCGTACCGGAAGCGCATAAACAGCTTTGGGGCGAAACCGCCGAAGCGCACCGCGACCGCCTGCTTATGGCATGGGAAGCGAGCAAGACCGCGCTTGACAAGGCGAAGGCTGACGAAATGGAATTGCGGAAGACGATTGCCGCGCTCGCATTCCCTGACGCCAAAGAGGGAACGAACAAGCTTGACCTTGGCAAAGGGTACGAACTGAAGTTCGTACGCGAGGTTGAATACGTCTTCCCGGCGACACTCTCGCGCGACGCAATCGCCAAGGTTGAAGACGAGATTGCGAAGACAGGCAACGAAGGTCAATTCTTGGCTGACCGCCTGTTCAAATGGAAGTGCGAGCCGTCCAAGTCGGAATACAAAAAGCTTGACATGTCCAACCCGACACACGCGGCGGTCAAGAAACTGTACGACGGCATTCTGACGACAAAGGACGCCGCGCCGAAGCTGGAAATTAAAGCGCCCAAGGGCAAGTAATCGGGGGATACAATGGCGCTGTTTCATGTCATTGACGACGCGTTCGCAATCCTGCGGTCGCGCGGCGTGTACAAGCAAGCGAAGCGGTACGAACGCAAGGGGCGCATTTACGCGCAACATGGTTCGGGCTTCATTGCCCTGACGCGGTCGGGTACGACGGCCCCGAACGTCAGCGTTGACGAAATTGAAGGGCTGACGCCAGCCTTTGACGACATGGCGCGTATGTACAAGTCGCGCGCCGACATACCGAAAGGCTGACATGTCTAACCCACATATCCAAAGCACGAACACCGTTGGGCTTACTCACGGGGTCAAGCTGCTTGTGTACGGCCTGTCGGGCAAGGGTAAGACCGTGCTAGGCGCGAGCGCGCCCCGGCCCCTGTTCCTGTCGGCTGAAAACGGGCTGCTGTCGCTGCGGCGGTACAACCTGCCCTTTATCAAGATTGACACGCTGAAGTCACTACGCGACGCGTTTGACTTTTGCGAGACACCGAAGGCGACGCAGTTTGACACGGTCATATTGGACAGCCTTAGCGAGATTGCAGAGATTGCCCTAGCCGAACAGAAGGGCAAGACAAAAGACGGTCGCAAGGCTTACGGCGAAATGGCGGACATTGTTACGCAAATCGTCAAAGACTTCCGCGACCTTCCGCGCAAACACGTTGTACTGATTTGCAAGCAGGGATACGCGACAGACGGTCAGACAGGCGCACGCTACGCGCAACCGTCGTTCCCCGGCAAACAGCTTGAAGAAAACGCGCCGTATTGGTTTGACGGCGTGTTCCAACTCGAAACTTTCCCCGGTGAACAGCCGGGGCAAATCGTTAGGGCGCTCCGCACGCAACCTGACCAATACACCCAAGCGAAAGACCGTTCCGGCGCGTTGAACGTTTGGGAAAATGCGGACCCGGCGAGCGGCGGGGGTCTTTCCGCAATCTTTGCAAAAATGCTCGCCAGTCCGGCGGCTTAACAAGAGAGGCAATACAATGGGAATGCAATTCGCATTCAACGCACAACAGTACAACCCGAGTTTCGGCGGCGGTTCTTCGCTTCCGCCCGGCAAGTACAAAGTCGTCATTTCCGACACGAAGCCGGAACAGACGAAAGACGGTCAAGGCGGCTATCTCGCCGTTACGCTCAAGGTCGTTGAAGGCCCCATGAGCGGCGGCGAACACATTGACCGGCTCAACCTTCACAACGTCAATCAGAAGGCGGTTGAGATTGCACACGAACGGCTTGCCGGGTACTGCGTGTGCATCGGCGTTATGGCGTTCCAGAACACCGCCGAACTGCACAACAAGCCGTTCGGTGTCGAGATTGGGCCGCAGAAAGACGCGCCGGAATACACCGAAGTCAAGAAACTGTTCGACGCGAACGGCAACACGCCTGTCAAGGGCGGCGGACAACCCCCCGCACAACCGCAAGCGCCGAACGGCTTCGCGCCCCCGGCTTCGCCCCCTGCACCGCCCCCGCCGCCTCCCCCGGCGTCTGGCGGCTGGCCTGCTGCTGGCGGGGCTCCGCAAGCCCCGGCGGGCGGCGGCTGGCCCGGCGGTACACCGTCTGCACCCCCGCCGGGCGGTAACGCCCCTTGGGGGCGATAGACAGCCCCCGCCGTACACACCCGAGTATCAGGCGACAATGACCGCCTATTACTTCGGTGTCGCGAACGGGACACTAGACGCGGTTATGGACATTCCATTTTAACCGCACGGGGGCGGGCTAACGCTCGCCCCCATTTTCTTACGAGGCTTGACATGTTTGACAAAGCTGCACTGAAAGCAAGCCTAGAAGCAAGCGTTGAGGCATACACACGCCTTAGCATTCCATCCGAACACCGAAAACATTTGGGCGCTTCACTCGCCGGGCGCGACTGTACGCGTTACCTCTGGAATACATACCGTTGGCTACTGCTTGAACAGCACGAAGGGCGTATGCGCCGGTTGTTCAACCGGGGACACCGTGAAGAACAAGTGTTCATTGACCTGTTGCGCGGCGCGGGTTGGAATGTATGGGACATAAACCCGACGACAGGTAGTCAGTACCGCATTGCCCACATGTCAGGACATATCGGCGGCTCGCTTGACGCCATTGTCCAACCGCCCGGCGTGAACTGGCACGCTATAGGCGAGTTCAAGACGCACAACAACAAGTCGTTCAATGACCTTCGCAACAACGGATTGCTTGCGACCAAGCCCGAACACTTCATACAAATGAGCATATACGGACGCTCATACGAAACAGACAAAGGGCTGTATTGCGCGGTCAACAAAGACACTGACGCGATTGAATGGATACCCGTTGACTTAGACTTTGGCGCGGCTGAAGACGCAATGCGCCGCATGGAATACGTTATTGGCTTGCGCGAGCCGCCAAAGAAAATCAGCGAAACGCCGACATTCTGGAAATGCAAGTATTGTCACTTCAACGGTATCTGTCATTCGGGCGAAGCGCCGGAAAAGAACTGCCGTTCGTGTCGTCACGCTGCACCGGCTGCGGCTGGCGAATGGCATTGCGAGTTGCACGGGCAACTTATACCTGACGGCGTGATACCTCTTGGCTGCGATCATTGGAAACGGCTTGTATGATTGTACAGCCTGCATTTCAACCGCGTTGGTACATTGAGGAAGCGGTACAGTCGCTCTTTGATTACTTTGAACATACCGCCGGAATGGACGGCGAACACAACCCGCTTATCGCCATGCCGACAGGTACGGGCAAGTCGGTTGTTATTGCGAAGTTCATACGCGAGGCAATGCGGCGTTACCCGTCAACGCGAGCAATGGGCCTTACGCACGTCAAAGAACTGATTGAACAGGACGCCAAGGCGATTATGCGCGCATGGCCGGGCGCACCGCTTGGCATATACAGCGCGGGCCTAGATCAGTACGACAACATGTCGCCAATCGTCTTCGGCGGCGTACAATCGGTCAAAGGCAAGTACCCGATATTTGGACACCGTGACTTGCTGTTCATTGACGAAGCGCACTTGCTTTCGCCCAAGGCTGACACGACGTACCAAGCCGTCATTGCTGACCTAAAAAAGACGAACCGCAAGCTTAAGGTTGTGGGCTTGACTGCTACGCCTTACCGGCTTGGCTTGGGTCACATGACGCACGGCGGTATATTCACTGACGTATGTTACGACTTGTGCAACCGTGAAGCCTTCGCCCGGCTGATTGCCGAAGGGTACATGTCGCCGCTTATTCCGAAGCGGACCAAGACGCAAATTGACCTGTCAGGTATCAAGCTTGTCGGCGGCGAGTTCAATCAAGAGCAATTACAAATATCAATCGACAAGGCGGAAATTACACGCGCCGCCTTGCGCGAAGTTGTTGAACACGGGCAAGACCGCAAGTCATGGCTGATATTCGCGAGCGGCGTTGAACACGCCGAACATATCGCGGAAGACCTGCGTACGTACTTCCATATTCCAGCCGCCGCCGTACACTCGAAAATGACGGACGCGCAACGCGACAAAGTCATTGACGACTTTAAGGCCGGGCGTATTCGCGCAATCGTCAATCAGAACGTTCTAACAACCGGGTTCGATCACCCGCCGATTGACTTGATTGCAGTATTGCGCCCGACTATGTCGCCGGGCCTTTGGGTACAAATGCTTGGACGCGGTACGCGCCCGTACGATTGGTTCGGCCTGACCGCCGCCGAACGCCAGTTGTTCGCAGCATTCCAATTCAAGAAACTGAATTGCCTTGTACTCGACTTCGCAGCGAACACCGAACGCTTGGGGCCGATTGACGATCCGGTTATACCGAAGCGCAAAGGCGACGGCCCGCCGGGCGACGCACCGCTACGCATTTGCGACAACTGCGGAATGTACAATCATGCAAGCGCGGTCATGTGTTCCAACTGCGGTTACGTCTTCCCGCGTATGGAAAAGCTGAAGACATTCGCGAGCGAACTTGCGCTTATGGCTGCACTCGACACCGCGCCAGACGAACGCGAATACGACGTGCAACGCGTGATCTATCAAGCCCACACGTCACGCGCCGGGCTGTCGTCAGTCAAGGTTGTGTACTACGTTCACGGCAACACGTTCTTTGAATACGTGTCTGTTGAAGGCGGCGGGCTGCGTGCGAAACGGGGCCGCGATTGGTACAGGATACGCGAGAAAGCACGCGGGGCCGAACCGCCAGACACGAACGCCGACTTGTTAGAGCTATGCCCTGACCTTCGCATACCGGCCAAGATCAAGGTAATTATCAACCGGGAGGACCCCGAAATAACAGGGGCGATATTTTGAAGCTATGGGAGGAAGGGACAACCCGCGAAGAACGCATTGCATTACGTGAAGCCGAAGACAGAATGCGGGCGGAACTTTGGGAGGATCACAAGCTAATACCGATCTTTCAGGACGGAACTTTTTACGACGACACGGGACGAAAACCAATCAACCCGTATTGGCGCGACAGTGAGTTTACCCGCTGGAATGACGCCGTACGACAACATAGGAAAGAACTTGAAATGGCTACGCGCGGAAGAAAACCGGCGAAGAACAGTCAGGCGGACAAACTGCTTACCGCTCTGGCGTTCGTGAAAGTCGCGACGAAAGACACGAAGCAAGGCGAGTATCAGACACACGTACACATTGGCGGCAACCGCGTTGTCGCTTTTGACGGCGTGATTGCGGCGTGTCATCCGATTGAGGAAGACTTTGTTGCATACCCGAACCTTGAACAGTTTGTTGCGGCGCTTCAGTCGTGCGGCAAAAAGCTGTCGCTGACCGTTGACGGCAACCTGTTGTCGGTCAAGGGCGAACACATGACAGCCGAAATGCAATGCTTGCCGCCGGAAGTTATGCACGTCGTCGTACCGGACCCCAACGCGTACGTCATTGACGACGGTATCAAGGCGGCGCTTGAAGTGTGCATGAAGTACACGCGCGAAGGCGCGACGCTGATACACGAAACCGCCGTGCTGCTTTGCGCCAATTCGGCGTACGGTACGGACGGCAAGGCGATTGTTGAATACTGGCATGGTACGAACCTGCCCGACATGATCTTGCCGCGCGCCTTTTGCGCCGCCGTCGTGAAAGCGAAGGCTAAACTTGTGGGCTTCGGTTACGGCAACGGCTCGTCTGTCACGTTCTACTTTGACGACATGTCTTGGCTGAAGACGCAGCTTTACGCCGAAGGCTACCCGATGCAAGCAAAGACCGTCTTGAACGTCCCGGCGAACCCGCTACCGCTCCCGGCTGACTTCGTGACGGCTGTTACGTCGGTTGCGGCCTTCAGCGAAGACGGTTCGTTCGTTGTCGAGAACGGGCAAGTTGTCGCGTTCTTCAACGACACCGAAACCGGCGCACAATACGACGTGAAAGACCTTTCAACGACACGCCGGTTGCGCTTCAACTCGCAATCAGTGTTGAAGGTCGCGGAACACATGAAGCTTGCCGACTTCAACACTGACCCTGACAAACTGCTTTGGTTTGGGGACAGCGTACGCGGCGCAATCATGCGGATTACGGAAGCGAATACGTAATGCTGTTTGACGGGGGCGTACACAAGCGCGACGTTGGGTTACGGATGCACGCGCCAATACCGGAAACGGGTTGGCGTGCGCCTGACTTCCTGCCTGACCTGACGGACGCGTACGCTATCTCGTTTGACACCGAAACCAAAGACCCCGAGCTAGAGGAAGCGGGGCCGGGTTGGGGCCGGGGCCGGGGTCATATCGTCGGGGTCGGCGTATGCGCTGTAAGCCGCTCTGGCGACCGCTGGCGGGGGTATCTGCCGGTCAGGCATGAGGTTGAGCCGGAAACGAACCTAGACCCCGCCCGCGTCTTCCCTTGGCTGAAGCGCCAGCTTGAAACGAAGCACATTAAAAAGGTTGGCGCGAACCTGTTGTACGACGTTGGTTGGCTGACGACAGAGAACATTTACGTTGAAGGCGAGTTGCACGACGTACAGTTTGGCGAAGCCCTGATTGACGACACGGCCTTTGTTGCACTCGACATACTCGCGCAAAAGTATCTTGGCGAGACAAAGGACACGTCAGTTTTATACGAATGGATACGCGACAGTTACAAGCCCCGGAAGAACCGGGAACGCGCATTCATTTACAAGACGCCGCCGCGATTGGTCGGGCCGTACGGCGAGCAAGACGCAGACTTGCCGTTACGCATTCACGACGTACAAATGCCGATCATTGACCGCGACGGGCTCGCGTACGTGTACCGGCTAGAGAACGATCTAATACGACTGCTTGTCAAAATGCGGTTGCGCGGCGTACGCGTTGACCTTGGCAAAGCCGAAGAACTGATACACGTATTGAAAGGTCGCATAGGCCAGTATTACAAAGAACTTGCCCACAAGCACGGCGTCGCAATCGCGAGCGTGAACAGCGGGGCGCAACTCGCTAAGTTGTTCGATCACGCGGGCGTACCGTACCTGCGTACCGAAGTCAGGGAAGACGGCAAAGGCGGCAACCCGTCGTTTCGGAAGGAATGGCTTGAAGCCCTTGAACACCCGATTGGCGACGATATCAACAACATACGCAAGCTTGAAAAGTGCGTTGGTACGTTCCCGCAAGGCTACATTCTCAACAAGAGCATTCCAGAGAACGGAAACAATCAGTACGGCGTATTGCACGGTTCGTTGCACCCGCTGAAAGACGACGACAACGGCGCGAAGACAGGGCGCTTTGCGTCGTCTGACCCGAACTTGCAAAACATTCCGATACGCACCGATGAAGGCAAACTTATTCGCGAAGCCTTCGTACCGTTTGACGGTCATTTGTGTTGGGAGAAAGACGATTATTCACAAATTGAATATCGTATGCTCGCACACTACGCCGTCGATAACGGCGACGGTTCCGCCGAACGGTTGCGCCAGTCGTACCGCGACGATCCGACAACCGATTATCACAAGTACGTTCAAGGCAACGTCAAGGCGCTTACCGGGATTGAGATTGACCGGCGACCGATTAAAAATATCAACTTCGGCCTTGTGTACGGTCAGTCGCAAAAGTCACTTGCGTACAAGGCGGGCTTCACCCGGCAAGAGGCTGACGCAATCTTTACGGCCTATCACAAGGGCGCACCGTACGTTAAACCGACACTGAAAGACATTGCCGCCGAAGTGCAGCGCGAAGGAAGCATACGGACCATTCTAGGGCGGCGCGTTACCTTCAACATGTGGGAACCGAATTACTATGAAAGCGAGCAAGACGGCTCGCGCATTCGTCGTACGCCGTTACCGTTTCACATGGCGGTACGTGAGTACGGAAGCAACATTAAGCGCGCGGGCGATTACAAGGGCGTCAATTACAAGTTGCAGGGTTCGGGTACAGGCGACGTAATTAAAGTCGCAATGCGCGAAGCCGATCAATCGGGCGTATTCGACTTCATCGGCGTACCCATGTTGCAGGTACACGACGAACTTGACTTCAGCGTGAAAGACGACAGCCGCGAACAGCAAGAGGCTTACCGCTTCATGCGTCACACGCTCGCCAACTCGCTTAAGTGCGCCGTACCAATTCTTGTTGACAACAAGCGCGGCGCTAATTGGGGTGTCATTGACTAGTTGTTAAGACTTGGCCCGTACAACCTCTGTAACAGCAGAGGAACGGACGCCATGACAACGAAGCCGGAACTTACTTGGGGTGAAGTGTTCGCGGAAGTCGAGAACACCCGCACGCTGACAACTGACGAAACCGTCGCTTGCCTGTTCGCCGCGTTCGCTGACATGGTCGCGGAACTGGCGGATTCGGGCAAGATCTTGAAAGCCGCCTAACTCATTGAAATTGCAGAGGTTTCGCCTGTCGGCGTCGGCCGATCGCTGGAACCTGAAAAGACAACACCCGCCGGGGGGACTAAGCCCGGCGGGTGAAGCTGCACAACAGGCCCGAGGGGACGCCTTGGGAGCCCCCTTATAGCCGAAGCCGGGCCGGGGGTCTAGGGGCCAACCTTCGCGGCTGTCGGCTCTTTGGTCATGGCGCGAAGGATCACGCCGCCGACTGCCCACACCGCCACGAAGGCCGCTTCAACGGCGCTGAAAGCGCCCTGCACCGCTTCGGCTGTCGGGGGCGGGTTTGTGTCACCGAACACGCCGAACGCCGCCAGTAGGCCAATCAGGCCCATGACGACGTTGAAAATTGCCGTCTTGGATTTGAACAGTCCCAAGATTGTATTCATGTGAACCCCTGCGGTTAGACGACTGTTGAATAACCCCGCGCCACGACGCGCGACAGGTTGCCGTTAGTCCTAGACCATACCTCAACTTCAAGCAACCCCAACGTCACGCCAAGCGTAATCGTGCTTCCCGACGTGAAGGGGTCAACGGTTGTCCAACCGCCGCCCGCAACTCGCCAGCGCATGACATAGTCGGTTCCGGCTTCCGCTGTACTGGCGGCGTCGTCATAGAACGCGACGTTGTCGGTAAGCCGGTTGCGCTCGCGCCAAGCAATCGCCGGGCTTGTCGAGTTCGTGACGGTAGCAGGCTGACGCGTTCCGCCAATGGTCAGGTACGCCGGGGGTGACGGCCTGTACGTGCGCTTGTCCATTGTGAAGGCGATATCAACCGCAGACGCAAGCGAGTATTGGCCCCGCGTCGTGATATCGGTTATGCGAACGTTCCCGGCGTAATCTTGATCGTATGCCGCGTCAGACAGGCCGTCTGCACTCGTCAGGAAGTAAATAGGCGTGTCAACAACGTGCGTTTCAAACGTCGTGTCAAACAGCGCCCGGTGTACGTTGGTCAGACGATAGGAACCGCCGCCAAGCGAAGTCACCGTGCGGTATGACATTAGCTCATTGCCGACAAGAATAAGATTGACGCCAAGCGACTGTATGTCTGCGTCGCCGCCCGCCGCAGTTGTGGGTACGAAGTCAGACGGCGCAAGGCCGTAAATGACCATACCCGTACCGCCGCTGTCAAAGCCGTCGTCGTCAGCCGTCGTGTCAGGGTACAGCGTTTGAACGCGCCCCGAACCTGCATACGGGACAGTGTCAACAAGTTGCGTGTTGGTCGCGAATGCGTCGGTTGAAGCGTACGCGCTGAAGCCGGTTGAAGCCTCGTCAACCTGTTCGGGCAACACCCAAATCAAGCCCTTGCTTTCAAGCACACTGACAAGCGGGCTGTCGGCTTGCTTCACGAAGTAGTACGGCGCTCCAATGACCTTGTACACCGTCACCGCGTCGGGCTCTGGCGAACCGCCGTCCCATTCGCTAGGCGCGGGCGGCGCAATCGTAACAGTGTTGTTGGCGTAAATGTCTTGGAACGCCGACACCGTCACCTTGCCGTCGTCTAGCTCCCCAAGGTCAACTTCCTTCGTACGCATAATCAGCCGCTTGATACCAAGGCGGCGACACGTCAGCTTGAAGACGCTGTTAGGCCGCAGCGTTTGCCCGACAGCGCGGTTGCACTTGATATCGGCAGAGAACAGCGGGACAGACAGGGCCGCGCCTGTACGCGTCGCGAGGAACACCGCAAGGTCAGGGTCGTAACAGCCGGGGTGCGAGATTTGCGCGCTGCGTACTTTCGCCGTCGCTGCAATGTTGCCCGTGTCTTGCCAAACCGCCGGGCTGTTGTCTTGGTAATTGTTCTCCCGGTTTTTGAACATGACGCGAACCTGATTGACCGTGTCCGACCAAAGGTTGCGCGTGTAATTCGTAATGTCCGAAAGGTTGTCAACGTCAATTTCCGGCAGGGTGTCGGGGTCATAGTCCTGACGCTGAAGTCCAAGAATGAACTTGCCGGTTGCCGTGTCTTGGTACAGCACGCCGTTTATTTGCTTCAGCAATTCCCCGATCAAGTCGGAACCGCGCGAAGGCCGCGACACTTGCAGCGACATAAAATGGTCTTCGTCGTACAGCATGTCGGCTGCGGCGAGGAACGACGCCGTATCAAGCCGCGCCGGATCAATCCCGAGCATGGCAAATTCAGTAACGCACATGTCGTACAAAATCTCTGCCGGGTTGGCGTCGAGATTGTTTGACATAATGTGCTTGCCGCCGGGAATACCAAGCGTGTTGTTGAAGCAATCAACCTCAATCGCGACAGGTTCGATATTCTGCGATTTGCCGAAGTAGAACCCGCGCATACTGACGTTGTTTTCCGTCAGTACCAAGTGTGCAATACCGTTGTATCGCGGTGCGCCCGCGCCGATATGGTGTGCAAGAAACGGGTCTTGCGTCTGCGGTACGTCGCCGTCGTAAAAGTACACCGTACCTTGCACGCCGCCGTTACGGCTTTCACCGCCGAACAGTTGCAGGTTGCTAATCACTTGCGAGCCGCCGCCGGTCAGTGTCCCCGACCAAGCGAGATACTTACCGAAGTAAATCTTTCGCACGCGTACGTTGGGGCCAAGGCATAGCCCTAGCTGCATACCGATATAATAGTCATACGCGATTGTTACGCGCTTGCTCGAAAAGATACCCGTTGAAACTTTCTTCGTAATCGCCTTGCCGAGAAACGCGCCTGTCCAAAGCACGTTAGGCGACAACAGCTTGACCGTTCCGTACACCTTGTTGATTGGGTCGCCCTCGTTAGAGCGTGGGAACGTGAAGTCAGACAGCGCCGCTTTAACGGCGTCTGTCGGCTTTGTCTTGACGAGAAAGCCAACGGCGAGAAAGATAGCGGCGAAGACCGCGAACCATTCAAACGGGGTCATGTCTAGTCAATACCGCTCACGAAGGGGTTGACGTTCGGAATGAACGGGAAGCCGCCGAAGTTAAGTTGATTGTTGAACTTGGTTAGGCAGTCGCCTTGATACGCCAAGTTGCAGCCGGGGTACATTGTGACGGGCATAGCGTACGCGCGTTTCGTCAGCGGGTAAGCGAGCGTCAGCACGTTGCCCACATGCGACACGATTTGCCGCTTTTCGTACGGCGTCTCAAGAAAGCCTGACCTGTAGTATTGGTCAGCTTGTCCGCCGTCGCTTTGAACCGTTACCGTGTTCGTGTCGTACGCCGTCATAAACGAAAGGAACTTCAGCGCGTCGATATCGACACCGCAACGCGCGTTGCCAAGTACGTTGTTGCACGGCGTCTGATACAGGACAGAAGGAACCTCGCCAGACATGGCGCGCGTAATTTCGTTCGGCGTGATTATCTGCCCCGTCTCGCCGGATACGCGTACGTTCGTGACGTTGCCCGACCAATAAATAACAACGTCGGCGGGGTCGTGAAAGCGCGTCAGCGTCAGGTACAAATCAGGCGGCGAAACGCCGAAGCCGTACGCGAGTATCAACTTGTCGTCGGCGGGTAGGTCAATCGTCAAGTCGCTGTTGCCAGCTTGCGCGATAGTGACCTTGATACGGCTGCGTTTCATGGCCCGCGCAAGGTAGCGTTGACCGTTATAAATCACGTCTTCGTTGTGCGACGTGTAGTAATACGATTGGCACGTACCAACGAACGCGTATAGCTCAATCGGCTTTCCGGTATATACGCCGCTTTCGTCAGCATTGTACGTCATTGGTCGGTTGTCCGAATGTTGAACGTAACGTCAGTGTACCAAGCATAATGTGTCAGGTTGAATGCGTCGTCATTCACCCGAGACAGCGGCGCGAGCATGACCTTAGTAACGGTCGGCATGGGATTGGGCAAGGCTTCGTTGAGGGTCAAAACCGTATCGCCGCCCGACAGAGCAACCGCCGTCACTTGCCTTACAATCAGCCCGCCCGCGTGTTCAAAAGCAACATACCTGAAGCCCGCGTGCTTCCAATAGTACGTAAAGTATTCGTCGCTTTCGATAGTCGCGAACGAAGACCCGTCAGCCGCAAGCACAAGGTCAAAGTCGTTGCGCCATGTCGGCGCGAGGAACGGCTTGTATGACCCCTTCGTGTATTCGCAGAAAGTGCGGAACCATTCAACGTCAGGCGGCGACGCGCTGCGGCCATTCAAGCGCGACAGGCGGAAGGTACGCGGCCCGGCCAAGTCGGTACGGTCCCAAGGGTTGACATAGCTGTTGACGCCCGGCCCGATATCAAGACGCGACGCGCCAGTGATTGCCGCCTGTTCAAACGACGTACCGATTGGGCGACGGTCAAGTATGGGTATGTCTTCGCAGTCGGGAAGCGTGACAGTCGGCGCAAAGGCGTTCGTCACTGGCGAGATAGTCGCCGCGTCCAAGCCGGTAAGCTGCGTGTCTGCGAACGTGTCAGGCGCAACGCGTTTCAGGTTCGTACCGGACGCAACAAAGTTGTACGTCAGCGGCATGATTTGCGCGGCGACAGTGAACGCCGGGCCGATAGTATCCGACAGCCGCGCGCCGTCTGCAAACACCGTCTTTACACGGACGATTTGGAACGTATCGCCGTCTTGAATGTAAGCGTATCCGCCGTCGCGAAGGTTCGTTTTCGACGCGTCAAAGTATATGCGGGTGTCGCCCGTAGTTGTGGGCTGCGTAAGTTTCGTTTTGTACGGCCAATGCGGCATAGGAACCGGCTTGCCTAGCTCTGTCCAAATCGCGCGCCAGACGCGGCGAAGGTCAGGCGAGTTGTCGAGTGCGAAGCGGTGCGTAAGTTCAATGCGCGGCGACGAACGAATTGCAATGCGCTGTTCGGTCCCGTCGTCTGACGTGATTACGTCAGTGCGCCATTTCCAAGCCTCGTCAATCGGTTCTTCCGGCAGTACCCAATTGAACGGGCGTTGAATGATATTGCCCACAATGAGCGCGCCGGATTGAGTGACGCCGCCGTTGGCTGTCTGTTGTGCAACAACAACCGCGCCCGATTGGAACGTCTGAAGCGGAGCGTTCAACACGACGATTGCGAGCAAGCCCGATTGTTCAACCGTGACTGGCGGTGTTGGCGGGGTTGTGTCGTCGTCCCAATCCAACATAAGCGACATGAAAAGGAACGCGCCGGTTGTCGCGGTAAAGTCAAGGTCAAAGCCGTCCGTCGTGAACGCGTCAAAGGCTGCAACAATGTCGCCAAAGTTTGCGCCGTCACCCATGATAATAACGTTGCCGTTGTCGCTTGACTTCACGGCGGCAACTGTCGGGTCAACGTTGTTCTGATTGCGGAGCGCGTGAACGCCAACTTTCAGCGGGTCGGTAGGGTCCGAAACCATGCCGACATAATGCGAAGCAAGCGCGGCGGTTTCACCTTCCGGCGTATTGATAGTCGTGTACCCGCCGCCTGCAACAAGTGCAACGCGCGGCGTGAAGCCCGCCCCGGTGTAACTTTCAATCCCTGTCGTTGCTTTCGTCAGGAAGTCGTCAAGGTGCGCCCGAATGCCGGGCATTTTGACGGCGAGGAACGACGCAAATTCGCTAGACGCTGACGCGCTAGGCGTGACGCTGTACCCTTGGCTGTCGTACGAACCAATAGTCACGCCGTACACGTTCGTTGGGTCGGGTGTCGCGCCGGTCAGGCGGTGCAAAATGCGGTCATTGAATAGCGAGCCGCCGGGGCGCGAAACTGTCAGCGTACCCGCGCTTTCAACCGTCGTGAAACAGCGTTGAGTGTCGGCCCCGTCGTTGAGCCCGATACCGAATGACTTACCCGCGCCGCCAATGCTACCCGCCGCCGTGCGGAACGCTGACACGGCGAACACAACGTCAGGTTCAAAGTCGGGCGCGGTAACGTCAATCGCTGACGTACCCGTCCCCAAGTTTTGCGCGTTCAAGTGTGCTTCAACGTCTTCGCCCGCCAGAACAAGCATTGTCCAACGGCGAGTTTGCGACAGTGAAATTGGCGCGTTTAGGAAGTTGATTGCAACAAGGTTGTTCGCGAAGCCGACTAAGCGAACGTCCCAATCCTGACTAAACGTGCTTCCGGTAAATTCAAGCACGTTGTTGTTATAGACACGCGAGCTAACTTGCGTGCTGCTTGCGTGATTGTGCAGCGTTGAGTGTTGGTGTTGTGCGTCTGACGCCGTTGCAACAGAGAACGTGAAAGCCGGGCCGCGAACACCGCCGCCTAAACTTTCGGTCGCGTCGTTGCCGGGGTCATGGTTCACGCCGACAAGTACAATTGCTTTCGGCGTGCGTCCGCCAAGGTCAACCGGGATAAGTACAACGCCTTTGGCGGCTTGCTGGAAAGTCACAACTTGCGCGTACACGTCGTCAAGTACAGCCGCCGTTGAGTTGGTCGCAATCCCGACCATAATAAGTTGCTTCGCCCCGGCCCCGGCGGCGGTGTAATCAAGCGTGACGCCGTCGCTAATCCATGCGCTAACGCTGGCGACGTGTTCAAGTACAGTCGTGTTGTTGCCGAGCGCGAGTACGTCGCCCACACGCGCCGCTGAATAGGTGTCTGACGGGTCGGCGGCGGGGTTTATCGCCATGCCGTACACGCCTTGCGCTGACGCGTTCGCAACACCGAAGCAAGCGCCGCTTCCGGCTGTCGTGTCGCGTGCGCCGCCGCTAACTGCGGTGTTCGTTGAGCCTAACAGGAACAGCGTGTCAGGGTCGAAACCGAAGCCGGTATAATTCTGCGTTCCCGTGCTTGTCTTGGTCGTACCGGCCTGTACCTTTATGTCGGCTTCGCCAAGTATCAGCGCAAGGTAATTCACGCGCGAAGCTGTCACGCTCCCAAGCGTACCAAGCGTCGTCGTCAAGTCAAAGCCTGACGCGTTGAAGTTCGTAACCGACAGAGCCGCGCCAAGCGTTCCTAGTGTCGGGTTTGCGAGAGGAAGCGCGGCGGTCGGGTGTACGTACGAAGACGGCGCGGGACCGGCTGCAAGTGCGTCGTCGTCGCTGTAGCAAATCCCCATTTGCCCGTTGCCGTTGGTCGCCCAACCCATAGCAAACGCAAGGTCGCCAAATTGTCCGCTTAGATCGCTCCCGCCATGCCAAGGCGTAGCGACAAACACTAGGTCAGGTTGAAACCCGACAGTTGCGGACACGCTGCTATTGCCTGTCGCGTTCGCCAGTGTACCGGCTTGCGTTTGCACGTCACGCCCGGCGTAAAAGATCGCAGTATATCGCGACGCGCCGCCGCCAATGTTGAGAAAGTTTAGGCGAACCCCGTTGCGGATAAACGCAACCGCAGACGCGCGAACGTAGTTGTTCGGCGTGTTGATAACGCTTGTATCCGACCATTCGGACCCGTCGTCAGACGCGGCGAGGTTGTCAAGCGCGTACATAGACGACGCGCGTTGTTGTATGCCGTCATACATGCCCACACTGAAGGTTGCATGTACGCCGTCAGCGCCCGCGCTGCTGTCGAGATAATCGCCGCCGAAAATGATTACGCCCTTGGGCGTATGCCCGGCAAGCTGCGTCGCGTCGATAACGTCAAGCAGCCCGATTGCAGCCGGGCTGTCAAAGTTGACGATTGCAATAATTACTTCCGCAGCCATTACGCAACCTTGCGAATGTAAATTTGCATGTCTTCAACGCCCGCAACGTCCCAAGGCAAGCCCGTATCGGGGTCAACTTGGAATACGTCGTTATAGTACCCCGCCGTCGTCGTTGGCGAGTGTACCGCGCCGTCGCCGTCAACAGCATTCGACACAACGCCTTGTTGGAACGTCGCCGTTCCGGCGCTCGCTTTCGAGACAAGCGAGAACCGTTGCACGGCTTTGACAAGCGAGACGTTGCCGACACTGAATGTAGGCATTTCAAAGTCGCTGCGGTCGCCCGGTGTTGCGGCTTCAAGGTAGTCGGCGTCAGGCGGAATGTCGTCAAGAATAACGTACCCGACCGTACCCGTTGACTTTGTCCAATCAGCGGTTGCGGTGTCGGCGTTCGGCATGTGCGTAAATACCGACACGTCGCCTAGAAAGTCGTCATTCTCGCCGCCCAAGTCATCCCATACAACAAGGTCTTCAATGTACCAAGTCGTGAAACCGCTTGCCCCGGCGCGGTCGTCAAACGTGCATTGTTCGGCGGTCGCCGCCGCGCCAAGGTTCACGCCGCTAACGTCAATAACGACGACTTCGTTGACGCGTACTTCGCACTCGCCGCCCGTCCCGGCGAACGTGTACTTAACTTCAACATGGTTCCATGTCGCCGCAGCAAGTACGCCAGCCGCCGAACTAAACAGCGTCGTACCCGCGCTGTTGCGAAGACGGATTGCGCCGGTTGTTCCAATGGTCAAGCAGCACATTTGATTGTTGAACGTGTCGCTTATGCGCGCCATACGCAAAATGTCGCTGTCTTCGCCTGACGGTAGTGTGTCAACGCGAACGGCGAACGCGACGCCGACAACGTCTTTAGGCGCGGGGAATGCGAACCGCATACCTGACCCGGTGTTGTCGTTGCCCGACCATGCGTTGCCGCCCGTGCGGCTAACCGACGACTGCGGCCCGCTACCGGATGAAGACCAATTGCGTTTGAGCATGTTAGCGAGCCCGGTTGCGCCGGTCCCGTAATGGTCAAACCCGTCAGCGTAAAATACCGCCATGTTCCTACCCCGCCGCCGTCTGTTTCACTACGTCGGGATTACGACGCAGAATGTTGAGTACAACCGCTTCGCCTTCCGGCGTGTCGAGTGCAGACAATGCCTCTTGCGGGTCAATCACGTTCACAACCTTGACAGGTACGTTGACTTGCGGAGCCGGGGCGGCGGCGTTGTTACCGCGTCCGCGCTGTTGCGCCGCTGTCTCGACTGTCACGCGTTCGCCCTTCGTGACGCTCATTTGTACAAGGTTCGTGTCAACGCCCGCGCGTCCGCCGACTGTGAATTGTCCGCCGTCTTTGAATGCGCCGACGTTTTGCGCTTTGATATTCGCGACGTTCACGGCGGCGGTAGCAGCGACGCCAGCCGCAGCGATGAAGTTGAACGGCGGCGGGAATGCAGACAGCGCCTTTTGCGACGCAAGAATGCCGTCAATGATAGCTTGCGAGATAGCGGCGGCTTTGCCAATCGCTGCAATCTTTTTGTTACCGCTCGACTGTAGCCCGGCGAACGAACTAAAAAAGTCTTTCGCTTGCGTAAGGCGTTCTTCGGTTGCCTTATACGCAATGTTCAACTTGGCTTTCTCTGCCGTTTGGTGCGAGATAAGATCAGCTTGCCGCAGCCGGTCAATCTCTTGATACATAAGCGCCATGTTATCAGTATAGAACGTTTGCGCCGTGATATCGTTTAGCACGGCTTGCACCGCGCTTTGCGCCCGCAACTGTTGTTCAAGCGCAAGCGTCGTATCGCGTACCGACATGCCAAGGGCCGATTGCGCGAATTGAGCGAACGTCATACCCGCCGCCAGTGTGGGCAACAGGGTATTGTACAGTTGAAGTTGAGCATTCAACACGGCCTGTTCGTCGCCGTATGCCATAGCGAGCATTTGCGCTTCAGCCGTGCTGCGGTTGTATTCGTACAGCGGGTCAGTCGCTTGCTTGTACGCGAGTTCGGCCCGCGCTACGGCTTGCGTGTAAGCGTCCTGACTGATTTGACCTTCGTACATAAGCACGAAGTTAGCGCCAAGCGCCAAGTTGTACGCGTCAAGTGGGCCGTTCGCGTCGTCGTACGCTTGCGACAGGGCGGCTTGAAACTTCGCGCTGTCTTGCAGAACCTTTTGCGCGGCAAGCTGCTTATTGATCCAATCTTGAGTTGCGACGACGCCCTTAGACAGCGCCGCTTGCACTTGCGCTTGCACCGTCTGTTGTCGCTGTAGTTCGTCGCCAAAGAACCCGGTCAACGCGGTCGCGTTCTCAACCGTGCGTTCGTATTCAGCGAACGGGTTTTGCGCGTCTTGCAGAGCGCGGGCGCTTTTCAGCACTTCGCGTTCGTACTCTGCTTGCGTGATTATTCCTTCTCGCAACAGTCGCGTTGCGCCTTGCAGCGTCGCCGTCCAAGTTTTTTGAGCGCCCGTAACCTCTTCAAGTATTCTATCTGTTTCCTTCTGTACGCGTGCGTACGATTGGATTGTTTGCAGCTTTTGCCGGATCGTCGCCAATTCTTGTGCATCGAGAGGTTTCTTATTCTCTGCGAAGTTAAGCGCGATTTGGTCAAGCTGTTCCTGTACGCGTCGTGCGTCCGCCAGCTTGTACATTGA
>Ga0181350_1000026_pt1 | contig 42381 bp, 68 predicted proteins | sample Su13VDMM110DCMD_FD_130105 | JGI IMG/M metagenome (GOLD analysis project Ga0181350, IMG submission 130105) | Freshwater viral communities from Lake Michigan, USA - Su13.VD.MM110.DCM.D | ecosystem: Environmental > Aquatic > Freshwater > Lake | place: USA: Michigan | collected 2013-07-16
ACAACAAAAGCGGGCTTTCCAACGTTGCGCCGTGCCGGACAGTTAAGGCTTTTAAGCGCCACCTTCGCCGCCATGCCGATGTGTTGTCTGGACGGCTAGTCGTCTGGACCGGGCGCTTTGATAGCGTGACCGCTGACCTTCGACCCTAGCGCAAAGCGCGAATGACCTAACCCCAATGTTTTTTAAGGGGAGGGTGGAGATAGGACTTGACGCATAGGGCGGGACGGGCCTAGGGTCTGTGTGTCGAGGGCAATCAAGCCCCGAGGAGAAGACCGATGGCAAAGATTACCAAACGCAAAGCCCCGGTTGGCTGGCGCATTCACATTGACGGTTGCCCGACGCGGCTGCTGATTTCTAAAGGCGATGCGCCACGATACCGCGAGCCGCAAATGTATAATCTGGTCGCCGAGTATGAGGGCGACGAATGGCCCCGCTTTGTGTTTGAGGCCAACGGGGTCGGCGCGATCATGCAGCGCCTTGAAATGATCTACGGCGAGATTGCATGACGCCTGACACTTACCGCGCCGCTATCGCCGCCCTCAACCTAAGCCAGAGGGCGGCGGCTAGGGTTATCGGCGTGAACGAGCGCACTAGCCGCACCTATGCTGCACACGGCGTCCCCGAGAAGCATTCTGCATGGGTCCGGGACAAGCTGGCAGCCTACCAAACATCTCAATGGGCCGAGACATTCTCGCTCATGACAAAAGCATCAAAACAAGAGGGAGAAGACCAATGATTGACCGAGCAGAACACACCGATCACCGCCGCCACGCCGCGATGATGACTGACCACGGTTCATCGCGTGGATGGGACTTCCGCCCCTCCGACGAGCCGCCGCTGTGGTTCCGTGCCGTGGCCGAGGTCCTGCGCCCGCGTAGCATCATCATCCTGCTGGCCCTCGCTGGCGTTATCAGCCTCTTTTGGATTTCCTGATATGACCGACCTGATTATCCCCGACTGCACCTGCCCGGTCATCGCTGCCTTTATGGTCGCGTGGAATGACGGGTTGCCGTCCGATGATGACCGCGTCCGCTTGTTTCTGCCGCTCATTCCGGTTCTGGCCGGGACGCGCGGGTCAAAGGCGCTTAAAACCCGCCGCGCCAACATGGCGACTGACTGGTATGTCCGGGTTCAGACGCCCGCATGGCTGCGGCTTGCCGGACTGACGACGCAAGCCGATACACTGGAAGCGTTCCCCGAGATTACTGACTTTTCCGCCGTGCCGTCGCTTAAGCCAACACTGGACGCCATCCGAAAAGACGCGGATGCGGCGTGGGCTGCGGTGGGGGCTGCGGCGGCGGTTGCGGCGGGGGCTGCGGCGTGGGCTGCGGTGGGGGCTGCGGCGTGGGCTGCGGCGTGGGATGCGGCGTGGGATGCGGCGGCGGCTGCGGCGGCGGCTGCGGCGGCGGCTGCGGTGGGGGCTGCGGCGGCGGTTGCGGCGATGGATGCGGCGTGGGCTGCGGCGGGGGATGCGGATGCGGCGAGGGCTGCGGCGTGGAATGCGCTCGCTCCGACCGTCACCAGCCTACAGGACAGCGCCGTCGATCTTGTCAAGCGTATGTGCGCGCTGACTGACGAAGCCACAGGAGAAGCATCATGACCACGATACCTTTTGAAGTCCGCAATCGTTTCACTGGCGAAGTCCAGAGAAGCATCATGAAGCCGACGGTTACGTGGTCACCGACGCCGTTTTCGACCGTTCGGGTTTACGACCGGACCCGCGATGAGTTTGCAATGGCCGCACTGACTGGGCTTGTGGCGGCTCGTTCATACCATGGTGCCATTGAGGCCAGCGTCTATGCGTCAGACGCCTACATCCTCGCAGACGCCATGCTTAAGCAGAGAGAAGCATCATGACCCCCGACGAACTCCCCGCTGACATGGAGGGGCGGCTGGACCATTACCTGAGCGAGCGGGCCAAGATGTCTCAAATAGACCGCGACCTCATTCATGGTTTGAACGTCGGTGACATCCGAGAGGCGGTGTTGACCGTTACCGACCTCCGCGCCCTCCTGAAAGCATACCAAGAGCAGCGCCGGGCTTTGGAGTTTTACGCGGACCCGATCTCTTACGCGCTTACTCAAGTCAGTGAGCCTCGCAGCGCAGTGCATGGCGACGACGGAAAGCGCGCCCGAGCCGCCCTCAACCAAAAAGGTGATGAACGATGAACGAGAAACTGTCGCCTTGTCCGTTCTGTCAAAAGCCGCTGACCCTGGGTGGTGGCGTCAACCCTTATGGTCGGTGCGAGACGCCCGATTGCTGGCTGAATGAACGGCGCATTTCCATATCGCTTGATGTCCCGAAACAGCTTGAACAATGGAACCGCCGCACCCCTGCACCAGAGGGGGAGGCTTGGGGTTATGCGGTTCGGCGCATCCGTTTTGACAGCCACGATGCCGTCATCCCCGACGCGCCTTGGCGTCTGGAACGCGGCCTTGCGCTTCAAATGATCCGTGCTGATCCAGAGCGCTGGGAAGTCCAGCCCCTCTACGCCTCCCCTGTCGTTCCGGTAGGGAGCGGGCAGGCTGACAAAATGGCCCATGTTCTTCGCGGCATGGTGAAGCGCGGAACCTTGATCGACGACGAGGCGATTGAGAGCGCATTGACGCTGGCCACCTACAGGCAAGACCCGGACGACGATGACCGCGCATGGGCCGCGTCACAAGCAGAAGTCATCGGCCAGCCTGTCGTTCCGGTAGGGAGCGGGGAGCCGGTGGCGCGGGCTACCTGTCAAGATTGCGGTGGCCATATCGAGGGCTGGATTTGCCAATCGTGCGGCCGAGAGTTCCGGGAAAATGACGCGGGCAATCTCGTCTTTGAGAACCAGCCTGTCGTTCCGGTAGGGGTGAGCAGGGAGGAGATCGTGCGGCTTCTCGACGCCATCATCGCAGCCCTTCGCCCTACCGATACAGGGGGGGAGTGATGAATCTCTACGACGACGAAAATGAGGATCTGCTGGACGCAATCGAGCAAGATGCTGAAGACGCAGCAATCCACGCATGGGGGCCGCTTGCCGCTCCGACGCACCGGCCCTGCCCGCACCCAGAAGGGTCAGACGAAGCCGAGGCATGGTGGATAGCTTTTCACAGAGAATACGAACGGGAGCACGGCAAATGATCACTCTATCAAACGAAACAGAAGCCCGTCTGCGGGCCGAGGTCGAGAGAAACACCGCGCCGTTCCGCACCCCTGACATAGCCGGTCTGTGCGAGAGGCTGCGGGCTGCGCTGGAAGGCACTACCGAAGCTCCGTGGTTTGCTGGCCCGCTCCAGCCCGAAGACGAATGGGGCGGACCCGGCGGCGTCTCCGTTGGGCCCTTTGACCTAGCGGAGCGGTATGGCAATCGACCCGACTATTCCCCGGACACGTTCAACAGTCATTACGAAAGTACGATTGCGGAGGTTTCCGGCTGTAACCACGACGCGGAAAGAAACGGGGCCTTCATCGCCCTGTCCCGCGAGGCCGTCCCCGCGCTTCTCGACACCCTTGAACGCCAAGCCGCTGAGATAGAGAGGCTGCAAAATCTGCTCAACGGCAGGGATGACTTCATCGTGGGCGAGGGGCTGTGGCCGAAGTTCTGCGACGGCTTGCCGCCCCGAGCCGCCCTTACAGGAGAAGACACATGACCACGGATGAAAAGCTCGCCGTCATCGCTCGCGCTATTTTGGAGATCGAACAGAAAGCCGTGCGAACATGGGATAACGACGGCGAGGACGCATACGGGGCCGGGTTGTTTCTGACCAGAAACCTCACCCAAAAACTAGAGGAGATGGCCGACCATGACTGACATCCTTTTGGCGATATGGGAGATGACATACCCAGCCGGGCCGCCGGGAAAAACGCAAAGAAAACGTAGAGGCGGGAAGCGGTTGACGTTTCGATGCAACGGCGCCTATCTACGTGCCTGTCTCCAAAACGTGATTCCCCCGACATGTCTGACGCGCTTACCGACCTGAGCCAAATGATCGAACGCATCCGAAGGGAAGCGCTCGCGGAAGGTCATGCCGCAGGTTACGCACTGGCGATGGCCAAGGTCGCGGCCTTCGCCATGGATGAGCGGCCAGAACCAGAGTGGGCGAAGCCGAAGGCGGCACCACAAGAGGCCGCGAGGGCTCCGCGCGGCAAGAACCGAGACCTTGTTCTTGGTGCGATGGCGAGCCTGCAAGGCGCAACCAGCGTCAAGACGATTCAGGACCATCTAGAAGATCAGGGCCACAGCATTCCCTATTCCAGCATCCAAGCCGTCATGGCGCAGCTGACCCGCGACGAAATCGTTGAAATGGTCGGGCGCGGCGAGTGGCGGCTGAAAACGAACACGGCCTCCGATGCCGAAGCAAGGGAGGCCGCGCTGAACGCCGGAGCGTTCGACTAGTCTGGGGCCGGAGGGCTGGTGCCCAGGAACACTTTGCAACGTCTCCCCTGGGGTTCGATTCCCCCCGGTTCCACCTTCATTCCGTCGTCGGGTCAGCCTCTGAAAAGTCAGGCCCGGTCGCCGGTTCACCCACCCAACTGGGGCCAAAGGCCCTGCTAGGAGCATCCCATGTGGCAAGCCGCCAGATTAGGATGACTAATTGTCCCCTTTAGGGGACTCGCTGTCAAGGGAAGGCTCTGGCCGGTCGGTCAGGGCCTTCTTTTGCCTTTCATCGGCTTAATGCTGCGGCTAACGACGCCATCAGCGGCGCAAAACGGGCAAACAGGACCCTCTGGCCAAACGCGCGCTTCGACGTAAGCGAAGGCGGCGGCTTCGGAATGGAAATGTTTGGCGGACAGGTTGGACACAGCGATTTTCCTTGCCGTGTCTACATTAGCGGGCCGCTAGGGTATGTCAAGTCACATATCGCCATCCTTTTAGCCGGGTTCTTTACCGCCGTAGCCGTGTTTTGTCAGTTGTGGATTCGGGAGGACCAGAGGCGTTAGAAGGGCCACCACCACACGCGGTTTTGACTTTCTGCGATAGCGACGATTGCCTCGCGCTTTACGTCACAAACGCGGAGGTCACCATCTTGAGCGACTATTGCACGGCCTAGATCGCCAACGGTCTGTGCCGTGCTTACGTCCACAGTTGAGACGCAAGGGGATTTCAGGCTTTCCGGGATGACGACGTTAGCCGCCCCTCCGCACCCGCTCAAGCTCGCTAGCGAAACCAGCAGGAAGGGGAGTATCAGCGCCTTGGATTTGTTCGACTTCACGTTGCTTGTCCTCTTGATCTTGTCGGATGACAGGGGTTTCCGCTGCGACCCGGTCTAACTGTTTTGCGACGGCTGTAGCGACCTTGGCTTCATTCTTTGCAGACGGCTTGTTAAGCATGGTGAATACGGCGAGCGCGAATAGCAGGACGACGACGAGCGCGCCAATCTGGACGATGCGGGTTGCGGTGCGGTCTAAACCAAACATGGGTTGCATCCTATTCGTTTTCAGGCATTATGGCTAGGCGAGATGCCTAATCGCGTGAAGGCGCATATGCCTAACGCTTCCGCTGCCACCACAGCGGTTCTGGTGGGAATAGGGCGCTCGCTTCACCCCTTATTTAGCCCAATGCCCGGTTTTGCGGTGAAGCCAAGTCAGGAAGTCGCCGACCGTCTTTCCGCCGCCGAGGATTGACGGATTAGCCGCAATCGCCGCACTCCCTACATGAGCGTCAATCCGGTCTGTGTGGTCGCCCTCAAGCGCCTTGATAGCCGTTCCTGCGCCGAGGAAATGCGCGGCATACAGAGAGGCGTTGTTAACCGGGATTCCGGCCTTCCTCAGCGCCAACACGTTCTTTTCGGTAAACGTGCGCGCCCGCTGCAACTGTTCAGCCTCTGACGGCGTAAAACCGCCAAACGCGGCAGACATATCAGGCCCCCACTTGCCGCCCTCTGCTTGCCATGTGGACTTGATGAACTGATACAGGCCCGAGGCGCTAGATGTCGTCGCCTTGATATATGGACGGTTCCCGCTTTCGATCTTCGCCAGCATTGGCCAATAATCGTTTGGGATGGTCGAATCCGTCACAACGCGCTCTGCCACCTTTTCGGGCAGATACTTGTCCAGCGCGGCGTTGGTCGCCGGACCCGCCTCGCCGTCTTCTTTCAAGCCCGCGCCGTATTGATTGAGGCGGTGTTGAACTCGCAGAACGAACGGTTTACTCACGGTTGATTCTCCTCAACAGGCGGCTGGCCAGCCGGGTTTTGAGCGTTCTTCGCCCCTACACTGCTACCCCACCGGAACGCGCCGTAGGAGACCGGGATGCCAAGGATTGCCGTGGCCAAGGCCGAGACGATAGGAGCAACAGCCGGGTCGAGCTTGACGACGAACAGCCCGAACACGATGCCCGCAACAATGACGAGCGAGCCGATGACGGCCAGCGCGTCGAGCGTGGCATAATTGCGCTCTGGCAGGTTCATCAGGACAGCCCTAGCACTTCGGCAATCTTTGGCAGGAGCAGGGTCATAATCGCTCCAAACCCCACTGCGATACCCGTCTGGATATCACCTTTTCGCGATGATGCTTCCTCTTTGGCTTCTAGCTTTTTAACCCGATCAGTTAAATGGCGCACGTCGTTTGCGACCACGTCCAGACTTGGCGTCGGATTGGTCATTGTCCAGCATCCTGTGCAAGAGCCGAATGCCTGCGATCAGACATCCAACCGCGAAGACAATCCAAGCCATGACCCACTCCGATGGTCGCGAGGGTAAGAAGCTGGACGACAAAAATGACGTTGACGACAACCACATATGTCCACAGTCCGTGCTCGGTCAGCGCGCCGGTTTTCCACAGCCCGATAGTCACCGCATGAGAAGCAAGCTGTGCAACCAGTGTGCCGACCATCAGCGTTTTCCAGACTTCCGGGTTTTGCTGATTTGACCGGAAGATCATCCCGACGAGAAAAAGGTCGAGAATGGGCGAGGCCAGCAGCGCATCCGGGAAGTGATACAGGACCGTGATTGCGTTCCCGATGCAAAAGACTAAGGCCAGCAAGGCGCTGACACCCATCAGGTCCGCATACTTCTCCGGCCTCGACCGATAGGCCAGAAAACAGATCAAGAAGACTGCAACGGTCGCGTAGAGATACCAGATCATGGCTTCACCGGCTTGTCGGGGTCAGTGACCGGCGGTTTGTCTGTCCCCCCCGAGAAGGCGACGATGTTCTTGCCGTCGCGGGTGGCCATGTAGGCTTTTTGCGCCCGCTCCAATCTCGCGTGGAGGAGAGCAAGGCTCTTCTCGGCTTGCTCCGTCGCCTTCCGCATGGCCTTTGCAGTGGGGTCCCGTTGGTCGGCCTGCTGTGTCGCGTTTTGCATGACCTTGACGGCAGCTTCCACCTGAATAATAGCGCGCCCGATGGCTTCGATGTGTTCTTGAGCAGTCATGTTTAATCCTAGAAAATGAATCCAGTAAAACCAACAGAGATAAACTTGCCTACGGGAAGCGTTGATGCGACGTTGTAAATTGCGCCAGTTGCCGCCACTCGATACTCAATAACTATGCGCTTGGCAGTGACCCCGTTAACTGTTGCATCATAAACCAACAGCGCCACATCTAGCGCAGTGCCAGAGTCGTTGAGCGTGATTGTGCCTTGAACGGTCTGCGTTGCTTCAACCTGAGCGTTTGTCGTGTTGAGCGCAAGCTGGCCACCACTAGCGAGCAATGACGCACCCGCCGAAAACGCCGCCGCACCGGTTGGAGTGGTCGTAAACGACGTGCTTGAGCCGGCGATTTTCGTGCAATAGGTCCCCGCCAAGCTCGCGTCGGCCAGACTGCCAATGCGGTGCTTGATTGTCCCGGCGTCATTGTAAAGCTGGACCGTGATCGCCTGATACAGCGCGTCACGCAGCCGGAACGCGCCCGTCTCAATGTTCAGCGCCGAAATGATCGACTTGCCTGAGAACGCGGTCGGACTAGTCCCGCCTTGATACAGCGACCCGACCTTGACGATGCCATTAGTAACAGTAACCGAGCCAGTAACCAGCATGGTCGGATTAGTCAGAGAGAATTGATTGTAAGTTGTGGTGTCAACCTCAACTAAATGGCTAAACGTCGTTCCGTTGGCGGAAGAGATTAGATATTTGTCTATCTGACAATCACCCGTCATCCGAAACGGAAGACCGCCGGACGTGGTTGCTTCAATCTCAAATTGATCGCCCACGCAGCCAGACAGATCAAGCCCGCGCACGTTGACAGGACCCCCGGCAATCGCGCCGGTCGAACCTTCCCCCGCTTGCATACTTTCGATGCAGAACAGTTTGTTGGCGTCACCCGTAATCCGCATATTAGTGCGGCAACTTTGTCCGGTCAGATTCTGGAAACGCCCGACGTTTCCGTTTACATTCCAGCCGTAAGCATTGCGGAAGTCGCGCACGATGATATCACGCAACAGCCCCTCAGTTCCAAATTGGACGCCGTTGTTGCCAAGGTCGATGCCTGCCGTAACCGCCGTGTTGTTTCGGCCATAGATAGTAAAACCCGACAAGTTGGTTTTGGCGGCGCTCCCGTTGTCAGTGATAAACCGCCCCGTTGTCCCGGTTTTACACCAAAAGGCAGACGTGTGCGACCCCGTGCCGATGATGCACGTTGTTGGGTAGGTAATGAGGTTGCCGGAAAGGAAGTTCTTGGCGGTCATCAGGATAGCGCGGGCTGCCACCGTGCCGCCGCTAAAAGCCCAGTCGAGAGCAGCCTGAATGGCTAGAGTATCGTCAGTCCCGGTTCCGGTTCCGCTATCGTAGTCGCCTACAGCGCCGAAGTCCTCAAACGAGCGGAAATCTCGCAGCTTGCTTTCAACCGTGCGGTCAACGTCGCCCGTTACCCCGGCATTCCATCCAACGCCCGACGAGCCGTTGGGAGCCGAAAGTGTTGCCGTGCCAACAGCAGCGATAGCCGCGCGAAATGCCGCGATATTAGCACCAGTGATGTTATCGCCGTTGAGGTTTGCCTTGTTAAGAATAGATGGGGCTTCAGGTGCGTCCGCGATAATTGCTTCAATAGCCGCTAGATCAGCCGTGGTCTGTGCCGCATTTGCGGCTGTCAGCACCACATCTGCTGCCGTTTGCACGGCGTCCGCTTCCGCTGCCGCAGCCGCCGCCTCAGCAAGCGCAGCCGCCGCCGTCTCCCAATCCACCGAAGGACGGTAGTTGTCAAAAGTGAACGGATTGCCGGGGCTTGCCCCCGTCGATGTCGTAACGCTGACACGGTAGAGAACGGGCGAGGCTTCCGTTCCGGCTTCCGCATAAACCGCCGGAAACTGGCCAGAGCTATTAGCAATCACCGGATTTGCGGAAAGAACAGTCAGGGCTTCATCGATATAGATGCTCGCTTTTTCCGTTGTCAGGTTTGTATAGACATAGAGTTTTGCCCCCGAAAGGAGGTCAAAGTCACGGTTGCGAGCCGGAAAATACGGCGGAACGACAATGCGACCAGCAGCCATTACTCTTCGTCTCCTGCCATTTGCCCGGATTGTTGCGAGATTGCAAAACGAATAGACCGAAGCGTGCTTCGCGCATCTTGCCGGTTCATGCGACGAGCAAGCATATCGATAACTTCTCGGGTGCGATTCGGGTCGATAGCCGCCTCAAGCAACGCTTGAGCCTCCGCATCAGAATACCCCAGCCGCACCAGTCGGGCCAACGAACCCGCCGCGCCACGCATATTTCCGACCATCGCGCTACCGACAGCCGACGCCGCATCAAGGCCAGCTTGCGCTTGATCGCTCAAAGCCGGAGCGGTTGGCGAGCCTTGGCCCGGATCAATACGGCGCGCAGCCATCAAGCCTTCGCGTTCACCCCGCATTGCCTCTTGAAACGGAATGGGGTTTTCCAACAACGCCGCGTTCCGCATACTTTGCTCGCGTCCCGACGCTAGACGTTGAGCGATGCCCGGCGCTGCCCCTTGCGTTCCAACGCCCCGCTCAACCGCTCGCCTTGCCGCCGCAAGTGCGACCTCGCGTTCCGCCGGACCGAGGCGAGAAACAAGCCGCGAAAATTCATCGGCCTCCATTGTAAGGAAGCCTTCTCCTAATTCCGTCGCGCGCTGAAGAGCGGCGGTGCTAGCATGAGATGCGCGGGCGGCGGCGTAATCGGGGTTAAGCCGGTCAAGTTCCGCACGAAAATCCCTACGCAATTGTTGAATTGCGCGCCCGTTGGTATCAAGAACGAGTTGCCCCGTCGCGTTGCGCGAATCCTCTAGCACATCATCAAGCCCGCGCTTGACGTAATCCAGCGTTTGCATCGACGGAGTTTCACCGGGGATTAGTTCTACGCGAGGCCCCGGAGATTCCCCCTCCAAAAACGCCATCGCCCGCGCTTCCGCGTCGTCAGCGTCCCTCAACGCCCGCGCAATATCCGCGTTGCTGGCGCGAGAAATGTCAATTCCCTCGCGCGCCAACCTCTCCTCAAGGGCGTCACGGCGAGACGAACGCAGCGCCGCATTTGCAGAACGGTCAGTATCACCAACCGCCCGCGCAAACCGATGGCTTCCCCGCAACTCGCCTTCGATTGCCCTGACCATATCTTGCGAGGAGATGCGCTGATAGTTGTCCGCGCTATCCGCCGTAGCGTCTGCCACATCATCAAAATAACCCGCAGCCCTCGCGCGGTCAGCCATTTGCTCCAAAGACAAACCGTCATCCCGCACGGCCCGAGAGCGCCATGAGCCTTGCCGGTTCCACGTGTCAGCGCCAATGGACGCCAGATCACCGCCATCGTCACGAACACCGCCGTTTTTGGAGATAAATTCTAGCAGGCTGTCACCACGCGCCGGACCTTGAGTGCGACGGCCCGCGCGCATCGCGTCCAAATCAGCAAACAACTCAGGATCGGCAGGACGGCGCGACGGTGCCGCCGGGCTACCCACATCCCGCGTCGCGACAAACATTCCCAACTCGTTAGGATTGCGACCCTCATTGCGCGCAATTGTATAGGCCCGTTGAAGCGCCGCACGACCCGCAGGCCGTGAAAGCAAATCTTCAATAACCGGCGACGGCGGCATTGATCGTGCATAAGCCGCCTCATAAAGCGGCGCGGCCTCGCGGCGACCCGTAGCTGCTAGTTGTTCCCTAATTTCCATAGGTGAACGCGGATCGGCGCTGAGATTACGGCGCGCTTGCCGCGAAATGCGGTCCGGCAAGTTTTCCGCGCGGCCTTCAGCAAAGTCCCGCACGGCTTGGCGAGCCGGTGTCTGACGAGTAGCCAACGCACGGGTCAAGCCTTGCTGGCCAGCATCCATCAAATCGACAAATGTTGTCTCAAGCCCTTGTGCGGCGCGTTCATCAGCGCGTTGCGCCAAAACACCCGCATCAGGATTAAAACGACGACTGAAACGGTCAGTCGCGCTTTCAAGAGCGTTAGGGCGAACCACCCGACGCGCCGCGTCTCCTACCCCGCGAATAGCGTTCACGCCAAGCCGAGCAACAGGTTCTGCGACAGGCCCTAGAACGCCGCCAATAGCAGCGCCTTCGAGGGCGTTGCCGCCACGTTCCGTTAGCCCACCTTCACCCGCGCCAGCACCATAAATGCCGCCGGTCACCGCGCCGCCCGCCACGCGAGGCGCGTTTCGCGCTCCAAAAGATGCCAGCCTGTTGACGACACCAGCACCCCGCGCCGCTTGCGCTACGTTTGCCCCTCGGCCCAACATCCCCACCGGAAGCGCCGTCGTGCCAGCCGCACCCACCAAACCACCCGCAATGCGCTGGCGCCGATTCGTCTGGTTGTCGATTTGCTGAAGAGCCTGATAACTGTCGCGGACATCGGAATAACCACGCCCGCTGATAGCCCCTGCCGCTGCCACCGCCGCTTCATCAAGGAACGGCACTTGTTCCGCTGCCGCCATAGCAAACGCCCGCGACTGATCGCCAAGATTGCGACCGCGCGTCATCACGCCACCCAAGCCCTGATTGTTCGCAGCGTTTTCGTCGGTGTAAGGGTCTCCGGTTAGCCGAGAGACCGTTCCGTCTGGTTGCTGCACATACATCCCGCGCGACAGGTTCGCGACCGCGCGGCGTTGAGCATAATCGTCCTCTGAATCCAGATCGACGTTTTTCAGAACAAACGGGTTTGCAGCCGACGAACCGGGGCCGGTATATGTCGGGCCGGGGCCAGCAATAGCGGCGGCGGAATCTGGATAGTAGTTTTCCGGGGTGCGCAAACTAGGGCGCGAAACGTCGTTCGGGTCGGCGTTAGCAAACGGCTCTCCACCTCCAATCGTCGATAGCGCTGCAACCTCACGGTCGGTTGAAGTGTCGGCAGGATTTGCCAAATCCTGTTCTGTAAAAGCGGGCGGGCGACCGATTCCGGCAAGAATGGCATTAATGCGGTCACGGCGGTTCGCAGCCTTCCGTCGCAAGGTTTCCGCGCTATCCCCCAGCGCTGGAAAGTCAGCACGGATTTGGCGCGCGGCCTCCGAAGCCGTAACGCTCGCTCCCGACTGAATGGGCATCAAAGATGCCTCATAGGTGCTAAGAGCCTGCTGCGCGTTCTGATAATCTTGACCGCCCCAAAGGTTAGCCAAAGGCGCAAAGGGCCGAAAGCTGGAATCGCCACGCGGGTCTAGGTCGATAGCGTTTAGGGTAACAGCGCCCCAATCGCGATTAAGCGGGTTGCCACGTGCCTCTTCGACCGCAAGGTTCCGCTCTGCCCGGACCAAAGGGTCAGCGCCAATATTGTAACGCCCGCGCTGATCGGCGCTTACAAGTCCGCTTCCGCCCGCACCACCGCCCGCACCACCAAAGTTTTCGACAGTTTCTTGGCCACCGCGAGGGCCTTGACGAACAATATCACCATTCGGCAGTTGAAAGTGGTTGGCCCCATAATCGGGGCGCGGGATGCGCTGAAGCGGGCGTCCGTCTTGTTGCGACGGATACCAGTCATTGCCACGACGAACGAGAAAGTTGCCCTTGCCGTCTGCCGCGATATCGCCTTCTTGCGGCTCCATTAGCGCCTCTGAATCGTAAAACCGGGCGGCAGATCGCCCGCGCCGTTGTTCGCTCTCGGATCCGAAGGCGGCGCTGACGGTCCTCTAGTATTAGAACGCGGACGAGGAGGCGCGCGGCCTGCTGCCGACAACTGGCGTTGGCCTTCGACGTAACCGGGACGGGGCGAAATGCTACCGTCTTCGTTCATCATCCAGCCGGTCGGGACGTTTGGCGCTGCCGCCGGAGCTTCATAAACCGTGCCGTATTGGCCAGTGTAAGGGTCAGGCCGAATGACATTGCCGCCAGACATACGGTCGCCAGCGGTCATTGACGGAAGCTCACCGCCAACCGCCGTCACCAGCGAGCGCAGTTGAGCGTCGCTCATTTCCGACGCATCAAGTTGCGCCAAAACGTCGTCCGGGTAACCCATCTGTTGAAGCACCGGACGCAGCGTGGTCGTGTAAATCTCACGGCGCTGCTCAGGCGGGGCCTGCAACAGACCCTCCGCACCGCGAAGGATGAATTGTAGCTTTTCCGTCCGTTCCGCTTGCTCGCGTTCGCGCATTGCATCCGCTTCGGCTGTCATGTCGTTTTGCAGCACACGCTGGCTTTGCAGATCACCCGCCTCGCCAAGAATGGACGCCGCTTCCGCCTGATTGCCGGTCGCCAGCGCGTTACCCGCTTGCCGCCGTGCGCCCGCCTGCCGAACGCCTTGCAAGGCGTTGAAAGTGCGGAACATCCGATTAGAGCCTTCGTATTCTTGCGGCATCGCTTAGTTTCTCCGACCAGAGAAATAATCCATCCCGATACCGCCGAGGTCTTGAAGGGCATTGCCCCACAAGCCTGCTTGCGTCCCGTAGCTGGATTGAAGGGCGTTCGAGGCGTTTTGGTTGTTCATCCCGACTTGTGCGCCGTATTGACCCGCCAAGGCGTTGCCCTGACCCGTAGCCGTCTGGCCAAGGCCCGCCACACTGAACAGTTGGTTCAGTTGGGTGTTGTATTCGTTCGACGCATAGTCCTGACCATAGCGGGTCAAGGCTCGCAGCGTGTCGCCGCTTTGCATCATGCCCGACGCCGCGCGGTTGGCGTTAACCCCGCGCTGGCCTTCATCGAACCGGAACTGATAGCCCGGCGAGGCATAAAAGCCGCCGTAACGGTTCTCAGGGTCTAGCGCATTAACGCCAGCCGGAGCCGTTCCCGGGGCGGGCGGAAGCGTGGTCGGAGCAACGCCCGTGGGATTTGCCATGCCCGGTTGACCCGGCAACACTTGCGGGCCGGTCGCGCCATCATATGACAACACCCCGCCCATCGCTTGCGGAACCATGCCGCCCTTGTCAGCGGCCATAGCCATCGCGGGGGCCATTTGGGCAACGTCGCGTTGGTCATAACTTGCACCGCCCGCGCCATAACCGCCGCCACCACCGCCCATCGTCGGAGTAAGGGTTTGGCCACCACCGCCCATGACAGGGCCAGCGCCTTGACGCGGAGTCGCCGGAGCCGTGCCGCCCAAGCCAAGGCGACGGTTAATCTCTACAAGAGCCGCTTCACCAGACGCCCGCCACGGGGCCAGATCAGCGCGCTGTTGGTTAAAGATGTTCTGTTGTGTTGCGTTGTTCTGGTTGGCTACATCTTGAGCCGCGTTGGCTTGACGCCGCGAACCGCTAGACGCAATAGCAGCCCCGCCGATAGCAGTCGCGCCAGCAATAAGAGGAACCGCTACCGGCATCAGATAGCCTCCAGATCAGGGCCGTGGAGAACCTTGCCGCACTCGACCATGAGGGGCGTCACCGAGACAAGACTAATCAGCGGCGCGAAACAAACCGCAGCCCACTGATTGTAATGCCAGACAGCTTTCGCCGGATTAGTCGGTAGCATCAGAAACGCCGCTCCAGCAGCATGAGAGGGGATGATTGCCTCTAGTTTCTCATGAAACTGCTGACCGGCCTGTAAGCAAGCATCGCTCGCCTGAATCCAATCCTCAATGCAGAGGACGTGATATTCCCCGAACCATAGCCGAAAACCTGCTATCCGCGCAAGTGCCCGCGCGGCCACATTACCTTCCGGCAACTGCGTCACAAGTTTAACCGCGTCAGTCTGCAAGAACACATACTCTAGCGCGGCCTTTAGATTGTCTCGAACCTTTGCCCCTCTAACCTCCGGGACAAACATCGAGTGAACCTCATACTGACAAGCGCCGAGGCTCCTTAGCACCCATCCACCACCCTCAAACTGCAAGGCGATATTCGACGGGTCGCTAATCATGGGCGACAGATCAACGTGCCCCTCACCCTTAAGCCACGGACGGACTTTTGGATGATTGGCGACCTCGTTCAAATATGACGGGTCTAGCGTCCTCATGCTTGTTGGTCTGTTGTGTAATAGTTTAGGGACAGATTGACGCTCGTTCCGCTATCAATCTTGGCATGAAGCGACGCTCCATTGGCAATAACCACTGCGCCAATTGAAATAGATTGTGATTGTCCGGCATAGACGGATTGCGTCAGCAATTGATTAGTTACCCCCGACACGCCGCCAGACGGCACTTGATACAACGTCACCACCCGAGCCGTTGTGTCCCGGTTCATTGCAATCACGTTAGTAAAGACAATCGCTTCATTTACACCGGCTGCCAAAACTGACGTGGCCGTTGTCGTTAGCGCCGCAGTTGCGCCAGTTGCTCTTGTTGCCATCAGTAATACTCCAACACCCAAACGCGGCCTTGACCGCCAATACCGCCCGGACGCGCGTTGCCGGGTCGCGCAGCGCCACCGCCACCGCCCGCCCCGTTATAACCGGCCCCACCAGACCCGCTAGCGCCTACCGCACTGCCGCCGCCACCACCGCCAAATCCGGGGCCGATAAACGTTGCCGAAATCGGATTGCTGCCGCCGTCGCTGCCCGTGCTCAAACCTCCAGAACCGCCGCCGCCCGTAGCTGAAAGAGACCGGCTATTCCCCGCGCCGCCATTTCCGCCAACAGAAGGCGTTCCCGCATAGTAAGCGCCACCGCCACCGCCCGGAGCGCCGGGGTAATCGTTAGGTGCGCTACTGCCATCACCACCCGTCGCTCCCGCGCCTCCGGAACCACCTCGGAACATCCCGCCGTATGTTTCATTGACAGCGCCAGATGTTCCCGTTGCCAAACCGCCATAACCGCCCCGCGCGGCACAGAAACCCCCGAACGTGCTATCACCACCAGCACCGCCATTGCCGCCAGACGTTCCTGCTGTGCCGCCAGCGCCAACAGTAACCGCGACAGTCTCTGGCAAAAGAGAACCCTCGATAAACGCTAGCGAGTAGTTTGCGCCGCCGCCGCCACCACCACCGTTCGTTCCGGCGGTGCCACCGGCCCCACCGCCACCACCACCGACAGCAAACGCCACAATAGCTTTGATGTCGGGATTAAGCTGCCAAGTGTCGTTCTGGGCAAACGAAACAACCCGCGTGGGGATAGGGACCCGAAACCCCGAGGTTATCACACCTTGCAACAAGTTCACTTGCTGGCCAAGCGCTGCTAGCTCTTGCGACAGTCGGTCGATAGAGTTTAGCCGCCCTTGCGCCGCAACATCTCCTAACTGGCGCGCCAGCGCCTCGTTCTGTCCCGTTGCGATTAGCCCCTGAATCTGGCCAAGATTGGCGACCGTCAGTATTTCAAAGAACTCATCCGTAAAGCCGCCGGTCCGTTCCCAAAGATTAAGCAGAAACCTTTGAAACGTCTCGGTTGCTCGACCCGTTGTAAGGTCCACAACAGGAAAAGCATTCTGGATTGGCGAAACACTGACAGGACGACTAACCATCAGAACGGCTCGTTAAAAACGGCATACTGGAAAGTCGTCTGCACATTGTCAGAATCTATCACTTCAAACAAGAAACCGGGAGAGCGATACTGCCCACACCGCGTCCAGAACACGCGCTTGTTATACTGTCCGGTAAAGCCGAGGTTCGCTTGCTTTTCGTCGCCCCATGTATTCCCGCCGTCCTTTGAAAATCGGATGCGGATTAAAGGCAAATAGTCAGGGTCCGACGAATAGCCCGTGTTGCATTGCATCCACAGACTATCAATCGACTGTCTGCGAACCGTAGGAACCCCACCGCCAACCACGCGGTAAATCGGGTCGCCGTCGTCATTGCCTACAGTCGGGTCAAGCGTGAACAGCTTGGCGCTTTCACTGTCCCCAAGAACCACGGGCGAGCCTGCCGAGGCAACCGCCACATGACCACGGAACCTTGGAAACCCATAGGACTGCCATTCGCACCACGCGCCGGTCGAAACGTCATAGGCAAACGAGCCTTGATCGCACGACACGATATAGAACGCATGGCCGTCCAGAATGAACGCAATGGCGGTCAGGTCAGCACCCGAAAGCCGGAACCGCTCCTCAATCGCCGTCGTGCTGATACGTTGCGGAACGTCAGCCGCACGGTAGGCAATCCGCCCTTGCTCGTTATCCTCGCCCACGAAGAAAACGGTGTTATCAAACTGTAGGACGCAATCGCGCGAGGTCGCCCCACGCGAGAAGATGCGCCCCTGATACCGCTGGAATGGAGCATCGCTATTCCCGGTCGGAAGCCATACCTCCGCGCTTTCCGCATCAAACAGCCATAGTTCCGACGCCGTCGCGACCGTGGCCACAGACCCGTCTGGCGAGCTTTCCGACGTGAAGAAATCCAGCGGATCAATCGTAATCTCGCCGGGTCGGATAAAGTAACGCCTCCCGCTTCCCCCGACTTGCACGACAATGTAGCCGTTAATCTCGGTTACATCGGTTGCCGTCAAGCTATCCGGCACTGTGACTTCGCTAACGTCCGTCCCGTCGTAGAGATAGAGAACGCCGCCCCCGACAAAGAACAGACCATCAACAAGGTCTGTCCCCGCCCATCGGATTAGATCAGTGCCTTCAATCTCCGTCACACCGCCCGCAAACGGAACCGCCACACCTTCACGATAAAGCACGTCGGGGGCTACATTGAACAGGTCGCCATCGAACAACCCGTCTTCTCGAAACACCCCGCGTTGTTGCGTGGCCCCGACCGTCTCCTTCAGCACAAGCCCCGGCCTTGGCAGGATAGCCACGCCGGTTACCTGATTAGCCGTCGCGCTTTCGACATACCGGTTTATCAGCCGGACAGGCGGGAGCTTGCCGACGACTCGCTTGTCATAGGTTGTGCCGATAAGCGCCGGAGGCATTATTCTTTACCTCGCTACCATCTTACGCTGTTTTTCAAATGACAGCATCGGACGGTTCGTCAACGGGCGCGGGTTCGGTAGGCAACGCGGCAAAGTCAGCCTCGTAGGAATCTGCGTAGGCTTGCAGATCAGCCGGTTTCTTAAGCAGAACGGTTTGCTCGAAAGCCTGATCTTTGAACTCGACCAAAACGCGAGTGTAGGGGCCGTTTTGGTCCAAGACGGTGAAAGTTGCCATTATGCTGTCCTCGAAAGAATGACCTTGACCTGACCAGCAGCGACCGCAGTTGTGTCACTGTCCGCCGCGCCGCCCGTAATCGCAAGGCCAAGCCCGAGCGCAAAGCGGTAGCCGTTGAAGCCCGGCGTGATTTCTTTCTCTCCGGGGACGCCAGCTACGGCAGCCGGAACGGTAATCAGCATGGCCGGAGTGTCCGTCCCGACCGTTGGAGCGGTCGCCTTGTTATAGAGCTTGACGTAAGCCGGTGTCGCCCCGGTATTGGACGCAAACAAGGCTTGCAGGCCGCTCGTGCCGGTCAGGACCAGTTGCCCGTTCGTGGTCGCCGCCGAGTTGATAATCAGCGGGGTGGCGGGGGCAGCGGGGGTGCCCGCCGTGGTGACAGCCGTAACCGCGCCAACAGTGGTGACAGTGGTGACAGTCGTAACCGTGCCAGACGACACTGTGACCGCCGGAACGTTCTGCACGTTGACAGGGGCCGCACCCGAGATGTCACCGGTCGGGCGGTTCAACATCTCGACCCGTTGGCGTTCAAAGTCGAAAATGCGAACGTAGGACAGCCGCAAGCAAGTGCGCTTAACGACAGCGCCAGCCGAGTTGGTCAGGGCGAAATCAGCGGGCAAGCTCAAGGCGAACGCATCCGTTGCAGGAACAAGCGTCAAAGCGGTCGTGACCGAGTTCGCCACCTTCCATGCCCCGTCAACGCCAAGGGTCGCGCCGTTGGTGGTGTTCGTGACGCCTTCCACGTTCACATAGTCGCCGATTGCGCCAATCGACCACGCCGACGCCCCGGTTAGGACAAGCTGGCGAGTTCCGTCCGTTAGAGTAGACAGGGTGGCGTTTACGCCGGAGTTGTTGGCCACCCCAATGGCCGACAACAGGTTGCCGCCTTGCACCTTGGCAATCACACCGCCGTAGCCGGTCACGGTCGCCGCCGTGCCGATTGCAGCGACTGTGAAGGTCGTCGGGGTCAAAACAGTGACCGCCGTGGCCGTCGTCAGGTTCGGGAAGGCCGACGCAGCGACGTTGCTGTTGCCGTAATAGACAATCAGATCGCCGGTGGTCAGGCCGTGGTCAGTGGCCGTCGTGAACGTGCCAACCGTCGTTCCCGGCTTGCTCACGCTGACCACGCGGGCAGTCAAAACCGTCAGCGACTTGTTGTTCGTCGCCCGGACGCGGAACTTGTAAGTTTTTGCCGGATTTGGGCAGACTTGAGTGCGCAGAACGCGATTGTTCGACTGCGCCAGCGAATCCACAAGCGCGTCCGATGTTTGAACGCGGTCAGCTTGCGGAACAATGCGATACTCGTTGGTCGGTGAAAACGCATAGGTGTAGGGCGCGTTGACAAGCTGCACCGACGCCGTAGTGCCAACCGTAATCGAATGGTTGCCAATCACCGTGCCAGACGGGAGAGCATCGCCGCTTTCCGAACGAATATAGAAACTGGCGTTCGTAGCCGTCGCGTTCTCAAAAATCTGCGACACACCATCGTTTGCGCCGCCGAGACGCCTACGCTCATACACCGACCCCTTGGCACCGACCGGGTTGGTAATGGTCTGCGAGGGAATGGTGCCGCCCGGTCCCGCCGTAGCCGTAAACTGGCGAGGCGACGGAATAGAGGCAACCACAAGCGCCGGATAGTTGGCCAATTGGTTCGAGCACCCGACAATGCCGATTGCCTTGCCGGGGACAAGGCCGTGGTCGGCAACTGTGTCAACGGTCAGCGTGGTCGTGGCTTGCGTGATCGACGAAATCGCGATGTCGGGATAAGCCGGGGTCGCCGGGTCAGTGTCCACAAGCTCAAGCGAGAACTCTTGCCCAAGCGTGGCTTGCGAGCGATGCGCTCCGACCGCCAATTCAATCGGCATGTCAAAGGTCGCGACCGTCTCTAGCGAGGTCTCGGTGCTAGCATCCCACGGGGATTTGGAGATGGTAAGGTATGACGCGGCGGCGGCGTTGCCATCAACCTGAACAATGTCGCCGGTCGCGGCTACAGTCGTCCAGTGATCGACGCTCAAATCCTCGAACGCCTCACGGAACTTGGTCGTAATGTTGTTAGGGCTAACCGGCATCGGCTTTTCATAGCTAACCGGAACGTCTTTGCCGTTGGGGCTTTCAAAGAAGCGAGTAACGCCGCTCATCAGGAATATCCTCTATGGGGGTATTGGGGCTGAAGGAATACTGCCGAGGGCCGATCAAACCCGCTCAACTTATCATACAGGCTTGCGGCCTTTGATGCGATACTCGCCGCCAATACAGGCCGCGTTTCCGTAATACCAAAAGTGTCCAGCAAACGTGCGGCAAGATTATAGGTCACCGTCTCCGACCATTCTTGCGGAACATCCACATTTTGGTCGAGATCAGTAACGTCTTCAATCACACGCGCCGTTGTGCAGAAGATGTTTATCTCTGTCGTAGGAACCGGCCACAACGTCAAAGTCACACTGTCACGCAAGCGACGAAAATAGAAAATCGTCGGCTGGCCCGCCGCGCTCTTATTGGGAAGGACAATGTATTCGCCACGCTCCCAACGGTCCAGAATACGCTGAAACGTCGGGCTAATCTCCGCACGAGCCTCTTGCACATCCATTACTCGCGGGTCGAGTGTCACTGTTGCAGTCGCCGCCGGGAAAACAATTGTCTCTTCCTCTTCGCGCCAGAGGTTACAACCATCCGCTTGCCAGCTTTTCAGCATCCATTGGAGTTGCGTCAGCCCTTGCGCCGCATCGTCCGCAGACGGCGTTTCACCACCGCCAAGCACCGTAATCAGTGACAAGGCTTGCGTGACAAAAACCCGCGCGGTCAATAGCTCCGTGATGCTGCCACTTGTGGCCATCGTTACAGGTCTTCCGGGAGGACGGGGTTTTCAGGGTCAACAAACAAGTCAGGCGGTCGCGGGGTAATGTCGGGAAGCGGCACCCCCTCTGGCCCTACGTTAGGAGCCGTAAGGATAGCAGGCCGAGGGTCCCAACAAGTGTCCCTGCAAACCATCAGCCCCGTCCATTCCTTCGCAATGTCAGGACGCCGCCGCTTGAACGAACAGCGCGCACAAATGGCCCAGACCCCACCGGGTATATAGTTTGGTGCGCCGCGTGTGTCGGGACGAATGGCCATGACTTACCTTGTGATATTCCCGGCGACCCGAAAGCCGCCGGGAAATCAGACTTAGGCCGCGCCTTGGACGCCGAACGCACCCCGCCAATCGCCCCAGCCGGGGACGAAACGAGCGGTTGCCTTGGCCTTCAGGTTCTCGGTGTCGAAGTCGTTGTCGCGCTCAAGCTCGACTTCACGACGCCACATCGACTTCAGGCCACCCGGAACGTCCGTCTTCAGGAACCACGAATCGAGGTCCGTCAGATAGGGGTTCGAGACATAGCCGTCCTGAAGCAGGCCCATCGAACGAATGGCATTAATGTCATTGTTCGCAGTGCCGGGACGCAGGTTCGACTTGATGATCCGTTCCGCGTTGAAAGCCTCGGTCGGATTGACCATCAGCTTCGTCGGGGCAACCGGAATGTTCAGGCCGCGCGAGTTGCGCATCTGCATCAGAACCTTAATGGCATCCTCAAGCGAGGCTTCCGAAAGGTCTGCCGCAACGGCAAGCGTGTTGGCCTGATCGCCCGAAAGCGTCGGGTGACCAGTCGAGAACAGAGCAACGCCATCACCACCGGCATAAGCGCCGCCGGTAAAGCCACGGTTGAGGATGTTCGCGTGAACAATCTCAATGGTCGTGGACATGGAGAAGGCCAGCGACGAAGCGCGGGTCTCGGAGACTTCCCGATACAGGTCATCCTCTTGCTCTTCGCGGGTCACGATGTAACCCAGACCGTAAACGACGTGATACAGGGTGTTTTTGTAACCCTGTTGGTCCGAGTCGTAAGCAATCGACGCGCCTTCGGTCTTGACCGGGGCCAGACCAAAGCCAGTGGCTTCAATCAGGTATTCCCATGCCTTGTCCGACTTTTCCTTGTCGAAGAACTGAGTGTAGAGCTTGGGGTATTTCCCATACTCTTTACCGAACCACAGCTTTACGCCGGGCCAAAGAGCATCGGGGTGATTTGAGCGAGTAATCACAGCCATTGTTCAAACCCTCCCTTAAATGCCAAGGCCGCTGGCATTACCAGCTTCAGTCGGCAGATTGATACGAACGAGAACGTTGGCGTAAGCCCCGACCTCGTTATTGATTTGCGGCTCAAGGCCGAGAACGCGAAGCTGGAAAGTCGCATCGGCAGCGGGCGTGGTGCCGTCCAGAATGAAACCCGATTGCTTCGTCGCGGTTGAACCGGAACCCGCAGTCAGGTTGGCATTGAGGCCAATCTGGGCAGCCGCAATACCGTCCACGTCCGCCTGAATCGCGTATTCGATGTCCGGGTCATCAGCGATCAGAACATACATATCGGTCGAGGCCGGGCGGTAACCGAACGGCACAAACGCCGGGTTGGGCTGGAAGCCCACCACAACGCCCGTGATGCGGTTGGTCGCGCCAGCGGTAGCACGGGTGACGGTCGGGGCAACGCCCGCCGTGTCAGCCGAACCAGCGAGAATGACAGGGTCACCGATAAACAGCGCAGTCGCATCCGTCGAGGGGACGAAATAAGTATTGCAAGCTCCGCTGTAGGGAGACCCGTCACGCTCTCGCACAGGCCGCAGCCCATACGGAGAATTGACGTTAGCCATAGGAAAAGACTCCTTTAGGGCTTGAAGCCCCTGATGGTGTTATCGGAAGGGGCGTAGATGCCCGCAGGAGACGGAGCCGAGGCCCCCGAACCTTCACCCTGAAGCGCAGCCTTCTCAACTTGATTGAGACGGTCCAACTTGGCTTTCCGGTCCTCTACCGCGAACTCCTTGGGTTTCCGAAGGAGTCTAGCGACTATCGGGGCACCTTGGGAGTTTGTCCCCACAGTGCGCCCCTCGACCCCATCAACCACATCATAGTAGTTCCTCTGGGTCAGTTGTTCGATGCGTCCACCTTCATCATGGACCCACCGAAGTTCACAATCAGCGTTATCACGGATTACTTCCTCTGGCAAGCCAAGGCGCATGACCGTCATCGTGTCAAGCGTTCCGTTACTGCGCTCACGTCTTTCGCGCATCTCCTGAAGACGACGCGGCGAGATACCGGACGACTTGGCTTCCGGTTTTGGAGGAGCAACCTCTTCAATCGTGTGCGGTGCATCAAGAGCAATAGCGGGAGTAACCCGGACAGGTGCTTCGGTCATCTTGGGCTTTCTGTTGTAAGGGCGGGCCATCAGCGCATCTTCTCTTCGTCATACATATCGAGGTATTGCTGCACACTATCGGCCCGCTTGCGCTCAACGGCTTGGCGGGCGGCATTCAGAACAGCCGGGGGATAGGTTTTCTTCGGCGGGGGAGTGCCACGCTGGCCACCCTCGACAGACGGGGCATTGCGTTGCACCGGCTTGGCATCAAACAACTCAGGGAACCGCTTTCTGACCTTCTCAGCCGCATACGCCAGTTGAGCGTCCGGGTCTTTGCCTTCCTCATTGGCGACCGCCGCCATAGCAACAGCGTAAGCAGTCGCTTCCTTGTCGTCACCAAACCACGGGTTATCCGCCTTGAACTTGGCCCTGTAGTCCTGCTGGACCGGCTGGCGTTCAAGTGCATCAATCTCCGCAGACACCCGGCGAGCCTCGGTCGGGTCGTTCGCATCCACCGCTTGAGCAAACTTGCGCTCTAGGGCCACACGCTGCTTATCCAGTTCCCGCTGAAGGATTTTCTCATTGGTCTTGGACAGACCTTTGATCGTGTCCTTCACCTCGCCAAGCTCGCGCTTGAGCGTCCGGTTAGCATCGACCGTATGCTTGACGAACTCCCCGGCATCACGCCAGCCGGAATCGTCGCCTTTCCAGTCCTCCTTCGGACGCCAACCCATTTCCCTTGCAAGGGCCTCCAGATCGGGCGGAGAAGCCGCCTCACGGGCGGGCGCGTCATTCGGGATGTCGGGAGCCGCTACATCAGGGGCGGGGGCCTCTTGAGCCTCTGGGGCCATTTGAACGTCGGTCATTCGATCACCGCTGCAATCGCCTTGTCTTTCACAAGGCGGAATTCATCCTCGCCATCCTTCACAAGGATGCCGTCGTATCGGGCAAACAATACTCGGTCACCGATTTCAGGCTTCCCACCTTCCGGCCACTCCGCATAATCGAAAGCCGCCGGAGACATAGAGACAATAACCCCACGCTGTTGCGCGTGTTTGTCGCTCTCTACTGTCTGGTCAGAGAGGATAATCCCCCCCTTTGTCTTTTGTTCTGCCGCATCGGGCCGAACCAGCACGTTGTATTCAATCGGTCGAATCATGCATCTTCCTCACATCTTCGAGGGCTATTTCAGACAGAGCGCGGTATGCGTCTGCCCGTGTTCTAAGCGTCGTAAGCAACAGCGGGTCGCTCTCACCCGCCTCCCACGACGCGGCTACCCAACCGTCACGTTGGGCCGTAGCCGCCTTGTTCAAAGCCGACAGCACCCATTCCGTCACCGGATGGTTGCGCCACTGTTCCCAGTCCTCCATTTCCATTCGTCACTCCTCGCTCTGCCACTAGGGAGAGCTTGTCCATCGCATCAGCGCGATTCTTTGCAGCCGTGGCCTCGTTGAGACCGGCTTTGCTTTCCTTCTCCCGAATGTCCGCAATCATCAGCGGGTTAGGCGGGGGAGGCCCTTCAGGTTTAGGCGGAAACAGTTTCTCAATGTCCGCAATGTCAGCAGCCTCAAAAATACGCTTGAGGATTTCCTCATCATTAAGCCCCTTGCCGAGGAACCCTTGCAGGAACCCGGCCTTGGCCATCCGCTGCATATTCGTCACAGACGCCGGGTCCGCTACCGGCTGGATATCCAGATCAGCCTCGTTAAAGTCAGCCGCCAGTGTCGCGCCGGGAATGTCCAGCACCCGCGCATATTCGTCCGGGTCGCCGTATCTCGACACGCAATCATAGAGCAGTTGAAACTCTTGTTTGGCGCTCCGGTAAATACGCTTGTAGATCGCCGTGAACGTCTGAAGCCCTTGCTCAATCAGGGCCAGCGTCGCCGTGGCCGTCTGTGACTTGCCAGCCTCTCCCGTCAGCACGTCCTTAACCGACGAAATGTCCTTCGCCGCGTCCATGAGCATCCCAAGCAACTCAAACAGGACAGGGCTAGGCGAGGGCATGGGCCGCTCGTAGATCGCCTTGGCAATGTCCCCGCCCGGCGCGTTCACCACCTTGTATTCACTCGGGCTGAACCGCAACACGTTCGTCTGCCCGGACCCCTGAAGCCTCAGACCCGCCGCAAGAAACCCGCCGCCCGCAACCTGTGCATGGCCCGCGTCCAGAAGCTGATTGATGATCGTATTAACCACCGCATTGAGCGGGGCCAGCAAGTGACCGAACCCGATGTCATAGAAGCCGCCCTTCGGATCAGGCAGGAAGCTATACTTGACGAACGGGCACCACCGCTCAATCCGAATGACCGTCTGGCCATCCTCCGCAATCTCTAGGTCAAGCTCATCATAAGCCGCTTCAATCCGCATGACCTCTGACGACTCAACGTCAACCGTGATGACGTAAGGCTCCTCAACCCCGTCTCCATCCAGATCATGCAGGCGGTGTTGCTCGATAAACTGGCGCGGCGCTTGATCGTCCTCGTTCCCGTCAAGCAACAGCGGAACGTCTCGATACATCCCCGACCGCTGGCGTTCACTCACCTGATAGGGGAACACCTCAAAGTCCTGTGTAATCCGGGGCGCTTCCTTAAGGCTTCGTGCATCGCTTGGCACAGTCAGATGAAGGGCATTCACGAACTCGCTGCACGGACGGCGCTTGTGCGGGTCGTAATAGACCTTGCGGAACCCGCACCCGCTAATCGGCAACTGGTTAAGCAGAACGTCCGTGTCCCCTTCCCAGTCGGCAATCCGGTAGAACAACTGATAGTTCAGGTAGTCCTTAACCCGGTCAGCCCGCGCTTGTTTCTGGCCAGATTCATCCCGACCGAGAACCGCCACGCTAACCGCATCCCCCGGCTTCACAATGGCCGGATAAGCCCTCGCCGCGAATTGTTGCGCCGCCACAGTAACCAGCGGGTATTGCACGTTCGCTGACCTGTCGAATGGATAGTTCTTGTCATCCGGCTTATCTTGAGCAGCAGCAGCCAAGGCCGCTTCCGTCTGTGTCTTCCATTGATTCCGCGCGCCATCGTCCATGCGCCATTCTTGAACGCATTGCGACCCAAGCGTGGCTAGTGCCGTCTCGCCCAGATACTGGATGATGATGTCAGACACATCGCCAGTGGACGCAGCGAGCAACAGAACAAGCGGGCGATCATCCTCTGGCCCACCGGCATCGTCCAGATCGACACCTTCCGGCATCCCCTCGATCTCTTCCGGCTCAGGCGCTTCGTATTCGCCGCCGTAGTCTTCGACCATGCTCATCTAGTATCCCGTCACGCTGGATTGACCGCGCGGCGCATGGCCACGGTCGTCTTCTTCAAAGTCATACCCTACCGGCACGGCAAATGTAAGCGCAGCAGCATCGCCCAAGTCGGGGCTAAATCCAAGCCGCTCTCTAATCTTGTCCTTCGACTCCAACGTAAGCTCATTGTTCGAGCTATGCCGTGTCGCGCCAGAACCCCACACCGCCGAAGTCTCATCCGCATGGAACACATCGTCATCCGGCACTTGAACCCCTGCCGGGTCCATATACCAATCCCGCTTGATGTCCCACATCTCAGCCCGGCGATTGGCGTAAAGCTCGTCACCAGTCGGCCCAATACCCAACGGACTAGACCCAAAGTTCACCGCATTAACCCGATGACTTAGGCCCATCTCCGCAAGTCTGTCGTAAACGCCCGCACCCAGCCCGCCTACGTCGATGTTCATAATCGCGCGAGGGTATTTCTTCAGCAGCGCAAACGCCTTGCCCGCCACCACCATCAGGTCGCGGTCATCCCACCGCTCGCAGACGAACGAACCCATCACGCGGCCCACACGATCCACCACGCCGGTCTTGTCTCCCCCACCCCTCGCCGGATCGAGGCCGATCACCATAGCCCCAATGGGCGGTATCTTGTTCTTACGCGCCACGGCCACGGCAGGCGACGGGATGAAGCTGTTACCGGCCGTCTGGAATGCCTCGTCAGCACTGGCAGGGAACTCTTGCATGAACTTCCAGCACGGCTTGTCATCCGGCTCGCCAAGGGCCGACGCCATGTCGCGGTTCTTGCAGAAAGCCCAATAAAGCTGTTCTCGGGTTAGCGAGTTATTGTGCTGATAAAGCTCCCACTCACCGGGCGGGAACCAGCCCTCGGGAGCCTCGCGCTCATAATCCTCGCCCCAATACCACGGGATGAAGATCGCCTCCTCGTCCCCATCACCACGTTGAGCCGCCGCATAGCGCCGCTGGAACACGTTGCCGATCCCGTTTGCCGTGCTCTCCAACAGGCGCTCAGTTCCCGCTACATCGGCAATAGCCTGGAACGCGCCGTCGATATGCGTCTCAGCGTTAGGCCAGAACCCGACCTCCGAGCCATGGAAAAGCTGCAAGGTCGATGATCGGCCCACCCCCTTAGTCCCCGCCGTGCCGACTGAATACGAACAGTCATTATCCGCAAAGGCCAATTCCTTCGCGTTCGCCGCCTTCGTTCGGGGCTTCACGAACACTGGCGCTCCATCATGGAACCGCTGGGCCATCGCGAACATATTGTCAGTCGCGGCCTGTTCATGCGTCAGGATGAACGCCTTAAGCCCCTGCCCGCCCCACAGACGCCAGTAGAACCGGCCTTGGAACAACGTCGAGGCCCCTACTTGGCGACCCTTAAGGACGATAGCCCGGACCTTGCCGGTCTTGCGACGTTGAGCCTCTAGCCTCTCATGGAGAAACCGCTGCGCCCGGTTGAGGACGAACGGCTTAACCTCACCTGTCTTTGTGCGGATGCGAAGGACGTTCCGTGCGAAAAACTCAAAGTCATCGCGGAGCCGCTGAACCTTGGCTTGCTCCTCGGGGCTTAGTTTGCCGTCGAAAGCCATTCATGCACCGTATGCGTCTGCTCCGACTTATCGACCACAAGGCCGTTGAGCTTGGCCGCGTCCATCATCGATGCGCGAGACGCCTGAAAGCCCGAAGCATCGCCTAGAGCCTCAGCCTTCTCGGCCAGCTTCAGCAGGTGCGCGGTCGCCGACGCGATGGTGATTTCTGCTCTGGTGGCGGCGCGACCGAGGATTTCAGCGACACGCGATGAAACCTTTTCATTTCCTTTCAGCCTTATGGCGTTTCCGTCATTGGCTGAGTAACCAGCCAGAACGTAAGCCTCCGAGGCTGATGCGCCCTTGGCAAGCTCTTGCGCGAAACGCTCATGCTTGGCGTTGGTGAGCTGCGGCATTAGACCGTCCTCCACGCTTTGTATGACCTTGGGTCCTCTGCAAACCGGTCCCGCATTTTCTGCTCAATGCGTTCCAGCAAAGCAGGCAAGCCGCGAGTTTTGGCGAACATACGGACCCAGTTGTATGTGTCGCGGATTAGGGCTTCGCGGGAGTCTTCGCCCTTTGTGTTTGTGCCATTTAAAAAGCGAGCGATGCTTTTGCGTCCGTTCTCTCTTCGGACTTCAACGGGGCAAAAAGGTTGGTCGCCGCCATCAGCCACGTTCAGCAGCTTATCGCCGCGCTCCCGTGCCTCTCGAATAAGACGGCGCTCTGCCTCTTTCCAATCCACGCAGTTGGCTTCCAAAACGCGCATTTCAGGAACGCCGTGCTTTCGCATCCACGCGTAGAGCGGTGTGTTCTTTTTCAGGCTGTCCCGGATATGGCCCTTGAGGCGTTGCGCTGGATTGTTGGCTTTGCCCACATAGCGCAAAAGCCCGTCCTTATCGAACAGGCCGTAAATGCTGGGCAACGCGGTCATCTAGACTGCTCTCAATGGGGTTAGTCGTATTCCGTTTGGTCGCTTAACCTTGTGCCGTAGCTGGGGTGTAAGCTGTAGGGAATATGGACTAGGTGGAGGGATTAGGCAAGCGGAGCAATCAGGGCCTTCACCGCATCCGTTAGGTTTCTGTGACGCCCGCGCACTTTGAACGCCTCAAGGGCTTCCGCTTCCTCTTTGGTTAGATACAGGTCCAGACGTTTGCCTCCGCTATGGGCTAGACGGGAACGTTGAATTTGCTTTCGGAGGGTGGCAGTCACTGCGCCGCCTCAACGGCTTGATTGGCCTGAACGCCAGAGATGTATTCAGCGGAGCCGATGAAGGCCGAGGCCAGATCGTAACCACGGCGACCGAAGGCGTCCGCAATCTTGTTCAGAACGGCGGTGCGGTGGTAGCGGGCGGCGGTTCCGTTTGCGGTCCAAGTCTTGAAGGTCATGTCGTTCTCTCCTTGTTGATCCCTTGTCCCACAGTGACCGGACGCGGTCAAGCACTATTTTCGGGCTTTTCGCTTTTTCTTACGGCGTCCTCGAACTCCGGGCCGGTCATATCCGTTGCATCTATGTCGCCCGGCAGAACCTTTTGACGCCATCGCCAGCCCTCGCCGGTTCGGTATGTGAATCGAAACCCGGCACCGGGAAGCGTTAGGGGGATCACGCCCCCCGCCGCCGCATGATGTAACCGAAGTTTTGTTCGGCGTTGTATTCGCTGACCTCGCCGCCATTAAGAAAATATTGCACCGCGCCGTTCGCCTTCAGAAAGGCGGAAAGGGCGACACCACAGGCGCTTTCGATGCGCGGGGCGTTAACGGCGTTGTTTTTGAAATCTGCGAAGGTCATTTCGTCTCTCCCTGTTGAAGAGAGTAAACCCGATTAAGTCCGGTCACGCAACCCCTTTGACAGATTTATTTTACACGCCGTCCAGACGCAGCCAGCCGATGCTCACAAGCTGGGCCATAAGCCCCGACGATTGCGGCCAGTCTCGGCGCGTCACCATAGTCCGCAACGGTACCCGGACGGCTCTGGATCGCATCTGCCGGGTCATTCCATCTCCCGCAACACCGTCACCGCCGCTGTAATGCAACAGGCAATGGCGATGATTGTCAGGAGGAATGTCGTCACTTGGCCTTGGCTTTCGCTTTGGGCCTTTCAGGCTCGGCCTCTTGACTGGCGCGGGCAATCTCTCGCCAAAACTCACGCTGGGCTTCCGTGGCACCTTCCCAATCCGCGTAAGGGGTATCGGTCAGAATGCCACGGAGTGCGCTTGCCTTGTCAGCTAGACGCCTTGCAACCCGGTCCATTAAACAACTTCCCGGCGCTTTTCACCGTCAACCTCGGTCAAGCGCCACCGCAAACCGTCCCCGCGTGTCCAATACTCTTCGCCTTCGCGAATGATACCGGGCATCGGGAAAGCCCCCAACATGGGGCGCGGCTTTACCGGAAGCGCAAAGAACTCTTCGGTTGTCATTGTCAGACGGGGACCGCGTAAACGATAAAGAGGTTGAGCGTTCCGTCCTGAAGGTTTGCCGTGCCGCCAGAGCTTGCTACCGTGTAATGGACGGTTTCAGCCGGATTGCGGCCCGCGTAAACGATAGTCGCGTTGACGACGCCCTGAGCCTTTACATCAACGTCAGCGACGTATTGCTGGCCATTGGCAGCAGAGCCGAGGCGAATGTTCGTGTTAGTCGGGGTGCCCGGAATAGCTACCGGGGTTTCGATGTAATAGTGATCGACAAACGCACCGGCTGGCATAGTGAAAGTGCCAGCGGCAGCACCGTCCACAACGGTCACCACGACCTTTTTCTGCGCCATTGCGGCATCACCGCTAACCGTGGCCGCATCAAACGTGCCGACATCGGCCTCGACACTGCCCGTGCCTTGATCGTTTCTAAAGTTCGTCATCTTTGTTCCTGAATGTGAAAAAGCCCCACGAAGGGGCTAGGCCATGCCGTAGGGCTTGCCGGTAGGGCCTCCAACTTTCGTTGGGATTCCCATTGCGAGACGCTTGTGTTGCGGAATCAGCTTCGGTTGAAGCTTGGGGCCGGTTTTCTTCATCGACTAATCTCCACCGAAGACCCGGCGAGTATCGGCTCAAATGCCTAAATAGTCAATGCCGCCGCCCGCCTGTCGTCACTTCCCTTCTTGTGATTGGGGATGATGCATTGTGACCGTCACTCGGTCAAGCCGTGCTTAAGCGCCATCAGGATAGCCCGGTGGGCTGGACCGCTTGGGCCTAGCTTGGCGTAATTTTGTGCGGTCTTGGGACTGACCATGAGCCACCGGCCCGCCGCTTGCTGCGACAGGCCGAGGGTTGAGAGGGCGGCGCGGTATTCAGCCGGGGTCATGCTTCCCTCGCAAATTTTTCAGCATCTTTGGCGCACTCATTCCAGTCAACGCGCTCGCCTTTCATTTGATCGAAAACCATGCATTCGGTGCCGTCTGACTTAACGACAAACGTTGCGCGGGTGTCGTTCCAGCCTTCGCGTTTGACCCGCTCTTGCTTGACGGTCATGCCCATCGCCTCGACGGCGACGACGAAATCAGCCTTGGTGTTTACATCAAACTGGCGGCGGTTGTGATGCATATTGCTAACGGGGCGAGCCATCTGTCTGTTTCCGTCCGGCTAGTGCTTGATTGCCCTGCGCCGATGAACCCTTGTCCCACATGGGCAGATATTACGCAATAGGGAAAATGCGTGAGGGGCAAAAAAAGTTGAGCAAGGCGCGGCGGGTCCGGTGAAACCCGTTATTCCGCGCCCACTAGGCCCTCTACCTCCTAGCTGCTCAATGGGGTGTCCCGCGCCATAACAACCAGTGCGGCGCTAATAGCGTAGGAAATAGCGTCTGCCGTCGTATAATCGTAACGGTCTTTGATTTGTTGCAGGACGGCGAGGCGGGCAGCGTCTAGCACTACCTCAACGCGCTTTGCTCCAGATTGGGCTTGGCGGGAACGGGCGCGTTGAGTGCGGAGGGTGGCGGTCATGCGGCAAACAAGCTCATCTGGGGGTCACTCCATGTTCCGTCCCATTGATCGGCCATAGCATCAGCAATTCCTTGAAAAGTCTTGCTTCGCTCTTTCCATCGGGTTGGGCTTGGCCGGAGGTAATGCAGGCGTTCACGTTCTCTTTTCGGCAACAACATCATTTCGCTGTAAACCATAGCAGTGGGGCGCAAGGGCGGCAGACCCTTGAGCCAAAGGCAGGTTGCCTTCTGTTCCATGTGTCCAAACATCCACGGCTGAACGACTTGATCGGCTTTGCGAATGTGAGTGCTGATAACCGAAACCGGGTTTTCAATGCAGATGCGAGGAATAGGCGCGTCCATTAACGCCCTGACAAACGCCAATGACGCCGCTTGCCGACCATCTGCTATCTTTTCCTTAAACCATGCCGCACCACTAACCGCCAAGTCTGTGCAAGGCGGGTGGCCTATCATCAAATCCCAGCCGTCATCCAGAATGTCCAAAACACTGCCCTCGTAATGAGGTCCGGGCGCGTCGGTCGGCAATAGATCGCACGACATGGCATCATGTCCACGGGCGCGAAATGCGTCTCGAACGGTTCCGCTGTATTCGCAAGCGACCAGAATACGCATTAGGCGTTATTGAGGCAGGCAATGGCCGCATCAGCCGTCCAAAAGGTGCCAATCGGGCGAACGTCCGCGCCGCCGACAATGCGGCCAGCCGAGTTGGTGGCAAACGCTAAAGCGTTGACGTGGTATGCCCCATTTTTAATGGATACGCCCATACGAACGCCGGTGCGCTTGGCTGCGGCCAATGTAGCTGCTTGAACGGCGTTAATAACCGGAACGGCGTCGATTTTAGCAATCTCGCGGGCCGTGAGGCGTTCGGTCTTGAAGGTCATGTCGTTTTCTCCCTTTGATGCACCCTTATCCCATACCGTTTCCGGTTACGCAATAGCCCGCGTGATTATTTTTGCGCTTTTTGAAATTGCCGCATAAACGCTCCCGGCGGCTCCCCATGCTTATCAGCGATGCGGAAAACAGGCATTCCAGCCTCTGCACGGTGGGCAAGCCATCGGTCACGCGCGGCCCTGCTTTTTGGACAGGCGTAGGAACGGACGGAGGTGATCGGGTCATTCATGGCTAAAGGTCACTCCGTTTTGCGCTCCCCACGCGGTCATAAATTCTATCAGGTCGCCCATCTCTTGCCGGTCAAGATCGGATGACCGGAGGCCAAGCGGAAACCAGTTCTGGCCGTCCAGCGTCGGCATCATCACCATCTCAGCGCCTAGCGCCTGCATCATCACGGCTTTCCATTTCACCGGGTCCATTGGCAGATTGCAATGCACCGGCTTTTGCTCGGCAAGCTCGGTCAACATTGCCCACATTTTATCATTCTGGGGCAGGCTACGTTTCGGCCTTGCAAGGGTGATGCGGGACAGGTCGGGGAGCGCCCAGACCCATCCGCACACCTTCTCTCTATCCTGTTTAGATCGCAGGACGATAGCGGCCTTTGTCACTAGACCACCGTTTGCACTTCGACGACATCGAAGCCGGGAATGTCACGCCTCCCCGACGCCACGTCCGCATCCGCCAGCTTTTGCAGAAACGCATTGAACGCGGACGGGTCGCGCTTCCAATATGCCCCGGCTGCCACTTGGGCATCCACCAGAACCGCGTTGTAAGATGTTCTTAGGGTCGCGGCCCTTCCCATACCAGACGCTTGCGGGCGAGCGTTCTCGGCGTCCCTAGCGGCCTTTTGCGCGGCTTGGGCTTCCTGTATTTTTTGCTCCGCGTCCTCGCGTTCTGAAAGGTTAGCGCTCTGGGCTTGGCGCATAGCTTCCGCCGCGTCCTGAATAGCCTTCTCAGCTACCAGACGCGCGGCTTCCGCCTTGGCCTTTTGTTCGTCGTCCAGCTTTTTCAGCCACGGCGCGAGGCAAGCCTTAAGAGCCTCGACCGCTTGAACCGTCTTACCCTTGACGGCTTTCGTGTTGCCGATGAGCGGAGCGTATCGGGCTTGGACCTCGGCCTTGCCAGCATCGAAAGGCTCGTTTTCCTTTACGCGCTCCGCATCCGCCGCCTTTTCCGCTTGCTGGATTTGGCGCATCAGGGTTTGCACGGCCTCGGCCTGACCCGGCGTGGTGATCGGCTCGCCGTCTGCAAAATTTCGCGCCTCCGCATAAAGGTCGTCGATACATTCGCAGATCAGGTCATAGGGCCGCGCGTTGGGGATAGGTTCAGCACTCATGGCTAAACGCCGGGCGAATGAATGGCACATCGTCGTCGAGAGCAAAATCTCGCAAACTGGGCTTGTTGGAATATTCGCCACCGCCGCCCGCCGCCTTCAGAGCGCTTTGCAGGGTCAGGCTATCAACGCGGACGGTCAAGTAGCTCTTGCCTTCATGCTCGCGCTTGGACAAGTCGCCACAGACCGTCACGCTTGACCCTTTCGTCAGGTATTGCGCCAGACTATCGCCACGCGCACCCCACAGGTTGCAGTCGAAAAAGATCGTTCCCTTTTCCTTTCCAGATCGATCATCAACCGCGACGGAAAACGCCGTCACCTTATCGCCTCCCGTTATCGTCCGTTGTTCGGCGTCTTTGGTGATGCGCCCGGCAATCGTAATGTTTTTCATAGGTCAGCCCTCCACGGCTTGCAGATAAAGATCGAGGATTGTTTCCTCTTGCTGGCGCTTCGCCTTGTCCTGTTTAATCAGGCGCAGAACCTTTCTCATGACTTTCGGGTCATAACCGACCGCCTTCGCCTCCGCGAAAACTTCCTTCATGTCGGCAGCAATGGCGGTCTTATCCGTATCGAGGCGTTCCAGCCGTTCCATGAACGCTTGAAGGTGGCCGGTGTTAATCGCGTCCGTCATTTTGCTTCCTCTTTGGTGAATGGGGTTTGCGAGGCCAAGTCGATCAGCCCCTCATAAAGCGTCGTCAGTTCCGCCAGCCGTTCGGGCAAAGCGGCGTCCAGTTCTGCACACAAGCCGGAAGCCTTCGCCCATACCTTCGACAGGTCGTCCGGTTTCGTCCGGCGCAACACGTCCTCAAAACGGTCGGCCCGTTCGGAAAGGGTCGGAGGCTTAACAGGCTCAGGCGGGGTCTCGACCACGTTCGCTTGCGCCTTGTCGTAAAGCGCCAGACCAAAGGCATTGCCAAAGGTCATAAGCGCCCGCTTCATTGCGTCGCTCTCAGCCTCTTTGACGGCGCTTTCGTGGGCTTGGTCAACGTCCCGGTCAATGCCAGACCCAAACCCGCAACCCTCGCGGACGATAACCGTGTCACCCGCGCGAACGGTAATCCGAACGCGGGCGGAATATCCGACGCGGGACTTTCCATCGACTAGGCGCGGCTCGCCAAGCTGGCGCATCTCGACTGTCTCGCGGTCCCATTCCGCAAAGCCGAAAATCCGGTTAGCCTCCGCGATAACGTGCCACGCGGCAAGATACGAAAGCGTCTGCCCGGCTTGCTGGCGGGTGGCCACATGGGCCTTATTGAGCGGAGCCGTCAGGGCTATCCGCTGTTCATCCGAGAACGTCATCGGCTTCCTCCATTGCCTTGTCGTATTGATTGATTGCCTCCGAGAGCTGGCGTTCATATTCCGCGCTCAACGGGGGCGGACCGGACCAAACTTTGGTATGGTGGGCGAAACTGGCGCGAAGGGTATTGACCTCCGACCGGCACACCGGCTCATAACCTGTAAGGCCCTTGTCTAGCCACAACCGGCCTTCATGAAACCGGGCGAGAGGTCTGTCAGTCATCGGCTTGGCCTAGCGAGTGTTTATAATACGCGGCTGTTAGTCGGGTAACCGCGCTTCTCAAGCGTTCGATCTGGGCTTCATCCAGATCAGTCAGCCGCTCAACGTCACCGATTGCAACGGTAAGGGTTGAAAGACACGGCTCGAACTTGCCGGAGTGACGGATGGCGCGGAGGGCGTCGATAACGTCAGTCATTTCGCGGCTCCCATTACCCGCCGAATATCCGTTCTGAACGCCGAAGCGCGAACAGCGGCCATTGAATAATCTTGAACGCAAAGCCGGTAGCGGCCTTTATCCGCCAAAATCCGGTGCCGCATTTTTTCCGCATACGACAGCGCGTCCAGCCGGTCTTCCCACGACAACGCAAGACGAGCGCGGGAAATCGCATTGCGATACGCCCATTTGTAAGTGAATCCGCCTCTTGGCCTCGGTGTCATGTCGTTCTCCCTTGTTGCCACCATAAAACACGGCACCGGGGAGAGCGTCAAGCGATATTTGTTAAACATTGCGTTTGACAGGCGCGCCGCTTTCGGCCTTTATGTCGGCAGCGGGATTGGCCCGCGTGGAGAACATCATGGCGATGCCAACTCATACCATCACCGCCGATCAAATTACAGACGGCCTTTATACCGGGTCTGTAGATGTGACGGATTATGCCGGTCACATTGTGATTGCAGAGAACTTGGGAACCGTGCGGTTTTCGGGCTATGTCCGCGCCAAAGGCCGCGTGGAGGCAAAGGCAGGCAGCAGCATCTCCGCAGGCGACGGCATCTCCGCAGGCAGCAGCATCTCCGCAGGCTGGGGCATCTCCGCAGGCTACGGCATCTCCGCAGGCAGCAGCATCTCCGCAGGCTGGGGCATCTCCGCAGGCTGGGGCATCTCCGCAGGCGACGGCATCTCCGCAGGCCACGGCATCTCCGCAGGCCGCAGCATCTCCGCAGGCGACGGCATCTCCGCAGGCAGCAGCATCTCCGCAGGCGACGGCATCTCCGCAGGCAGCAGCATCTCCGCAGGCTGGGGCATCTCCGCAGGCTACGGCATCTCCGCAGGCTGGGGCATCAAGGCCAAATGGGTTGACGTTGCCCTCCGCATTTTCGTCGGCTTGTGTCTCTGGCGTGAGCCGGAAGGCGAAGAGCGCCAACTTCGCGCCGAACTGCACCGTGGCGTTCTGGCGTTTGGCGAACACGTCCCTCCCGTTGTCGAGGAAGCGTCCGCACCCTTGGCCGACGAAATCGAGCCGCTGACCGCTTGTGAGATTGCCCGCGTCCGGGAACTTATCGCTAGTGCCTAACCCGACCAAACCAATCGGCGTGAGGCCGAAACAAGGGACCGCCCTGCAACGCATTATCGACCGGGCACGAGAGGATAACACGCCTCTCAGCCCTATCGTTCATCAAATGGCGGAAGCGCATGAACGCGCGGAACGTCGGAAATCTAAAAAGGGAGAATGACCGTGCTTGCTTTTATCCGCCGCCTGTTTAGCCGCTACGGCTTTCATCGCCAGCCGCCCGCTTGCCCGGCAAACCCCGATTGGGCCGATGATGCGTTCTTTACCGCTCACAAAGCCAAGACAGAAAGGCTTGCAGCTATCGCCCGTGAACGTGATGCACTGAAAGACCAACTGGCGAAGGCTATCAAGGCCAAAAAGGCAAGAGCGCCGATCTATGCGGCCCTTAGGGCGTTGTCGATTGAGGAACTGCGAGTGGAGACGGGGAAATGATCGGCCTTAAAACCGCGTTAGCTGGCTTTGCTCTGTGGTTTGTTTTTGGGCTGCTTACAAACAGCATGGACGAGCGCGAGGACCGGGTGTGGTGGTATTCGTTCGGGACAGTTGCTCTTTTTGGTGTCGTCCTAGTTCCTGTCGGTCTGATCGTTTGGATATTTGAATGACCCCACCCCCTTGGATAGATGAGAGGGCTTGTCGATGATCGAGCTTCCCTTGCCCGCTAAAATCCTCTGGCCTAACGGTCGGGGCCACTGGGCTGCGAAGGCTAAGGCTTTCAAGGCTCACAAAGAATGGGCTTACCTCGCTGCAAAAGACCCTCTTTGGCGCTGCTACATTGACACAGTGGAACGGGTCAATTGGTCCGTCACTATACACCCAAAGACCGCTCACGCGATAGACGACGACAACGCGCGGGCTAGTTTGAAGGCTTATCAAGACGGCTTGGCACTAGCGCTAGGCGTTAATGACAGTCAGTTCAATGCGCCTTCTCTGACCTTTGGAGAGCCTATTAAGGGCGGGCTTGTGCGGATTGTGATTGCACAATGACAGCCGCGCCACCCCGCCCGGCCATGTCGAAAGCCCGCCGCCTTCGCCTATTCACTCGCGACGGTGGCCTCTGCGACATCTGTAAACGGAAGGTTCTGGCCGGTGAAGCGTATGAACTAGACCACATCATCCCATGGGCTTTAGGGTTTGACGACAGCGATGAGAACTTGAGGCTGGTCCACAAAACCTGCCACCGGACGGATAAGACGGGAGGCGACGTTGCCCGCATTGCCAAGGCGAAGCGCCAAGGCCGGGAGACGGGCCAGCAAGCCAGACGGGCAGTCAAAGGCGGTTCAATCCCGTCTCGCCCGTTTCCAAAGACTAAAACCACATGGCCTAAGAGGCCTTTTAAGGGGAGAGAGACATGAGACAGACAGTCGCTAATATCTTGCGGGAGGTCGCTCAGGAATACGGGCTAACCCTCGCCGCGTTGACCGGGAAGGGTCGCTCCCGTCATATCGCATGGCCAAGGCAGGAGGCTTATTACCGGGCTTTCACAGAGTGCCCGCATCTCTCTTATCCAGAGATCGCCCGGCGCATCGGTGGCCGTGACCACACAACAGTTTTGCACGGGGTCCGCGCTCATTGCGAACGGAACGGGCAGTCATACGCTCGTGCCGTGCAGATTAGGAAGTATGGCGGGCCGGACTTTGCCTTCTATGAGTTGGCCAAAGGTTATGAGCGGACAATGGTTAGCGCCAGATCGGGAGGCGAATATGCGTCAGCCTAGAGACTGGTTCACTTCCGTTCAAGATAACACGCTTCGCAAAATGAAGCGACTAGGTTTCACCCCCGCCGAGATTGGCGAGAAGCTGGGCCGAACGGAATACACTGTCCGGGAACGAGCGCGGTCGCTTGGCATCCCGTGGCAGAAAGACCCCGGAAGCTCCGTTCTGGTAAACAAATACGCGGACGGCTTTGACAAAGACCGGGAGACCGAGGCACGGCAAAGGGTAGCAGACGAACGCTTTGTCTATGCCCTAGCCCTTGCGTTTCAGCGGGGAGACGATTTGCCTGTGAGGAAAAGGCCGGTCCCTGCCAAGCGGCCTTCAATGTTTAGCGTCTGGGAAGAATGACGATGCGTGAGGAGGTCATTGGTGATTGTCGGCTGATTCTTGGCGACTGCCGGGACATTTTGCCAACGCTTGGCCCGGTGGATGCAGTTGTTACGGACCCGCCTTATGGAATCAACTATCGCCATAGCGGCGGAGGCCGCTGGGGTGGAAATGGCCTGACAGGAAAACAGAAACCGGTTTGCGATACGCGTGGCGTCATCGGGGATGATAAGCCATTCGATCCAATACACCTTGTGGCTCTGGCCAAAAAGGTAATCCTTTGGGGCGGTAATCACTACGCTTCTCGGCTTCCTGACCAGCCGTCATGGCTGGTGTGGGACAAGGTAGCGACCGGACCATCTTTTGCCGATGTAGAGATGGCGTGGACCAACCTTGGCTTCCCCGCCAAACTGCATAAACAACTGTGGTCCGGCTGTTTGGTGTCGGGAGAGGAGCGGACGAACCGCGTAATGCGCGGCACGGGTCGCGCAACAAGAGAACACCCCACACAAAAGCCAATTGCCTTGATGGACTGGTGTGTCTCACTACTCGGTGAATGCGGTATAGTGCTCGACCCATACATGGGAAGCGGGACGACGGGCGTTGTTTGCGCCCGGAGAAATATAGCATTTATCGGTGTTGAGATCGACGCTGGTTATTTCGACATCGCCTGCCGCCGCATTGAGGAGGCTTACAAACAGCCCCGCCTATTTGCGGAGCCGGTTCAAAAGCCGGTTCAAGATGTTCTGATATGAAAAAGACCCCGGCGAGCGCGAAGCATCACCGGGGCCTCCTTCCTCCGCGACGGGGACAAAGAGGGAGCAAAACCCCCGCCGCGCTCCCTTGTTCCCGCCTTGACCTTTTAGGGCCAATGACGGATAAAGGTCGGTGCGGGTTAGCCACGAACTGACCCGCGAAACGCCAACGGCTTGCCTAAGGAGCCATCGACCATGCGGTTTTACCGCCACCAGACCATTTGTGCAAGCCTTTGGGTGATGCCGTGAGCGTTCCGTTCATGCAGCTCTATGTGGCCGACTATCTGGGCGACACTAGGCACCTGACAACCGAACAGCACGGCGCGTATCTGCTCTTGCTTATGACGCTCGGGCATCCCGGCGGTTCTCTTCCGAATGACGACAAAAAGCTGGCGCGGATTGCTGGATGTTCGCCGTCGCGATGGGGGAAAATCAGAGAGGACGTGCTGGCGTTTTTCACGGTCACCGATGACGGTCTAACGAGCAAGCACATTGAGCGGTGGGACATCGAGACGCGCCGCCGTGAGAACCGGCCTCCGCTTCCCGCCATCACACGCGCCTTCGTGCTGGAGCGCGACGGGTATCGTTGTGCCTATTGCCAGACGACTGACGGCCCGTTCGAGGTTGACCATATTCTGGCCGTCGCCCTTGGTGGCAGTAACGCACTTGAGAACCTGACTTGCGCCTGCAAGCCGTGCAACCGCAGCAAGGGTGCAAAGCGGCTCAGTGATTGGGTGGCCGCATGAGCCTCCCGTATTACAAACGCTTCCCCCGCGATTTTCTCGACGGGACGATAGGCTTGTGTCTGGAAACCAAGGGCGCTTACGCCATCGTTCTTGACCTGATTTATATGCGCGACGGACGGCTTGCCGATGACGCGCGTTACATCGCTGGCCAGCTTGGGTGCAGCGTCAGGAAGTGGACGGCTATCCGAAAAGAGCTTCTTGCGGCCGGGAAGATTCAGTGCGCCAACGGGATTATCTCGAACTTTCGCGCAGATTATCTCACCGAAGAATCGAGAAAATATCAGGATAATCAGCGCGAAATCGCAGGGCTTCCTCGCAAAAACAACACGTTACGCCAGCCAAAACCTAGCCAATCAGAATCAGAACCAGAAAGTAAGAGAGTTACTAACGTAACTCTTGTGCGACCGCCTGATTTGTTCGCTGAGTTTTGGTCGCGCTGGCCAGTCAAGAAATCCCGCAAAGCCGCCCATGCGGCATACCTGAAAGCCCTGAAGGAAACCGATCATGGAACTCTTGTCGCCGCAGTCGATGCTCAACGCCGTTGGCCTGAGTGGGCAGTCGCGAGGTATATCCCCTACGCTGCAACGTGGCTCAACCGGGGTGGCTGGGCTGACGAGCCAAGAGGAAGCGAAGGCGAGGGCGTGGCTGGGAACCCGAAAGCCAACGGAAACCGATCAGGCGATACATCATTCGCTGACATCGCAGCTAGGCGTAAGCGTGAACGTGAAGCGGGAATGGAGATACCCGGAAAGCAAGCCGCCGTATCAGGTGACGACTTCGGCTGGGGTATTGGCGCAATCGACGGACAATGTGCGGCTGGCGATTGGCAAGGTTGAGTTTGCCTCCGTCCCGCCAAGCCATGAGGAGGCGGAACTTATGGTTTCGCAACTGCAACAGGCTTTGGCCCGGCGGGCATCTAGCGAGGACGCGGCAGAGGTCGGATTTGACTCTTACGTCCATTGCCTTCGTCGTCACCCGCTGGACGTAGCGCAAGCCGCCGTCATGGAGCTGGCGAACGAACCTAGACCGGGTAACGCCGCCGCGTGGTTTCCTACCCTCCCCGAACTTGAGGGGGTTTGCCGGAAATACGGCAGGGACCGAGAGGCGATGCTTGAGGCTTTGCGCGGCTGGCGTGAACCGTCGCCAGAGGCTGTTGAGGTCCGGCGTTTGGAGCAAGAATGGAAAGCCCTGCGACAAAGGGCCAGCGAACTGAGTATGAAGGCCGGGCCGGGGCCAGCGACTGACACAGGCCCACGCGGCGAGCGGTTAGCCGCCGCCCGTGAGGCCGAACAGCAGTCCATCAAGGCTCGTGAGGCTTTTCTTGTAGCCGAAAAGACCACGCAACATCACAACGCAAACAGCTTCTAAGGAGATTATGATGAAAGACCTTGTTCTAGTCCATGAACATCCCGTTGGCTCGCGCTGTATGCGCTACGGCTTCGGTGTCTCTGTCATGAGCGGAGATGCGCTTTGGTGGTGCGACGAGCGCCGCGCGTGGACAACACTTGATGACAACAAAAGCGGGCTTTCCAACGTTGCGCCGTGCCGGACAGTTAAGGCTTTTAAGCGCCACCTTCGCCGCCATGCCGATGTGTTGTCTGGACGGCTAGTCGTCTGGACCGGGCGCTTTGATA
>Ga0181350_1000027_pt1 | contig 41984 bp, 69 predicted proteins | sample Su13VDMM110DCMD_FD_130105 | JGI IMG/M metagenome (GOLD analysis project Ga0181350, IMG submission 130105) | Freshwater viral communities from Lake Michigan, USA - Su13.VD.MM110.DCM.D | ecosystem: Environmental > Aquatic > Freshwater > Lake | place: USA: Michigan | collected 2013-07-16
ACGGCGGGGGCGTTCAAAACCAACGCAAACCGCACTTCCTCGCACACGCGCACGGAGCGACCATGACCCGACGCCAGCGCATCGACAGCGCGACCGGCGCCGTGGCCGTTATGCTGAAGGCGGCGAAGCGCATCAATCCGCCGGCTCATGCTCCGCTGGACGATGACGCTTTGCCGTTCTGGAACGAGATCGTCGCGGCCCGCGCGCATTCGGAGTGGAACGACCACGACCTGACCTGTGCGTCTGACCTGGCCAACGCGATGGCCCAACTGGTCGAGAACCGCCGGATGCTCCGGGCTGAGGGCGAGGTGTTGGAGACCGAAAAGGGGTCGAAGTTCGCCAATCCGCGGGTCTCGGTCGTTCACGGTCTGCACGCCCAGATCAAGTCGGCCCGACAGTCGCTCTACATCCATGGACGCACGGCCGGACGGGTCGAGGACGTGACGCGCCGCAGGGCTCAGGCCCGAGAGATTGAGGCGGGAAGCCCGCTGGCCGGTGACGACGAAGACCTGCTGGCGCGTCCGACAGTCCAGTGACGCGCGGCGAGCGGGTCGTCCGCTTCATCGAAACCTTCTGCCGTGTTCCTGAAGGGAAGCTGGTCGGAAAGCCGATCCGGCTCGACGGGTGGCAGAAGCGGTTCATCCTCGAGGTCTACGACAACCCAGCCGGGACACGGATCGGCATCCTGTCGATCGCCCGCAAGAACGGGAAGTCGGCGCTGATCGCGGCGATCATGCTGGCGCATCTGGTCGGACCCGAGGCGCGACAGAACAGCCAGATAGTCTCCGGCGCCCGGTCGCGAAAACAGGCGGCGGTCGTCTTCAACCTTGCTGCCAAGATGGTTCAGCTATCCGACCGGCTGCGCCCCATCGTTCGGATCGTGCCGTCCGGGAAGACGCTGCACGGCCTAACGATGCACACCGAGTATCAGGCGCTCGCGGCGGAGGCCGGCACGGCCCACGGGCTTTCTCCGGTCCTCGCTATTCACGACGAGATGGGCCAGGTCCGGGGCGAGCTCGACGCGTTTATCGAGGCCATCGAGACCGCTCAGGGCGCCTACGACGACGCGCTGCAACTGATCATCTCCACCCAGGCACCCAACGACGCCGATATGCTTTCGATCAGGATCGACGACGCGGAGCGGTCCGGCGACCCCACCATCGTCAGCCACGTCTACGCGGCGCCGGAAGATGCGGAACTGCTGGATCCCCGCGCGTGGAAGGCGGCGAATCCCGCGCTCGGATCGTTCCGGTCTGAGGTCGAGATCACGAACAAGGCGGCCGAAGCGGCGCGGATGCCCTCGGTCGAGAACAGCTTTCGGAACCTGTACCTAAATCAGCGGGTGACGCGGCACACGCCATTCGTCAGCCCGTCAGTCTGGAAGGCCTGCGCCGGGTCAGTCGATATGTCGGCCTTCTACGAGGGCCCGGTGTTCGGCGGGCTCGACCTGTCCCTGACGACCGACCTGACCGCGCTGGTCCTGATCGCCCAGAAGGGCGGGGTCTGGCACGTCCTGCCCGTGTTCTGGACCCCTGAGGCGACGCTCGCTGATCGGGCCAAGAAGGACCGGGCGCCGTACGATGCATGGGTCCGCGACGGCTTCATGAGGGCCACGCCGGGGCCGGCTGTTGAGTACGACTTCGTCGCCCGCGACATCGCGGAACTGACCGAGGGCATGGACGTCCGGCAAATCGGTTTCGATCGCCACCGGATCAAGACGCTTCAGGCGGAGCTCGGACGGATCGACGTCGCCCTTCCGATGCTGGAGTTCGGCCAGGGCTTCGTCAGCATGGGTCCGGCGGTCGATCGCTGCGAGATTGAGTTCCTGCATCACCGGTTCCGCCACGGCGGTCACCCGGTGCTGACGATGTGCGCGGCGAACGCGATCATCGTTCAAGACGCAGCGGGCAATCGCAAGATGGACAAGTCCAAATCGACCGGCCGCATCGACGGCATGGTCAGTCTGGCGATGGCGATCGGCGTCATGGCTTTGGACGCGAACGAAGCCGAGGCGGCGTCTCCCTGGGACGACCCGAACTTCAGCCTGGAGGCGGCATGAGCTTTTTCGACCGCTTCCGCAGGGCGCCCGTAGAGGCGCGCTCGCTGGAGAACCCGTTGGTTCCGATCAGCAACACCGCGGCGCTGATGGCGCTGTTCGGCATTTCTGGCGGCAACCTGCCTACGGTGACCCCGGACAGTGCACTGACGGTGCCAGCGTGGGCCTGTGCAGTTGGTTTCCTGTCGCGGTCGCTTGGAAATCTCCCGCTTCACGCCTTCGCCGACAAGGGCGAGGCTGGTTCGGAGCGGGTCACCGGGAAACTGCAAAGGGTCCTGAACGAGGCTCCGAACCCGGAGTGGACCTCGTTCGGCCTGCGGACCTATTTCTGGTCGCAGGTCTTCGGCTCTTCGGCGGGCCGGGGCCTGCTCTATATCGAGCGCGTCGGCCGCAACGCGGACAGCCTCTGGCCGATGGATGCGACCCAGACAACGGTTCGCCGGGTCGCGGGGAAGAAGGTCTACACGTTCGCCGGCAAGGACTACGCAGCAGCCGACGTGATCGACGTGCCCTTTCTGCTGAAGGCTGATCAGCTCGGGTCGCATGCTCCCCTGACCATGGCGGGCAAGGCGCTGGAGCTGGCGCTGGCCATGGGCGACTACGCCTCCGGGTTCTTCGCCAATGGCGGCGTTCCTCCGCTGGCCCTGTCAGGACCCATGCCCGCCGGCGCCGACGCGCTGAAGCGGGCGCAGAACGACGTGAAGCGCGCCATCGACGGGGCCAAGTCCCGCGGTGAGGCGATCATGCCGATCCCCTCCGGCTACGAACTGAAGCCGGTCGGGTTCGACCCTGAGAAGGGCCAGATGACGGAGGCCAGGCGACTCCAGATCGAAGAGATCGGCCGGGTGTTCAGCCTGCCGCCGGTGTTCGTCGGAGACCTCACCCACGGGACGTTCTCAAACACGGAGCAGCAAGACCTCCAACTCGTGAAGCACGTCATCGCCCATTGGGCCAAGGCGTTCGAGGAAGAGTGCAATCTCAAAATCTTCGGCGCGCAGAACAACCGTCGCTACGTCGAGCACTCGCTGGACGCCCTGATGCGCGGCGACTTCAAGTCGCGGATCGAAGGTCTGGCCCGAGGAATCCAGACGGCCCAGATCACGCCAGACGAAGCCCGCGCGCTGGAAAACCGCCAGCCCTACGCGAACGGCGTCGGCTCAACCCCGCTTATCCAGGGGGCGACCGTGCCCCTCGGCTCTCAACCCAAGGACGGAGCGACCCCGCCCGCCGACGACACCGGAGGCCAGAGTGCCGAACAAACCGCAGGGTGAGACCCGTTCGGTCTCGCAGCCCGTTGAGCAGCGCGCGGACGGAAAGACAATCGCGGGCTACGCCGCGGTCTTTCGCTCGCCGACCAACATCGGTGGATATTTCACAGAGATCATCGCGCCGGGCGCCTTCACGAAGGCCCTGCAGTCGACAGACGTGCGCGCCCTGTATGACCACAAATGGGGCCGGGTTCTGGGTCGGACGAGCACCGGAACCCTGCGCCTGAAGGAAGACGACAAGGGGCTTTCGGCGGAGATCGACCTGCCCGATACGACGGACGGCCGCGACGTGCGCGCCCTGATGGAGCGCGGGGATCTGGACGGGATGTCGTTCCAGTTCAGCGCCGTCCGGCAGGAGTGGGACGAGACCACGGACCCGCCGACCCGGACTGTTCTGGAGGCCGAACTCTACGAGGTCTCAGTCGTGGCAGACCCCGCATACCTCGACGCGACCGTGGCGCTGCGAAGCCTCGACGAAGCCCGCAAGTCCGGAGCCGACGAACGCGCCGAGCACAACCGCCGGCAGGCGGAGGCGCGCATCGCGGAACGCCGCGCCGGCGCCGAACAGAAATTCCGCCGGATCAACGGCTGAACCCCTTCCCGCCTAACGGCGGAGCCCATCACCCGCCCTTGGGAAAGGCATCGAGGCTCGCCATCCCGGCGGGCCTTTTTGCTGGAAAGGCACCCCATGAAGACCCTGACCCAACTGCAAGAAGAGCGCGGCACTCTGGTCACCCAGGCCCGCGCCGCCCTCGACGAGATCAAGGGCAACACCGACGAGTCGCGCGCGGCAGAACTGACCGACCGCCACGACAAGATCATGGCCGACTTCGACAAGATCGAGGGCCTGATCGAGCGTGAAGGCCGCGTCGCTGCTGCCGAAGCCCGCGCTGAAGAAGAGCGCGCCGCCCGCCGTCCGATCCCCGGCGACGGCGAATCCCGTCAGGAAGAAAAGGGCGACGACGACAAATATCGCTTGGCCTTCCGCGCGATGCTGCTTGCCGGCGGCAACGTCTCCGAACTGGCCGGTGAACACCGGGCCGCCCTGAGGGCGGGCGTGTCCGAGTTCCGCGCTCAGTCGGTCGGCACCACCACGGCCGGCGGCTTCACCGTGCCGGTGACCCTGGCCGACTTCATCGTCAAATCGATGGCCATGTGGGGCCCGATGTACGACGAGAACCTGTGCACCACGATCACCACGTCGTCGGGCGAGCAGATCAACATCCCCACCATCGACGACACCGCCACCGCTGTCGCCAAGCACACCGAGAACACCGCCCTGACTGATGACGGCGGCGTGGATGTCGTGGTCGGCCAGAAGGTGCTCAACGCCTTCATGTTCGACACTGAGTTCGTCCGCTGGTCGCTGGAACTGACGCAGGACTCCAACTGGAGCTGGGAACAGCTCCTGGGCGAACTGCTGGGCGAACGACTCGGCCGCCGCGCCAACGTCGAACTGACGACCGGCGACGGCTCGGGCGATCCCAACGGCATCGTCACCGCCTCGAGCCTCGGCAAGACCGCCGCCGGCGCCTCGGCGATCACCTGCGACGAACTGATCGACCTGCAGCACTCGGTCGACCCGGCCTACCGCCAGTCGCCCAAGGCCCGGTTCATGTTCAGCGACTCGACGCTGGCGGCGATCCGCAAGCTGAAGGGCGGCGACGGTCAGTACATCTGGCAGATGGGCGACATCCGCCAAGGCGTCCCGGGCGCCCTGCTCGGCTCGCCGTACTCGATCAATCAGGCGATGGCCTCGATCGCCACCGGCAACAAGTCGGTGATCTACGGCGACTTCGGCAAATACTTCGTCCGCAAGGTCGGAGCACCGGTGATCGGCGTGATGCGCGAGCGCTTCTGGCCCGATCTGGGCATCGCCGGCCTGATCCGTCTGGACGGCGAGCTGGGCGACACCGCCGCGGTCAAGCACCTGATCCAGGCCTGATCCCACTAGGGGCGGTCCATACCGGGCCGCCCCGCCCCTTTCTGGAGATAGGCCATGACCTACAACACAAAGGCCCGCCGCCTCATCGGCGGCGACGCCTACGAAATCGCCAGCGGCGGCCAACTGCTGAGCCGCGGGCAGGCGCTCTTCGCCCAAGCGGCTCCGGCTGCGAAAACCGTCACCGCCGCGATCACCGCTGCGGAACTGGCCGGGCAGTTGATCACCACCACGGGCGCGACCGCCCCGTCGATCCACCAGCTGCCGACCGGAACGCTTCTGGCTGCGCAGTTCCCGAACATCGCGGTCGGCGACTCATTCGACTTCACCGTGATCAACACCGGAACCGGCGCCAGCGATGACGCCACGATCACGGTCAACACCGGCGTGACCATCGTCGGCAACCCGACCGTGGGCGCGCTGACCGATGCGACGATCATCTCCGGGTCGGGCACCTTCCGCGCCCGGTACTCGGCCGCCAACACCTTCGTCGTCTATCGGATCGCCTGATCATGCGTGTTCGGATGTTGGTCGGGCTCTCGGGTCCGGCCATCAACCTGACCCCAGGTCAGGAGCATGATTTTGCGGATGCGGAGGCCATCCGTCACATCGAGGCAGGCAACGCCGTGGCGGTGGCCAAGCCGAAGCTTGAGCGCGCCGTCAAGGCACGTCCTAAGGCGGAGAAGCGGTGATGTGGCGTCCTGTCGTCGTCACCGTTGCGCCTGCTGCTGAACCGCTGACCACGGCGGACGCGAAGGCGCAGGTGCGCGAGGATTCGAGCGACTATGACACCCTGATCGCCTCCTTTGTCGCTGCTGCCCGCGCCCATGTTGAGGCCCGGACGGCAACGCGGCTCTACACGCAGACCGTCAGTTTCAAGACGGACGATTGGGCCGATCTGGCGCACCTGCCGATCTGTCCGGTCCAGTCGATTTCGAGCATCTCCTACACGGACACGGCGGGCGACGTGATCTCGCTCTCGACGGACATTTACGAGACGCGGCTGGAGCTTCTGGAGCCTGCCGTCGTCCTGAAATACAACCAGTCTTGGCCCACCATTCGCACCGGCTCGCTGATCACCGTGACGGCGGTTGTCGGGTACGGCGTGGCTGGCGCGCAACCGCCTGAAGTCATCCATGCGATGCGGCTTCTGGTTGGTGACTGGTACGACAACCGCGCGACGGTGGATGACTCGCCCAAGGTTGCGGTTCCAATGGCGGCGGCGGTTGACGCCCTGCTGGCCAATCACACGCGGTTCCTCATCTGATGGCCCTGTCCGCCGGAAAGCTGGACCGCAAGATCATCCTGCAGCGGTTCACTGAGACCCGCGACGAGTTCAACGAGCCGGTGAAGTCGTGGGCGACGCTGGCGACCCGCTCGGCCTCCTATGAGCCGCTGTCGGACGGCGAGAAGTTCCGGGCGTCCGAGACGGCGGCTGATGCCTCGGCCCGGTTCGTCATCCGCTGGTCGACTGCCACGGCGACGCTCAACCCGAAGGACCGCCTGACCTTTGAGGGCGGTGCCTGGGAGATCGTCCGCGTGAAGGAGATCGGCCGGCGCGAGGGGCTGGAGATCACCGTCGGGAAGCGAGCCGATGGCTAAGTATCGCAACGTGAACCTGACCAGGGTTTCGGTCGATGGCCTCAAGGATCTGGACGCGGCGCTCTCGCAACTTCAGCGGACGGTCGCCAAGACGGTTCTCCGGCGCGTAGCGCGCAGGGCTTTGGAGCCCATGCGCGCGGAGGCTCAGCGGCTGGCGCCGGACGATCCGAACACGCCGAACCCTGACCTTGAAAGCTCGATCATCATTTCGTCGCGCCAGAAAAGCGGGCGGCAAGGTCGGCGTAGTGCGGAGGAAAAGCGCTCTGTCGTTGTCTACATGGGGCCATCTCCTGAGGGCTATCCGCAGGCGGTCATGCAAGAGTTCGGAACGGTCCACCACCCTCCGCAGCCCTACATGCGACCGGCCTTTGATAGCGAGAAAGACGGAGCCCTTGAGATCATCAAGGCCGACCTTGGCAGTGAGATTCAAAAGACCGTCCAGCGGCAGGCCCGCAAGGCGGCCCGACTGGCTGCGAAGGGGTAGCCGATGGAAAGTTCACTCATCGCCAAACTGCTGGCGACAGCGGGTGTGACCGCCCTTGTCTCAACCCGCGTGAACTGGTCGCGCCGTCCGCAAGGGGAGCCCCTGCCGGCGGTCGTCCTGCACGTCATCGACCGGATCCCGGACGTAACCCATGGCGGTCGCTCCGGCCTGCTGGTCAGCCGGGTCCAGTGTGACTGCTGGGGCGAGACATTCGGCTCGGCCAAAGCGGTCGCCCGGGCGGTCGAAGAAGCCCTGACCGCCCAGACCTTCACGCAGGGCGCCGTCCGGTTCGACGCCATCCTGATCGACTCCGAACGCAACGACACGTCCGACGAGACCACCCCGCTTTTCCGCACGTCCCTGGACCTGATGGTCCAGAGCGCCAACGCTTCCTGAAGGAGAACTACCCATGGCTGCTTCCGCTGCTACGTCGGGCTTCGGCGCGACCTTCGCCTATCTCTCGACCGACCCGTCGACCTACACCTCGCTGGCCGAGGTGCTGTCGATCACGCCGCCCTCGATCTCGGTCGAGACCATCGAGTCCACGCACATGGCCTCCGATGACGGGTTCCGCGAGTTCATCGCCAGCCTGAAGGACGGCGGCGAGTGCGTCGTGACCATGAACTACGTCGAGTCCAGCGCGACCCTGCTTCAGACGCTGGTTCTCGCCGGTCTGGAGACCTTCAAGATCACGCTGGCCGGCAGCTCGACCCTGATCTTCTCGGGCATTCCGACCGCCTTCGCGATCGACGACATCGTGATCGACGACAAGATGACCATGAGCCTGACCATCAAGGTCTCCGGCAAGCCCGTCTACGCGGCGGTCTAACATGGCAAACCCTGTGAAGGGCGAGGCGGGGTTCGATGTCGAAGGCCAAGCGTATGTGCTGGCCTTCGACATCAACGCCATGTGCGAGGTTGAGTACGTCCTCAATCTCTCGACAGATCAGATCCTGAAAGCCCTCGCGTTCTCGCCGCCGCTTCATGTGGTACGGGCGCTACTCTGGGGCGGGCTTCGTCGCCACCACCCGGACATCGACCTGATCGGTGCGGGCGCTCTGATTGAAAGCGCGGGCGGCCCCGGTCTCGCGCTGGACAAGATCGGGCAGGCCCTGATCTCCGCCTTCCCGGAGGCGAAGGACGACCCTGAAAACCCTCGGAAGGGAGCGCCGGCTGGGACTGGCCGTCGCTCCTCACAGCGTGGGTCTCGATAGGTCAACCCGAAGAACGGTTCTGGCAGGTTACGCCGCGCGTCATGGCGCTGGTGTTCGCCGGGGCAGCGGAGCGGTTGAAGCAAGAGCAGCAGGGCCGGGCATGGCTGGCTTGGCACACCGCCGCTCTTCCCCGGCTCAAGAAGTTCCCGACGCTCGAAAGCCTCACGGGTAGCAAGCGTCAGGCCCGCCGACAGACCGCTTCCGAGATGGACGCGATCTTCAAGGCGTGGGCAGCGAGAGGTTAGCGATACATGGCAAGTTCGCTCATCGGCGCGATCCGCGTCCACCTCGGCCTTGACAGCGCGCAGTTCAGTGATGGTCTGAAAACAGCCCAGACCGGGCTTCAGCGGTTCGCAGGCATCGCCAAGGCTGGGGCGCTGGCTATCGGGACTGCAATGGTCGCGGCCGGCGGAGCCATGGCTGTGGCCATGCGCGGGGTGATCGACGACGCCGACGAGATGTCGAAGATGGCTCAGAAGATCGGGGTTCCAATCGAGGAACTGAGCCGCCTTCGCTATGCCGCCGAGCTGTCGGATATCAGCTTGGAGGAGTTGGAGAAGTCGCTTCGGCGTCTGTCCGCCGGAATGCTTGACGCTGCCGAGGGTGGTGCGGGCCCGGCGGCCGAAGCGTTCGCGCTGCTTGGCATCAATGTCCGTGACGCGGCAGGCAACATCCGCTCTTCGACATCTGTGGTCGAGGACCTAGCGGCCCGGTTTGCCGCGATGCCGGATGGTGTCGAGAAGACCGCGCTGGCCATGCGGATCTTCGGCAAGTCCGGCGCGGACATGATCCCGCTGCTGAACTCGGGCGCGGAAGGCCTGCGCGAGATGTATGCCGAGGCCGAGCAGCTTGGCATCGTTCTGGACCGGGAAACGGGTCTGGCGGCCGAGCGGTTCAACGACAACCTGACCCGCCTCGGCAAGACCAAGGACGGGATCGTCACGAAGATCACGGCGGGGATGTTGCCGGCGCTGTCCAACCTGACGGACGCCCTGGCGAATACCGCGCGGAACACCGGCCTTCTGACTTCAATCGGCAGTGTCCTCGGCCGGGTGATGCAGGTGCAATACAGCGCCATCGCTGCTGTCGCCGGAGCGTTCAGCTTCTTGGCACGAAGCATCAACATGGCGACGGTCGCGGCCGGACGGCTTGTGCGGGGTGACTTTGCCGGCGCGACCGAGGCTCTGCGGACTGGCGCTCTGGACGTTGCCGGTTCGCTGGCCGCCACGGTCGCAACCATCCGAAACATCTGGAAGCCCCTCGAAAACGTCGCGCCCGTGGAAACGGCGGTGGCGGAAGTCGACAGCCGTAGCCGCTCGGCCACGGGTGCGGCCCGGGCGGTGCGCGGCCTGTCTGATGAGCAGCGCGAGCAACAGCGCCTAGCCTCTGAAATGGCCCGCGAGGCGCAGCAGGTTTACGACCAGACCCGCACCCCGGCCGAACAATACCGCGCCGAAGTCGAGCGTCTGACGCGGATGCTGAACGCCGCCGCGATCAGTCAGGACACCTTCAACCGGGCCATGCGTGACGCTGGCGTCCGCCGCGACTCTGAAGATCCGCTGTCACAGGCCGGCCAGCGCATTGCAGAAGAGAACCGCGTTGCCGCCGAGCGAGCGCGGGAGGATGCGGCGGACTTCGCTGCTGACCACGAAGAGAACCTGCGCTCGGCCACCTATGACGGCGTTCGCGGCGGCCTCGAGGCGGCTGCAGACGGCAACCTGGGCCAGTACCTCGCGGGCCGAATCCGCGAGGCGCTGTTCGACAATCTGGCCACGTCGATCACCGACCTGTTGCGCGGCCCGAAAGGCTCCGGCGCGAATGGCGGGGCGATGGGCTGGCTTCGTACTGCCGGTTCGATGCTCAAGAGCTTCTCGGGCGGCATCCCCGGCTTCGCGACGGGCGGCTCGTTCAAGGTCGGCGGGCAGGCCGGGGTCGACAAGAACCTCGTTTCCTTCCGCGCAACCAAGGGCGAGATGGTCGACATCCGCCGTCCGGGTCAGGACGCGGGCTCAGGCGCCATGGCGGTGCACGTTGTCCCCTCGCCCTATTTCGATGTCCGGGTGGAGAAGGTCGCAACGCCAATTGCCGGCCGCTCCAGCATCCAGGCGTTCGGCGCGGCGCGGCAGCAAGTCCCCGCGGATGACGCCCGCCGCCGCCGCTTCAGCCTCACGGGGACCTAATGGCTATCGCTCTGCCCGACTGGCCCTATCCGGCCGCGATGACGCCTCGCCTTGTTTCTGGCCGGGCTGAACTGCGGCCCGCATGGGGCGGGGACATCCAGCGCATCAACCGCGCCGGATCCCGGTTTGCCATGGACGTGACCCTGCCGGTGCTGACCTACATGGACGCGCAGGACTGGTCAGACATAAACGACGAGACGGCCACGGTGACGATGCAGATCGTCCAGCCGGGCCTTGATGTCGGAGCGCCGGGCGTGACCCTGGTGAAGGGCGCGGGCCAGTCGGGGACGACGCTCATCATCGACGGCTTCACGCCCTACTACGTTCTGCGAAAGAACCAGTGGATCAGCGTCTCGACCAGCGGTCGGCTATATGCCTACCGGGTCAAGACCGAGGTTGCGGCGGATGCGACGGGCGAGGCGAGTGTGGTGCTGACCACCATGCTGCGCGCGGTTCATGCCGACAATGACCCGGTGGAGATTGCCGAGCCTCGCATCGAAGGGTTCGCCACGGTTCCGGAGGATGCGTGGGCGACGAATACGGCAGGCCATGTGGCCCTGTCGTTTACGATTGAAGAGCGCGGCTAGTGGACGCCTCTCTGGTCACAGCCCTACAGGGCGCGGCTCCTACACTGGTGCATCTGGTGACGGTCACGCTTTCGGGCGCGACTGTCCGCTGGCTTGACGCGGGTGGCTCCGGCTTCGTGGTCTGGGGTGCGAACACCTACAAGGCCGAGGACGCCACCTACGGCGCTCTGGGGGCGATTGGGGCCATAGAAGACGGCGCGGACGGACAGGCCACGGTCTGCGAGTTGACCATCCTGTGCGACGCGACCGCAATGGCGCTGTGGGTTGACCTGACCGAGCAAGGCTCACTGGTCACGGTTCACCTCGGCGCGGTCACCCCCTCGACCGGCCTGCTGATCGGTGAGCCGGAACTGCTCTTCCGTGGCGAACTCGACCAGCCCCGCATCGCATCGGGCCGGGGCCAGACCCTGACCTTCGACTGCATCACCGAAGAAGCCCGGATGCTGGAACCGAACGAAGAGCAGAGGCTCACGGACAGCTTCCATCAAGCGGTCTGGCCCGGTGACCTTGGCTGCGAACACATTGTGGATGTCGAGAAGAAGATTTACTGGCGCGCGGACGATCCGAATGGGGCCATCACATGACGGCTCGGAAAGCGAAGGCGGCGCAGGCCTGCGTTGATCGGTTCAACGGCAAATCCTACGCGCCGGGAAAGCACGACTGCGCCCGTCTCGCGGTCCACCTTCTGCACCACCTCGGCCAGCCGGTCGCGATGATGAAGGGCCGCAAATACGCCAGCGAGGCGGCGGCACTAAAGACCCTGCGCGATCTCGGGTTTGCCTCTCTGGTTGACGCCGTGGATTCGCTTGGCTTGGAGCGCATCGCCCCGGCCCGCGCGATGTCCGGCGACCTTGTGGCCTTGCCCTGTGACGATGAGCGGTGGGGCTGCGCTCTGACCGTAGCGGTCGGCAATGGGCGGGTGTTCGGGTTCCTTGATGGGGTCGGCCAGGCGGTCAAGCCGGTCGACTTTGTCGCTGCGTGGCGGGTGGTCTGAGATGCCGCAAATCGCTCAGGCTGCGGCAGTCGCCTTCAACTACATCCAGACCGCGTTTGCCGCCGTCGAGGCTGGCGGCGCGACTATTGCCCAGACCATCACCGTCACAGCCGTAAAGGCTGCTCAAACTATTGCCGCCGATGCGGCGTTATCTGCGCTTTCCGGCAAGCCTCGCACTGAGGGATCACAGACCGCTTTCCGCGCCGACACAGACGCTGGAATCCCCGTCGCCTATGGCCGCATCGGCTGCGGCGGGGTCATCAACTACCGCGTGGCCTATGACGCCACCAACCGATACCAGACCCTGTTCTGCACGGTCTCGGCTGGCCCGATCAAGTCGTTCGTCAGCTTCGCGGCGGACGACATTGTTACGACCTTCGACGGGACGCTGAACAAGGCCATCGACGGCGACCACGCCGGGTTCATGTGGCTGAAGACCAGCCTCGGGACGCAGCCGCAAACGGCGTTGACCTCACCGACCGGAACAGGCGCGGGGATCGCCGCTCCGGATTGGGGTACCGATCACAAGCTGAACGGCCTCGCCTGCTACGCCCTGACGATGTTCGAGAACTCGAAGGGCGATGAGTTCCGGGGTGGGGTAGTCAAGCCCCTGCACGTCATTGAGGGCGTGTACGGCTGGGACCCCCGGCTGGACAGCACCTATCCGGGCGGGTCGGGTTCCTGCCGCCTGCTGACGCCTTCGACCTGGGTGTGGATTGATGAGGGTGCGATTGCAGCCCTCAACTGGTGCATTGGCCGATGGGCTGGTGACTCTGGCGGCGGAACCTATGGCGTCCCGTATGCCTGCTCGCTGATCGCCGGGATCGGTTCCTCGCTGGACGGGATTGACGTTGCATCCTTCGTGAACGCGGCCAACGTGGCGGACGCGAACGGCTGGAAGGTCGCGGCCTATCCGACGACGAAGGACGACAAGTACGCGGTCCTGACGAACCTGCTGCAAGCCTCGGGCGCGGTTCCGGCGCGCAAGGCAGGGCAGATCAGTTGCATCACGAACGGCGAAGATCAGGCGTCTGTGGTGACCATCACGGCGGCGGACACGGCGGGGCCTGTCGAGGTGTCGCTGGGTCAATCGCGGCTCGAGCGGATTAACACGGTCCTGCCCCGGTTCTGGTCGGAAGATCACCGCTGGGACATGGTGCAGATCGCGCCGGTCTCTAACTCAACCTGGGTCACAGAGGACGGCAGCAAGAAGCGGACACGGGGCATCGACTATCCCTATGTCCCCGCCGCCAATCAGGCCGCCCAGCTTGGCTATTACGACATCGCCAACGCCCGCGAGCCGGTGACCGGAACTGTGCCGTTCAAGCCGCACATGAGGCGGATTGAGCCGGGCGATTGTTTCACCTTCGATGAGCCGGGCTTCCTGCTGGACGGCATCAAGGTCAAATGTCTGCGCCGCGCCTATGACCCTATGACCGGCGGAGTGCGGATCACCTTCCGGCAGGAGACGGACGCCAAACACGCGGCGGCTCAGGCTATGACGGGCACCGCGCCGGGTGACGCGGGAGCGGGTTCCCCTCCAGCCGCTCCGACCGCCCCGACCATCACAAGCGTCACGGCCAACTACGACACCAGCGGCCTGATCGTCACGGCCAGCCTCAGTGTCCTTGCCAACGGCCCGGCAGAGGATGGGCTGGACTGGTCGCTGCGCTGGCGTGTGGCCTCCGGGTCATGGGTTGAAAGCCTGCACACCGACCAGCTTACGGACCCGACGCTGCAAAGCGGCCTCGTCCCGCTGGGTGAGACCCTTGATGTGCAGGTCGCCTATTTCGTGGGCGGCGTTCGGACGGCCTGGTCGGCCACCACCACGGTCGCGATCAACGAGTCCGACGTGATTATCGACGGAAATGACCCATGACGACGACGGTCAACATCCGCCTGAAGATGCGGGGACGGCTGGCGGCGGACTGGACCTCGGGCAATGAGGTGCTGCTGGCCCGCGAGATGGGCATCGAGACCGATACCCGAAAGTTCAAATTCGGGGACGGGACGACCGCCTGGAACTCGCTGGCCTATGCGGGGCCAGCCTACGCGACAGGCGTCGTGGCGTTCCTTGAAACCCCGAGCTCGGCCAATCTTCGCGCCGCTTTGACGGACGAAACTGGCACGGGTGTCGCGGTCTTCGCGGACGCCCCGACCCTAAACGGTCAAGTCACCGTCAAGGGGACAGGCACCAGCACGGGCGTCGCTTTCCAGACGCAGGACAGCGCGGCAGTCGCGGGCGTGACCATCACCGATAACGGTCGGATGATGGGCGGAACGACAACCTCGACCTTCCCCTATTATTTCGTCAGCAGCGGATCAAATACCCTTGTTGGTGAACGCAGCAGCAGCGCGACCAGCCTGACCTCTAGCGTCGTCTCGGGCGGGGCTTTCCGCAACCCGGACACCACGAACGGCAACTATTGCTCGCTCCAGTTCCTCGGCGTCACGACGACCGCTGCGGGCATTACGGCGGGCCACATCGCCTGTGTGATGACGGATCATACCAACGGCTCGTTCGATAGCGATTTGGCCTTCGTCACCCGGAACGCCAACAACCTCCTAGTGGCCGGAAGGCTGACCAACGTGGGCGACTGGACGGTCACGGGGTCCATGCAGGCATTGTCCGCAACGGCCATTCCGGCAGGCGGGACAGCCGGGGCCGGGGTCAAGATTTTCTCGACCAGCAACTTCGGTGTGTTCGGCGGTTCCGGCGCTCCGACTTTGTCTGCCGCCAAGGGTTCGCTCTACCTGCGCTCGGACGGCTCCGGCACCGGTGACCGGGCCTACATCAACACCGACGGCGGGACCACTTGGACCGCCCTGACAACCGCCGCCTAACCCTCACCTTCCCGAAAACACGATGACCAACACAGCCACGCGAGGGCCTGCTGAATGACGCCTGGAACCTTGAACCTGACGGCCTATCGCAATGTCCCGTTCCTTGAGGCGATCCGCTTTGTCGGCTTCGACTTCACGGGCGGCACGTTCGCGCTTCAGGTTCGTCTCCTGCCGGGCACGGCGGGGTCGGCGCTGATCGGCCTGACGAACGCCACGGCCGGAACGCAAGGCCTGTCCGTCGCCGTGACCGAGGAGTCCAGCGTCGATGTTTCGACCCTGACCATCCAGATCGACGAAGCCACCATCGACGCTCTGCTGCCCGCCTCGACCAATGGCCAGAAGGCCGGAACGGACGTGGTTCTCTATTACGACCTCATCATCACGGCGACCGGACTGGCGAAGTCCCGCTGGCTTGAGGGCACCTTCACTATTGCAGAGGGAGTGACCGTCTGATGGCCGTTGCTGAAGTCACCGTAGTCGACAACACGATCACCGTTGAAGTCGGCGGAACCTCCCTGCTAACCCCCCTGGTTGCCGCCGCCGCTGCATCCGCTGCCGCTGCCGCCGCAAGCGAAGTGCAGACCGGCGAGGACGCGGAGGCGACTGCCGCTGATGTGGTTACCGCGTCGGGCTTCGCCGCCGCCGCTACGGCAATGGCGAATCCCTATGCCAGCATCGCGGCGGGTCTGGCGGGAACTGCAGACAATGGCGTGTTCGCTGTTCTGCCGCAGACGGACGGGACAATCCCGATCTACCGCGACGTAGCGGGCACCGAAAGCCTGCTGGCGCGGATGTTCGGAACGCTGTCGGACCACAAGAGCCGCCAGATCGTTCCGCCTGTCCTTCTCGGCCATCGCTCGCAGGGGCTGAAACTCCGCAAGGCCCTGTCCGACATTCGCGCCGGTACGCGGTCGGCGCTGAAGATCATGGCCATTGGGGACAGCCTCGTCGGCATCTCATGGCCTGACGTTCATATCCAGTTGATGAAGGAGCTGGAGGGCTGGATGACCTCCACGCCCGTCTATGCTCATTCGTTGTCAGTCCTCGATTACGGTGCCTTCTCAGACTCTGCGGCTGCGACGGCAGGCTCGACTTCCACGACCGGAACTGTCCGCGAGAAGCTGGACTATGACGCCGCATGGGACGGCACTCTTGTTTGGCATGATGCCGGGCAGGCGACCCGCTTTTCCATTGGTGGCCTCTCGCCGCAGGGCGATAAAATCTACATCCCAATCATTCGGGAGCCGGGCGCGGGCACGGTCAAGATCGAGATAGCGAATGCCACGGCGGCTCCCGCTTTGGGGGCTGGCACCTGGGTCAATCCGACCGTGGGGCAGATCACGTCCGGCCACGCCCTGACCGGGGTTGAACTGCTGGTCGATGCAAGCGGCACGTTTGGTGTCGAGATGGTCACCCTGTCGGTGGCCTTGGGTTCATGGTCGGTCAAGGTCACACAGACTGCTGGTGGCCGCGTCCGCGTTCGCTATCCGATGCACGAAGTCACCACGGCGGCGGCGTTCAACGTCTGGCGCGTCGGTTCGTCGTCCAACGACTTTACGACAGCGCAGACCTCGGCTGTAGCCATCGAGGCCGAACAAATCGCCGCCTATGACCCGGACATCATTGTCGTGGAGTCGGACGACCTTCTGGCATCATATCAAAACTTCCTGCCTAAACTGGAAACGGCAATCAGCACGGCGGGCCTGATGCATGACCCGCTGGTCCTTCTGGTCATCAATCCGTTTTACGACAACACCCCTTACGATGACACGGACATCATCGAGCGCGCCGACTATTGCCACAGCTTCGCAGCGACCCGGCTGGGCTGGGACGTGCTGGACGGCATGGCTATGTCGGGCGGTCTGGCCGAGGCCACGGCGGCAGGTTACGAGAACGACGGCATCCACTACAGCGGCGAGATCGCCCGCTGGATGACGCGGACGTGGCTGGCCTCGCGCGGCTACCTTCCGACACAGCCCCAAGGCGGCGGATATGCCTCTACGCTGCTCACTCTCCAAGGTCCGATCACCAAGGCCACCGGCTCGCAACGACCGCTGATCGCCGCCAACATCCCCCCTCTGCTGCTGCAATCATCCTCGTTCGACACGACGACCTGTGCATGGACCGGAGCTGTCTCGGGAACAGGCTCCTACGCGCGAGGCAATGCGGGAGACATCACCATTGCCACCGGAGCCACGGCGTCGTCTGGCGCTTCGGCCTACATCAACCAGAACGGCACCCTGCTCGGCATCAACCAGGGCAACGTCCGCGCTGAAAGCCGGGGCTTCGCCGTCCGCGTCCGCACATCGACGGATTGGGACGCGCAGGCGCTGGCCTTCATCCTCCAGCGCACCGACGCGGTGGCATGGAACAGCGGCTACAACGGGACGCTGGCGGCGAACGGCTGGGGCTTCCGTATCAGCAACGACGGGACCAACACCCTCATCCACGGCATCTGCTGGCTGAACGGCGCACTGGTGGTTTCGTCCGCCAGCGCGACCATCCCAACCGGCGCGTCGTCTAACGTCAAAGACCTTGCCGTCATCTTGCGCCCTGAGACTGTCAGCGCCTCACGCGGCGCACTGGAATGGTTCGCGGGCACGGTGTCGCTCGGCACGTCGAACTACGACCACTCGGGCGTGTTCCTGAATATCCGTGCGGAGATCACAAACGGCTCCACGGCGACGAACCGGAACCTGCTGTTCATGCCGCCCAAGTTCCTGAGCGCCCCGCAGTAGGGCCGGCGATCTCGCACTCTTTCCAGCCCGCAGGAGACAGCCCGTGACGGCACAAGATCATATTGACGCTATCGGCCCGGCCCAGATCGAACTGGAAGAAAGTCTCGAGGAGCTCCTGGTCGCGTCTCGACTGGTCGAGAAACTGGCCGCCCGGGCCACTCGCAAGGCGATGCGCGTCCACGTCCTGCAGGACGCCGCCCAGCGCGCGTTCAAGGAAGCGTATCCGGAAGACAATATCGTGCTGTTCTCGGGCGGCTCGAACAAGCCGGAGCCGCAGGAGCCGCAGCCGTGATCGCGATGCTGTTCGGGGTTGCAACCCTTCTTGTCTGGGCCGTCAGTCAGTGGGCCGCGCATGACGACCGTCGCCACGTCGACGCGCTCGGCGTCAGCCTGATGTTCTGCGTCAGCTACCTGCTGACCAACGTCCTCGCGGTCACCCTCGGTTGGCCGGACATGATCGCCTGGTTCCCGTTTCTGGATGGAGCCCTGTGCGCCATGATCTACTTCAACTGGCGGCGCCATCCGAAAGCCTGGAAAGCCGTCGTGATGGCCGCCCTGGTCGCGCAGCTGGTGCTGCATTTCGCCGCCACCGTGTTGTGGAAGACCGACCAGCTGACGTTCAACGGCGCGTACCTGTACGCCACCCTCATCAACGGCGCTTTCGCCATTCAGCTACTTGCGATCGGGAGCGTTGGGGTTGGTCATGGTCTGGGTCGCTTGCTCGCTGGTCGGCGTCCTCTTCGGCGGGTGGCTTCTGTCGCGGATGCTCGCCGATGACCGGGGTGACCTTAGACCGCCTCGACGAAAGGACCGAGGCCCACGGACTGGCGATTGAGGCCTTGAAGGTCGAGGTCAAGGGTCTGTGGCGCATCGTCTATTGGGGGAGCGGGGTGTGCTTCGGCTTTGGCGTGGTGGTCACCCTGCTGGTTCCGAAGATCTCCAAACTGCTGGGGCTGTCATGAACGCTCCGAAGCGCGACTACCAAACCCTCGACGCCATCGTGGTTGTCGGCGCCATGCTGATTGTGGGCGGCGGCATTGCCGGCCTCATGTTCCTGACCGTGCCGGGTGAGAACCTGGCCGTCGTGGCGGGGCTTCTCGGCGGCCTCTCGGGCACTGTCGTCGGAGGCTACGTCGGGTTCCGGTTCGGTGCCTCCCTGCCCGGCAAGGACACCCAGCCGGTGAAGGTCGTCAACACCCCGGCCGACCCCGTGCAGGTCGAAGACACCAGGCCCTAAGGCCCACCCCGACAATCTGGAGAGATACCATGCCTTACGCTCTTGGGCCGAAGTCGCGCGAGCGGCTGGCCGGCGTCCACCCCGATCTGGTCAAGGTGATCGAGCGGGCCATCCAACTGACGCAGCAGGACTTCATGGTGCTGGAGGGCGTCCGCACCCCGGCCCGACAGAATCAACTCTACGCCCAAGGCCGGACCGCCCCCGGCCCCAAGGTGACGTGGACGCTGAACAGTAACCACTTCATCAATCCGAAGACCGGCTACGGCCACGCGGTCGATCTGGTCCCGTTCCCGGTCGACTGGTCACACGCCAAGCTGGACGTGGTGTCCAAGGCCATGTTCGCCGCCGCGAAGGAGCTCGGCGTCGCCATCCGGTGGGGCGCCGATTGGGACCGCGACGGCAAGCCGCGCGAGAAGGGCGAGACCGACTCGCCGCATTTCGAGCTCGCGTCATGATCCCCCGCGGAATCCGGGCCGCCTTCTACATCGGCGCGATGATCGTCCTGCTGATCTTCATCGTGCTGGCCCTGTCCTATTGCAGCGAGCGGGACCGGGCGAAGCAGGCGGGCAACGCCGCCACCATGGCCGAGGGACGCACCACCTCCGCCGTCGAGGCCATCAATGAAACCGGCGAGCTCGCAGAGCGCGGGCAGGCCACAGACGCCACCGTGGAGGACTCCCAAGATGCAATCCGCCAAGCCGATCCTGCTGATCGCGACGCTGTCGCTCGCGCTCGCCTCTGCCGCCTGCAGCACCGTCCCGATTGCGACCGGGTGCAGTGAGCTCGCCCGGCCGATCCTGACCACGGACACGCCCCACGCCGACCTCGGGAACACGGGCGACCCGGCGCTGGACTGGCAGCTCTACGGCGTCGGAGAGACGGGCCAACTGAACAAGGCCAATGACCGAGCCCGGACCGGGTTCGACATCATCAACGCCTGCGAGGTCCGGGACAATACGATCAGGGCGCACATCGAGCGGCCCTGGTATCAGCGATTGCTGCCCGGCTAGTCCATTACCTTCCATTACGGTCCACTAGCGGCCGTTCACCGCGCCCCATCCTAGGCGTTCGAGGCCCTCGGTTCCTTCGGGAGCCGGGGGCCTTTCTGCTGTCCGGCGTTTTGAATCGCGCCCGCAACCGATTGAAATGACTAGAGCCGGTTTTGCCCGGTTTTGAAGTGAAGGCGCTGAAACCCTTAGAATAGGTCCAGCTTCCCAAGCTTTTCGTGCGGGTTCGATTCCCGCCGCCCGCTCCAATACTTAGCCGGACAAGGCCTCGCGGTTTTGCTTCCGGTTTTTCAGGTGATGTTCCCTCTCCCTTCCGGTTCAGCTTGCGAATCATGCCCTGTGCGATGGCCTTCCGGCCGACGTAGCGACGGATGATCTGGTCGACGCGGGCCTCTTCCCATCCCAGCAGTTCGGCAATTTCGCGGTTCGACAGGCCCGCCATGTGCGCTCGGGTGGCGAACGTGCCCCGGAGGTCGTGGAAGTGCAGGTCCCGGCCTGGCAGGGCTTCGGCTCTGGCCTCCCGGAAGCCTGACCCGTTGGGCCCGTCCTTCCATGGCCGCCCGCGCTCGTTGGTCAGGACCGTCGTGCTGCGCCGTGGGATGGATGCCAGGATCGCGCGAAGGTCATCATAGAGCGGCACGAACGCCGACTTTCCGCCGCGGCTCTTGCTGGTGGGAATGACGATCTCAAACTCGCCGACGTGCGACCATGACAGCCGGCGCAGGTCTTCGGCCCGGAAGCCGGTATGGGCGGCGAGGTTGATCCCGGCCCAGACCTCGGGTGATGCCTGTTTGCGGATGGCCTCGAGGTCGTCGTCGGTCCAGATCACGTCCGAGCGGTCTACGGTGTAGAGGCCCTTGATCCCTTCGCAGGGGTTGGCGCGGATGCGGTCGAGCTCAACGGCATGGGCCAGAACCCGCGACAGGACCTGAATGGCGTAGTCGGCGCTGCGAGGCCGGTCAGCCCATGTGTCGCGCCAGCGTTTGATGTGGGGCCTTATCTTGTCCGGGTGGTCAAACAGCCCGACCCGGTAGTCGCCGAAGCGATCGACAACCCGGTCTAGCCAGCGGGCCCAGATCCTTCGCGTCGTCTCAGCGAGGCCCGTAAAGGCCGGCGAGGCACGGTAGAGCGCGACCAGGCCCCGGACCTTGCCGTCGTCGGACACCTTCCGGCTGGCCAGCGCCTCGGCATAGGCGGCCATGAACTCGGGCGACCCAGGATTGCCCGGAAGCCGAGGCCCGCCGCGCCACGCATAGTGATAGGTCCGGCCCCTGGCCTTGACCGTGAAGAGGCCCTTAAGAGCCACCCTGACCATGACGCGCCTCCAGCAGCGCCAGCTCCCTGTCCAGCGCGTCGTCATTCGCCGCTATCGGATCTCCGAAGTCCAGCGCGAAGCCGCCGGCACCGTCGGAGCGCAGGCTGCGGACCTTGAGCCCGTGCTCGGCTGCGAAGGCGTAGGCGGTCTGCAGGTCGCGCTTCCGGAGTCCTTGGCGCCTGGCACTACTCATCTCCCACCTCATTGGTACTGACGGGTGCGGTCACCACAGGTCCTCCGAGAACAGTGTCCCCTTCACGGTCATCTTGTCGGCGCTCGTCTGCCCGGCAGCAATGGCCACGACGCAGGCCCGCTTCCTGTCGGCGTATGTGCCGTCCGAGAGGATGAAGCCGCTGTTCCGCGTCGTCTGCTCGTCAGCGATCATGCCCCGCTCTTTCAGGTGAAATTCGAGGCCGCAGAGGTTGTGGTGCCGGGCGGGCGGCGGCGCGCTGATGATTGTCCGCACCGAGCGCGTATCGCCTAGAGATGGGACAATCTCGTAGGCCGCAGCGATCACCCGCAGTCCGCCCGTCTGCCAGCCACCGAGGGCCTGTTCGCGGTATGGGGTGGTCATGCTGGGGTGTCCTTTTGGTTCACTTCGGCTGACGCCTTCGTCCCTACCGAGCTTGCAGCGGTAGCTTTCGCCTTGCGGTCTTCGCGGACCCGCCACTCCTTCGGGAAATAGCAGCCTGAAGGGTCACCGGGTTTTCCGTAGTCAATGCGCTTGCTCATGCTCCGCGCCCTCCACCGCGGTCGTCAATCGCGCCGCTGAACTGCTCGGTTCTGGCGATGAGTTCCGCAGACGAGATCGGCTTCCCATCCTCCTTATTCCCCGGTGCGGGGATGACGGCGAGGGCTTGGACGACGTTGGCGACGCGGCGAGCCTCTGCTGCTGTCAGGTCTTTCGGGAGGCGCAGATCAGCCCGAACGTCAGCCCGCAACTGTATCGGCACGATGAAATAGTCGCCGTGATCGCCGTCGCGGAAATAGCTCACTGTTCTCCCTCCCCGTGTTTTGTGCATTCCGACGCTTGCAGCGTCTCCATACCTGGCGAGACTGAGGCTGCGGGCGGGGGTGGCATAACCGCGTGGAGAGCCATCATCGCGCCGGTCAGGCTGACAAGAGCGCCCTGCGGATCTTTCGGAAGGCGATTGAGGGCGTCATTCCCCATGTTCCAGACGCCTTGAAGCCAGTCTTTCGGGACGACAACAGCCCCCTCCGCTGCACGGTGTGTATCGGCGTCAGCCGATGAACCATCACCACTTACCGGAGAGGCGAGGGCGCGGAGAGCTTCTTGAAGGTCTGTCAGCCGCACCTCCAAGGTTGCGTGCTCCCGAGCGGATTGCAGGTATTCCGCCTCATCACCGCGCTGCGATTTCCACTTGTGCCGCGCCTCATGCTGACAGCCCGCATCACGCTTCCGCGCCGCAGCCTTAAGTCGTTCCACCCCAGCTACAGGAGGGCTTGCGGTCTCGCTCACGTCTTCTCTCCATCGTCAGAGGGTTGGGTCGCTGTGGCTTTCAGAATGGCGATGCACAGGGCCAGCTCGGGGGCTTTTGCGGTCGCTTCGGTCGGCTGAAATGCCGCGCGGTCGGTATCCAGCGCGAGGGCATAGGCCCGCCAGTATTTGTGGTGGACGTTCTGGCCGACGCTCCACGACCAACACGGATAAACCCGCGATGCCAGCGCGAGGGCGGCGTCGAGACTGGTGGTGACGGGCGGTATCGGGCAGCAGCATTCTTCCGCGCCGATCTCGTACAGAAGGTCGCCTTCCCACTCTTCGTCCGTGCGGATGTTCTCGCCGCCCTCGCTGTTCAAGCCGCCGTACTGAAGCGCGATGCAGATTTCCGCGTCGATGGACTGCGACCCTTCGGAGGCCCCCTCCAGCCGGGCCAGTAGCTCGCTATGGGCGGTCATTGTTCCGGCCTCCACGCGACCGGGTAGAAGCACTTGCTGCGCTCCCAGTTTCCGTTGCCCTCGATGATCGTCTCTCCTTCGCTCCAGTGGCGCACGTTTGGTAGCATCGGGTGCGTCACGCGCGACTGAATGCGGGCCTCTCTGCCGTCCTTGTCGATGCCGACAATCCACGTTCCGTCCGTTGGCGCAGAGGCCATATCGCGCGTATGTGCTGCGGTCATTCCGATTGTCCTTGTTCCTGGTTGGCGGGGGATTGTTTCACTTCGCCGGGAAGGCCCGGCTGCGTACCCGGCGAGGGACCTTCAACGGCAGTTCTGGCCTTGAAGCTGACGACCCAAACCCACGGGTTCAGGTCAGCAGCGCCAGTGCCGTTGATCTTGTCCCAAAGGTCGAAATAGGCATCGCGCGGAAACTCAGTGTGCCACGGCAGATCATCAGCCCCCCGATACGAAGGCATCCAGTCAGCATCTTTGACTTGCAAGCCCTCGGCTTTGGCGTCGCTCTCGCTGCAATCCAGCAGGCGCTCAATCCGAACGTCGGTGATTTCCAGCGTCAGCCGTGACGCATCGCGGGGCATATGGATTGAGACGACCACGTCCCGCTCCTTCCATGCCAAGTCGCGCCGTGCAGGCCAGCCGACCTCCGCACCGTCAGCGGCATAGGTCCAGAGGTGCGAGTCGCGCCGCAAGGTCTCGCGAACCCAGAGCGTGTCGCCCCGAGTGCCGTAGGGGCACAGGCTGTTCGCCGGGTCCGCGACGAAGGCCGGAACAAACCCCGACTCGTCCAGCCAACGCAGCGGCTCGCCCTTCACAACCCGGCGTGTCTGTGTCTTCCGCCCATCCAGCAAGGCGCGAACCATCGGACCCGAGAACAGGATCGGGCGCGATCGGCTGTCAGCTACAACTGGCCCGTCCGTCGCAGGCTGGGTATTTTGCGCAGCAAAATGGACCATCACCCCTCTCCACCCGGAGTAGGGACACCCGGTTCCTGCTTACGAGAGAGGGCGGCACGGGCGCGGTCAGCCCATTCAGTCGCAAGGCCATAGCGCGCAAGGCCCTCGTCAGCCTTCTGGCGGCGCAGGTCGCGCATGACCCCGGCACAGCAGCGAAGGCGACCCTCGGCCAGTTCCAAAGCCTCCCTCAGCCTCTCCACTTCCACAGAGGGATTTTGTTCACTACGGCTCTGCGAGCCTTCGTCCCCACCGCGCTTGCAGTTCTCGACATTCTGACAGGGGCAATAGTCGTCAGACCCGCGACAGCCGCAGCGCGCTCCCTGTTCGATTTGCCATTTCGAGCGGGTCTCGGGCACCGGAGGAGAGGGCTTACGTCTCATTGGTCGCCCCTTCGATGTAGCGGGCGATGCGATCCTCTAGCGCCTCGTCGTAAGGCCCTGTCATCCCGAGCGCGTCGCACAACTCTTGCACTTGGCTGTGGCCACTGGCCATCGTGACCGTGCACCAGCAATGCGGGCGTCCGTCGTCGTCGTATTCGCCGTCCGTCTCAAACTCCCACTTCTTCGCGTCGGCCACCATGTTCAGGAAGGCTTCACGGGCATCCGAAAGGGGGTCAGCTACAACAGCCCCATCGGCGTCTCGGTGGGTATCCTCGCCCTTGAGCGAGGATGAACCAAACACTTCCACAGAGGGGGGAGGGGCGGCGTAGATGGGCGTTTCGGTGATCTCAAACTCGTTGGCGTCTTCGTCCGACACGCCTTGGCGCTTGGTGGAAAGGCGGTGCCGGGGTCCGTCCTTCCATTTGTTTTCGGTGTAGAGCCAAGCAACCGGCTCTCCCTCCCCTTCATGGAGGGGGGCGGCGGAAAGCATGGCTTCCCAGATCGCGCGAGGGTGGAACGGCTCGTTGGTCGCGTAAGCCGAACGCAGCATCGCCTCGGTCGGCTCTCTCGGCACATTCACCGTATTCTCTCTGGTCATTTGGTGTCCTTTTTGGTTGGGGGTCACGCCGGGTCCTTCCAGACGATGGCCAGCCAGATCAGGGCGAGGATCGAGAGCGGCCAGTCGATCAGGCGGGGCCGGCGCGGGGTCATGCGACGCGATCCTGGTGGGTAGCCGAGATGTGCGCGATCAACTGGCGACCGAGGTGTTCGGTGTAGGCGGGAGGGATGGCCTCGCTCATTTCGGCGAGCGTTGCCCAGTCCATGCCCAGCGCCTCTGACGCGGCGGCCTTGTGACCACCCTTCCAAACATCACGGGTTCCGCGGCCTCCAGCCTTGGCCGCCCGCTTCCGGGCGTGACCGCCGTACACACCGACAACAGGGCGCGCGTCATGGTCGCAGGGCCGCGGCGCCGAGATCGCGACGTTGCTCTCGAACAGGCGGTGGCGCTGAAGCCTGCACCCTTGCGATTGGAGCCCGAACATCGATCCGCAGAGCGTGACCGGATGGCGCATCGCCCAGCCGGCCTCCTCGACGTTCTCGATGATCCACGGCAGGCCGGACGCCTGCAGCATCGCCCGCGTCTGGTCTATCAGGAGCGGCGCGCCCTTAGCCCCCGGCGCGTGGCGCATGGCCGAGTATCCCTGACACGGCGGGCTCGCGTGAATGGCATCGAACGACCGAATGAACCGCTGGTCGAGCGCGAGCACGTCCGTCTGGATGAACGCGAACGGATACCGGGGCTGCGGCGCAATATCGACGCCGACCACCTCGAACCCGGCGCGGCGATAACCCATGGCAGCGCCGCCGGCACAGCAGAACAGGTCAAGCAATCGCGGCATCACGCCCCCGCCCGGTATCTGGCGAAGTGCGCGGCGGCGGTATCGTAGGCGTCCTTGCCAATCGACGCCCACCAGGCCCGCTCGTTGGTCCGGTGCTGACCATGGATGTGGTGGCCCTCGCAAATCGCGTTGGCGTGGCGGTCGTGATTTTTCCGCCCCATGCCGGGGTTCACGGACCCCTTGGCCACGTCGGAGAAGCGGATGTGCGCCGCCTGTATCGGGCCACTACAGCCGCCCATGTGCCGGGCGTCGCAGGGCTGGCGCCGGAGGTAGGCGAGGAAGCCGCTGTCGGTCTCCCTCGGCTGCCTCTGCCCCTCTCCTGACGGCCGGAACGCCCTATCCCGCTTGAACTGCGGCCCGATGCTGATCACCGGCTTCAGGGCGCGCTTCTGGGCCTTTAACGCCGCGATCTGGCGGTCGATGTCGGGGATGCTGCTCATCGCGGCCCCTCCAGCAGCATCGGGGGCATCTGCCCGTCGCGGTAGGCCTGCTCGATGCGGGGCTGCATGCTCTCGCTGACGGTCGAACCGTCCGGCAGCATCGTGTGTGCCAGGAACTCGTCTTCGATCGTCGTGATGCCCGCGGTGACCGCCTCCAGCTTCGCCTTGATAACGAGCGCCAGAGCGCGCCACCGCTGGCGGCCGGCCTGCTCCCACGCCTTCTCGGCCTCGGCCGGTGACCGAAGCTGGCCCTTCGCGGAGGTGTGCGTGAACTCCCTCGCCTTCGGGTCCGGCATGGGCAGGACGAACTTGATCCGGCGCCCGGCGAGCTCGAAGAAGATCATCGCGCCGGTCGGGTTGGTCGCGTACCCGAACGACGACGCCTTGTAGCGCCGAAGGATGGTCTCGATCTCGGCCCGGCTCTTCTCGACCGAGACGCTGGTTTCGGAGGCGTACCGGGTCACGACAGCTCCTTCCGGCGCCGGGTGATGGCCTTGTTCAGGTCCATCGCCAGCTGGGGCTGGTCGCGCTCCAGATCGCCGAACATCTCCTGATCGGACGGGTTGGCCAGCAGGTGGTCCAACTGCTCCAGCGACAGGCCGTCCATGTCTTCGATCAGGCGGCGCTGCCACACGATGACCGGGTCTTCGGTCTTCACCACCTCGACAGCATCGCCCGGGAAGCCATCGGCCCCGACCGTCGCCGCGTCGTCGGCAGCAGTGGTCGGGGCCTCATCCGACGCCGGGGGAGCGGCGTCGAAGTCGGGAATGTGGTCTTCAGGGTCGAGGGCGTTGTGGACGGTGAAGCCCTCGGTTGGCTCTCCGGTCGGCGCGGCGAGGCGTTCGGCCAGGTTCGGAGCCTCGCGCTGCGTCACGTCACGGACGCCGAAGGCCTGCCCCTCGACCTCCTCGGCGGCATATTCGTTGCCGATCTCCTCCGGGAAGGCGCGGCGCAAGGCAGCGGCCTCGGCGCACTTCTCCAGCTGGCCGCGGGGGCGCTTGGCCCACATGGCGTTGGGCGCCTTCGTATCCCGTTTCTTCGTCGCGTAGGTCTCGATCCAGAAGGTCTTGGGACCGACGAAGGCGACCTTCTGGCCGGCCACCAGCCGATAGACGGTGCATTGCGCCCACTCGGGATAGCGGATCACGGCGCCGCCGAGGTCTTCCTCGATCATCGGGCCGTATTCGGTGTCCTCGAACCCGGCGAACGAGCCGGTCCGCATGGCCGTTGTTCTCAGTTCCGCAATGCCAGGCCAGACGGTGTCGACCATCCCGCCGCGCTTGGAGTCGTAGATCGGGACGATCTGGACGGGCTTCTTGAAGATGTCGAGGTTGCGCGCCCGGCAGTACGCCAGCGCCATGACGATGCTGTCCGGCGAGGCGGCGGCGGGGAAGACGGCCTCAACGAGGACCTTCCAGCCGCTCTTGTCGATGCCGAAGCGCTCCTCAACGACCGGGTGGAACGGGAGGCGCGGGGCCTGAAATTGGACGACGGCGTTCATGTTTACGCGGCTTTCGGTTGACGGTTGTTATCGTTGGCCTCTGCCGCTTGCAGCTCGAGCTCGGTGTCGATGCGCTTGGCGGCGTAGGCAGGAAGGGAGAGGTAGCTGGCGTCAGCACCGCCCGGCCCCGGCCAGATGCCGGTGTCGATGCAGCGGGCCATGGTGCGGAGTGCGGCGCGGACCTGGAGCCTGCCCCTCTCAATGTCGTCGGGGGTCAGCTGGGTGACGCGGACGCAGAAGGGCTCGGCCTTCTCGACCCAGACCAGCGCGAAGGCTTCCATGGTCAGGCCGAGGACGGCTTCCAGCCCCATGCCGACGACGGCCGCTTGAACGTTGTAGCCATAGCTGGCCAGCGACTTGGCGAGCGCATCGTCAGTCACCGACACCGTCGTCTTGAGGTCCGCGACCACGCCCGACCCGTTCGGGATCACGTCCGGGCGGCTCTTGATCCAGATGCCGGTCTCCGCGTCCTTCCAGATCAGGAACCGCTCAACCTTGCCGTCGAGGATGCCCGCCTTCACCAGCGGGTGACGGGCGAGGCTTTCGGCCATGCCGGTCACCGCGTCCAGATCGTCCTGGGTGATGACCGTGCGGCCGGCGAGCGTCTGTTCGTCACGCCAGACCTTGGCCTCCTTGGTGCGCCAGTCCGACCAGCAGTCCGGGCGGGTGACGAACTCCTTCTCCAGCCCATCCCGACCTTCCAGCAGCAGCCGGTGAGCGAGGCGGCCCAGCGAGAAGGCGGGGCTGTCCTCAGGCGGGGCTGCGGCCGGGTTGAGGCTCGACCGGGCATAGAAGTGAGCCGGGCTTTCGGCCCAGATCGTGCGGAGGCCGCTGGACGACACCGAGGGGCCGTCCGTGATCTGGGTGTGATACCGATCAAGCGAGAGGTTCCAGACACCGGCCTCGGTGATCTTCTGGCCCTCGGGGAGGTGGCGGGGGTTGGCGAGGCTCATGGCCGTCTCCGGAGTGGAATGTAGGCGATCACGCAGCAGCCGATCGCGATGGCGAGGAACGAGAGACCGAGGCCCATCAGGCGGGACAGGCGGGGATGGCGAAGGGGTCAGGACGAGCCACGCGGGGCCGGTATTCCCGGTGCGCGATGATCTCGACCCGCTCCAGGATCAGCCCGTCATGACGGCAGGCGTTGTCCCGGACCCAAGCCTTGCCGGCCTCACGGTCGCCGAAGGTGAAGAGGACCCGGCCAGTCCCGTTGACGGCCTGAAAATCAGTTCTCACGACGCGGGCCATCAGGCGGCCCTCGGCCGGCCGCCGCCGTGGCTGGCTTCACCGCCCTTGCGTCCCGCTGAGGCCGCGAGGTCACGGTTCTGGCTGAAGGAACGCTTGTCGGCGGCAACGGAAGCCCCACCCTTGGCAGCGATCTCGCGGCGGCGTTCCAGCGAGAGGCTGGCGAACCCGCGCAGATGGACGCGGTTCGGTTTGACGGTATCGGTCATGGGTCAGCTCCAGTTGATCAGCAGGAAGAGGGGCGGCCCGACGATCAGGGCTGCGGTGAGGTAGTGGCGGAGAAGCCGGGTCATGCGGCCACCGCCACGGCGCACGGAGGAAGCGGGTCGTTCCGCTCGGCCTCCCGGATGGCACGAACAAGATCACACACCATCGCGAGGTCCGTCTCGACCAGCTCCTCGTGGGTCGTCGCGAGGACGCCCTCGATCTGGAACCGGAGGGCCTCACGGGCGAGGACGGGGTTCTGCCGGCGCCCGGTGTGGACCGAGACGATGGTCCGGCCCTCGACCCGATAGCGAGGCCCCCTGCCCTCTTCGTTGGCGGCGACCTGGCGGAGGACAGACGGCATGATCTTGGCGATGTGCTGCATGCCGGAAAGCGGGCTGGAGCCGTCCATCAGGCAGCCCTCTCGCGCACGATCTCGGACAGGGCGATCAGCGCATCCGCAGCGGCGGAGCGGGCGTTGTCCTTGGCGTCACACGCGGCTTCCGGAGTGTCGTGTTCGGAGACCGTCTCGTAGTCGCCGTTCGGGTAGACGATGACCACGCGGTAGATGCGCTCAACGCCCGGCCAGATCAGCAGCTCGCCCATCACGCCGCCTCCGCCAGAGCCGCCACCTGAGCGGTGCGGGTGCCGTCAGTGGCGAAGCCCCGCGCGGACAGCTCGGCCCAGATGCGAGCGTGAAGGTCCGACGCGCGTCCCGAGCAAGCGAATGTCTCAAGGTCTTTCAGGTCGCGGTCGGACAGAGCGGTCAGGTCGGCGGGCGCGGTCTCGATTGCGATGGCGGCGTAGTGCTCGCCCAGAAGCCCGCCGTCGAAGATGTAGGGACGACCGGCCAGCATTCGGACGCCCGGCTCATTCCCGGTGCGCGGGGCAAGGCGCGGGTTGGTCCAGATTGCGGCGGTGGCGTTGGTGGCGGTGGACATGGCGGGTCTCCGTGTGTGTGGAGACTGTGCATTCCTGCACGGGCCGTGTCAATGCACAAATGCACGGTCCACGGCGAACGGCTGGTGGTAGCCTGATCGCTGATCGGAGGGAGCGATGACCCAGCTAGCGATGGACCACTTCGTTACGGCCCGAGCCGGGTTCCGGCGTCGGCTGTCCGCGTCGCGCGCCGAGCGCCTTGGTCGGCCAATCAAGGGCCACGAATTTGACGACCATGGAATGCTGATCGAGGTCGACGGACCACCCGCCCCTCCGATGGCTTTCCACCTCGTGTACTCGGACGCGCAGAACCAGTTGAGCGGCCGCTGCGTCACGCTCCAGTCCATCAAGGAAGAGATCGCCGACCTTCGACTCTGGGCATACTGTCACATGAGGTTGGCGGTCAGAGCGTTCATCGCGTCGCGCGTGGTCGAAGCGACCGACCTCTCAACGGGCGAGGTTCACGAGGACGGCCTGTCGTTCTTCCGAAACCACCCGATGCTCAGGCCGATGACAGCCGAGGGCATCGCGGCCATGTCGCCCGAGCTGATCGCACTCCAGGAATGCCGGGACGAGATAATCGTCTTGAGCTTCGTCGGAGCGTCGGACGGGGATTTCGATGAGGAAGAGCAGGAGCAAATCGTCCGGCACGTCATGATCCGCACCGACGAGCCCTTGAACGAGACGGTCATCCGGCAACGCGTTCGGTCGTGGGCACCTGACGAACGATCGTTTGAGCGCGCCCTAAACCGGCTCTGCGCCGGCGAGGGCAACGCCACCGAGCTCATGCGTTCGATTTGCCGTGTGATCGACGCTGACGGTGAGATTGACCCCGAGGAAGTCGCGTTCGCCAGCGAGGTTCAGGCTCGACTAGCGGCCGCTGGACGACTGTGAGAGGTATCGGGCCAGAAACTCTGCATCGAGCTTCGCGAAGGCCTCCGTTCGCCACTGATTGATAGCGGCAGCAGTGCTCTGCCCGCGAGCGGCGTCTGTGGTCAGACCCCCATCGACACGGGTTGTGTGGCTGAGGACGTAGGACCGCTCGACCTGTCCGCCGCGCTCGACTTCGAGAAGCACGGATCCTGACGCGACGAACGTCCGAGTTCGCAAAGAGCCAGCGATGCCGCCCACGATAGGAAAGAGATCGCTCCCGCCGCGCTCGACGGTCACCTCTGCGTTCAGAACGGACGCCCGCACCGTAGGCTCGCCGCTTCCCGACAACCGTGCCGCGAGGTGAGCCTGCAGACCGTCTGCAATCGCCTCGCTGAATCGGGGCGAGTAGAGCTCAGATACATCGGCTGACACTGTGGTCGGTGATCTACGCGGCGTTTCGCCGGCGGTGTTCACCACGACGAACGAGCTCGCGATGATCGGGGCGGCCGTTGGCTGATATGTCGACACCGGAATTGCCCGAGGAGCGGCCGTCGCGCATCCGCTCAACGCCAGTAGCAATGCTGCAGCGATTGCCTTGTTCATCAAAATCTCCTGATCGCCGCGAGCAACAGCCCTGTGATCTGGACCTCAACGTCTCCGCCCGCGCCATCGTCCAGCTGCACGGCTTCTGCCCAGCGCGGGTTGGTAGAACGAGGCCAAAGGGTCAGGCCGCCGTCAGTGACCTCGACTTCCTTGAGTGTGATCTCCCGGAGTGCGCCGCCGTCCCGGTAGCGCGTCACCTCGACGATCATCCCGGTGTTCAGGTTTATGCCCGCCTCTCCCAGGTCAACGATGTGCGCCAGGTCGCCGGGGAATATCTGGCGCGCGTTCATCGAGTCGCCGCGGACTTCGCGGAGCCACTGGCGGGCGTGGGGGTATCGCCGGTCGAGCGCGGCGGTGAGGAAAGTAGGTTCGTCCTGCGCAGTATCGTCGATCAACAGCCATGCCCCCGCCTGAACGGGACCGATAAGGGGCAGCTCCGTCGTTTCTGGACGTAGGGCGGCCATGGTGGCCAGTGCTGTAGGGACGGCGACGCCGGCGGCCATGGCGATCTTCTGGAGCGTCGCGGCCTTGGGCGTGAAGGGGAATGTCGGGTCGTTGAGCGGGCGGGTGATCGTCGTCGGCGCCACGCCGGCTTTCTTGGCCAAGGCGTAGGGTTTCAGTCCCGAGACGCGAAGCGCCTCAGTCAAAAAAGCCCGCGCCAGATCTCCGGTTTCGACCATGGCCGGATAATGCACAGAAGCCTGATCAGCGGGTCGTGCATTTGCGCATTGACTAACCGTGCATTCCTGCACATTCTCTCGGCCATGCAACAGGTCGCCCCCGAAGTCATCGCCCTCGAAAAGGACGCCAACGACCACGGCGTCGTCATGGCCCATGTGCTGGCCGCTGCCGAGGTGGTTCCGTCGACGTGGTTCCGCTGGCGAAACAAGGGCATCGAGCCGCGCATGGCGACCTTCAGAAAGGTGCGTCATGAGCTCGACCGCCTGATCGCCGCCAACGACGCCATCGCCCAGGAGCGCGCGGCGTGACCGAGGCCGAGGTCCGCAGGATTGTCCGGGAAGAGATCGCCGCGTGGGACGGGCGGATCGGGAAAAGCGTGCTGGCTGCGGTCAGGAGCTCTGCCGATTTTCACGGACACATCGCTCAAGCAGGTCGAGCCGCGTTTGCCGAGCGTCAAGGTCGGCCGCAAATGGATGCTGAACCCTGCCCGACTCCAGCGCCTGAAACTCAAGCCGCACCTCGCGGAGCCTGTCTTCCAGCACGTCGGGGTCAATCCGATGAATAGCGGCGGCCAAGTCCGTGATGATGAGGTGCAGGGCTGCGATGTGATCGCCCGTGGCCTTGGCCGGCGCGGCCATGTGGTCGTCCATTTCAGGTCTCCGGTGGGGTGTGACAGCCGCACCGTTGAGGCCACCGGCGGGGGCGTCAACCCTCCCCCTCGCGCCTCCGCCGGTGTGCCCCCTCTCACGGAGCCCGCCGATGACTGACAAGTCTCAGGTGATCGCGACGGTCGGCGACCTTCTCGCTGTCGGGGCCAAGGCGGGCGCGGCGCGAATCCTCTTCAACGCCTCCCTGATCGCCCAGCGAGAGGCCGCAGAGGGTTTCGACCCGCCGAAGCCCGTCGTCGGCAAGGCCGCTGAACATCTGAACCCCACGAACGACAACCACGGCCCCGGCCCCTCTTCCACCGCCTGAAACTACGGCCCCGGCCACGGGGCGTCACCCAAACGATCAACCGGAACGGTTTGCGAACATGAGCGTCCCCGTCATCAAGGCCATTACCCGCCGCATCCGGCTCCGCATGGGGTCAACCGCCAACGCAGCCATGGCGGCCGGCGTCTCACCGGGAGTGTTCTCGCACTATGAGAATGACGACCACCCCGACACCACCATCCCGCTTCACCGCTTCGTCATGGCGGCCAACGCTGAAGAGCGCGAGGCCCTGATCGAACTGCTGAAGGGGGATGGACTGGCCTCGCGAGCCGACATCGGGACCGAGGCCAGCGAGACGATCGAGAGCGCGGTCGATATGGGCCGGCTGATCCGCCTCGCCACCGCTGACGGCGTGGTCACCGAGACCGAAGCCCGCCCGATCCGGGCCAAGGCCCTCGAAACCATCGCCCAGGCTGGCGACGTTCTGAAGGCGTTGGGCTGATGCGCGCCGACTACATCCGCACATCACAGCGCGGCAGCCAGTACGAGCCGCACGAGGACACGCTGATCTGCCGAATGGTCGCCGGCCAGCGCGCGTTGCAGGACATCGCCGCGGCGTTAGAGCGGTCTGAAAAGAGCGTTCAGCAGCGCATCCACGTCCTTCGCAAGGCGGGCGACATCGCGGGCTACTCGCCCCGCCGGAAAGTTCTCGAGGTCGAGCAGTCGGTAAGCCTGACGCCGCCTCTCGAACTGCGGCTCGACGATGATCTGGTCCGCACTGTGCGCCGCCTGGGCGGGTTCCCCCGCGCCGAAGTCGTCGGAGGCCGGACCTTCTGGCTGACCCACGACAATCGTCAATGGCAGTACGGGGTGGCGGCGTGAGTGAGATGGCCCTGAACTTCTTCCAGCGCCACCGCGCGAAGATCGTTTTTGCCGGTCCTGACGACTGCTGGCTCTGGACGGCGGGCAAGTACAGGAACGGCTACGGACAACTCACGGTGGACAGCAAGAAGCGGCTTGCACACCGCGAGGCCTATGAGGATGCCAACGGCAAACACTCTGCCCATGGTCTCGTCGTTCGCCACAAGTGCGACGTGAAATCCTGCGTCAACCCTGCCCATCTGGAGCCCGGCACTGTCGCTGACAACAATCGCGACATGATTGAGCGCGGAGGCCACAGGTATGTGGCGCACCAAGGCGAGGCAAACGGCAGGGCCAAGATCACTGAAGACCACGTCCGCACCATCAGGGCAGCCTACGTTCGCGGCAGTAGCGAGTTCGGCCTGCGCGCGCTCGCAGAGCAGTTCGGCGTGACCCAAGTGCTCGTCAGCCGTGTCGTCCGCCGCAAGGCTTGGAGCCACGCTGTATGAGCCGGAACGAAGATCACATCCTGTCCACCATTGACCGTCGCAGGGATAGAGGCACCGCCTCCGCGCGAACGATCCAAGTCCGCGCCTCTGCTGTCGAGGCTGTCAACGCCTTCGTTACCAGCCTCCCGGAAGAGGACCGCTGCGACGCGATGAACGCCGCCATCCGCCATCTGCGCACCCTTTACGGCTCCGGCGAGGGCGAGCGGGAAGCCGTTTCGCTGTTCGGCTCGCTGGCGTGGTCCGCGACCCTCCAGGCCCGCGCCGCCGTCGCCCGCGCAACCGCGGAACAGGCGATGGCCAGACTGACCAACCACGCGAACGACGAGGATCCCCGATGACCGACACCATGACCGTGCAGCGCAGCTGCCCCACACCGCTGCAGCTGGCAGAAAGTCGCTGGCAGGGACGCGCCATGCGAGGAAGCCAGCCGGCCATGGTCGCGCTTTACGAAAGCGACCAACACCCGGGCTACTTCCATTGTGAAGTGACCATTGGCGGCGAGACCGTTGAAACCCGCCGACCAGTAAAAGCCTCGGGGGTTGCGCAAGTGCTTGGCTGGATGCTTAAGCCCGCCGGCTTTACCGTCGAGGATCTTTTCTGGGAGGCCGTGAGGGCGTGGAAGCCAGCGCCTCCGAAGCCCGCCGAGACCAGCGTGGTGTACTTCCTCGCCGCCGGCCCGTTCATCAAGATTGGCAAGGGCTCGGGAGACGCGACGAAACGCGCCTCTGAGCTTCAGACCGGCTGCCCATACCCGATCACGATCTTGGCTACGATGCCGGGCGGTGTCCGCGAAGAGAAGGCGCTTCACCGCAGGTTCGCCCGCATCAGGGCGCACGGCGAGTGGTTCCGCGCCGAGGACTTCCTGCTCAACTTCATCGCCAGCATCGTGGACGAAGCGTGATGGAAATGCTGTCTCGTGATGAAGTGCCATCGGACCTTTCCGGTGCCGAAACTTCCGGCCTTCTGACGCTGTCAGACGGACGATCCGTTCCCTACGTCGTCCACCCTCTTGCCGCTCGCCTGCCGACGATGTCGGGGCCTGCCCTGGCTGCGTTCACCGAGGATGTTCGTCAGCATGGCGTGCGCAGGCCGATTGTGTTGCTCGACGGCCAAGTGCTTGACGGCAGGCATCGTTATCATGCGGCCCGGGAAGTCGGCTGCGGATACGATGTCGTCGACTTTATCGGCGACGACCCGGTTGCGTTCGTGCTGTCCGAGAATGTTCACCGTCGCCACCTGTCAGAAACGACCAGGGCGCTGATGGCGGCGGACTTCGCCAAGCTCGGAAGGGGTAACCCCGCATTCAAATCCGCATCGGTGCGGAATAGCGAAACAACGGCAGAGGTCGCCAAACGGTTTGAGGTTTCACCGCGTCTCGTCGAGAGCGCGAAGGCCGTGGTGCGCGATGCTACGCCGACTCTGGTTGCCATGGTCGAGCGGAACGAAACGAGCCTCGCCGCCGCCGTCGCCGTCGCCAAGCTCCCCGAGGCCGAACAGGTCGAGATCGTCGCCCAAGGGCCGGACGCCGTTCGTGCGGCTGCGAAGGAATCTCGCGCGCCGAAGGCTCCGGCGGACAAGCGCCCTGCCAACGGCCTCTCCGGCCTGACGCGCGAAGGCCTCGAAGACGCGGTGACCGGCCTCCGTACCGAAAACGCCGACCTTCGCTCGCAGCTCGCTACGGTGAAGACCGAACGCGACGACCTGAAAGCCCGCCTGAAGGAGGCCACGGCGGAAGATCAGGGCAAGGTCATCGGCGCCCTGCAGAAGCAGCTTCAGGCGGCCAAGTTTTCCCGCGACGAGGCGCTGGCCGCGACCAAGCGCATGGAGTTCAAGCTCAAGAAGGCTGAGGCTCGGGTGAAGGAGCTGGAGGAAACCCCGATCGACATGGGGCAGCCGTGAGCATCCTCGCCCGGATCAGAGCGAACGGCGGAGACGTGGCCCGGCAGGAATGGCGGTTCACGCTCAAGCGCGGCCGGCTGACGACTGAGGCCCAAACCTGGCTCAAGGCGGCAGGGCGCTGGCGGCTGGCCTGCTCAGAGGCGTGGCCGCTGTTCGACCTGTGGGAAGAGCGGGCTGCAATCCGTGAGTTCGACGGCGGCCAGACGCGGGTCGAGGCCGAGCGCGCCGCCTATGCGGAGGTCGCCGGATGCTGAACCTCGTCGACACCCGCGAGATCGTCCTGCGCGATTATCAGGCCAACGCCATCGACGCGCTGCGAGAGAACATCCGCAAGGGCGTGAAGCGGCTGATCCTGTGCGCCGGCACCGGGGCCGGCAAGACGCTGACCTCCGCCGAACTGCTGAAGGCTGCGCACCGCAAGGGCAGCTATGCCCTGTTCATCGTCGATCGCGTCGCCCTGGTCGATCAGACCAGCGCGGTGTTCGACGAATACGGCATCCCGCACGGCATCGTTCAGGGGATCAACCCGCGCTGGGCGCCGCGCGAGCACATCCAGATTTGCTCGGCCCAGACGCTGGCCCGGCGCGTCCTGCCCCGGCAGCCCGACCTGATCGTGGTCGATGAGTGTCACTGCCAGTTCAAGGCGACGCAGGACTACATGGCCGCCAATCCAGACGCGGTGAAGATCGGCCTGACCGCCACTCCGTTTACACCCGGCCTCGGCCAGCATTGGGACGGCATGGTCAACGTGATCCCGACCCGGGCACTCATCAACGAGGGCTATCTGGTCGAGCCGAAGATCTACGTGGCGAAGAGCCCGGATGATCGGGATTTCGGGCTCAACAGCTTCGGCGAGTTCTCCGACGAAGGCGCCGCGTCGGCCGGGATCAAGATCGTCGGCGACGTGGTCGAGGAATGGATCGGCAAGACGCAGGAGCATTTCGGCGGGCCGGCGAAGACCATCGTGTTCAGCCCGACCGTTGAGCATGGCCGCGAGCTCTGCGCCGCCTTCTCCGCCGCCGGGTTCAACTTCCAGCAGATCAGCTACCTCGACAAGGACGACGACGAGCGCGCGGCCAAGATCGCGGAGTTCCGGCGTCCGGACAGCCTGATCCATGGCCTGATCTCGTGCGGCGTCCTGACCAAGGGCTTCGACGTTCCCGACGTTCTGATCGGGGTCTCGTGCAAGCCCTACCGCAAGAGCCTGTCGAGCCACATGCAGGAGATCGGCCGGATCATGCGGCCCATTCCAGGGCAGCAAAAGAAGGCCCTCTGGCTCGATCACAGCGGCAACATCGAGCGGTTCGCGCTGGATATGTTCGATGTCTGGGAGAACGGCGCAGGCGAACTGTCGAAGGCGGAGAAGCGGGACTCGAAGCCTCGGGAGCGTAACGAACAGGTCCGCGAGAAGGTCGTCTGCCCGGAATGCTCCGGCGCGATGCGGGGCAGCACCTGCATGGCCTGCGGCTGGGAGCGGCCAGCCCGGTCACACATACACGCCGTCGAGGGTGAGCTGCGCGAGTTCGACGCTGCGGCCCTCGGGATCGAAGCACGGGCTGGGCTGCGGGCGGATTGCCTGAAGCATCCCCGCCGGGTTTGGGAAGCCGCGCTGACCGCCTGCGCAAGCCGGACGCGGAAGGGCGAGGACCATGCCCGCCGATGGGCCTATGGCATCTATCGCGGCGTCTATCCCGGGTCGAAGCTGCCCTTCGGCTGGTACGATATCCGCATCCCCTGTGATGTCGACACCGGCGCCCTGTCTCTGGTCGAGCGGGAAATCCTGCGCTTCCGGAAGAACAGCAACGCGAGGCAGGCGGCATGAACGCACCACTGCCTGCCGGTCCCTTCGGCTGCATTCTCGCTGACCCGCCTTGGGCCTTCCGCACCTACAGCGGCGAGGACGCAGTGCCGACGCTGGCGAACGATCCCTACCCGACCATGACTCTCGACCAGATGAAGGCGCTGCCTGTGGCCGACGCCGCCGGACCGGACTGCCTTCTCGTCATGTGGGTGATCTCGTCGCACATCCCGCAGGCACTGGAACTCGCCGAGGCGTGGGGGTTCACCTACCGCAGCCTTGGTCCGGTCTGGATCAAAGAACGGTCTCCGGACCAGACCGAGATGTTCGGCCATGGCCCGATCTGCGACCTCGGCATGGGGTACTGGTTTCGGCAGCAGGCGGAGATCGCCTTCGTGTTCGGTCGCGGATCACCGACCCGGCTCTCGGCGGGCGTCCGTCAGGTTATGGCGGAGCCGCGCCGGGAGCATAGCCGGAAGCCAGACCTGACCCACGAGCGCGTCGAGCGACTTGTCGCCGGGCCGTATCTGGAACTGTTTGCCCGCGCCCCGCGCGAAGGCTGGGCCGTCTGGGGCAACCAGACCGACAAGTTCGCGGTGGCGGCATGACCACCCTGTCCCTGACAGACGCGATGCGCGATGCCTGCGCAGCGGTCGGCATCGAGCCGCCGACGCGCCGCCTTGTGCCCGATGTCTGGATCAGGACCGACACCAAGGGGAAGAACGGCAAGGGCGACGGCAGCGTGAAGCTCGATGTCGACCTCAAGGGCGGCACGGCCATGAACTACCAGACCGGACTGCATCAGCGGTTCCGGCTGGGCGTGGCGTCAAACGACAACCGGCCCGTCGATCCCAAGATCGCGGAGCAGCGCCGGGAGCGAGAGCAACAGGTCGAGGCCGAGCGCCGGGAAGTCGAGCGCATCTGCGCCGCCATCGTGGCCGGCTGCCGAGAGGACCGACACGCCTATTTCGACAAGAAGGGCTTCCCCGACGAGGTGGGCCTGGTCTGTGATGAGCCTCGCGTCCACTTCCCCGCCAACCGCTTCGGCGAGGCTCTAGGGCGGGCCCTTCCCGATGGTCGAGGTCTTCCGCTCCTCGTGATCCCTGGCCGGATCGGCTCGAAGCTGGTCACGGTCCAGTTCATCACCACCACAGGCGAGAAGAAGAACATCCTGAAGGGCCAGATGGGCGGTGCCTTCCACAGGATCGCCACGGGCAGGGACACATGGGTCTGCGAGGGCATCGGCACGGCACTGACGGTTCGGGCCGCCCTGAAGGTCCTTGGGGCCAATGCGACGGTGTTGAGCGCCTTCTCGGCCTCCAACGTCGGCAAGGTCGCAGAGGGCATCGCTGGATCTCGGATAGCCGCCGACAACGACAAGCCGGTCGAGACGCTGGAGAACCGCGGCGCCGGCGAGTTCTACGCCCGCCGCTCGGGACGGAAGTGGGTGATGCCGCCCGACCTGGGCGACTTCAACGACTACCACGCCAAGCACGGACTTCGGGCCACCGCCCTCCTCCTCCGGGAGGCGCTGGGATGACACCGAGAGCCCCCGCCATCTCCAACGGCGGGGTCTGGTCCGATCGGTCGGTTTCGATGAGAGACGGCGGCGACGGAGCAGGAAGGCACACCGTGGGGCAGGAACCCGTGCAAGCGCAGTCCGAAAGAGAGAAGCGCGGTTCCCGGCATGTGAGGCAATGCCGACATAGTAGCTCTCAACGACGCGGGGGAACTCACCTCACCGCATCGGCCCAAGGCGGCGGCCCGGCTCCGGCCAGCAAGACCACCAAGGGCATATGGACTAGCCGCCGGTCACCTCTGTGGCCGGGGCTAGTCGTCCTATGCCCGGACAACAACCCTCTCCATCCAGCAAATCAGAATACTCAGGAAGAACAGGAGCCTCTCCATGGCACGTAAGCGCAAAAACAAGCCCTCGAAGCCTCGCGTGATGGTTGCGGTGTCGCCAGCGAACGATGACGCCGCTGTGGCTCCGGCCGTCATTCGCGAGCGCCGTCAGGAGGCCGCTCGCCTCAAGGCCCAAGGTGCTGAGGTCAACGCGGACAAGCGCACGGGCGAGATAAGGGGCGCATGGCGCAAGGACGTGTTCGAGACCCTGCGGAACCGGAGAGGCAAGCCAGAGGTGAAGGGCCAGCTTGGCCGTCCCGCCCTTCCGCAGCGGTCTTACGAGGCGTTCCGATCCCATGAGCGCGACATCCACATGGCTGAAGGTGCAGGCAACCCCGACCGGCGCCCCGACTTCATCCGATCGACATCCGGGGGAGCACCAGGCCAGAACGTCACGGCCGAAATGCTCGACGCGGCCGAGCGGGTCAGAAAGACCATGCGGGCAATGTCACCCCCCGATGCCCGGCTCGTCAGCGTCCTTCTCACCGGAGAGAACGCTCTGGCGAAGAACTGGCGGGCTGTCGTGGAGAAGGAAACCGGCGAGCATCAGGACGAGGCCCAAGCCGCCCGCATCCGCGCCCTTGGGGAGAACCTGTACTACGCCCGGTCGGTCGCCAACACGGAGCCCGCGAGCGCAGCGAACGACACGGGGGAGCGCAAGCCGAAGGAGAAGCCGGTCACATGGTTTAGGGGTCACGACTTCGGCTGACCACCACCCCTTGATCAACCGGCCGAACTGTGGGTACATCAGGCACGGTCGCTTCGCGCGTCCAGACATCGGCCCCGCCCTCACCCGGCGCGGGCCGTTTTCGTTTCAGACCCCTGACCACGTCATAGCTACGGCGACGGGCTGGCTCAGGGGAGTGAGGCGAGACCAACACACAGGAGGCGAGGATGCTGTACTGGCTCTTCCTCTTGGCCAACACGATTCTGCAGCCTTGGGGCTGGACCTTGGGTCTTTCTCGGACGCCGGTCTTTGCCGGCGAGGACGCCGGATGGGCGGTCTATCGCCCCGGCCCGGTGCGCCTTGGCCTGTATCGGTTTCCGAGACCATCGCGCCCCGCCTGACCGTATGGCCAGAACAGGGCGGCGAGACGACCGGAGCGCAGAGGCTGAAGGATACCGCAGGCTCTACCGCACGAAGCGCTGGCTCCTGATCCGCAAGGCCCAGCTCGCAGCCTACCCATTGTGCCAGACCTGCTTGAGCCAGGGTCATGTCACCCCGGCCACCGTCTGCAACCACGCCGACAAGGATAGCAAGGCGACCGTCGAGGGGTTCTTCGGCGGCCCCTTCACCAGTGAGTGTAAGCCCTGCCACGACAGCGTCATCCAGAAGCAGGAGAAGCGCGGTCACCTGATCGGATGCGACGAGAGCGGAACACCGCTCGACCCAAACAGTCCGTGGCGCGCCTGACCCCACGGGGGGAGGGTAAAAGTCCAGACCAACCGCCTTACGGACCGGCGGGGGCTCCCTCC
>Ga0181350_1000028_pt1 | contig 41867 bp, 54 predicted proteins | sample Su13VDMM110DCMD_FD_130105 | JGI IMG/M metagenome (GOLD analysis project Ga0181350, IMG submission 130105) | Freshwater viral communities from Lake Michigan, USA - Su13.VD.MM110.DCM.D | ecosystem: Environmental > Aquatic > Freshwater > Lake | place: USA: Michigan | collected 2013-07-16
GCCTCCTGGCTGGTCCAGTAGTTGTACATCCGCTGCGCGTCCTTGGCGTTGCGGATGAGGCCGGAGATGTGCAGTTCGCCGTCGATCTCGAACTCGTTGCCGATGACGCGGACCACGGGGATCCACCGGCCCGGCCAGTCCTGCTCCTCCAGCACCTCGAAGCCGTTGGTCTTGATCCACTTGATCGTCTTGCGGTCGGCCCGGCGGGTCTGCACGGGCTGGCCGAATAGCAGCCGGGCGACCTTGTCCTCTCTGGAGCCCTCGTGGGCGGTCAGCCCGTTGGGGTACAGGTTCAGGGTCGAGGGCTTGTGCTCGACATAGAAATATTCGGCGATCCGCACCGTGTTCTCGTTCAGCCACTGGCTGAGGGAGGGGTCGCCGACGCCTTGCTCCTGTATCGACCGCACCGAGGCGTCAGGCCACTGGCGCTCGTACTCGTCCTTGGTGATGTCCTGCGTGATGAAGCACCAGTTCGCGTCCGCGCCGGCGGGGTCCTGGATCATCGGGTCCATGTAGACGCTGAACGAGTTGCGGATGCGCCCGATGCGGATGTCCTGATTGAAGCTGTCGTCGTCGCAGTACTCGGTCAGCAGCCGGACGTACCCCTCGCCGTATGTAACCTGATTGTCACAGGCTGTGTCATAGGCGACATCAGCGTCCGAGACGTACTCGATGTGCCGCATCATGCCGTTGAAGACCTCGGCCACCTCGATGTCGGCGTTGTCGTCGGCGGGGATCACCTTGCCGGTGGGCCGGTTCTGCCTCTGGTCGTTGGTCACCTGCCGGACGTGCTGCGGCAGCTTGTTGATCGTCAGGCACGGGCGGGCATTGATCGTGCTTCCTTGCGCCGCGCTGCGACTGGAAAGAACGTTTGCGTCCCACTGATAGTTATTGTCCGCTGACCCGGCCATAAAGCGCAGGTCGTTCAGCTCGGCCTCCCGACTGGTCCCATACGCGGCTACAGCCGTCGTCATGCGGGACCGCATGGTCGACAGCATCTCCATTTTCGGGTCTGTTTTGGCGTCAGCCATCGTGCCGGTTGCCTTTGCGCATGTTCTCGCTTCCCGGTAGGATTTGCAGGTTCCAAGGGACGTGCAAACCCGACACGGTCTTGCCGAGCAGCGGCACGATATGGTCGACGTGCCAGCCTTCGCCGGTCAGGCGCGTTTTTTCGGCTGCTTCGACGTAAATAGCCTTGATCTCGGCCAAATGCGCCTTGGTCAGCCACGTCGGCGTCCGCTGGAGCTTCACCGCGCGGCGTTCCGCCGCCTTGGCGCGGACGTGAGCCTTGTTCCGCAGCTTCCACGAACTGGAGATCAGCAGGTATTTTTCCGGGTTCTTGGCCTGCCAGCTATCGTTAAGCGCCTTGATCTTGTCCGGATTGGCCTTGCGATACCCGGAGGCGTACTCGCGGTTCTTCTCGCGGTTTTTCGATGCGTAGACCCGCACATTCGCCCGGTGCTTCGCCTTGTTGGCCTCGTTCCACGCCAGCGCGGCCTCGGTCGCGCAGGTGACGCACTTCTTGCTCACGGCATAGCGACCGCAGACGTGCCCGTTCTTGCACGGTACGCCGACGTCGATCAGCTTTGCGGGGGCCTTGGCCATCAGCTCGCCATCCATGAGGATTGCGTTGGAGCGTAGTGTCTTTGCGGCGTCTTGTCGACACGCGCGGTGGAGGCGACAGGGAAGGCGAAGGTGACGCAGATCGCGTCGGCGGCGTCGGGGCTTTGCAGCCCCCTGGCGCGCATGTCCTTCTTGCTTTCGAGGAACATCGTCCCCTTGCTGTCCGGCTTGACTAAGGGGGAGATCAGGTCGCTCTTGAGCAGCCGGTCGGCAGGGATACTGGCGGTCTTGAGCCAGTCGCGCATGGCACCCCACATCTCGGCCCGCTTGTTCCCCCACATCATCGGCTGGCGCGATCGCATGCCGAAGTTGACGCCGCGCACCTGCTTGTACCGCTGCTCCTTGAGCCGGTCGACGACGCCGCCGCCGACGCCGCCCTCGTCGATGACGACCAGGGCAGGTGAGTACTCCTCGATCGCCTCGATCACCCGCCCGACCACCTCCATGGTGTCGGCCCCGCGGTGCCGTTTGATGGCGATGATGTCGCGTCCCTTGCGCACGGCGATGACGGTGGCGTCCGACCCGAACCGTGCGGGGTCCACGCCGATGATGATCGGAGCCGTCGGGTCCTTGGCCGGGACGCGCTCCATGGCGTCGTCGACCAGGGTGCTGGAAATGAACTGGTCGTCGCTCTCGTTGGGGAAGACCCCGTAGACCTCAACGTGCGCCTGGGGGCTGTCAGGCCCGTATTCCTCGATAATCCGCTCATAGACCTTCTGGTCGGTCCCCTCGACGGTGCGCGCGTCGACGATGGTGGTCGACCAGAACGCGCGGCGGGCGTGGAAGGCCTCGTAGAAGTAGCCGGTGTTGCGCCGGGGGTTGGAAAAGGCCATCCAGAAGCGATCCGGGGTGTTTTCGGTGAAAAAGCCGTCCGTAACTGACCAAATCTGGTCTGGAATACCGGATGCCTCGTCAAAAATGACCATTACTCCGTCGTAGTTGTGCGTGCCGGCGTATGCGTCGGGGTTCTCGGCGGACCAGAGCTGCGCGTGGGCGGCCCACAGCCGGGTGTCGCGGTTCATCTCGTCCTCGACGAGGGTGGTCAGCCACTTGGCCATGGTGATCCGGGTGGCGATCGGCTCGAACCAGTGCCGGTTGATGGCCATCGACGCCCATTTGGTCACCTCGGGCCATGTTTTCGTCGTCAATTGCGCCTCGGTGTTGGCCGAGACGATGGTGGTGGACCCGATCCGGGTGGTGAGCATCCACAGCACCAGCCATGAGACGAGCGCGGACTTGCCGATGCCCCGGCCCGAGGACACGACCTTGCGCAGCATGTTGTAGTCGATCTCGCCGGCGTTGGCGTGGTTGTGGCGGGCGATCTCCTGGAGGATCTCGCGCTGCCATTTGCGCGGTCCCGTGAACTTATGGAGTGGGGTGCCCTGCTGCCCCCACGGGAAGGCGAACATCACGAACGCCAGCGGGTCCTCCCTGAACCGGGGGGACCACAAGGCGGCCATCAGCGTGGTTTCGTCCTTGGGACTGTATTTAGTCTGCTGCATGCCGCGCCTCGCCTTCGATTACCGGCGCGTAGGCGGGGAGGCTGTCGACGCGCTGGTTGGCCAGTTCGAGGGCGTGCAGGACGCTGATCTTCTCGTTGATCTCGACGTCGATCTGCGTGCGGGCGACCCAGCCGCGGGTGTGTTTCAGCAGGTCCAAGGCTGTTTTGGGGTCTTTGTGGATGGTGGCGGCCTCGTAGAGCACTGTGGCCAGGGCCATCTCGCCGTCGGCGATGCCCTTCTCGACGGCCAGTTCGACGAGGGGGTCCATTTGCGCCAGTCGTCGGTAGTCCTCGGGCTTCATCCCGGCGGCGTAGGCGATGCGATCGCCTTTGAGCCCTTTGCGGGCGGCGTCGTAGATGGCGGTCAGCCGCTGCTCCGTAGCTTGGAGCGTCAGCGGCTCGTGCGTGAGGGTGAGGAAGTCCGTCATGCGCCGGAGGGTAGCTTAGGCGCTGGAGGAGGGCAATGTGGAGCAGAAACGCCCCCGGCGTGAACCGAGGGCGTCCTTGGTACTGCACCGACAATCGGTTTACGTCCGATAACGCGCGAGGCCGGGCGCTACCCCGGCTATCCCTTAAACTACGGGCTTCTTTTACCGTTGCCCGACTGGTCCGGAACCAGCATTTCGCACGGCTTAGGTGCGCGTTTTGTAACCCGGCGGAGCAACTTGGACGGCTCGTCTGCGTGTCTGCTTCCACGCCGCTCGCAGGGGCCTTATAGCTGAGGTTGGGGCTTGTAGCAAAAAATAAAAATCGTTCGCGACAGGTCCCTCTCGCACGCCACATTCCCTCGGCCCTACCCCCGCCCCTTCAAGCAATCGGCTTCACGCCTGCCGGCCTGGCGCTCGCATCCAGCGCGCATGTGCCTCGCATCGTGCGAGCTGATAGCTAGGGGTGTGTGGCCATATGGGTTCAACGCTAGACCGGTGACCGGTCTAGCGTTGCGCATTTATTGTGTCAATGGGGGCTTGACACTGTAGCGATGTGGCTATAGATAGGAGGGACAAGCCGCGTTGGGCGGCTGTCAGAGGGAATGAGACTATGGCGTACGGTGACAAGAGGGATTGCCGCAAAATCGATCTGTATGTGCGCAAGCACGGCGAGAAGGCATGGACCTACGCGACGTCGACGACGTGGGCGCGTACGTGCCGGGAGGCGGTCACTAACTTTCAGCCCGTCGGCCCTGGCGTCACGTTTGAAGTCAAGGCGCGGTTCGCCTGACGTGCCCGGTTATCCGCGCGAGCCATACGCTCGCGCGGACTTCCCGGCCTGTTAGAGCGCCGATTTGAGAGGGATCTACAATGGCTAAGTCTTTTCGCGTTCGCTATGTGGCTGCGCTGCGTGCGCTCGACGCTGCGCGGGCGGTTGTTTACGCCGCGGCGCCGTCTAACAACGTGGTGTTTTCGGAATGCCGCAAGCTCGCATCGCCGGAGGCCGGCGCAGCCTATGACGCCGCATTCTCCGCGCTCTACGCTCTCGACTATGAGGCGGAGCAATCCGGCAAGGCCTACCAGGCCCGCGACGCAGCTCGCAGCGAATATTACGCCTAGCCAAAAACCACTCATTTTCACGCCCGCCAGGATCATTCTGGCGGGCTTTTTGTGGTCCTCGTGTAGTCAATGGCATTTCAGGCTCAAAACGCCGCCCTCACTGAACGACAAGGCATTTGTGGGCAATGTGGAAATGCGCAAGGACTTTTTAGTTTTGTGTAGGGAATTGTGGCAAGAAAACGGCCATTTCTACAACCCCAACACAAAAGTCCAACTCCATTTCTACATTACCCACATTTAGCTAACAGATTGATCGGGCAGCCGATTTGGACCCCGACGCAATTACCCACATCGGTCAATTGTAGTACCCACATTTTGGAACAATAAGCGAACGCTACAAAACATGATTTCCCGCATAGCGAGACACATTTGGACACATGACTTATCGGTGTAAAATGTGGGTACTACATCGGCCATTTGTGGGCAATTGTACTGCACCCCGAAAACACCCCGAAAACATCATCCGCACGCGGACTAATTCAAGGCTCGAATAAAGCCTGTTGACACCTAATAGCTGATCCGCTACACATCTCAATATGGGCCGCGCATCGCAGGTCCAACGAGAGGGAAACGAACATGCTCCAGATTAACGCCAACCTTTTCGCCCGCGTCGCCATGGCGCAATCGTCCGACCCAGGCCGCTACTATATCGGCGGCGTGCACGTTTCCGCGCATCCGCGCGGCGAGGGCGTCATTCTCGCCGCTACGGACGGCCACATGATGCTGGTCGCACATGACGCCGCCGGCACGCCGCCGACCGCGGAAAGCGGCCTGATAGTCAACCTTGGCAAAGACGGACTGAAAGCCGCGGCCAAAGGCGACGTGGTGACGCTGGATCCGGCGACCGGGCAAGCTCGCGTTGATACCGCATGGATCAGCCCGGCGACCACGATCGTTGACGGCTCTTTCCCTGACTGGCGCCGCATCTTGCCGCGCCCGGCGAACGAAGGCGAGATGCTGACCCATACCGCCGCCGCATTCGATCCGAACTTGCTGCAAACGCTTGGCAAGGCTCTTTCCGAAACGCCCAAAACGCCAGGCGGACTACGCCTCCGCGCCACCGACGCCAGCAACGCGCACATGGCGACAATCGCCAACAGCCTTCCGATCTTCGGCGTGGTCATGCCGATCCGCACGCCCGAGGGCGGCGACACCCTGCCCGCGTGGCTGTAATCACCCCGCTTACCCCTCGCCATGTCGGCGAGGGGCTTGCCGGACGATTATCGCCCGACCAATTGACACTGTAAGCGACACGCTATACAACGACACCTATCAGCTAGAGGGAAACAAGCTAATGCAAACGGACATCACAAACAGCGAAGATCTGATCGACAGCCGCGACGTTATCGCGCGGATAGAAGCGCTTTGGGACGAACGCAGCGCTTTGCAGGATACCGCGGACGACGCTGACGAAGACGACGCTACCCGCATTCAGGCCCTCAACGATCTTGAGGCGTGGGACAAGAGCGACGAAAGCCGCGAGCTGGCCGCGTTGCAGGCCCTGGCGAAACAAGGTGAGGCGTATGCGCCCCATTGGGAGCACGGCGAAACGCTGATCCGCTCGACCTACTTTGTCGAGTACGCGGAGGATCTGGCCAAAGACTGCGACGGCCTGCCCCGCGACCTGCCCGCGTACATTGAGATCGATTGGGAAACGACAGCCGAAAACATCAAGGTCGATTACACCGAGATCGACTTCGACGGGGTTCCGTACCTGATCCGCTGACGCGCCCGCTTACCCCGCGCCCACGGGCGCGGGGCTTGCCGGCCTGTTAGCCGATCACCAGAGGGACGACACATGACCACGATCGACGACATCCTGAACGCCGCCCGGCTCAACGCCGCCACGCCAGCCGACGTCATGCGGATCGAAGATCTGCAGCGCGAGCACCAGGCCCTCGCCGACACCATGCTCGCGCACGGCTATGACGCGGACGACGTCGCGACCGCCATGGACGACCTCAAGGCGCTGCGGGACCACGCAAGCAAACAGCCCTTTGACCGCGCCAGCCATCTGTTGTCCGAGGACGTCAACGAATGGCTCGCCGAACTGGAAAGGCTCGCGGAATGACCACCCATTACCGCACGGTTTATGTCGTCGGCTGGACCGACTTCCGCGGAGACACGCCGAAGGGTGGGACGCTGGAAACCTACCGCCGCACCGAGGCGTATGCCTTCCGCAAGGCCAAGCGCGCCGAGGGGTGCGAGGCTGACATTTCAACTCGCCTTTCGTTTGGGGCTGCACAATGACCACACTCGCACGCTTCAAGGCCGCGACCGGTCTCACCAACCCCGAGATCGGCGCGCTGCTAGGCGTCAGCGCGCCGACGGTCCAGGCCGCCATAGGTGGCCCCTCCAACCCGCCTCGCGGTCCACTGGCGCGTGACCCGGTGCCCGCCTTCGCACGCGACGCCATGACCGCGCACCTCGCCGGCCAGCTCGCCACGCTCAAGGCCTTGCAACAGTGTTTGCTTTCCGCTACACCGGACACCACACAAGAGGGAGACGACCGATGCTAGACTATGAGGACACCGTGATGCCCGCGACGGGCGAGTGCTGCTCTTGCAGCATCATCGTTGACGAAGGCGACAACTACGGCCAGGACGGCGAGTGGCTCTGCTGGGACTGCTTGCAGGACACCGTTCGCAGCCATGCGATCGACTGGTTCGGCGTGGCCTGCGAGATCGTGGATGACGCGGCCCTGGCAGGGGTGGACGTCTGATGAACGACGATCAGGACCTCGGCTGCCTTGTGCAGCTCGCGTTTTTCGGTGTCGGCTTCGCCGCATGGCTAACGCATATCATCGTGTGCCTGTCTCAAGGCGAATGGGGTTTCCTTGTCGCCGGCGCACTGTTCTTCCCGGTCGCCATCATCCACGGCGTCGGTATCTGGTTCGGAGCCTGGTGATGACCGGCAATTTCTGGCCCATGACACGCGGCGAGCGGTTCGAGCGCGCCCTGTCCCGCCTTCACGCCGCCATCGGCGACGTCGAGGCCCTGCGCGACATACCCGGTCTCTGTTATGACCATCTTGACCGCGTCCGCCTCGCCACCGCCCGGCTCGACCGCGCATATAAGGAGCTAGGCAAATGAGAACGATCAGAACCGACTACCAGGCCGTCAACGCCGCCGGCGTCGTCCTGTTCACCTTCAACGACAGGGACGCGGGCCGCGCATGGGTCCGCGACAACGCCTGCCGCCATGACGGGTTGATCCTGGAGCGCATTGAGATCCTCGCGCACCGGGACTACCGCCCGCGCCAGCCGACACGGCGCCCCGACGCCTTCGCGATCCCGGTGATGCCATGCTGATCCGAGCCCTGGCGGAGACCCTCCGTCCCCGGTCCCTTATCCTGCTGGCTGTGATTGCTGGCGTCTCTGCTCTGTGGTGGCTGTGATGACCTCCGAAGCTGAACAAGCCCTTGCACGGGTGGAGGCGATCCTTGCGCGCTATCCCCGTGAACCGAGAGTCCGCGCCGACAAGTCTGATCTCGCCCTTCTCCTCTCCCTTGCAAGACAGGCGGGGGAGATGAGGGAGGCTTTGGAGTTCTACGCGATGGAGCATGAGTTCCCGAGCGATGGACCGTGGGGCGTCAATAGCACCGACTTCGGAGACGTCGCCCGTGCCGCCCTCTCCCAATCAAGGAGCGAGAAATGACTTTGGTTCATTCGCCTCAAGATGAGGCTCATACCCAGCCGGGCACCGCAAAGACCGTCGCTGACATTCCGGCATGGGCGCTAGAAGGCGACCGCTACAGCCCGAACCTCCGTCGATGGATGCGGAAGAACAGCCGAAACCACGGCAACGACGTGTTCACCGGCAAAGACGGTCGCCTGTGGCTCGGCTGGATTGATGACGGCCCATCGTTCATCGGCTCCCGCCTGTGGCGAGTCCTGACTGTCGGAGGTCGCGCCGAAGTGGGGTGCTGGATGTTCCCCGTCAGCGACCTGACCCCGCTGCCAGACTTCTGGAGCGACTACGCCCGCATCGGCCGGTGCGCCATCGACGCCGACCATTCGCACTACTTCATCGGCGACGAGACGCGCTGGACGGAAGGCGGCGACACACGCTCCTGCAACTGGTGCGGCAACCATCGTCAGTTTCGCCACCGCTGGACAGAGCCTGTAGAGCGCCAGCGGTGGGAGCCCATTTCCATCCTCAAAGCCACCACACCCGGTGAAGCTGGAGCGGTGGGTACGAAGTCCGAAGGACGTAGTGAAACCCAATGACCAATCAAACCTCACCTGTAGGCCAAGGGTCTGTGAACTACGCAGCAATGGATGCCAAGATTGTTGCCGACACTATGGCCGAGATGCAGCAGCAGGTTGAAACGCTGACCGGCGCACGGCATTCAATGTACGACGGCGCGGTCGCTATCGCCCGACAGTTTGCAGCCCCCCACCCAGACCCTGTGCCGCCGGTTGTAGGCATGTCGGCGGTCGCGAACTTCGAGCCGGAGGACACGCCCAAGGGGTTCATCGAATGGACCTTCGTTCTGCCTCGCTCGGTCGAGGTCGGGGCGGGCCTCTACGAAATCCGCTTCCTCCGCTGTCTGACCCCCGAGGAGAGGGCTTCCGAGGCGTCCTCGTTTGCCGCGCTCACCAAGGCTACCCCGCCCGCAGAAACGGTCTCGCCGGGTATGAGCGAAGCGAATGAACCCAACACTACAGCAGGAGACCGGACATGAAGGCGCGAACCATCACGGCCTTGATGAAGCAAATCGAGCGCAAGAAGGTCGCCCTCGCCAATCTGCGCGACGAACTCCGCGACATTGAGAGCGAGGCGTCATCGCTGTCCGAGGACGCCGACGAAGCAATCGCCTCCCTTACCGACGCAACCGATGCGCTTTCGAGGCTTGTCTGATGACCGCCCCCGTTCCCCTCTCCGGGAATGAAGGGCCGTCGAGCGGAGGGGCTGTGGCTGAGGGCCTTGGTTCGCCCGCGTGGCAGACGGTGGATGCGTGGATCAGGGCGGCGGAAAGCTGCGACTGCGCCGAGTTTGCCGTCCAGAACGTGAGTGACCTTTACCGGCTCCGCGAAGACATCGCAAACATCGCAGCCCACCCCCACCCCGTACAAGACGCAGAGGGGATGCGGGAGAAGATGGCGAGGATCATTGACGCAGCGGCTTTCAGTGAGCCGGTGCCGAACACAATTCACACGCGCGGCCTGCAAAAAGAGGCGCAATTCATCGCCTTTGCCAAAGCCACTGCCATTCTCGCAGCCCTTCATGCCGTAGGAGGAGGAAATGAGTAGGGGTTCACTACGCCCGAGGACGGGCTTCGTACCCACTGAGCTTGTGGAACGGCTGGAGGTAGCCGAGGCGGGCAACGGACATCTGGACGTTTTGATACACGCCGCCTTGTGGCCGTCCGACCCCTCTATCGGATGGAACGAGCAGCCGCCCGTCACCACATCCCTAGACGCTGCTCTTGCTCTGGCTGAGAGGGTGCTGCCGGGGTGGGAGGTCGGGGCTCGCGTCAATCAAGACCAGACGGCGACGTGCTACGTTTCGGACGGCGGCCCAATCGGAATGTCTCGTTTCCAGCAAAGCGAGAAGCCGACCCCCGCGCTGGCCCTCTGCATCGCCATCCTGAAAGCTACCACTGCAAGCTCAGTGGGTACGAAGCGAAGCGGAGTGAACCATGACCTCCCCTGACTATGAGGGTCTAGCCGAACTGTTGCTGTCGCTCGAAAGCGAAACAGACAGCCACCCCCAAAAGGGACGACGGCTCGTCAACCCTGACGGCCCCGAAGCAGCCGCCGCCCTCCGCACCGTGGTAGCGGAGAGGGATAGGCTGGAGGAGCGCCTTCGCTACAGCGAGAACATCGTCAATCAAACCCAAGGCGATATGTGCCCGGTTGACCCCGACGAATTCCAACGCGCGCTCGCCATCATCGGCGGTGCCGCTCTATCAGGGAGGAAGGAGCCGTGAGCAGCCCTACCAGACAGATAGGAGAGGCGGAAGCCTTCGCCCCTTGTCCGCTCTGTAATGGTGAGGCGAGGCTAGGACTGACCAACCACGCCGACGAGCGGAGCGGATACGTCAAGACGTTCACCGCCTATTGCACCGAATGCGGTTGTCAGGTCGCCCGGTCCAGCAAGACCGACAAAAACGGGTGGGCCAACGAAGGCGACGAGAGCGTTAAGCGCCGTGTCCGGGAGGCATGGAATAAGCGCGCCCTCATCCCCGCCTCCGACCTAGAACAGATCACCCGTGATTTGAATGAGGCTGTGCGGTTGCTGCGTCGCTGGCACACGGTCGATTATCCGTCCGAGGCGCTGGAAGACATCACAGACGCCTTCCTCTCCCGTCTCGCTACTACCCCGAAGCCCTGACACCTGCCAGGTCCACCACCCCGCTCTCGTCCACGCCCGTCTCGGCCAGCCGGCGCAGCGCGCTGCGGCTGAGCCGATCGACAAGGTCGGGCGCGGCGATCACCTGCTTCTTGGACGTCGCGCCGCGCGAGCTGACCCACCCCAGGTCCGCCCACCCGGCCTCCTTGAGCGCGTGCAGCAGGGCCACCACCGGGATCTTGACCGGGACGTTGAGCGAATTGTTGAGGCGCTGGCTCTCCAGATCACACACCTTGTGCAACGGCGAGCAGATCACGCCCCTGGCGAACGTCCCCCGACGCTCGCGGATCTCGTCCAGCAGGATGGCCTCGGCCATCGACATGCCTTGCTCGACCAGGGTCGCCTTGAAGTCGGTCCACGGCGGCGCGGCACCGGGATTGAACGCCCGCACGTCGCGCGCCTTGAGCCACGAGCCCGCCGCGTGCAATCCGCCCTCACGGAACCACGACCACAGCGCCGCGCCCTCCTCGGGCGTCATGCGCGGGGCATGCGACCAGACGCAGCACCAGCGGCGGTCCTGCGAGGACAGGCTGATCGGCACCGGGTCGTTGGAGAAGGCGAGGACGAACAGCCGGTTGGCCATGTCGTAGGGGTGGAAATGCTTGCGGTTCACCGGCAGGGTCTCGGGCGGAGCGGCGATGATCGGCTTGAGCCGGTTCGCCAACGCCCGCCGCGCACCCGCGTCGGGCTCACGCAGCTCGTTCAGCAGCAGGATCTCGCTCTCCAGGTGATAGCCGAACGCCGCTGACAGGCTGTCGTTGTCGACCATGCCGCGGTTGCGCATGTGCGGGCCGCAGATCGACCACATGAACGGCGCCCACATGCTGTCCTTGCCGCAGCCCTCGTCGCCGCCGTGCAGGATTGCGTGGTTCACCTTGATCTCGGGGTGCTGGTACTTGAACGCCATCACATCCCAGATGTGGTTGAGCAGCGCCTCGTCGGGCACCATGCGCCGACAGTGGTCCAGCCACGGCGTCGGGTCGCCGCCGGGCTTGAGTTCTGGCCGGGCGTCGACCCACTTGTTGCCCCTGGCGTAGCCGCCGAACGCCACCACGGCACCCTCGCCCGCGGCGTAGGTGATCCCCGCCACGGTCGGCGCGCCCATGGCCGTGCGGTTCTCATCGAACGACACCGACGCCTCTATCCTCCTGCCCCCATGGACGCTGACGCATTTCAGGTGCCGGTACAGGGCGTTGAATGCCCGACGCGACACCTCGCGGCGGTCCACCAGGTCAAAGAAGCTGTCGTCCTGCTCGACATAGGCGAAGCGTTTGTACCAGCCGGACTTCTCCAGCCGCCCTAGCTCGCGCCGCTCGACGTCGGCGATGACGTCGGTGGCGTCCTCTTTGAAGAAGGTCGACGGCCCGGCGATCGCCTCCTGCATCCGGGCCATGTGCTGCGCCAGCAGGTCGTCACGCAGGCCGGGCTTGGCCATGGGACCGCCGTTGGCGCTGACCCACTCAAGGAAGGTCGTCGAGTTCATGTCCTCGCAGTGGCCATGATAGCAGCAGAACGACCGCTCCAGCGGCTTGTAGCGCGCCTCGATCGTACCGTCGGAGTGCTGCGCCTTGTTCGGGCAGACGATCGACAGCCAGCCCTGGGCGTTGGTGCGGGACAGGACCATGCCCTGCTCGGACAGCCACGCCAGCACGGTGTCGTCGCCCGTGTCCTCTATCCTCAGCGACTGACGGGTGGCGGTGTCGGCGGCGGCGGGCGTCACCTCCAGCGCCTCGCAGATCCCCTCCAGGGTGAACGCCCGCTCGGGGTGGAACTCGACCAGCCGGGCGGCGAACCCGTCGCGGTCGGGCTTGAGGTTGACCGAGCCGGGGATGCGGAACCAGCGCACGGCGTTGGTAGCGCCGGGGTCGGTGTAGCCTGCGGCTGCAATGGCCTTGATCGCGGCGGTGAACTCGCCCTTGGATGGCTGCTCGGAGAAGACGTAGCCCCACTGGAACGAGCCCTCGGAGGTCTCCATGATCCACGTCGGGTCCAGCGGCGGGGTCGCCGCCTTGGTGCCGATGTCATCCAGCATCATGCACAGGACGAACTCGCAGTTGGCCTGACCGGCGCTGATGTTGTCGCCGAGGCGGTCGAGGATGAACGAGCCGGTGTTCATATAGACCGCCGAGCCGGGCTTGATCGGACGGGTCGGCAGGAAAGGCGGCCATGTGTACTTCGGCGTCCCGTCGGCGTGCAGCACGGCCTCGCCGTTCCTGCGCACCGGCTTCTGGTAGCCGGCCAGCGCGGTCTCGCCCTCGGGCGCCAGCCCTGCGATGAACGATATGAAGTCTTTCATTTCCCGTATCTCCCTCTGATCTTCACCTCTGCCGCCAACGGCAACCCCGCCGCCCACGCGGGGGGCGTCGCCATCACGGCCTCAAGCTGCGCGGCGGCAGCCTCTGCGTCGTCGGCTTCCAGCACAATTTCGTCATGGATGTGCAGAATGACCCTCTGCCCGGCGGCGTCAAGGCGGCGCAGCGCGTCACGCAGCAGGTCGTTGGCGACGGCCTGGGTGATGTTCTCGCAGGCCAGCCCGTGCCAGAGACGGGCGCGCGGCCACTCCTCAGCCTCCTGCGCGGGCTTCCACGCCGCCTTGGCGTAGGTGATGCCGTCCTTCTCGAAGCGGGCGTGCGGGTAGCACAGCACCCGGCCAGAGGGCAGGGCGTACCAGAGGTGCCGCCCGTCATACAGGTAGGTGATCCGCCCGGCGGTGATCTCACAGCCCTTGTTGCGCATGGCGGCGTAGTAGGCCCGCTCCAGCCCCGACCACTGGTGCTGCGCCCACGGGTTCGCCTTGCGCCACGCCTCGACCATGCGGCGCGACTGCGCCTCGGGCATGACGACGCCGTAGATGCGGCCCATGGCGTTGAACGCCCCGACCGCCCCGCCGAACCCGCAGGCCAGCTCCTGCACCTTGCCGACCTGTCGCTGGCTGACCGCCGCGCCGTCCTCGGCCTCATAGCCTGCAAGGAGGTCGGCGTAATTGCCACCGAATGTGGCCGTGGCATTTACGATGTACGCGTCCAGACCATTGCGGAACAGGTCCAGCTTGGCCTCGCCGGCGGGGCAGTTGGACAGCCACGGGTTCACCCGCCCCTCGATGGCGGACCAGTCGGCGATGACCATTTGCTTGCCGGGCTCGGGGATCAGCGCCGGGCGCAGCATCCCCTTGAGGACGTCGGTCACCCGCTTGCCGTGGACCGGCACGATGTCGTGGTGGCGTGTCATCGACAGCCGCACGGCCTCGGGATCCTTGGCCGTCTTGCGAGCGAAGTTGTGGACCTGGAGGCCGTAGCTGGAGGCCCGGCCTGTCGCCGCCCCGCCCGCGAACACGAACGCGCCGCGCACCCGGTGGTCCTCGTCGTCGGCCAGGTCCGCCATGCGGGCGAACTTGGCCACGCTGGACGCCCACAGGTCGTCGGCGCACTGGATGACGTCGGCCACGACCGGGGGCACCTCGTCGGGGTTCTCCTCGGCCAGCACCAGCAGCGAGGCGCGGACGTTCTTGTCGATCGACCGCTTGTGCTCGCCGTCCTTGAGCACGGTCATCAGGCCACGGGCCTGCGGCCCGACGCGGTCCCACACCCACTGGCGCATCCGGGGGCTGCGGATCGACGTCACGGCGCCCTCGCTGACCTCGACGACCAGCTTCTCCAGTTCGATCGTCTCGGCGGCGGAGTAGCGGATCGCGGCCTTGGCCAGCGGCACGTCGACCAGCACGCCGTGGTCGTTGATGCGTTCGTTGACGTGGTAGTCGGCCAGTTCGTCGGCGGACAGCGGACGCATGGCCTGCGAGATCGCGCGCATCGCGCGGACATCTTGCTTTCCATACGCACGGAACTCGTTGAACAGCGCCGGGTCGTCGTTGAAGGTGCCGTCGGCGCGAGGGATGCAGAGCAGCCGGATGAGCTGCTTGCCTCTGTGATCCTTGCGCATGGTCGCGCCGGCGAACCGCCCTGCGTCTTCCAGGCTACCGGGCGCGCAGTTGGCGCGGGACTGCGCCGCGGTGCAATACCATTGCTCCAGCGCAGGGATGGGAACGTCGTAATCGACGCAAACGACGAACTCGAATATCAGACGATCAAACGCAGCGTTATGGAAACGCATCTGACCGCCCTTGCGGATATGCTCCTTGACGCTCTCCGGGAACGGTCGTCCGCAGCCGGGCCACCATTCCTCGACCTCGTCATCGTCGAAGGCCCAGTTGAACAGGCGCAGTTTTGTCGTCGGATGTTGCGCGTAGTTGTACGAGCCTTTGGTCGGCAAGTCGCACACGCTCCGCGTTTCCGTGTCACCCCATAATATCTGCATGGTATTGGCCGCTACGGCGGGCGCTGGCCGAGGGAACGAACCAGCGCCCGCTTTGGCGCGCGCCTCTTACGCGGCGGCGCGGCGGCGACGAGTGGGGGGAGCCGACTCGTCGGCAGCCGCAGTCTCGTCGACTTCCGGGTCTTTGTCCATAGCCACCCAGTCGACGATGTCGAAGACCGGGGTGAAGATGCGGCCATAGGACTTGTGCTGGTAGTGCTCCTTCTTGAGCAGCACCAGCGGCACCGGCTTGGTCGGGTCCTTCTCGACCTGCGCCGCGATGGCCAGGCCGAGCGCCGTCAGGGCCTTCTTGCCCCCGTGCGACGTGACGGAGTAGCGCACGCCGAGGCCGTTGTCCTCGCCGGAGACGCACTTCAACGCGCAGCCGAGCTGCACTTCCCAGCCCTTGCGCGCGCCGTCAGGCGCAGGCCCGGTCTCGGGCAGGGGGTGGGTGACCGGCCCCATGTGCTCGCCGAGCGGCTCGCCGTCGCCCCAGGCGATGAAGCCGTGGACGAAGGAGAACGGATTGACGGCCCATTTGCTGTCCGGCTCGATCTCGGTCTGGTCGGAGCCGAAGACCCAGTGGCCGGTCTTGTCCATCTTGAGGATGACGCCGTCAGCGCCGCCCGCAGCGGTGGCGACCCCACGCAGGGCCGAGGTCAGTTCGGCGACGGACGGGAGGCCCGCGCCGGCGAAGGTGGTCAGTGCATTTGTCATCGTTGTCTGTCCTAGTTGAGCTTGCTGAGGGCGGCAGAAAGTTGACGCCCGATTTGAACCACCGCGGGGCGGGGGTCCGTTTCCACCGCGAGGGTGGATCCCGACGAGACCGCGACCACCATGTCGGAGGGCAGTTCGAGCTTGTGCTTCTTGAGCACCTTCTCGGCCTGCGCCACCGACAGCAGTTCGGTCTTGGTCACGTCAGTCTCTGTCAGGCCCATGCCGATCAGGTCCGCGAGCGCGGTCTGAGGGTTGGACCAGTGTCTCGTTGCCCGCTTGGCGACCAGCTTGTAGCCGGGCACGGGCGTGTCGTTCTCCAGCATGGTGTGCGCCAGCGCCCGGCAGGACTTGATGAAGTCCTCGACGTCGTCGGCCACGGCAAGGTACTGCGCCAGCTTGTTCGCGTCGATGCCTTCCAGCGCGGCCCGCTTCATCCGGTCGATCTGGCCGGTCTTGATCGGGCAGACCGGCTTGGCGGCGCACCACTTGCACCAGTCGCCGCCGGCGATCGGGGCGGCGGGCAGCTTGGAGGTGTTGACGGCCCGGACCAGTTGGCGCTCGAAAGCGGCGATGCGCTCGGTCGTGGTCGTCCACGTCTTGAGGAACGGCGGTTGGATGATGACGCACTCGACCTCGGTGACGCCCTCGAACGCCCACTGGCAGGACGGTGTGCGCATGGCGGCGGCGGCGTAGAACATGAGCTGCATGTTCTCCTCCGCCTCGACCATGACGCCGTCGCCGAACTTCCAGTCCAGGATCACGGCCCTGCCGTCCAGCCGACCGACGATGTCGGACGAGCCGAACACGCCGGGCATCAGGTCGCCGTAGTCGACGGTCTCCTCGACCGTGAACTCCATCGCCGCCTTGGGGTCGTACTCGGCCAGCAGCGCCAGGGCCGGACGCAGTTTGCTGTCCAGAAGCTCCTGCGTCAGCGTCAGGCCGTGGGCCTCGAAGCCGAGCATGTCGCCCGCCGGGCAGGCGGTATCCATGACGACGGCGATGGCCTCGTGCAGCAGGCTGCCCTCGTTGGCGTAGGACGAACCCTCCTGCGGGGGCATGGTGGCCACCAGGGCCACCGAGCCGGGGCAGTTGATGACGCGGGCAGCGGTCGAGCCGCCGACGATCGTTGAGTGTTTCATGTGTCTGTCTCCCTTGTTGCCTTGACCATACACGCATCATTCCCTGTTGCAATACCTGATTTTGATGCGTAGGGTTGGGGCATGTTGGAAAGAGATGTCGAGGCATATTTCAGGAAGGCCGTCGCCCAAGCGGGCGGCGTCGCCTTCAAGTTCGTCAGCCCCAGCCATCGCGGCGTCAGCGACCGGATCGTGTGCTTCCGTGGAGGCGCGGTCTGGTTCGTGGAACTGAAACGCCCCGGCGGACGGCTGGCGCCGCTCCAACACGTCTTCGCCGCCCTCATGGGGCGGATGGGGCAGAACTATGTGTGCTTATCATCGAGGGAGGAAATCACAGAATGGCTGAGTGGACTGGATACCAGGAGCGGATGCTCGTGAAGCTGCGGCTGCGCGGCATGACGCCGACGCTGATCGCGCTGACGATGGACAAGCCCTACGACGAGGTGATCGCGGTCATGGACCGGATGAAACTGACCCGCAAGCGGCGCGACCGACCATTCGTCGTCAACCCTGACTACGTCGTGATCCGCAGCCCGTCGCCGCCGCGCCAGTTCAGTTGGCAGCAATGAGCGCCTACTACAACGAGTTCGACCCGTTCGCGGCGGCGTGGCTGCGCGAGCTTATCAAGGCCGGACACATCGCCCCGGGCGACGTGGACGAGCGCAGCATCAAGGACGTGAGCGCCGATGACCTTCAAGGATATGACCAGCACCACTTCTTCGCCGGGATCGGCGTCTGGAGCCACGCCCTGCGCCGCGCCGGGTGGAGTGACGAGCGTCCGGTTTGGACCGGCTCGTGTCCATGTCAGCCGTTCAGCGCCGCCGGTAAGGGCGGCGGCTTCGACGACGCCCGTCACCTCTGGCCCGACTTCTTCCGTCTCATCGCGGAGTGCCGCCCTGACGTCGTCCTTGGCGAGCAGGTTGCAAGTAAGGACGGCCTCGCTTGGCTCGACCTTGTACACGCTGACCTGGAAGGAGCGGGCTACGCCGTCGGGGCGGTCGATACCTGCGCTGCGGGCTTCGGCGCGCCGCACATCCGACAGCGGCTGTGGTGGGTCGGAACGACCGTGGGCCACGCCGACGACGCGAGACTGGAAGTCGGGCGGCGCAGACCTGACGAACTCGTGGGTTCGCAAGGATGGGAAGCTGCGCAACGACCTGCTGGACTATCAGGCATGGGCAGCGGGCTGGCCCAGCCCCTGCGCCATGGAGCCGGGGACGACGCCCGAGCAGGTGTGGGCGCGCAAGCAGCGACTGACCGAGACGACGGGGGTGTACCGGGGGAACGACTGTGGCCTTGGGAGCAAGGTTCACTTCGCGGGCTGGCCGACACCGATGGCCGGAACGCCGGCGCAGAACGGGAACAACCCGGCCGGCAACACGGACAGCAGCCGCAAGACGGTCGAACTGGCCTCGTGGCCGACACCCCGCGAAGCGGACGGCGCGAAGAACGTGCGGACGCTGGAAGGCTCGCTGCGGGAGATCGAGCGCAAGGGGTCGCCGCAGGACCTGTCGATGGCGAGCGCGATCACAGGCTGGCCGACGCCCAAGGTCACGGACACGAACGGCGCGGGCAACTCTACCAATCGGCAGGGCGGGATGGCGCTGCACACGACGGCGGCGCTGACCGGCCCGGCCCGACGAACGGTCTCTGGCGAGATGCTGACTGGCTCGGATGCCGGGATGGAAAGTGGCGGCCAGTTGAACCCGGCACATTCCCGCTGGCTCATGGGGCTACCGCCCGCGTGGGACGACTGCGCGGTTATGGTAACGCCATTGTCGCGCCGCAAGCCCAAGCCTTCGTAGAAGCGGTGATGTCATGCGTCTGAGGCCCTATCAGGACGAGGCCGCGGACTTCCTGTTCGCCACCGACCGCGCCATGATCCTCGCCGCGGTCGGGGCGGGCAAGACGGCCATTACTCTCACGGCCATGCACGCCATGGTCAGGGACGGCGTCGCCCGTCGCTGGCTGGTGCTGGCCCCGCGCCGGGTCTGCACCGACGTGTGGCCAGTCGAGGCGGCCAAGTGGGCGCCGGGGCTGTCGATCGCCGTGGCCGTCGGTACGCCGGCGCAGCGGGCAGCGGCGTTCGCGTCTGGAGCTGACGTGGTCGTCGCCAACTACGACACGATCCAGACCCTGCCGTCGCTGGACGGCTTCGACGGGGTGGTGTTCGACGAACTGACCCGGCTCAAGAACCCGTCCGGCGCACGCTTCAAGGCGTTGTTCAAGCTGCTCGCCCCTTTGCGCTTCCGCTGGGGTCTGACCGGGTCGTTCACCTCGAACGGGCTGGAGGACGTGTTCGGCCAGTGCAAGGTGATCGACGAGACGCTGCTGGGCCGATCCAAGGGGGCGTTCCTCCAGACGTGGTTCATCCCCATCAGCCGGGAGTTCGGCCAGTGGGTCGCCCGCCCGAGCGCCCTGGCGGGGATCATGGCCAAGATCAAGCCCGCCACCTTCGTGCTGGAGCCGGGGGAGTATTCCGACACCCTGCCGCCGCTGCACGTCGTCGAGGTGCGCTCGACCATGGACATGACCGTGTACAACAAGATGAAGCGGGACTACGTCGCGCAGGTCGGCGGCGAGATGGTCACGGCCCTGACCGCAGCGGCGATGACCAGCAAGCTCCAGCAGCTCGCCGGCGGATGGGCCTATAGCCCGGAGCCTGTATGGTTCTCGTCGCACCGCTTCGACCGTCTGGACGAGGTGCTGGAGGGAAACCAGAGGGCCAACACCCTGGTGGTCTATAACTACCGCGAGGAACTGGCCGAGTTGAAGCGGCGCTACCCGCAGGCGCAGACGCTGGACGACGCCAACGCCATCGAGCGGTGGAACGCCGGGCAGATCGAGATGCTGCTGGTCCACCCGAAATCTGCTGGACATGGGTTGAACCTCCAGTACGGCGGGTCGCACATCGTGTTCGTCTCCCTGCCGTGGTCGCTGGAGCTGTTCGAGCAGACGGTCGGACGGCTGCACCGCAGCGGGCAGAAGCACCCGGTGTGGTGCTATGTGATGATGACCGACAAGACGATCGACGAACGTATCTGGCAGTCGCTGCACGACAAGCGGTCGCTGTCCGAACTGGCTACAGAGGAGTTAGCCGCATGACCGAATGGACTGACCTGCTGTCGCGCCTGTCGACGATGAGCGAGGACGACTTGCGCGAGGCGATCGCGGTGGAGGCCCGGCGAAATGAGCCGCGCGCCTCGTACCTGACCCGGCTGCACATGCGGCTGTGCAAGCTGCGCACCACCCGGGAGCGGCGCGAGCTACTCCGGCGTGGCCATCGCGTTGGCCCCGACGCCGGTCAGGTGTGACCAGAACGCCGGGTTCATCATGTTACGCTGCATCTGCGCCCGCGTCGCCAGAGGCACCATGGCCAACAGTTGATCCATGTTCGCGCCGGACTGATAGGCCGTAGCCAACGCCCTGCGCACCTGCGGAGCGACCTTGGCGTCGACCAGCATGGAGGCGAACTCCAGCGCCGCGGCGCGGGCGGGGCTGGCCACAGAGAGAAGGTTGCGCGTGCGCCCGAACCGCTGGCGATCCGGCGCGAGCAGTTCACGCGCCAGCCCGCGTCCTTCGCCGGCGAGGACGCCGATGCGCTCGTCCCGCCGGATCTGGCGCGCGGCGTCGGTCAGGGCGTCCATGCCCGACGGCCCGACGCCCGTGGGGTTCATCTGGTTGGCCAGGTCGATGCGGTTGCCGCCGAACACGCCCGAGACGGTGTCGGGGGCGTTGCCCTCGGCCAGACGGGCGAAGGCGTTAGGGTTCTCGCGCAGCAGACCGCCGGCCACGCCCATCATATTCTGGCGCTCGACGCTGCGCATGCCGCTGGCGTAGGTGTCGAGGTACTGCCGCCAGCCCGTGCCGCCTGCCGCCTCGATGGCGTCGTCCAGCATCTGCTGCGCCGAGCGCACCAGTTCGCTGCGGCGCGCGGCCTGACTGGTGATGTCACCACCGCGCTGGCCGCTGAGGGAGCGGGAGATGATGTCGTCGAGGTCGTCCTTGCGGAAGGCGTACAGGTCGTCAGCCGACGCCACTCCGCCCCGGCGCGCGGCCAGCGCGTCCAGAGCACTGGCGATCTCGGCCAGCACCCGGCTGTTGGTGGTGCCGACGCCGGGGGCGTCCGCCTGCTGCATCAGTGCCGCGGTCACCGGGGCCACGTCCAGAGCGCCAGAGGCGTCGGCGGCAGCCAGTTCGGCCTGCTGCATCGGGACGGTGGCGGCGCGCAGCGCGGCCTTCTCGCCCCGCGCTGACAGTTGGGCGGCGGTCAGGTTCTCGCCGCCGGCCAGCCGGTCGATCGGCGCTTGGCGTGCAGCGGCCTGCCGCGCCTCGATCGCCATGAAGGCGTCCGGCTCCGCGCCGCGCACGGCAGCGCCGACGCCCATGAAGGCGGACGGCTCGACGCCAGCGTCGACCAGGGCCTGCTGCGCCGTGACGTCAGGCGCGGCGTTCCGCAGCGCGGCGACAGCCGCGTCGTAGTCGACGCCGAGCGACCGCCGCACGATCTCCGACGCGCGCGTCGCGCCAAGTTCGCCGGCTATCAACTGCCAGCCCTCCAGCACCTTGTTGAGTGCGTACTTGGCGGGTCGCGCCGCGAGCGTCGGCAGCAGTGCGCCGATACCCGCGCCCCACCCAGCATCCTCCTCACTGAGCACCGCCGTCTGCGCACCGCCCGAGATGGCGCCGCCAGTGCCGCGCAGGGCGACATTACCTAGCCGGTCAAGAAGGATAGGTGCTGCACCCGCCGCCGGAGGCCGGACGGCGGACGGCAGGAAGCCGCCAGCCATGGTCGCCTCGCCGACGCGCTCCACGACCCGACCGACGCGGGGGGCGACGTTGGCGAGCGCCCGTCCGCCGCCGCGGATAGCCATGCCGGTGCCCATGCCGACAGGCGCGGTCGCGGCGATCTCGCCCGCCACCTGCCCCGTCTGGTTGAGCAGCACGTTGGCCGCGCGGTTCGGGGCGTTCATCTCGTTGGCGCGGGCCTGATAGGCGTCCGCCTGGTTGATCATGGCGTTGCCGATGTCGTCCAGCCCCAGCCGGTCTGCCGCTTGGCCGAGCAGCCCGTAGGCCCCGCCCGCCACACGCTGCACACCGCGCGCCAGACCGCCCCCGGCGGCCATCATTTGCCGACCGACCGGGGTCCGCCGGTAGGCGTCGGCTACGGCGGCACCGACCTGCGCGAAGGGACCGCCTTGCCGGTTCGGCGAGTCGAGCGGGGCCTCCTCGGCAATGATCGCGCCGCTCTCAGGGCCCGCGCGGCGAGGATTGGCGGACGCCGCCATCGCTGCGTCGTCATACGCCATCTGCTCCTTCGCCAGACGCAGAGCCGCGTCAGCGCCGTAGCCTTGACCCATAATGGCCGCGACGCGCTCCTCCAGCGTCAACGCGTCACTGTACTCACCCTCATCCCGCACGACAGGCTGACGCGCAGGCGCGGGCTGACGCCCGCCGCCGCGCGGCGCGGCGCGGGCCGGGCGGCCCAGCGCGGCCAGCAGTTCGTCGTCGGACATGGCCTGCGGTGCCGCCAGGGGCGGGGTGGCGCGCGCCGGGCGGCCCAGCGCGGCCATCAGGGCCTCGTCGGACATCGCCGCCGGGTCTTGCCTCATTGGATCAGTCCTCGCCGACGGGCCTCGGCCTCCAGCGCCGCGCGGCTGTCGCCTCCCCCAGAGCCTCCGCCGGAGCGGGACGCCTCCAGTTCGTCCACCCGGCGCAGGGCGGTGGCGACCATGTTCCGGGCCGCCTCGATCGTCAGGTTCTGCCCGCCGAAGGTCGACCGGGCGTTCTCCATCTCCTTGACGGCGTCCATCACGCGGGAGCTCGTCCCGTAGAGCGCCGACAGGGTGCTGATCGCGGTCGACAGCAGGGCCTCGACGTTCCCCGACGCCGTGTCGGCGGCGGAGTTGGTCGCCAGGCGCGCGCCGCGCACGCCGGGGATGGCGTCACCGACGAACTGCGCGACGTTCCCGACCGGGCTGATACCGCTGCCGCGCATGAAGCCGTTTTGGTACAGCGTCTCGAAGTTGGCGTCGAGTTGACGCAGCACGTCGCGCAGCGTCTCCGCCGACGCGGCCTGCGTGCCGTCGGCGTTCGCGGCTGGCGCGGGCGGTGAGCTGTCGTACGGCTGCAAGATGTTGCCGTCCGGCCCCGTGACGGGGGTGGCGGGGCCGCCCGGCGTGCCGGCGTAGATGCCGTTCGCCGTGTTCAGGTACTGCGGCGCGCGAGGGTCGGGGGTGGTGGCGAGCGTCTGCGTGCCGCCCGGCAGGTAGGGCCGCTTGGGCGTGCGGCGGATGGATCCACCGAGGTCGATCTCGTCGTACTGCTGCGTGACCGAGTTGAGGAACTCGGAGCCGCCCGGCAGCGCGGCGACCATGGTCGCGAGCGCGCTCTGTCGCGCGGCGGGGTCGGGAAGCGCCGCGATGCGACTGATGTCGGCAGCGAACTGCGGATACCGCTGCGCGGCGTCGGCGAGGCTCGCGTCGTCCGGGTTGGCCCACACCCGTCCGACGACCGTGCGAAGCTCCGTCATCGCCGCTTCGTCTTCCTTGATCCCGAACTCGCCCTGCGCGCGCGCCTCTGCGGCGTCGGCCCGGAACATGCTTCCGACGTTGTTCCACGCCTCCAGATAGGGGGCGGCGACGTCCGCGCCGACCTCTCGCACGAACGCATTGACCTGCGGGCGGTTGGCCGGATCGACCCCCGCCGCGCGCTGACGGGCCATGGCGTTGCGCGCAGCCGTCTCCTGCGCCGCCTGCTGCGCCATCTGGTTCGTGCGGTAGGTCTGCTGGTTCGCCCGCGCAGACTGGTAGGCTCCGACGCCGTCGAAGTCCGGTTGGATGCCCGCGAGGGCGATGCGCGCGTCGACAGGCATTAGCGTCCACCCATGTAGCCGCCGAAGGCCTTGTTCACCCCCTGGAGTGCTTGGGTGTAGGCGTTGGCCGAGCCGATGTAGCCGGAGGCACGGGCGTTGCCCGCTCCGATAGCGTTCTCGCCGAGCTGGCCCCCGAGTTGACCCGCGGCGCCCGACAGTGTGTTCGCGGCGGTCTGGCCTGCCCCCATGAGGCTTTGCAGCGGGTTCAACTGGTTGGTGCGGTTGACCTGATACCGATTGAAGGCGTTTTGGTACTCCTGCGCCCCCATGTCCTGCCCGTAGCGTTGCAGCCCTTTGAACATGGACCCCGACAGGACCATGCCGCGCGCCGCTGCCGACCGCTCCAGCGCCTTGTTGCCCTCAGCCAGCCGGAAGGCGTAGCCGGGGTCGGCCTGAAAGTCGTTCATCGAGAAGTCGCGGCCATAGCGACCGTAGTCAGCCGCCCCGGCGTTGCCGCCAATACCCATCAACTCCATCATCCGGTTCTGGCCGGTGATGCCGCCTTGCCGGAACGGCTCTTGCAGCCGGACCTGTTCGTCGAACATCTCCCTCTGGAGACGCGACGCCTCCGCAGCGGACGCGACCTGCGCGTTGGCCGCTTTCGTGGCCGCGCGGCCCTGCATGGCCCCGCCGATGATGGAGCTACCTGCGCTCGCGCCGGCGACGGCGATCAAGGGGTTAGGCACAGGGGAACTCCTCTCGATAGGCCGCGAACGGCTCACCGTACATCATCATCACGACGGGGGCCAGCCGCTGAGCTTCGGCCTGCCCATGGCACAGCAGGACGACCAGCAGCACCACGTCGTAGTAGGCCGCGCGCCACATGAACGACCGCTCGTCGGCCTTGCCGTCGTCCTCGGCGACGTTGGCCGCGTGCCATTTCAGGATGGCGGTGGCCAGCGCGGGCTGCAACGCAGCGGCGTTGGACAGGTAGAAGGGGTTGCCGGGCATGGACACCAGCGCGGCCCACAGCGGGGGCATGACAGCTCCGACCGGGTCGCCGTCATGCACGTCATCGAACGCCTGGATCACCCGCCACAGGTCCAGCAGCCAGTCGACAGCGGGTTGGGGCAGGCCCAGCGACTGCTCATAGTGGTCGTGCAGCGCCGCCTCTATCACGAGATCTGCCTCCCGCTGGCGCGGATGTTGAGCGTCGACGCCGCGCTGGCCAGCGTCGAGATCGTCCCGCCCGACACCAAGACGTGCCCAATGACCTCCGGGAGCAGATAGGTCTGCCCCGGCTGGATGCTGACCGCGTTAACGACCAGATTGGTATTGCCCGGGTTGTCCAGCGCCGCCACGAGGTTGACCGACAGCGTTGCCGCCGACGCGCCGTAGTTGGTGACGGTGAACTTGTCGATGATCGTGGTCACCGCCGTCGAGGTGTACTGCGTGGTCTGCGAGTTCTCGGCGGTCTTGCTGGGGATCAGGACGCGAACGTAAACGGCCATCTGGCCCTCCTATATCGTGAAGACGAAGCGGACGCGGCCAACCGAGCCACGGTCACCCCGCGCGCCGCCGAAGGTTGGGGGCGCGCCGTCGCCGCCCGCCCCGCCGAGCAACCCTCCGTCGCCCGCCGTCGCGGCTGCGCCGGCCAGAGAGAACGGCGCGCTGCCCGCGCCTGTGGTGTTGGTGTCGCCGCCCGAGGACGTGCCGCCCGCGCCTTGCGTGGCCGTACCGTCCGACAGGCCCCCGCCCCCGCCGAGCGAGATCAGCGAGGTGAGGATGTAGGTGCCGCTCGACGCCGTTGAGGTGCCCCCTGTGTTGCCGGGGTCGGCGGTGTTGGATCCCTGGCCCCCAACGCCGACGGCGTACATGATGGTCTTGCCGTCGTCGCCGGACAGCGCCAGCGTCTTCTTGCTGTACCCGCCCGCGCCCCCGCCCCCGCCCTCGCCGACAGCGTCGTCGCCCCGCCCGCCGCCGCCGCCGCCGCCCCACGTCTCGATGACGAGGTCGGTCGCGCCGACAGGGACGGTGACCGTCCCTGACCCCGACGAGAAGTCGAAGGTGACGAGGTTCGGCTCTGACAGGACGCTCAAGCCGACCATGACTGCCATGACGCCGCTCATCAGGTCACACCCAGCCCGCCGATGAGCCACGACGTCGCGCTGACCTTGACCAAGGTGGCCATCGAGTTCTGCGACATGGTGCGCGAGCCGGTCGTCGTGCTGTCGACCAGCGTCAGCGTGTCGGTCGTGATGGCGACGGTCAGGGAGGTGGCGTTCAGGTTGATGATGGCGATGGCCGTGCCGACAGGGAACGCCGTGGCCGCGTTGGCCGGGATCGTCAGGGTCAGCGACGTGCCGTTCATCACCACCGACTTGCCCCGGTCGGCCAGCGTCAGTTCATAGGCCGCCGTCTTGAGCGCCTGCGGCACGTCCAGATAGCCCGCCGTATAGCTGGTGGCGTCGGCGTCCTCGATGGTCGTCGTGCCGGTCAGCGCCGCGTCGTTGATCGGGGCGTAGGTCGCGGCAGCAACGGCGGCGGTGATGCTGTCGGCGATGCCGTAGCCCGCCAGCGTGGTCGGGGTGGCGGTCACGTCCGCCCATGCGACGCCGGTCGAGCTGATGTCGTTGATGCCGTAGATGTCGTCGTAGGTGCCCAGCGTCGCGGCGTCGGCGTCCTTGAGGACGAACTTGTAGGCGACGCCGCCGGTCAGCCACACCTCGCTCTCCAGTCGCCCGGCGGCGTCCAGCACGATCGGGTTGCTGTTCGGCGTGGCCCCACCGGCGTCCGTGTAGGTGGTCTCCAGCGTCGAGGTGCCTGCGGCGTAGGTGTAGAGCAGCCCGGCGGTCAGCGGATCACCGGAGTTGTCGAGGAACTGTGTGCCCGCGCCGGCGAGGGGGGAGAGGAAGATGGTCATGGGTTAACCTGCGTGATGCTCAGAAGCGCCGACGGCCCGGCGGGCGAGAAGGCGGTGGCCGCCACGGCGGCGAGAGTAACATTGGTGCTGTCAGAAGCCCACATGGCTTGAAGGTAGTCCGTCTGCGCCAGTTGCACGGTCATCGTGAGCGTGTGCCCGGCCTCGCCGTCGCTGCCCTTGACGCGCCACTGGCGCGCGGTGTTGGCCAGATCGGTGCCGTTCTTGCGCAGCCATAGCCACAGCAGGCTGTCGCCGCCCGCCGTCTTGTCGATCTGCACGCCGTAGGACACCAGATAGGTGCCCGCCTGCCCCGGCTTGACCTGCGACGAGGAGGCCAGCCCGACGCCCGCCGATTGCACGGTGGTGTCGAAGGTGACGACGGTGGCCGTGTTCGCCCCCGCCAGGGTCTGCGCGGCGGTGTTGGCGTAGCTGGCGTAGCGCGGCTGCGTGACGACCCGCGGCGGCGCGAGCGCCAGACCCTGCACGTCGGCGCGGATCAGGTCCATCGTCGCCTCGGTCTCGGCGTCGCTGAACGGCGCGAGGGCGAGGTCGCTGAGGGTGATGGCGGTAGTGCCGCTGCCCGCTTGGCCGAACAGGTTGTTAAACCAGCGATACCACTCCCGCGACATGACCTGCGAGCCGGGCTCCAGCAGCGGCACGCGGGCGGCGGGGATGGAGGTGACGTCAGCCATTGGTGCCGTTCAGCAGCAGTTCGGCCCCCATGATCGCCACCTTGACCGGGGCAGTGCCGGACACCTCATAGACGCGGTCGCGCAGCTTGTTGGTCATCCCCAGCCTGCGCCAGATGACGCGCGTCTGCGACGTGCCGATCAGGCCCATGGAGCGCCAGTGCTCGGACGACCATGTGTGGCCGCCGTCATCGGACCAGCGCATCATCACCTGCGGGTCGGCTCCCTCGGTGATCTCGTAGCCGAGCATCAGCGGGACGCCGTCCTCGACGTACAGCATCACGCCGTCCTCCGTGAGTAGCGGCTCGTCGAAGGCGTGGCCCTCCAGCCCGACGCCGGTCTCGCAGATCAGTTGGAGCGAGTGCTGCGCCGTGCGCTTGAAGTCGTTCTGGCCGGTCGGCAGCGCGCGCCAGCGGCGCAGCCACTTCTGCGCTTCGCCGTTGTCGTCGAAGGTGTCCAGATCCAGTGCGTACAGGTTGCCGTTCTCGTAGTCGCCGACGATCAGCGCGCCTTGGAAGTTGACGAAGCAGTTGGACCGATGGCGGGTGAACACCCCGTTGAGCAGCCCCCTGCGCTCGTGCCATGCGCTCGTCGCGGCATCGAACACCCACGTCGTGTTGGCCAGCGGGAAGTTGAGGACGTAGAACTCGTGGCCGTCCTGCTGATAGGAGTAGGCCACCGCGTCCGTCATGTCGGCGTAGCTCTGGATGGCGAACTCGACGGCGTGGGTGGAGATGCGCTGCGCCGCGTAGCCGTTGGCGCGGTAGACGATCCCCCGCCCCCGTGCGTCCTGCCCCAGCCACGCGATCGAGTTGTCCAGCTTGGCGATGGAGTTGGGGGCGACGCAGCCGACCTCGTTGTAGGCGCCCTGGATGCGCGCCAAGGGGAAGTCGGCGTCGCCCGCATTGTACCAGACCTCGGTCGAGTTGACGCCGAACACCCACACCTCGCGGTGGTTGGCCACCAGACCGACGACGTTGTCGGGCGCGCCCTCGGCACTGGCGAAGTCCAGCGGGTCCACCGTCGCACCGTCGAACAGGGTGGTGACCCAAATGCGCTGCGAGTTGGGCTCGGAGAAGACGAAATACCCGTCGAGATACGCGACGGTGCTGGATCCGGCGAAGTCCTCGTCGGTGATCTCGGCCAGTACGCCCGTGTTGAAGTTGTAGATGTAGCCTTTCGGGTCGGCGGCGATGAACAGTTGCGTGCCGTTGTCTGCCATGGAGACGGGGCCGGTGTTCGTGACCGTGCCGACCAGCGTGGCGACGCCTGCGGAGGTGATCGAGTAGAACTCCTGCCCCGACACGACGTAGCCGACGCTGTTGTGCGACCACAGTCCCTGTATCGGGCCGGTGCCGACCGACGAGATGAACCGCAGCCCCGGCGCGCGCTGGAGATACGCCGCCTCCAGCCCGCCCTCGGCCAGCACCTCGGGGTAGAGGTTGACCATGCGGTTGTCCGCAGCGTTGACGCTGCGGACCACATAGCTGGATCCTAGTATCGGACTTTTCACGTCAGTTCGGCTGGTTGGTGTAGATGTTGTACCGCGCCGGCGAGCCCATCAGGCTGCCCGGCATGGCCATCAGGTCGTTCGGGTTGTTGATCCGCTTGAGGTTGCGCTTGGCCACCATGGCGATCCGCTTCACCTCCGGCGACGGCTCGACGCCGAACTCGGCGGCCAGTTCACAGGCGAGGTTGTACCGGAAGGCGCGCAGGTAGCCGGGCGGGAAGCTGAGGGTGGTGCCGAGCGACGCGGGCTGCGTCAGCTCCAGCACCGAGATGAAGTGCCACGTCAACGCCTGCGTCGGCACCGGGTAGACCTTGTACGTGGTGTTCGGGTGGGTTGCCTCGGCGTAGATGACCTGCGGGTAGGTGCTCGTGACCGTCTTGAGGACGATCGCGTTGTACTCCGCCTCGTTGATGAGCAGCGGCGTGAACGACAGCCCGCTCGGGTCGACGTAGTAGGTGCTGTCCGACAGCAGCACGGGCCGTAGCCCGACGAAGTCGCCGGTCGGCCCGAGCGTGCGTGTGGTCTGGTTGGCAGGCCACGAGAAGGTCTGATCCTGGGTGCAATAAACGGCGAGCCTCTCGGTGCTCCAGCTGTCTATCATCATGTTCATGGCGGCCAGCGCGTCCTGCGCCGTCTCGCCAGAGGGGGCCTCGCCCTCAGCCAGTTGTCCGATCAGACGGAGCGCGCCGTAGATGATGTCTCCTGCGGTCGTCATGCGCTCGTCCTGTCGTTGGCAAGGGTAGAGCCGCCCCGGCGGTTAAGCCGGGGCGGGGCAGGCACTTACGCGATGCGGTACAGCGTCCACGCGGCGTCGCCCGTCTTGCGGGCGCGGAACGCTTGAGCGGTGCCGGCGGTGGCCACGACGGTCAGGAGACCGGAGGTGGACCAGCCGGTGCCCGCGACCAGGGTGATGACGCCCGAGCCGTTGCCGTCGACGTTGATGACGGCGAGGTCGAAGGACGACCCGACCTTGGCGTTGCCGAGGGCGGCGTCCAGCGAAGCACAGGTCGGCAGGGTGTAGGACGCGGCGGTCGCGTTGGGGCTACCCAACAGGATGCCGCTGGTGATCTGCGCGACCGTCAGGGTGGCGGTGGAGGTGGCGGTGGCCGGAGCCGGGACCGGGGTGAGGGCGACCTCGTTGAGATTGCCGTCGCCGATCTGGGAGCCGCCACCGATGTTCGAGATGGTCATAGTAGTCTCTCCTTGCGCTGGGGGTTAGCCGAGCAGGCGGGTGGCGGCGGCGGCGCGGATCGCGGCGTAGCCGTACAGGACGTCGATGCGGCAGGGCATGCGGTCGTTGTTGATGTCGTAATCACGAACGATGCGCATGGAGATGCCGTTGTGGACCTGACGCGAGGCCATGTCGACGCCCTGCGGAAGCAGCAGGTCGGCGGTGGCGAACGAGAAAGCGTCCTTGTGGTAGATCAGGTTCTGCGGAGCCGAGGTCGAGGCGACGCCGTCGAACACGATGGCGGCGGTGGCGACCGGGAAGGCGTCGACCGTGGCCAGAGCGTGAGCGGCGGTGTAGATCGGCGGGCTGATCGCGACCGAGGTGTACGCGCCGCCCGAGGCCGTGTTGGCCGCGGTGCAGACGAACTTCTGCAACGAGCCGGTGCTCTCACGGGTCTGCGGGTTGACGGCGTAGACGCCGGCGATCGTGAAGGTGTCGCCGCGGTTGATGACCTGCGAGCCCGTGCCGGTGATGGCGAGGGTCGCTTGGCCCTGGGTCGCGACCGTGGTGGTCACGGTAGCGCCGGTGGCCGCGCGGGTGCCGTAGGTGTGGACCTTGATCGACTGAGACATGTTGATCTCGTTGTAGCCGAGCACGCCCTCGCCCATCATGCCGCTCTTGAACTGGCGGCTGACCACGTCGCCCGGATTGAACAGGCCCTTGAGCCCTTCGACCAGAGCCGCGTTGGCTGCGGGGTTGACGGTCGCGTAGCGCGGCGACATCGGGACGGCGCCTTCGTTCAGCACCTGTTGGCCCGACAGCAGGACCTGCGAGGTGGCAGGCGTGGTGCCTGCGGTGCCCACGGCGTTGTAGACGTCCTTGTAGACGTTGGCGACGTCAGCGTCGACGCTGGCGGCGAGCTGGCTGATCCGGGGTTTCAGGATGCGGTCGGCGAAGTCGTCCAGCGACAGGGCCATCTCGGCGGTCGTGAAGTTGACGCCGATGTGCTTCTGGTTGGACACCGACATCGTGGTGTACTGCTCGTTCTCGTCCTGCACTTGCAGGGCGGCACCGTCGGTGACGAGGGCGCGGTCGGGCAGGCGGATGCGCAGGGCGGAGCCGATCTTGGCACCTTCCTTGGCGAAGCTGTCGTCGTACTGGCGGTTGATGTTACGCGTCAGGACGAGGTTGTTTTCAAAGATCTCCAGGGCCTTCCTGGTGATCATGTCGATGGTAAGCAGAGAGTTGGCCACGGTCGTGGTTCCTTGCAGACGGGGTTCAGTGGGCCGCTTTTCTCATCTGCCGTTGCCGTTCCTGCGCGATCCAGTCCGACGTGCTCATCGTGGAGATGGAGCGGGGGTCGGTGGTGTCGTAGGCGGGGGTGCCATTGCTGACAGGCGTGACAGGCGAGATAGGCGGTGGTGCGGAGGTGGTGCGTTTGACCGGGGGAGCGGCAGCCAGAGCGGCTTCGATCCGTCCGATCTCCTTGGCCTGCAAGAGCGGCGACAACTTCGAGATCCGGGCGGCTTCCGTCGGATTGGACCCGAGGTGATAGAGCACGTCGGGGCCTTGGTCGGAGGCGCGGATGGTTTCGGCCATCTCGGCTGTGATCGGCAGTGACGGGTTGTAGGCGACCTGTTTGAAGTCGTCGTACTTCCCGAGGGCCTGCTCCTCGCGGTCGAAATAGGCTTCTGCAACGGCGTCCTGCTGACGCTGGCGCTCCCTCTGCTCGACCAAGGCGAGTGCCTTTTGTTCTGCCAGCGCCTCGGCGTATGCCTCGGTGCTCTCGAACTGGTCAGCCGGCGGAAGGGGTGCTGGCGGTGGCGCTTGGCGCTGTTGCTCTCGTTCCCATTTTCGCTGCTCTCGTGCGAGACGCTTCCCGATTGCGGCGTCCAACTCCTCTTGAGTGAACGTCTTGGGCGGTGCGTCTTCCGGCGTTTGGACTTCGATAACGGGAGGGGCCGTGACCTCCAGTTCCGGCGCGGCTTCAACCCCCGCTGGGCTTTCTTCGGTCATATTGGCTCTCTGAGAACCCCCGGTGCGCTGCGCCGGTACAGTGTTGTGCTGTGAAGGTAACTGCGTTGCAGTTTTTTGGCAACTACCAGAGTTGCCACCAGCGACGGCGCTGGCTTTCGGCGATCGCGACGACCGCGTCCTTCTTGATGTTGCAGACGCGCAGGTCGCCGTCGCCGGCGATGATGGCGCTCGACAGGTCGCCGATCGTCTGCGCGCCGGACACGTCGACCGTGCTCTCGCAGGGGGCCTTAAGGCTATCGGGTATTGCCATTCCCGCGCCGCACCCGCTCAAGAGACTTCCCGTAGCCAGCAGGCAGGGGAGTGTCAGAGCCTTCGATCTGGTCTGCTGCACGTTGCTTCTCCTCTTGTTCCTGCCGGATGACAGGCGTTTGTTCGGCCACCTTGTCGAGCGCCTTGCCCGTGGCGGCGGCTACCCGGGCATCGTCGCGTCCGCCGCGGCCCGCGCACCAGGCGAGCGTGACGCCCATGAAGATCAGGACGACGATCACAGCGCCGATCTGGATGGCGCGGGTTCCTGCGTTGTCGAGGCCGAACATCAGCTTGCTCCATAGAGGGCGGCTTCCGCCGCGCGGCGACGGGCCAGGCCCTTCATCACCTTGCCGTCGTTCTTGTCCCAACGGCTGAACTGGAGCTTGGCCCCGGCGTAGTCGCCCGCCCGGTGCATCCGCAGCAGCGTGCTGTCGTTCAGGGCACTCAGGCCGACGTTGTAGGCAAACGAGACCAGCGCATCGAACTGGTTCTGCGTCGTCACCGGAGCCATCAGGGCCACGGCCTTCTCGAACCGGCCAAGGTCAGCGGCGAACCGGGCGTCGGCTTGCTCCTGCGTCCAGACGACGCCCTTGGCGATGCCGGGGCCAGTGCTGCCCCAGCCGATCGTCCACGGCTTTCCATCAACCGACCCAGGATCCGGGTACGCCTCCAGTCGGCAGCTCTCGAACGAATGGATCAGGTCGATCCCGGCCTTGCTGACGCGCTTGCCGGGGGCGGGCGGGGCGAGGACGGCGTTCAGCGCGTCCACGTCTGCCTGCGTCAGCGGCTCGCCCTTGATCGTGCGCACGACGTCGAAGATGGCCTTGCTCATGTCGTCGGCGTCCCCGCGTTGGCCTGCGCGACATCGACGTCGCGGCGCGCGCGGGCGGTGTTGATGGCCTCGACAGCCTTGCCGAGATAGAGCGTGCCGACGCCGAGGAAGTATGCGCCGGCGAAGATGGCACCGTCGTTGCCGTTCTCGACCTTGGACGAGATGACGATGGTCGCCCACGAGGCGGCGAAGGAGGTGGAGATGATGGCGAAGGGACGCGCCAGGTCACCGATGAACGCCTTGACGCGCTCGCTCATGTGGATCGGCGGAACCTCGCGGGGGAGAACGGGTGTGTCGGTCATGCCAGCCCCAACACCTCTGAAACCTTCGGCAGCAGCAGGGTCAGCACCACGCCGAACCCGACCGCCGCCCCCATCTGCCAACGCTGCGTCAGCATCACCGCCTCCATGCGGGCCTCCAGCTTCTCAATGCGATCAGTCAGATGGCCGACGTTGCTCGCCACCACTTCTAGGTTTGCCTCGCTCACGGTCGAGCATCCGACAGAGCAGACACCCCCCGGCGATCAGACAGCCAGCGGCGAAGATTATCCAGACCATGACCCACTCCGACGCTTGCGAGGGTAAGGAGTTGGACCACGAAAAACGCGTTGATGCCCACCACATAGGTCCACAATCCATACTGGGTCAGGTTTCCCGTCTTCCACATGGCGATGGTGACGCAATGCAGCATCAGTTGCGTGACCAGACTGCCGACCATGACCACCTTCCACCACTCGCGGTTTTTCATCCACGCGCGGTAAATCATGCCCGCGAGGAACAGGTCGAGAACCGGGAAGCTCAGGAGCGCGTCGGGAAAATGGTACATCGCCAGCAGCAGGTTGCCGATGCAGAACACCAGTGCGAGCATGGCGCTGGCCCCCATCAGGTCCGCGTACTTTTCCGGCTTCGACCTGTAGGCCAGAAAGCAAATGCCGAACACGACGACCGTTGCAGCGAGATACCAGATCACGGGACCGGCTCGTCGGGATCATCGACGGGCGGCTTGTCGTTGCCGCCGGAGAACAGGACGATGTTGTCCTCCGGGTAGGCTTCCTTGAAGGCCCGCTGCGCCCGGTCTTGAAGGAAGTGGACCCGGCGAGACTGCCGTTCCGCCTTGATGGCCAGCCGCTCGACCTCGCGGGAAGCGGCGAGCAAGTCCTCGGTGATCGCCTCCAGTTTGACAATAGCCGCGCCGATGGCGTCGATATGCTCTTGAGCCGTCATTTTGCCACCCATCCTGTGTTGCCGGTTCCGCTTTCCTTAACATAAAACGACGTGCCCGCACCCCCATCCGTCCGCTGGAAAGTGGAGCCGATGCCGCCGGTTACTGCACCTTCCGGGGTTCCCGTGCCGATGCCTTGGATCACCGTAGTGCTGCGGTAGATCGTTCCTGTGTAAAGAAGCGATCCCGCCGCGTCCGCCGTGGCCCAGCCCCGATACGTCCCGTTGTCCACGAAGCCTGCGAAGTAGTTGCTGGCGTAGGGCGTGGTTCCGGTAATGGATCCGGTGACGTTCGTCAGGGCGCTACAGCCGGTGAAGACGTTGCCCGAGGATGTCGTGGTGTTGTAGCCGTAGCCCTGTCCGCCGACAAAGCCGGTCGTGGTGCCGTTGCCCGAGCGACAGCCGGTGAACAGGCTGTTCGTTCCGGTGTCGAGGTTCCAGCCGTTATATGTGCCGTTCTGGACCGTGCCGTCCACATAACTGTTATCGACAGCCGTACATGCCGCGAAACTGCTGCGCGTGGTGTTGCCGATCAGGCTGAACCCGTGCTGCGTATTGCGGACCGCGACGCAACTCGTAACCGTGAACTGCTGGCAGTTGTTGAACACGAAGCCTGCCAGGGCGTTCTCAACCGAGATCAGGCCGGAAATGACGATTTGGCGGGCCTCTTGGAACAAGAAACCATTGCTGGCATTGCCTTGCGCCACGCAGTTAGAGACGACGCTTTCGCGGTCCACGTAGGTCGCCGAGCCGTAGGTGCCCCCCAGCGTTCCCTTGATCTGGAAACCCGCCGCCGCGTTATCGTAAGCGGTGCAGTCAGCCAGAACCGACGAAATGAAGCCGTCGTAGGTGTCGAAGCCGTCCTGATTGTTGCCTTCCGAGTGACAGCCGATGATCTTGACGAAGGTGGAGCCGCCGCCCGTCTTGAAGCCGTCTTGGTTGGCTGCCGAATAGGCCTCGCAGTTGATGAACTCGCAGGCCGTGGCGAAGTCCATGAAGAAGCCATAGGACTGTGAAACCAGCGAGATGCACTCGATTGCCTTGTTCCGCAGGTTCGTCGTCGTCGGCGGGACAGCGCCCGCGTCACGCGCGAACACGAAGCCTTGCGTGAAGTTGGTCTGGCCGCAGCGATAGACCGTGCAGTCCACGCAGTCGAAGAAGGCGAACGCGAGGTTGCTGCTGGTCCGCAGCGTCGAAGCCTCAAGGCTCAAGTCCGCGATGAATACCTTGCTCTTGGCCGTGATCGAGAACACGTCCGTCGTGGTGTCCAGCCCAGTGAAATACAGGATGGTCCGGCCACGGCCCGCGCCGACGATGCGAGTGTTATCAAGGATGTTGAAGACCGGCGAGGCGTCTGGGAACGTCAGTTGGCCAGCCGGAAGGATAAGCGTCTTACCTGCCGTGTTAGCCGCGTCCAGCGCGAGGTTGAACGCCACCAGATTGGACGGGTTGGACGCGCTCACGCCGTAGCTTTCAGCATAGACCGCATCCAGAGCGGATTGGATCGGCGTCCAGTCAGCCGACGTGCCTGCCGAGCCTTCGGCAACGTAAAGCGTGGTGCCGGGTCCGCCGTTGAGGCGCGAGTAAAGGTCGCCCTTCGCCGGAACCGTGGATGGGGCGTTGTTCCCTGCAGCGACAGAACGGGCAGCAGCAGCAGCGCCAATCCGAACGATGCGCCAGTTGGAGCCGTCCCAGCTTACCGTGACCGATTGGCCCGGACGGATGACGACGACGGACGTTCCGCCGCTGCTTTGGATGTCGTACGAAGACGCACCCGAACCAACCAGCATGATCGTGTACGTCGCGCCAATAGGCAGATTGGTTGCCGCGAGGGTGCAAACCTGCGTGACGTTGTAGAGCGCGCCAGATGGAGCCGCGATGCGGTAGCATGGTGTGTTCGTCCGGTAGGTAATCGTGACCGGGAACAGACCGGAGGCAGCAGGGCTTTCCGTGGGGGCAGACGTCTGTACGCCGTTGTTAGACGTGCGAACCCAAGATGTGCCGTTCGACCGGAACCAGCCAAAGCCGTTGCCGTCCGAGACGTACCATTGCTCGCCCCGGCGTTCGGTCGCATCCATCTCCGACAGTTGCGATTGCAGGATGGTGTTTTCGTTGTGCGGGCGGATGCCCGCGGGCTGTTGCAGGCGGTATTGCGCGACTGCCCCCTGACACCAGAAGGTGTTGAGGTCGATGTTCGTATTGATCGCCGTCTCGGCGATCTCGACGCCGCGCGCCGTCTTCTTCCAGCGCCCGAACTGATAGGCCTCTCCGGGAAGCGTGGTCAGGGCCGTGGCGGACAGCGTGATCGACTGCGCGTTGTTGATCGTGGCGATCTCGCCGATCAGGGTGTCGTCCGACTTGAAGATGGCGTCGCCGACGGCCAGCACATCCTGGAAGTTATAGCCGTACTTGAAGTTGGCACCCGACACCGCCTGCGCGGCGTTGTTGACCAGTTGGAGGTAGGTGTCCTTGTTGACGATCTGGCCGTTGACCCGCCGCCCGAAGCTGGCGATCTGGCCGATCGACACGTCGCCCGTGGTGAACAGGTGCTGGCCGACGACGTACTGCGTGTTGAACGAGGTGCCGACGCCGACGACCTCCTTGGAGCTGGTCAGGGTCGTGATCGTGCCGCCGAGATCCGCGACCGGAGCCGGGATGGTCATGGCGGTGCCGGACACCGTCGCCAGCCCGCCGCCGCCCGTGTAGAAGTACGGGTCCGGCGTCCGCTGGCGGTAGACGCTGCCGGCGGGGACCGTTTGCAGCGATCCGCCCGATAGGGTGGCCGTCTGCGTGGCGTTGACGGCGCTGCTGATGCCGCCTGCGTACCACCACGCGCTGCCCAGCGGCATCTCGATGGCCGCGCCCTCGGCGAAGGTCAGGGCGTCGGCGAGGATCGTGCCCGTGACCGTGCCGACGACGTTGCCGAGGCTGTTGAGGATGATGTCGCCCGAGGAGACGACGCCCACGAACGACGTGCCCCCTGCCTTGACCAGCGTGGTGCCGCCCAGCGCCACCGAGACGGTGCTGGACCCCGACGTGCCGATCGGCACGGTGCTGCCTGCGTCCGACCAGTAGCTCTTGAGGCTGATCGCCGTGACCTGACCGAGCAGCGTCTCATCATCTTCGAACAGGAAGTCGCCGACCGAGACGTCGGCAAAGCAGTTGATGTCCTGCCCCCGGAACGTCTCATCCTTGTTGACGATGCTGGCGTTGCCGGACGTAGCCGTGATCGTGCCGAGGCCGAGGATGTACTCGTCTGAGGAGTAGGTGGCCGGGCCGAAGCCGTAGCCCTGCCCCTCGGCGATGACGACGGCCTCCTCGTTCGGGTTGGAGATGCTCTCGCCGTCCTCGTCGCCGGGCAGCGGGCGACCGTTGCCGCGGTTCGGGCCGATGCCGAAGCCGATGCCGACGCCGGAGTTGACCGAGACCTGGTCCTTCGAGTTGAACAGGACGACCGGGCCGAGGATGTTGCGGAAGCCGTAGCCGATGACGTTGCAGTTGTCCGGGTCGGTCAGGCGGATCAGGCGGAACACGCCCTCGCCCCACACATAGCCGACCGTGACGTTGGCCACGCCGTTGCCGAGGCGCAGTGCGGCATACTGCGTTGGGAAGGGCATACCCTCCTCGACCCAGCGGTTCCACACGCTCGATACCCGCCCGACGTACAGCTGGCTGGTGGAGCGCAGCACCGAGATGTTGAGCCCCGACTTGGTGCAGTTGACGTTGTCGACCAGACCGATGTAGCCCGAGCCCATGTTGGCGGTGGTGGCGTCCGCGCCGCCCGTGACGCCATGGCCCTGCACGTCGACGGTCAGGATGTTGTCGATGTTGAACGCCGATATGGCGGGCGCAGCGGTGACGCCGTCGTCGAGGAACCGGAACGACTTGTAGCGATAGCGGACGGTGGTGCCCTCGTACCGGCCCCCCGCCACGGCCTTGTGGCCGAAGTTGGTGGTGATGGCCGCGCAGTCGAACTCGATGTTCTCGAAATAGACGTCCGCGCCGTCCGTCTGCGTGAAGAAGGCGCGCGCCTCCGACGAGTAGGACCACGCGCCGGGGGTCGAAATCTCTCGCCACGCCGGGTCGACCAGCGTCAGGCTGGTCGGGCTTTCTACCGTGTCGACCTTGCCGATGTACTCGCCGGCGGCGTTCTGGAGGTTCTTGCCGATCAGCGCCGAGGTGAACAACGCCGAGCCGTTACCCGTCACCGTCTGGCTGTTGAGCGTGGTCGAGATCAGCCCCGTGCCCGCCGTCAGGGGCAGCTTGAGTGTGGCCCAGCCGTCACGGCAGACGAGCCCGACCGTCCCTGCGCCGTCCAGACCGAGGACGCCTTCGGTGTTGTATGCGCCCGTGATGGTGTACTCGCCCGCCGGGACCAGCACCCACAGCCCTGCGGTGACGGCGTCGGCGATGGCCTCGCGGAACGCATCGCCGACGGGTTGGCCGTTCAGGTAGTCGGCGAGGTAGATGAACTCGCCGCCATTGATCTTCGTGCGCATGTACGCCGCCAGGGTGGCGGCGGTCGTGCTCTTGAGCGGCGGGGAGCCCGCCCGGTAGACGACGAACTTGTCGGCGTCGACGATCGGCGGCGTCTCGACCCCCAGCTCGGGGACGGTTTTGCCGGTGAGGGGCGTCAAGGCCATGTCAGAGGCTCAGTTGTGAAACGGTGGCGACCCCACCCGTGCCCGGAACCGTGCCGACCGCGGCTGTACCGGCGACAGGGACGGCGGCGGAGATGGTCTCAGTGACGACGCCCGTGGTTGCGTTGATGACCGTCAGACGGCCACCGCCGCCCGAGGAACCGCCAGCGCCGCCGATGCCCGTGCCGGTGCCCGTTCCGCCATTGCCGCCATTGCCTCCCGACACATCCACAGCATCAGCCTTGGCCGCGCCGGTCAGGCTTGTCGTGAGGATATAGACATATCCACCACCGCCGCCGCCAGCACCGCCGCCGCCGCCTCGGTTGCCGCCCGCAGGCGTACCGCCATTGCCTCCGGTGCCGCCCTTGTTCTGGATGGCCCCCGCAGCGGTAGAGGCACCGCGAATGATGGTGTGGGCATAGATGGCTACGCCGGGGACGGAGGGAGCGCCGGAGCCACCGCCGCCGCCTGCCGTACCGTCACCGCCACCGCCCGAGGCAGACTGACCGGCCATGCCGCTTCGCCCGACCCCGGTAGAAACGCTGTCTTGGATCATCGCCCGACGATAGGAAAACGCCGTAGGCGTTACCGGCGTGACAGCCGCGCCGCCCGCACCCGACGCACCCGCACCAGCTGCACCAGAGGATCCCGCAACGCCAGCGTAAGGGGCTGCGGCGATGGCCGTGGCCGTCGTGCCCGCTGCGGTTCCGCCCGCACTACCAGCAACACTGCTGGCACCTTGGAACATGCCCGCACCGCCCGATTGCGAGACGGCCAAGCCGCCCGCGTTCACAATGGCGTTGTTGCCGCTCGCCCCGTTCGAGTAGATAGCGCCAGCTGGAGCCGCAGATAGGTCGAGAGTGCCGCTGACGAAGATACGGAACAGGCCCGTATTGATCGCCGCGCCCGCGCTCAGGGTCAGGTTGCGATAGTACATATCGCGGGTCTGCGTTGACGCGCCCGTGACCGTCACATCGCCGTCAGAGCCGTCACCGAAGAACTGGTTGAGCATGAAGGCGGAAGGCCCGCTGCTCGGGAAAAACTCAGGCGCGCTCATGTCAGCTTCCGATCACATAGACGACGTCGTTCAGGGTGCCGATGATGTAAGTGCCCGCTGTGGTCGAAGCCGGGATGCTGACCGCCTCGCCGGCTTGGAGCGCAAAGCCGTTGCCGGTCCCGTCATCGGTCGCCGTCACGCCCGCCGCCCCGACAAACACCTTGCCGACGTTGGTCGACTTGGCCTTGATGAGCACGCCGTTGGCCAGCGCCTGGGTGGCGAGCGCCGCGGCGGACGCCGTCACGACCTGCTGGTCGGCGTAGGGGGCCGTGACACCGCTACCCCCGAACGAGGCGACGGTGCCGTCGGCGTTAAGAACGATCACCGTGTTGTCGACGACGGCGTTGGTAGTCGGAAGCGGGACGATACGGGACATGAGTGCCTCACATTTGCGGAGCGAGGCTTTGCGGGGCCAGATCGCCCGTTTGCATTGCCGCGTCGATGGTGCCGTCGATGGTAGCTTGGATTTGCTCAGGTGTCATGCCCGACTGCAACGCTGACATCCGCTTGGTTTCGGCGTCGTACGCCTTGACCTGAGCCTCGAACTGTTTGGTGCGCATCTCCTGCGCCTCGATGGACTGCTCGACGTTCTGGAGCGCCTGCTGCATCTCTTGCAGCATCCCGCCCATCTCCTCGATCTGCTTCTCGGCGGCTTGCAGCTCCGGCGGCTTGTCGTCGTCGGCCAGCAGTTTCGGGTCGATCGACTTGCGGATGCGCTCGGCCATCTCCTGCGCTCCCGGCCAGTCCATGTTCTTGACGAACAGGTCGCCTGCGACGGCCCACAGCGCCGGGTTGCCCGTCAGCACCTGCGACATGCTCTCGGCGGCCTCCTGACGCTTGGTGGCGTAGCCGGGGCCGGTCTCGGCCACGACATCGTACTTGCCGACGCCGGGGTTGTAGATCTTCTCGATGACGTTCCCCTGCTCGTCCACGATCTTGCGGACGGGCTCCTGCTGCGAGGGGTCGATGCGGGCCATGGAGACGTCGCCGTCCAGCCCGATGATGCGGGCCACGCGGGTGGTGTCGTAGATCTTGGGGATCAGGTCGATGCACTGGCGGGTGATGTGGCGCACGGCGCGGGCGAGGTTGTCGACGTAGTGGTAGGTGCCGGTGTCGCCCTGCTTCTCGCGGGCGAGGATCGCCTTGCCCGACCGCTCGTTCGACGTGGCGCCCAGGCTGCTGTCGTACTGCCCCGTGGTCGACTTGATGTCGTCCGACGCCCCCATCTTGGCCTGAATGAGCCCGGTTTGCGCCAGCGGCGGCGGCGCGCGCTGCGGCAGGGGCAGCGGGTTGCCCAGCGCGTCGGTCGCGTCGGCGTTGACCTCCAGATACGGCCAGTTGTTGACGTTGGCCGTCTTCCATTGGCCCTCGTAGCCCTCGAACTGCCCGCCGTAGCCGATGAACGGGGCCTTGGGTGCCAGGGCGAGCATCTCCGCCTCCTGGCTGGTCCAGTAGTTGTACATCCGCTGCGCGTCCTTGGCGTTGCGGATGAGGCCGGAGATGTGCAGTTCGCCGTCGATCTCGAACTCGTTGCCGA